>Ga0208980_10000954_pt1 | contig 17201 bp, 14 predicted proteins | sample WetSurMetagenome_3_FD_187993 | JGI IMG/M metagenome (GOLD analysis project Ga0208980, IMG submission 187993) | Wetland microbial communities from Twitchell Island in the Sacramento Delta, sample from surface sediment Aug2011 Site A1 Bulk (version 2) | ecosystem: Environmental > Aquatic > Marine... | reverse complement strand
CCCGTCTGATACACCTTCCGCCTGAACAGATCCGTCCGGCGGCTCACGACCCGGTCGATGAACAGCAGGCCGTCGAGGTGGTCGAGCTCGTGCTGGACGGCGCGGGCCTCGAAGCCCTCCATCGCGAGCTCGAGCGGGTTGCCGTAGGGGTCCTGCGCCTTGAGCGTGATGCGAGTGGCGCGGATGACGTTGCCCGTGTAATCGGGGACGGAGAGGCAGCCTTCGCGTCCCATCTCGTAGCCGTCCCACTCGGTGATCTCGGGGTTCACCAGGATGAGATGGCCGTGGTTCGGCACCGGCTTGCGCGTCGTCGAGCAGTCGACGATGACGATGCGCTGGTGGCGATCGACCTGCGGCGCGGCGATGCCGACCGCCGCCGGCCCCGCCTGCCGGGTCTCCTCGAGGTCGGCGATGAAGGCCCGCAGCTCGTCGTCGAACACCGTCACCGGCTGCGACTCCTGCTTGAGCCGCTCGTCGGGGATCGCGAGGATCTCGAGCACCGCCATGGCGCGCGTCAGCCGTAGAGCGTGTCGATGGCCGACACCTGGACGTCGACGCCCTCGCCCGCGAGCGGAGCGACCGCCGCCTGCAACCGTTCGAGCGGCGCGTCGCTGTAGCCCTCGATGTGCATGATGTAGACGGGCTGCCGCTCGGTGCCGGCCACGTCGGAGGCGAGGTCGAGGATGTTGAAGCCGGCCTCGGCCAGCGCGCCGGTGACCTGGGCGACGATGCCCGCGCGATCGGCGCCGCTGACGCGCACGCGCACGTTCGGCACCACGTGCTGGTGCAGCCCGCCGCTGATCGGGTCGACGTGCGCCCGCAGGCCGAGCGGCTCGGCCACCGGCCGCACCGCGTCGGCGACGGCACCGGCCGACGGCGCCCCCGAGACCATCATCATGATGGTGAAGCTGCCGCCGAGGCGCATCATCGAGGTCTCGCCGAGACTCATGGCGCGGTCGTACAGGGCGCGGGTGACGGCCGCGACGATCCCCGCGCGGTCCTCGCCGATGAGCGTGAGCATGTACCAGTCGGTCACTTGGCCTTCCTCCGTGTGCATTGCACCCCATGTCCGTCCCTCGATACGCGCTTCGCGCTACTCGGGACGAACGGCAAGGTCTTGCTCCCGTTGTGGTTCGATACGCGCATCGCGCTACTCGGGGCGAACGGCAAGGTCTTGCTCCCGTTCGTGGTGAGTAGGCGGCGTAGCCGCCGTATCGAACCACAACGGCTTCTTTCCCCTCTCAGCCCTGCAGCCAGATCAGCGATGCCATTCTGCCGGTGGTGCCGTCGCGCCGAAAGGAAAAGAAGCGGCCCGCGTCGGTGAAGGTGCACAGGCCGCCGCCACCCACCCAGCCGACCCCGCACCGCGCGAGCCGGCGGTGCGCGAGCGCGTAGAGGTCGGCCAGCCAGCGGCCCGCCGGCGACGGCGCGAAGCAGCCCGCGGCGACGGCGTCCTCGGCGAGAAAGGCCGCGCGGACCTCGGCGCCGACCTCGAAGGCCGCCGGACCGATGGCGGGGCCGAGCCAGGCCAGGACGTCCGCGGCAGGCACGGGGGCGCGCGCCACCGCTCGCTCGAGCACCCCCGCGGCGAGCCCGCGCCAGCCGGCGTGCGCCGCGGCCACCCATTCGCCGTCGCGGCTGCAGAACAGCACTGGCAAGCAGTCGGCAGTGAGCACCGCGCAGACGCCGCCCGCCCGCGTGGCGACGGCCGCGTCTGCCGCGCAGGGCGGGCCCGCGCCTGCCGCGTCGGCATCCGCCACGTCGCAGCCGTGGACCTGATGGAGCCAGAACGGCTCGGCGGGAAGGCCCAGGTGTGCGCGCAGACGCCGCCGGTTCTCGGCGACGCACGCCGGGTCGTCGCCGACGTGGTCGCCGAGGTTGAGGCTGTCCCAGGGCGCGCCGCTGACGCCGCCGACCCGCGTGCTGACCGCTGCCCGCACCGCGGGCGGCGCGGGCCAGTCGGGGACGAGGCACTCGATCATCCGGCCTGCCCCTCGGCGTCGGCGCGCAGCGCGTCGAGCAGCCGCGCCATGTCGGCGGGTATCGGCGACTCCCACTCGAGCCAGTCGCCGCTGACCGGGTGCGCGAGCCCCAACCGATGCGCGTGCAAGGCCTGCCGGCCGAAGGCGCGAAGCACCTCGACCAGCGCCGGGGCTGGCCGCGGCGGCAGCTGCGGACGGCCGCCGTACACCGGGTCGCCGACGATCGGATGCCGGATGTGCGCGAGGTGCACGCGGATCTGGTGCGTGCGGCCGGTCTCGAGGTTGACGCGCAGATAGCTGTGGGCGCGGAACCGCTCGAGCACGCGGAAGTGCGTCACCGCCGGCTTGCCCGCGGTCGTGACGGCCATGCGGGTGCGCGCCGTCGGATGTCGCCCGATCGGCGCCTCGACGGTACCGCCCGCGACGACCGCACCGGCGACCACCGCCCGGTACTCGCGCTTGACTGCGCGCGCCTGCAGGGCGTCGACGAGCCGCTTGTGGGCGGCCGGGGTGCGCGCGACCACCAGCAGGCCGCTGGTGTCCTTGTCGAGGCGGTGGACGATGCCCGACCGCGGCAGCACGGCAAGGCCCGGGTCGGCGTGGAGCAGTGCGTTCTGCAGCGTGCCCTCCCAGTTGCCGGCCGCCGGGTGCACGACCAGGTCGGCCGGCTTGTCGATCACGAGCAGGTGGTCGTCCTGGTAGACGATGGCGAGCGGGATCGCCTCGGGCCCCACCTCCCCCTGCGACTCCAGGATCGCGTCGAGATCGACCAGCTCGCCACCCGCCACCCGGTCCCGGCCCCGGAGCACCCGGCCGTCGACCCGCACCCGGCCCTCGCGGATCCACTGCTGCAGCCGGCTGCGCGAGAAGTCCGTGAACAGCGCGGCGAGCGCCTGGTCCAGCCGTTGGCCGGCCATGGCGGGGTCCACGCGCGCGCAGAGGTGCTGTGCGGTCTGGTCGGTCACGATCGGGCAGGAAGCGGTTCGCGGCCCTTAGGGTATACTGCGGCGCCTTCGACAGCCCGCCACCCGGCACGACCGACCATGAAGATCCTGCGCCTACTGACGACCCTGGCCCTGGTCGCTGCCCTCGTGGGCTGCGGGCTGCTGCCCGAGGAGAAGGACGAGACGAAGGGGTGGTCGGCGCAGAAGCTCTACAGCGAGGCCTCGTCGGCGCTGAGCAGCGGCGACTACACCAACGCCATCAAGTACTACGAGAAGCTCGAGGCGCGCTACCCCTTCGGCCGGTACGCGATGCAGGCGCAGCTCGACGTCGCCTACGCGTACTACCGCTCAGAGGAGCCGGCACAGGCGATCGCCGCCGCCGACCGGTTCATCAAGCTCTACCCGAACAGCCCGGCGACCCCCTACGCCTACTATCTGAAGGGCATCGTCAACTTCAACCTGAGCCTCGGCCTGCTCGAGCGCTACCTGCCGACCGACCCGTCGCAGCGCGACGCGGGCGCAGCGCTGGAGGCCTACAAGGACTTCGAGGAACTGGTGCGCCGGTTCCCCGACAGCGAGTACGCCAAGGACGCCCGCCAGCGCATGCTCTACCTGCGCAACAACCTGGCGCGCTACGAGGTGCACGTGGCCCGCTACTACCTGAACCGCGGCGCCTACCTGGCCGCCGCGAACCGGGCCGCCCACGTCGTCGAGCGGTTCCCGCGCACCCCGGCCGTGCGCGACGCGCTGGAAGTCATGGCACAGGCCTACGACAAGCTCGAGATGCCCCAGCTGGCCGACGACGCGCGGCGGGTGCTGGCGCTGAACGAGCAGCAGGGCACCTTCGCGGTGGATGTGGTCAAGGTGCAGGAGCAGCCCTGGAGCCAGAAGGTCTGGGACTACCTCGAGTTCGACCAGAACTGAGCGGGCTAGATCGCCGCTTCGTCCTGCTCGCCGGTGCGGATGCGCACCACCCGCTCCACGCTGGAGACGAAGATCTTGCCGTCGCCGATCTTGCCGGTCCGGGCGGCGTTGGTGATGGCCTCTATGCAGTCCTCGAGCTGGTCGTTCTTGACGACGAGCTCGATCTTCACCTTCGGCAGGAAGTCCACGACGTACTCGGCGCCGCGGTAGAGCTCGGTGTGCCCCTTCTGCCGGCCGAAGCCCTTCACCTCGGTCGCCGTCATCCCGGTCACGCCGATCGCCGACAGGGCCTCGCGGACGTCGTCGAGTTTGAATGGCTTGATGATGGCGTCGATCTTCTTCATGGCCTGGGTCCTGGATGAATGGGCGGCGGGATTGTATCAGGCGGGCCCTGACCGGAACCCGTTGGTCAAAGGGTAACGCCGGTCGCGGCCGAATGCGCGGCGCGTGATCTTGATGCCGGGCGGCGCCTGCCGCCGCTTGTACTCGTTCCGGTCGACCATGCGCACCACGCGCTGCACGGTCGCCGCCTCGAAGCCCTCGGCGATGATCTCGGCGACGCTCAGGTCCTGCTCGACGTAGCGCTCGAGGATAGGGTCCAGCACCTCGTAGGGCGGCAGGCTGTCGCTGTCCTTCTGGTCGGACCGCAGCTCGGCGGAGGGCGGGCGGTCGATGATCCGCCGGGGGATCACCTCTGCCTGCCGGTTGCGCCACTCCGCCAGCCGGTAGACCAGCAGCTTGGGGACGTCCTTGATGGGCGCGAAGCCGCCGGCCATGTCGCCGTAGAGCGTGGCATAGCCGACCGACATCTCGCTCTTGTTGCCGGTGGTCAGCAGGATCCGGCCCGTCTTGTTGCTCACCGCCATCAGCAGGATGCCGCGGCAGCGCGCCTGGATGTTCTCCTCGGTGACGTCCGCCGGGAGGCCGCGAAACTCGTCGGCCAGCATGTCGAGGAACGCCCGGAAGGCCGGCTCGATGGGGATGAGCGCGTACTCGACGCCCAACCGGCGGGCCATCTCGGCCGCGTCCTCGTTGCTCATGTCGGCCGTGTAGCGCGACGGCATCGACAGTACCTCGACCTGGTCCGCGCCGAGGGCGTCGACCGCGAGGCACAGCACCAGCGCCGAATCGATTCCGCCGGACAGGCCGATCACGGCGCCGTGGAAGCCGTTCTTGCGCACGTAGTCGCGCACCCCCAGGACCAGCGCGTGGTAGATCGCGTCATCCTCCGGCAGCGCCGGCGCGCACGCCCTGGGCGCGACCGCACAGCGGCCGTCGGCCGTCACCTCCACCACCGTCAGGGCCTCGACGAAGTAGTCGAGCCGGTGCACCAGCTCACCCGCCGCGTCGACCACGAAGGAGCCGCCGTCGAACACCAGCTCGTCCTGGCCGCCCACCAGATTCACGTACACGATCGGGAAGCCGTTCTCGCGGGCCCGCTTGCCCACCAGCTCCTCGCGCTCCGGCGCCTTGCCCTTGTGGAAGGGCGAGGCGTTCAGGTTGATGAGCAGGCGCGCCCCCGCCTCCCTGGCGTGCGCGGCCGGCGCCGGGAACCAGATGTCCTCGCAGATCGTGATGCCCACCGGCACGCCGTGCAGTTCGAAGACGCAGGGCGCGCCGCCCGGCTCGAAGTAGCGCTTCTCGTCGAACACGCTGTAGTTCGGCAGCAGGGCCTTGAAGTACTCGGCGACGACCTGGCCGCCGCGGATCACGCCGGCGGCGTTGAAGCGCTTGCCGTCCCGGACGCGCGGGTAGCCGACGATGGCGTCGATTCCGGTGACGGCGGCGCAGAGCTGCTCGATGCCCTGCGCGACGCGCTGGTCGAATTCCGGACGCAGCAGGAGGTCTTCGGGTGGATAGCCCGTCAGGGTCAGCTCGGGGAAAACCACGGCATCGGCGCGCAGCTCGTCGCGCGCCCTGGCGGCAGCCTCGACGATGCGCCGGACGTTGCCGTCGATGTCGCCGACCAGCAGGTCGATCTGCGCCAAGGCAATGCGGAGGGTCAAGGTTGGCTGTCCCCGTGGAGCCGCGCCGACAGCATAGACGAAGGATCGTCGGCCGGCCTACCACGGACGAACACAGTGCGGGCGCTCAGGCGCGCAGCTGGGTCAGCAGCGTGTCCAATGCATTCGCGAACGCCTGGCGGTCGCCTTGGCTCAACGGCGGCGGCCCCCCGGTGACCTGGCCGGTGCCGCGCATGAGATCCATGAAGTCCCGCATCACCAGGCGCTCGCGGATCGTGTCCGGGGAGTACCGCTCGCCGCGCGGGTTGATCGCGTACGCACCCTTCGCCAGCGCCTCGGCAGCCAGCGGGATGTCGGCGGTGATCACCAGGTCGCCCGGCTCCAGGGCCTGCACGATGTGGTTGTCGGCCACGTCGAAGCCCTTCGGCACCTGGACCGCGGAAACGTACTGCGACGGCGGGACGCGCAATGCCTGGTTGGCGACCAGGATCAGCGCCAGACGCCGCCGCTCGGCGGCGCGGAACAGGATCTCTCGGATGACCCCGGGACAGGCGTCAGCGTCGACCCAGATCCGCATGAGCCGCAGGCGTCCTCACGCCGGCCGGCGCGGGCCCGAGCTGCGGCCGCTCCCGCCGGTCGCCCGGTTGCCCGCGGCTCGCGGCCCACCCTTCGACTGCGGCCGCGGCGCGGCGTGACCGGTACGGCCAGCCGTGGCCGCCGACGGTGAGCGGCGGCCGTGCCCCTGCGCACCGGCCCCTTGCCGCCCGCGTCCGTTGAGGATCGGCTCGGCCCGGATCGACGGATCGGGTGCATAGCCGGGGACGACGACCCGCGGGATGTCGCGCTTGAGCAGCCGCTCGATGTCCTTGAGCAGGCCGTGCTCGTCCACGCACACCAGCGACAGCGCCTCGCCTTCGTTGCCGGCGCGCCCGGTGCGGCCGATGCGGTGGACGTAGTCCTCGGGGACGTGCGGCAACTCGAAGTTCACCACGTGCGGCAGCTGGTCGATGTCGATGCCCCGCGCGGCGATGTCGGTGGCCACCAGCACGCGTACCGCGCCCTGCTTGAAGTCGCCGAGCGCCCGCGTGCGCGCGCCCTGGCTCTTGTTGCCGTGGATCGCCGCGGCGCTGATGCCGTCGCGCGCCAGCTGCTCCGACAGCCGGTTCGCGCCGTGCTTGGTGCGCATGAAGACCAGCACCTGCCGCCAGCCGTTCGTGCCGATGAGGTGGGACAGCAGCTCGCGCTTGCGCTCGCGGTCGACCGGGTGGACCACCTGCGCGACACGCTCCGCCGGCGCGTTGCGGCGCGCCACCTCGATGAGGGCCGGCGAGTCGAGCAGGCTGTCGGCGAGCTGCTTGATCTCGTCGGGGAAGGTCGCCGAGAAGAGCAGGTTCTGCCGCGCCGCAGGCAGCAGGGCGAGGATCCGGCGGATGTCGCGGATGAAGCCCATGTCGAGCATGCGATCGGCCTCGTCCAGCACCAGGATCTCGACCCGCGAGAGGTCGATCGTCCGCTGCGAGACGTGATCGAGCAGCCGGCCCGGCGTCGCCACCAGGATGTCCACGCCGCGGCGCAGGGCGTCGATCTGGGGGTTGATCTTCACGCCGCCGAAGATCACGGCGCTGCGCAGCGGCAGGTGCTTGCCGTAGGTGCGCACGCTCTCGGCGACCTGGGCGGCGAGCTCGCGCGTTGGCGTCAGCACCAGGGCGCGGATCGCGTGGCTGCGGCCCGCGGGTGCGGGCGCCGCGTGCAGGCGCTGCAGCATCGGCAGGGTGAAGCCCGCGGTCTTGCCGGTGCCGGTCTGGGCCCCGGCCATGATGTCGCGCCCGGCGAGGATCGCGGGGATCGCCTGTGTCTGCACGGGCGTGGGCTCGGTGTAGCCCTGCTCGGCGACGGCACGGCGCAGTTCGGCCAGCAGGCCGAGGGAATCGAATGACATTGAATGGGTGCTCGTGTGATGGCCTGGCGCGAGCCATCGGCTCCGCACCGGTCTCAGGCGGATTAGGAAGCGAACGGACTGGAGGTAAAGCCGGAAGGAGTTACCGCAATCGGTCGGCGCGCAGACCGGACAGCGCGCGAGGAGGGCGCAGTGTACGCGATGGCCGCCGAAATCACTAACCCGAAGCGCGGACCGCCTGAACGGCTCAACCACCTGTTCCGGGTGACGAAACCCCATTGACGGCCCGCACCGCGCGGCCGAGAGTTCCAGCGTCGCCACCCGCAACGGAGGATGCCATGTCGACCGCGACCAAGCTCGCCGCCTTCCCTTGGCCCGAGGGTTTCGTCTGGGGCGTCTCGACCTCGAGCTACCAGATCGAGGGCGCCTGGAACGAGGACGGCCGCGGACCGAGCATCTGGGACACGCGCTGCCGCACCCAGGGCAAGGTCGCCAACGGCGACACGGGCGATGCCGCCTGCGACCACTACCACCGCTACCCGGAGGATGTGGGCCTCATGAAGGGCCTGGGCGTGGATGCCTACCGCTTCTCGGTGGCGTGGCCGCGCGTGCTGCCGCGGGGCAAGGGCCCGGTGAACGGCAAGGGCCTCGACTTCTACGACCGCCTGATCGACACGGTCCTCGCCGCCGGCCTCGAGCCCTGGCTGTGCCTCTACCACTGGGACCTGCCGCAGGCGCTCGACGACCTGGGCGGCTGGACCCACCGCGACTGCGCCGGCTGGTACGCCGACTACGCCGCGCTCGTGGCCAAGCGCTACGGCGACCGCGTGAAGCGCTGGGCGACCTTCAACGAGTTCTCGGTGTTCACCCTGTTCGGCTATGCGTTCGACTGGAACGCGCCAGGCGTCGTCGACAAGGCCGCGAACCTGCGCGCCATCCATCACGTGAACCTCGCGCACGGCGCGGGCGTCGACGTCATCCGCGCCCTCGTGCCCGGCGCCTCGATCGGCGCGATCCACAACCGCCAGCGCGTGTTCCCGGAGAAGGACACCGACGCGGACCGTAGCGCGGCGGCGCTGCTCGACGAGCACTGGAACCGCGCCTTCCCGGACCCGCAGCTCACCGCCAGCTACCCGCCGCAGCTCGCCGAGCTGATCGAGCCCTACGTGCAGGGCGGTGACATGGCGCGCATCTGCCGGCCGATCGACTGGTTCGGGCTGAACCACTACGGTCCGATCTTCGCCCGGGCCGACCGGAACTGGCTGTGGGGGTTCGCCTGGGGCAATGCCCCCGACGACGCCCCGAAGTCCGACATCGGCTGGCCGATCTTCCCGGACGCTTTCCGCGACGAGCTCGTCGACCTCACCCAGCGCTTTCGCCTCCCCGTCTACGTCACCGAGAACGGCGCGGGCGGCAGCGACAAGCCGGACCGCAACGGCAAGGTCCGCGACCCGAAGCGCGTGAAGTACTTCGAGGCCTACGTCGCGGCGATGCAGGACGCGATCCGCGCCGGCGCCGACGTGCGCGGCTACTTCGTCTGGTCGCTGCTCGACAACTTCGAGTGGGGCTCGGGCTATGCGAACCGCTTCGGCCTGGTGTACGTCGACTACCAGACGCAGCAACGCACCCCAAAGACGTCGTACGGCTGGTACCGCGACCTGATCCGCGGCGCGCGGGCGGCCTGAATGCGGTGGACGGAGGTCGCCGCAGTGCGCACGGTCCGGCCGCAGGCGTTGCGCTGCCGATGCCGGACCGCGCGTGACGAGGCACGCCGCCGTCAGTAGGGGCGCGACGGGGCCTCTTCGACCAGCGCCTCGCCCTCGCAGCCGACGATCATCAGCCGGCGGCGGTGGAAGGCCTCGAGCGTGCCGTTGTGGCCGATGGTGACGACGGTCGCGTCGCCGAACTCCTGCTCGAGCAACTGGATCATCTCGGCCTCACCGTGCGGGCCGAGGGCGTCTGTCGCCTCGTTGATGAAGATCCAGCGCGGCCGCTGCAGCAGCAGCCGGGCGAAGCCGACCCGCTGCTTCTCGCTCGCCACCAGCAGCTGCTCCCACTCGCCGGCCTCGTTGAGCCGGGCGATCAGGTGGCCGAGGCCGACGCGCCGCAGCGCGTCCTGGATGGCCGCGTCGTCGACCGGGCGTCCGCTCGGCGGATAGGTCAGAACGCCGCGCAGCGGGCCGGTGGGCATGTACGGCCGCCTGGGCATGAAGAAGATCGGTCCGTCCTCGGGCAGATCGACCTCGCCGTGACCCCAGGGCCAGAGCCCGCCGACCACCTTGAAGAGGGTCACCGCCGTGCTGCGATCGCCCGAGATCAGCACGCGCTCGCCCTCCGCGATCTCGGCGCTGAAGCAGCCCACCAGCTCCTTGCCGGCGGCGTCCGCAATGGCGACGCGGCGGAACGCCAGGATGGGCCGCTTCGAGTGCTCGAGCTTGATCGTGGGCCGGTCGCGCGGCTCGAACTGCTCGCCGAGCAGGCGCAACGCCTCGTGCAGGCCGAGCACGCGCTCGACGGAGGCCCGCCACTCGGCGACCTTGGGGATGTTGTCGATGGGCCAGGCGAGCGCCGCGATCATCTGCTGGAAGGCCTGCGCGGTCTGCATCAGGACGCCCAGGGTGATGGCGCCGGCGATGTAACGCGGTGCCGCGACCAGCACGGGAAAGGCCTGCGACAGCACCGACCAGCTCGAAGAGAAGAGGTAGAGGTTGCTGAGCGCCAGGGTCTGGCGGTTCCAGGCGCGCACGGCGCCCTCGAACAGCTCGCCCGCCTGGCGCCGTTCCTCGCCCTCGCCGCGCCGCAGCGCGATCGACAACGCGTTCTCGCGGGCGCGCACGAGGCCGAAGCGGAAGTTCGCCTCCTCGCTCTGCCGCCGGTTGGCCGCGCGCACCAGCGGCTGGCCGAGCAGCACGGCCGCCGCGGAGCCCACCGACGCATAGATCAGCGCCACCCACACGAGATGGCCGGGCAGGTAGAGGCTGACCACCCCGAGCTCGACCTGCGGTGGGCCGGAGAGGGTCCAGAGGATCTGCGTGAAGCTCACCAGCAGCAGCACGCAGTAGAACAGCGAATGCGCGAGGTCAACCGCGAACTCGGTCGAGATGCGGATGTCCTCCGCGATGCGCTGGTCCGGGTTGTCGTGCTCGCCGGGCACGAAGCTCACGTGATAGTGCCGCCCCGCGCTCAGCCACTCGTCGAGCACCCGCCCCGTCAGCCAGCTGCGCCACTCGACCTGCAGCCGGCGCTTCACCCGCAGGTGCGTGGTGGTGATCAGGACGTTGGTGACGATGATCAGCGCCAGCACGCCGATCAGCAGGAAGAAGGTCTTCATCGCCCGCTGCTCGAGCGCGTTGAACAGCCGCAGGCTCCACTGGTTGATCGCGACCGGCACCAGGACCTGGGCGAAGGTCAGGGCGACGAGCGTCGCCGTCAGCGAACGCGCGCGCCACTTGCGCTCGGACTGCCAGAAGGCCCCGCCCAGGCGGATGAAACGTCGGAAGAAATCGGGCCTGGGGCGCTGCGTCCCCGGCGATGCGTTGCTGGCTGGGGCTGGGGTCGTGGCGTTGGCGGCCATGAAGCGCCCGTGGCTCCTAGGATCCGGCGCAGCGGAATATGCGCCGAAAGCATACTCCTTCACCGCGGGGGTGGTGCCGGCAATTCGGCGAGGATCACCGGCCGCCGACTCGGCCTTGGGGAAATGGAGCCGGCGAGAGGAATTGAACCCCCAACCGCCCGATTACAAATCGGGTGCTCTACCGATTGAGCTACGCCGGCATGGACAAGATGGCCGCCCGCTGCGGGGCGCGCGCCATTCTAGGGAAGGGCTCAGGGCCCGGCAACGCGCCCGCAGCTGCGCGAAACGACCTGGCGCGGCGGCTGAGGCCGGCCGACACCGACGTCCGGTGGCGGCGCGTCGGCGGGGCGCTCGTAGTCGACCCAGTACACGCGGATCGGCTCGAGGTCCTTCGGGGCCTGGATCTCGGACGCGACGCCCTTCGCCGCGAGCATGTCGGCGTGCTTGCGCGCGTTCTCGGCGGACTGGAACACCCCGACCGCGAGCCGGCCCGCCAGCGGGCCGTTCGGGATGCGCCACGCATCCTTGACCCCGGCCTGGCTCAGACTGGTGAGGTATTCCGCGGTGGCCTCCTTGCTCGGTTGCACCGGCGCGAGCACCCACTGCCGGACCGGTCGCGACGATCGCTCCTCGCGCACCGTCGCGCCACGCAGCGGCGCCGCCACGCCGGCCTGGAAGCGGACAGCGGCCGATCGCTCGGCAAAGGGACCTATCGACTCGCACAGGTAGAGCACCCCGCGCGCCTCGACCGGCGGTGCCACGGGCTCCGCCGGCGCGGCGCTCGTACCGGGGGATGGTGCGATTGCAGCAGGCTCGGGGCTTGCCGCCACGGCGGCCGGCTCGACCGGCACGGACGCATCCTCGAGCACCAAGTGCGGCGCTGCCACAGGCGGCGGGACCGGTGCCGGCGGGCTGCCGTCGTCGACCGGTTGGGCCGGCACGGACGCATCCTCGAGCACCAAGTGCGGCGCTGCCACGGCGGGCGGGACCGGTGCCGGCGGGCTACCGTCGTCGACCGGTTCGGCCGGCGCGGTGGCTTCGGAGACGGCAGGCGCCTCGGGCAGCGCATCACGGCGGGTGTCCAGGATTTCCGCGACGGCAGCGGGGGCAGCCCCCGACACCTGCTCCTGCTCGCCAGGCGCCGCGACCGGAGACTGCTCCGGAGGAGGCGCCGACGCGTCTTGCGCCGCGACGGCGGGCTCGGCAGCCGACCGCACCGGCGGCTGCGGCATTGGCTCGGCGTGGCGCGCGATGTCGGCAGCGGGCGCGACCGCACCATCGGCCGCCGCGCGCTGCAGATCGGGGTCCACCGTGGCGGCCGCAGCCACCGAAGCCGGGGGCGGAACGCCCGCGTCGCCCGCGCCGGCGATCACGGCGGGAGGCGATACCTCTGCCTCCTGCCTTGCGTGCTCGCGCCGGGCGGCCACCTCCGCGTCGTCGAGCAGCCGTATCTCACCCAACCCCGTCTGCGCGGTGTCCGTCACGCGCGCGAGCTCGTCCCTCTGGCCCCAGAGCCAGATGACGAGGTTGACCACCAGCAGGAGGAAGAACAGCTTCTTCATGTCCCTTCGATTCCGGCGAGTACGGCGAGCCCCTCGAGGACCAGGTCGGAGCGCAGCTCGGTTGCCTCGGGCAGCGCCGCCGCGAGCGTCTGCGCATCGCCGCCCGCGATCACCAGCCGCGGCGGGTTGCCGAACGTCGCGCACGCCCGAGCGAGAGTCTCCCGCACGGCGCCGACCACCGCCAGCAGCGCGCCGTTCGCCACGGCCGCGGCCGTGTCGCGTCCCAGCTCTGGACGCGGCGACGGCGCATCGAACGGCGGGATCCGCGTGCGCGAGAGCAGGCAGTCGCGCATCAGCTGCAGCCCCGGAAGGATCAGACCCCCACGATGCAGACCCGCGCCGTCGACGACGTCGATGGTCACGGCGGTACCGCAGTCGACCACGCAGGTCGCCCCGCGCTGGTCCGCGTGCACCGCGAGCAGTGCGAGCCAGCGGTCGACGCCGAGCTGGCCTGGCGAATCGTAACCGCTCGTGACGCCCGCCGCCTGCGCCCGCGCGCTGGCGAAGCGCGGCTCGCACGCCCAGAGCTCGTCGCACAGCGCCCGCAGCTCGGCGTCACGCTCGGGCCCCGCGACGCTCCCGACCAGGATTCCTTCGGGCCGCGGCAGCTCTTGCCAGGCCGACCCCAGGGCGGCGGCAATCCCTGCTCCCGCGTGCGGAACGGCCCGCGCGCCCACCAAAGTCCCCTGCGCCAGCCACGCCCACTTCAGGCGGGTGTTGCCGAGGTCGACGAGCAACGCGGTCCCGCGGGTCACGACGCCGGCTCCGGGGGCGCGGCGCGGACGCTGACCTCGCCGGCGAGGTACTGCCGCTCGCCTTCGTCAGTCAGCAGCCGCAACGCGCCGCTGGGGGCCACGCCGAGCTCTTTGCCGGCGATGGCGCGATCGCCGGTGCGCACGACGACCTCCATCCCCCTCAGCCCGTCGAGCTCGTCCCAGGCCGGCAGGAAGGGGGCGAGGCCGGACGCGCCGAACTGCCGCATCGCTGCCACGAGGCGGTCCAGCAGTCCCGCGACCAGGGCGCAGCGCGACGGCAGAGCGTGCGGCACAGCGCCGGCCAGGTCGGTCCAGTCCTGATCGATGAGTGCGGCGCTCGCGGCTGGCATCCGGTGGTTGACCCCGACGCCGACGACCGCGCGCGTCGGCCCTTCCGCCTCGCCGGACAGCTCCACGAGGATGCCGCCGAGCTTGCGGCCGCGCCACAGCAGGTCGTTCGGCCACTTCAGTGCCGCGTCGGCGACGCCCAGGCGGCGCAGCGCCTCAGCGACCGCGACGCCGACCGCGAGGCTGAGCCCCGCAAGCGCCACCGCCGGCAGCTCGAACTGCCAGAGCAGCGAGAGATAGACGTTGGCGCCGAAGGGCGAGACCCAGGTGCGGCCGCGGCGGCCGCGGCCCGCGGTCTGCTGCTCGGCGACGCAGGCGATGCCCAGCCCGCTGCGCGGCAGCCGCTGTCCCATGAGGTGGCCGTTGGTGGAGCCGACGGCGTCGAGCACGATGAGCCCAGCCAGCGCTGCCGCCGTCTCCGGCGCCAGCGCATCGGCGATGCGCGCGCGGTCCAGCAGGTCGATCGGGGCAGCCAGCCGGTAGCCGCGACCGCGGACGGCGTCGACCTTCAAGCCGAGCTCGGCGCTCATCTCCCGGACGTGCTTCCAGACCGCCGCCCGCGACACGCCGAGGTCGGCGGCCAGCGCCTCGCCCGAGTGGAAGCGGCCGTCGGCCAGCAGGCGCGCGAGCGCCAGGCGCCGCGGCGGCCGCTCCTGCGTCGACGCTCGCGCCTCAATGACCACCGAGCCACCTCTCGCGGCGGGCGAGCTGGGTCGTGGTTACGGCGGCGGCCGGCAACAGCCAGAGGTCGCAGGTGTCCGCCGGTGGGGCCTCGGGACGGACGTCGAAGGCCAGCAGCTCGTCCCGCCGGAAGGCGTGTATGGCGACGCTGTCGCCGGCGGGCACCCGCGACAGCAGCTGCGCAAAGTTGTCGGCGGTCGCTCGGATTCCGCCTATGGCCACGATCAGGTCGCCGGCGGACAGGCCTGCGCGCTGCGCCGCGCCGCCCTCGAACACGTTGAGCAGCCCGACGCCGTCCGCGGCACGCCGGGTGCGCACTCCGAGCGAGGGGCGCGCCGGTGCGGCCTCGCCGGGCAGAGCGGCGAGCGCACCGCCCTCGTCGCGCTCGTCCTTCGCGTGGCGCAGGTGCATGCCCAGGCCCATCGCCTCGCACCAGTCGCCGATGGGCAGCTCGTCAGTGCCGTAGACGCAGCGGTCGAAGAACGGCCGCAGGTCGCGCCCGCACAGCTCTGCGGCGAGCGCTTCGACGTCGCCGTCGGCCAGGCCGCGCCCGGTGGCACCGTACCGCGACCAGAGCGCGCGCAGCAGATCGTCCAGCGAGACCGCGTCGCACGTGTGGCGGCGCAGCTCGGCGTCCAGTCCCCAGGCGACCAGCGATCCCTTCAGGTAGTAGCTGACGATGGCGTTCGGCGCGTTCTCGTCGGCCTTGTAGAACTTGGTCCAGGCATCGAAGCTCGCGTCGGCGAGCGACTGGCGGCGCCGGCCCGGCGTGCGCAGCAGGCGGGTGACCGATCGTGCCAGCAGCTCGAGGTAGCTCTGCACCGGGATGCGCCCGGACCGCACCAGCGCGAGGTCGTCGTAGTAGGACGTGACCCCCTCGAAGACCCACAGCAGGGTGGTGTGCACCTCGCGCGCGAGATTGGGCGGCGAGAAAGCGGCGGGCGCGATCCGCTTCACGTTCCAGAGGTGGAAGTACTCGTGGCTGCAGAGCCCGAGGAGCTTCCGATAGCCCTCGCTGACCTCCCGCTCGCCCGCCGCGGGGAGATCGTCGCGTGCGCAGAGCAGGCTGCACGAGTCGCGGTGCTCCAGCCCGCCGTAGCCGTCGCCGACCGCCGTGACGAGGAACAGGTAGCGTTCGATCGGCAGGGCGCCGAACAGCCCAGCCTGGTACTCGCAGATCGGCTGCAGGTCGGCCGCCAGGCGATCGAGATCGCAATGCTCTACCCGGCCGCTGAGAGCGACGCGGTGCGGGACGCCGCCCACGGCGAAGCCGACGCCCCGGTGCGCGGCCCACTGCACGGGGTGATCGATGGCGTCCCAGTAGTCGCGCGCGGCATAGCGGCCGAACCCCGCGCCGTCAACGGTGGTCGCGGTCAGGGTCGTCTCCACCGTCCAGTCGTCGCCGACGCCGCTTCGGGCCGACGGGCGGAGCATTTCCAGGGCGCAGGGCGCGTTCTCCGTCCCGTGCAGCATCAGCAGCAGGCTGCTGCCGTTGAAGTACGCGCGCGTCGGGTCGAGGTAGGCGGACCGCACGGAGAGATCGAAGGCGTAGACCTGATACCGGACCTCGACAGGGCCCACCGTGGGTCCGAGCTCCCAGGTGTGCTTGTCGCGCTTGGTCAGCGGCACCGCTGCGCCATCCGACTCCGCGACGATGGTGACGATGTGCCGGGCGAAGTCCCGGACCAGGTAGCTGCCCGGGATCCAGGCCGGCAACGACAGGCGGCGCGGGGTGGGGCTCCCGGCGCCGATGCACAGGCAGAGGTCGAACAGGTGGCCGGCCGCCGAGGCGACGCCAATCCGGTAGCGGCACAGCGGCTCGGCCGGGGTCGACGCCTGCGCGGCGCTCAGCTCGGTGATGAGGCTAGGGTCCATTCAAAGAAAAACCCCCGATCGCGTCGCGACCGGGGGTCAGGGTTAGGCGCCTGGCAGTGACCTACTCTCACATGGGTAACCCCACACTACCATCGGCGATGCACCGTTTCACTTCTGAGTTCGGAATGGGATCAGGTGGTTCCAGTGCTCTAAGGCCGCCAGGCAAACTGTTGTGCGCAACGCTCGGCGCGCTGCGCGGCATTCGGCTCGATTCAGCAATAGGCGCGGGCTCACAGCCGCTGACACCCAACGTTCTTGGGTGTTATATGGTCAAGCCTCACGGGCAATTAGTACTGGTTAGCTGCACGCATTACTGCGCTTCCACACCCAGCCTATCAACCTCGTAGTCTTCGAGGGCCCTTCAGGGATCTCAAGGATCCAGCGAGACCTAATCTTGGGAGGGGCTTCCCGCTTAGATGCTTTCAGCGGTTATCCCTTCCGTACGTAGCTACCCGGCAATGCCACTGGCGTGACAACCGGAACACCAGGGGTACGTCCACTCCGGTCCTCTCGTACTAGGAGCAGCTTCCCTCAAGTCTCGAACGCCCACGGCAGATAGGGACCGAACTGTCTCACGACGTTCTGAACCCAGCTCGCGTACCACTTTAAATGGCGAACAGCCATACCCTTGGGACCGGCTTCAGCCCCAGGATGTGATGAGCCGACATCGAGGTGCCAAACACCGCCGTCGATAT
>Ga0208980_10000953_pt1 | contig 17210 bp, 16 predicted proteins | sample WetSurMetagenome_3_FD_187993 | JGI IMG/M metagenome (GOLD analysis project Ga0208980, IMG submission 187993) | Wetland microbial communities from Twitchell Island in the Sacramento Delta, sample from surface sediment Aug2011 Site A1 Bulk (version 2) | ecosystem: Environmental > Aquatic > Marine... | reverse complement strand
CATCTCCTGGATCAGGAAGGTCAGTTCCTCGATCACCTCAGATACCAGTGTCTCGGCCTCCTCCAGGTGCGATTTCGCCTCGGACGGTTTTTTATCCAGGATCGATTGGGCTGTGCCAAGTTGTGCCATGGCTGCAAATGCCTTTTGTTTCACGCTGTCATGCAAGTCGCGAGCCAGACGGTTGCGTTCCTCGATAACCGCCAGTTCCTTGGTCTGTTCGAACAGGCGCTCGATCTCGACTGTTCGCTCCCGAACCAGGCGTTCGAGTTCCCGGTTGTAAGATTGGACGTTGCGCAAACGCCAGCGATAGCCTGTGAAGATCATGCCGAAAACCGTCAGGATGGCAGTCAGCTGGATCCAGATGTTATTCCAGATCGGTGGGACAACCGTGATGGAGATATTCAGTCCCGTTTCATTCCAAACCTGATCGTTGTTAGACCCTTTTATACGCAGAACATAATCGCCTCCAGGCAAGTTGGTGTATCGACCGAAACGACGGTTTCCCATCTCGACCCATTCCCGATCGAACGGTTCCAGCATGAAGGCGTACTGGTTTTCCTGCGGATTCGAATAGCTCAGGGCAGCGTATTCAAAGTCAAAGTAATTGTTCGGCCAGTTCAGGGTGTAATTCATCCGGCCGTTTTTAGTCCCCTTGGGCGAAATGGATTCACCTCCCCGGGAGATATCTGCCAGTACGATCGGGGGAATATAGGGGTTGTCACTGACCTGGTCCGGTTGGAAAATATTCAAACCGTCGATACCGCCCAACACGATCGCACCATCCCGCGTCTGGGCGGATGAAAAGCGGTCGAACTCATCACTTTGCAGACCGTCGCTGGTGTCGTAGTTCTTGAATGTCTCCAGGATAGGATCGAAACACGAGACACCATCATTGGTGCTGATCCATAACTTGCCATTATCGGCCTCAACAATCCCGAAGACGGCATTGCTGGGAAGCCCGTCTTCCTGCGTGAAATGGGTGAAAGTACCCAGGGCAACGTCCATTTTATCGAGACCGGTATTACAGGTGGCAATCCACAGACTCCCCTGGGAATCCTGGTAGATCGCACATATGCTGTCTCCGGAAAGGCTGTCCGAATCGCGCACATCGTGACGGTAATGCCTGAAGATATCCTCATTTGGTATGAACAACTCAAGTCCGCGATTATATGTACCAATCCAGAGATCGCCTTCCTGAGTTTCAAAAATGTCGGTTGGTTGTGAGGAGCTGAAACTGTCGGGATCAGCACTGTCAGGGGCATAAGTTATAAACAGACCCGTACTTTGAAAGTAGTGTGACAGACCGCCGGATGTGGCGATCCACAGATCCCCGTTATGGTCCTCCAGGATCTGACCGATCACAGCTCCACCCAGGGATGTGGGATTGTTGATATCCGGCAGGTAATGTGTGAAGACACCGGTGTTGGGATTCAAATGATCCAACCCACCTTCGCTCCCGATCCACAACCCGCCATATTGATCTTCTATGACCGACCATAAGTAATTGTAGACCAGGCTGTTTTCATTGCCTGGGATATTGCGGTAATGGATCACCCGGCCGGTTTTACGATCAAGGCGGTCCAGGCCACCACCGTAGGTGGCGAGCCAGATACTGCCATCGATTCCTTCCGTCAAACCGAAGATTGGGAACGGGCTCAGACTGGTTGGGTCATCCGGGTTATTCTGATAGAGGTCGAACTTGGCCTTGTTTCTATCCAGTTTGTTAACCCCACCTCCAAATGTTCCCAGCCACAAAATGCCCTCCAGGTCTTCGTACAGGGTGAGGATGACCTCGCTGGAAAGACTATAGGGGTTCTGCGGGTTCCGGGAATACTGGGAGAAGGTATTTGTGTTCGCATTAAACCGGTTCAAACCGTTCTTGGTTCCAACCCACACGGTGCCATTCAGGTCGACCAGCAGGTCATAGGCATAAGGGTCGCTCAGGCTGGCTGGATCTCGTGGATCATGGCTGAAGGTGACCAGCTTGCCGGTTGACTGATCAAAGCGGGTAACACCCTGATTGCCTGCCAACCACAGACCTCCCTGGAAATCCTCGCTTATGCTGTGCGTCTCTGAGGCCAGTGCCGTATGGGTATAGATGCTTTGCTCGCTGTAGGAAGTAAACCAGTTGTCTGAAAAACTATAACTGACCAGCCCATAAGAGGTGCCCAACCAGAGAGTACCCTTGGAGTCACGATAAATCGTCAGAATGTTATTCAAGGCGGAGCTGAAGGGCTTCACGCGGCTTTGACGAATGTGTTCAAAAGTGCCGCTTTCCCGGAGGAAGACATTCAATCCATACGGGGTGCCGACGAGTAGACGGCCATCTTGATCTACCAGCAAGCAATTTACAGTAGGTGAGTCCAGGCTGGTTAAATCACTGGCTTCATACTGATAACTTTTGAATTTTTCGGTGGCAGGATCAAAATAAGCCAGGCCACCCAGGCGGGTCCCGATCCAGATACCGCCAGCCGGGTCCATGGCCAGGGCAGTGACGTGGCTGTCGGGCAGGCTTTCTGGATCGGTCGGGTTGGATTCATAAATAATGAAATTTTCCCCATCATAGCGATTTAAACCATCCTCCGTGCCGAACCATAAATAGCCCTGATCATCCTGCAAAATTGCCCGGACGCTGCTCTGCGAGAGGCCATCTTCGACGGTCAGATGATCGAAACGAGGATTTGAGTAGCGGTCATATGCTTGAAAGGGGTCCGGCGGGGCAGCAGAAATATCGCTCTGGTTACCCAGAATCAAGGACCAGGTCCCAAACGCTACACACAAGGCCAGCAGGAGGCGGTGAAAGTTTTTCATTCAAATCCGGTATAGCAAGAGTTTCGTTATTAAGTATAGCCCATACCGGTATAAACGCATTGAAATAAAGATGTAAATCCACTCATACCTGGGAAGCATTTATTTTCCACGAAACTAATCCCGGAGGAGGGGATGCCATTCGATTTAACCCTGAGGAAAATGGGGTTATTACGCTTCAGGATTTGTATTGATACTCCGTTAAAAAGAAAAAGCCGCCCGGTTGGGACGGCTTCGGGGTCTACTCGATCCGTTTGAGAGATAACCAGCGGGGAACCTTCTTCATATAGTCCTGGTAGGAAGTACCAAAGCGCTGGATCATTCTGGGTTCTTCATCGAATTCAATATAGAGGATGAACAGGATGTAGAGGAAGGCAATGAACACGAGCATCCAGGGAGCCTGCAATAGCAAGGCTTCGCCGATCAAAACAACCAGCATACCGACATACATTGGATTACGGGAAAACGTGTAAGGTCCACTGGCTATGAATTTTTTCGGGGCTTTGAATGGCACCGGAGTGCTTTTTCCAGCGCGGGCATGGGCGATGCTGACCGATAGGGTCAGAATCAATCCTAACAAGATCAATGCAACGGCAATGATCTGCCACACGCCGATGGTCGGTGGCCAGTATGCCAGATTGATGGAGACAAACAGGTATGGGATAACCACAAGGGCTACCAGCGGTATCAGCAGGGTTACCAGGATGGAAAGGATGATCATATCGTTCTACCTCTTGGCGCAATTATACAACCAATCCCCCCGGTGAGATTCAGTGGTGGTCTTTCATATGTATTTTTAATGAAGCTCATACGCTTCTTAAATGCATGGCTGTTATAAATAAACCAGCAAGCATATCATTCAGGAGGTAGAAAGATGTCCACTATTATTCGCTACAACCCGTTGAGGGAAGCCATGTCGCTGAGCCGGCAGATGGATCGCCTGATGGAAGGCGCCATGCGCGGCTCGGAATTATGGGATGGCTCGATGGACTGGGCATTGCCCCTGGACGTGATCGAGAACGACAATGATTTTGTTGTCAAAGCGTCACTGCCCGGGATCAAGCCCGAAGATATCGAGGTGACCTACCATAACCAGACCCTGACCATTAAGGGCGAAATGAAGCAGGCAGAGACCGTCACAGAAGAGAAGTATCACCTACAGGAGCGCCGCTACGGCATGTTCTCCCGCAGCATCACGCTGCCCTCGGATGTGAACGGTGATGCGATCAGGGCTGATTTCGATAATGGTGTCCTGGCGTTGAGCCTTCCCAAGAAGGAAGAAGTCAAAGCCAAGCGCATCAGCATTCAGTCTGGCAGCAAAATGCTGGAAGCCAAGCCAAAAAGCAAGTAAGCTTGACCGGATAGCGAACTCCCCGGAATTTCCGGGGAGTTTTTTATAGACACACTACTTAAGGCATTTTCTGTAACAAGAATCAGATGCCGATGAAAAAGCCGAGAGCCACCAGGATCGGTGTCAGGATATTGACCAGCACATTCTGTCCGAGCGCGGGCATCAGGTTTGGTAGATCATCCGCAGAACGCAACGCACGTTGACCGGCGGGGATGGCCAGAATGAGGGTCAATAACCCCAGCAGGCTGAAATATGGATTATGGAAGAAGAACACTCCGACCAGGATGGTCAGGTAAGTCAGCGCATAAAAAGCCACGAAGATCCGGGCGCTGGCCTTACGCCCGACAGTGATGGGGTAGTTGCGTCGCCCAATGGTCTTGTCCGCATCCACATCCGGGAATTGGTTCAGCAGCAGGAGGTTGTTGACCAGGAAGAACGGCACCAGGGAGATCAGGAAGCCGGTCAGGGAATAAGATCCGGTCAGGGCGAAATCGGTGCCCATCACCACCAGGGTCCCGAAACCCAGGCCGGGACTGACCAGGCTCAGCAGGGGGGATTTGAGCAGCCAGGTGGTGTAAACGTAGATGACCAGCATGCCCAGTAACCCAAGCGGCAGGATCAGCCAACCGCGCTGGATCGTGAAGAAGATACCGATCGCAGCCACGATTGCCAGGCCAATGACACCGGTGGCCAGGGCATAACCGGCTGCCTGGGGATTGGCCGGCAGGGTGCCGCTGCCACCGCTGAAGGGAGTCCGTTGGGTTTTGGCATCCAGTCCGGATTTGAAATCGAAATATTCATTGAAAGCATTCACGCTGATATGGGCTGCCACTGCGCCCAGGATACACAGGGCCGCAAACCACCAGCTGATCTGGCCGTCCATGCGCCAGAAGGCCACACCGATTCCGGCCAGCGCGCAGGCGGGTGCCAGGATCAGGAAGGGCGGGCGCATGGGTCCAAGGATCAAAGCTGTTTTCGACATCAGAAACCTCGCTGTTGAGAAATCAGGCGGACTCACTGAGTCCGCCCCGGTTTATTTTGAACCGGGCAATTGTACCTTAAATACTGCCAGGTTTTTCTGCCTGGCAGTTGAAAGTTAAGAAAAGAAACAACCGGAATCAGGGTTTCTTGATGAGTGGTGCAAAGGTTGGAAAAGCCTGGAAGGTGAGCATCAGATCGCCGTTGGTCCAGTCATAATAGCTGATATAGAGCCGACCGGAATTATTTTTAATGGAAGGGTAAAATCCGGTGATACCAGAAGAGTCAAGCACTTCACAGCTCCACTTTTCAATTGAGTCGCAATCACCACCAACCCCAATCCGCCAGGCATAATTAAGGGCATTACGGTTAAAGCGTCCATCCGTATAGGCAATGACCGGCATGATTCCGATGGTCGTGAGGGAGTTCTGTTCACCGGAGTACATCGCATCAGCCACTCTCTCGGGGGTTAGCCAGCCCGAACCCAAGGTGTATTGCGACCACATCAAGTTGGATGCAGAGACGTTGTATTGATACCAACTAACCATGACCAGGCTGGTACCAATATCCGCCCAGATGGAAGTCTGACCTCGATCGGTGAAGTATCCAGGCGCAATTGCTCTACAATCCCAGTCATTCGTGCGAGCACAGTTCAGGCCTGAGCCGGATCCGACAAAACGGGCAACTTTAACCAGTTGATCATCCCCGTCCAGATAGCTTATCAAGGGTGTGTGGTTATAACCGAAGGTCAGTGAGATCCCAGATCCACCCGGACCGATATCGTCGATATAACCGCAGTCCCAGAAATCACTTATTCCACAGTCGCCGGTCCCGGTGGATAATTCCTCGGCATACTTGAGCCTGCCATTGGTAACATCCATGTAGGCGATCGCCATGCGGTTTGAGGCCGGGTTGAGGGCTATGGAGGCATACCGGCCAATATCCGCCGAGGAATCATCAATGACGATGGATGACCAGAGCGGGTTCAAGGTTCCAAACCTTAAAGCACCCGGGTGATCGCGGTCATAATAAGCCACATGCGAAGCCCCATCATTGCCTCCGTTTGCCACCGAAACATTCGATCCGACGACTGCATTATCAAAGCCTTGACATTTGAACCAGGCATTCAGGCCATACTCGCCACACCCATCTGGAGCGGTATCGTCAATCTCAGCATACTTGAAAATGGTGGCGTCCCGGTCGAAATAAGCGATATGCGGGCCATCAGAATCCACCACCAGGGATGATGAAAGCCCGGCATTGGTTGAGAAATCCACGGGGAAATCGCCCCAGACTTCCTGGGAAGCCTCAAATCTGTAACGTAACTCACCTGTTTGTTTATCAATATAAATCACCCGGTTTATATTCCCTTCAGTGATCGTTACTTCCACAACTAATGAAGTGCTACCTCTAAAGGTGGAGTTTTCATCGATTGGGCGGCAGCCGAAATCGCCGTCTGTGCCATTGCAGGCCGTGTAACTACCCATATCGTCAAAGATGGCAAGCATGACAGATCCATCGCCATCGATGAAGCTTATCCATGGCTGATCGGGATCGTCATTCGGCAGCTGTAAGGAGGGGGCAGTTAGATCGGTATTGTTGGTTGAGCCTGTATAGACGATTGCAAAGGTCCAGGTACCCGGCATCGTATCATTCGTTTTCCGGGCATAATTGATGGAGCTGTCCGTTTTATAGACGATCGCCGGCCGGTTGTTCCCGTCAATTGCCAGGGATGGTTCCAGCCCGAAATGGCTGTATCCATAAGGATCAGCCGGTTGTTGGGTGGACCATGTGGTTCCATTATAAAATGCATAGTGCAGAGCCTGGGTGGTACTGTCATAGTAGGCTAGGTGAAGATGATTGATGCCATCGACTGCCAGTGATATGTTCGATCCGGCGGCAATGACTGAAGCATCCACCACCTCTTTTTGCCAGGTGCAAACTGCACAGGTTTTCCAGGCATGCCATACTTGTCCATCGAGCCTGGTATAGGCAATATGGGGCAGATTCGTTATATTATCGAGAACGATGCCTGTTTTATTTCCGCTATAGGTGTAATCCACAGTCGTGATTGTCCATAAGTCGTCTGCGACCATCTCTGCGTATTTAAGATGTTGGTTCGTCTCATCGTAATAACTGATGCGTGGATATCCGCTTGAAGGATCGATCACCAGGGATGCATATTTGCCGACACCCCAGTTATTATCAACGGTCGAGGTGACGAATTCATCTTCAATCAGGGTGGCATAGTAGAGGTGATCCCCCCCATAAGCGACACTGGGTACGCCGGGATCATCCAATTTCAGGCTGCTGTTGGAAACGTGAAAGGTTCTACCCCCGTCTACTCGGATCGTCTTCCAGCGTACACCTCCGCCGCCAGCCGAGGTTGATAACGCGACAAGGATTACGAGCAGGGAAGCGATGGTGCGCATGATGCGGTGCTTGTTCATATTGCCCTCCAAAACGTTCAAGACCACTGTTGTCTACGATGATTCATCGCAGCTTTATCATACACCTGCATCCATACAGGAGCAATAGGTCAACTGTTTCAGGTTTCACATTCATGTTCTGTAATTCGGGAAGGGTCTTGACAAAAACCCAAAATGGTATACAATAATACAATAGTACGATAATACAATCATACGAATATACAATTTGATTGTGTAAAAGGAAAACCTATGTGAGATGCATATGAACATAAAGATCGATTTCCGTTCCAATGTGGCCATTTACACCCAGATCGTGGAGCAACTGCGACAGATGATCCATACCGGAGAAATCAAGGTGGGTGATAAATTGCCAACCGTGCGGGAAATGGCAGCTGACTTGCGGGTCAATTTCAATACGGTTGCACGCGCTTACCGCATTCTGGATGAGGCCGGTTTGATCTCCACCCAGTTGGGGCGGGGAACCTACATTTGGGAACCGCCAACCGAAGCCGCCTTGAAGAAGTTGCGGGAACAAAACCTTGAGAGCCTGACGCAGAATTATTTACGCGAAGCAAAGAAACTCGGATTCAACCGTGAGGATATCAATAAGGAGTTGAAAGAGCAGTTGGAAGCTTGGAGTAAGAATGACGAGTATAAGATCTAGAAAAGAGGAGAAAATGGTAAAGACAAATATGTCACAAAATCAGGGGAATGTACCCGCAGCGAATGTGTCATCCAAACCGCGCATCAGCAATATCGCGGGTGTCATCGCGCTGTTGTTTTTCCTGCTGGCTGGCTTCGGTGCGGTCTATCTCGAGGACCAGGGTGTTGCAGAATCCTACGTGATCGCATTTGGGATCATTGTCGCACTGGCGGGATTGTATTTCATGTTCGCCATCCAGGTAGCCAGCCAATGGGAAAAGGCGGTCGTCCTGCGGCTTGGTAAGATCCGTGGCTTGAAAGGCCCCGGATTGTTCATGATCATCCCGATCATCGACAATATCCCGTCCTGGATCGACCACCGCGTGATGGTGACCCCTTTCAACGCCGAGAAAACCCTGACCAAGGATACCGTCCCGGTGGATGTGGATGCAGTCTTGTTCTGGATGGTATGGGATGCCGAGAAGGCCGCCCTGGAAGTCGAGAATTATCGGGCTGCCATCACCTGGGCTTCCCAGACTGCCCTGCGTGAGATCATCGGCCAGATGTTCCTGGCCGACATCCTGATCGGGCGCGCCAAAATGGATGCGGATTTGCAGAAGATCATCGATGAGCGCACGAACCCGTGGGGTATCTCGGTCCAATCGGTTGAGATCCGCGATGTGATCATCCCGGCCGGGTTGGAGGATGCCATGAGCCGCCAGGCGCAGGCTGAACGCGAACGCCAGGCGCGCGTTATCCTGGGTGAATCGGAACAGCAGATCGCTCACAGCTTTTCGGATGCCTCTCAGGCTTATATCGACAATCCTACCGCACTGCACCTGCGTGCCATGAACATGTTGTTCGAAGGCTTGAAGCAGAAAGGTGCCCTGGTGATCGTGCCATCCTCTGCGGTGGATACCATGAACCTGGGTGCCATCAGCGGCCTGGTTTCACTGGCTAAGCAGAACCTGCCCGAGCAGTCGGAGGATTCTGCACAGGCAAGTAAGTAAATATTTGAAACCCATCCCCTGACCCTGATTGGGGTAGGGGATGGGTATTTTCCATTTAGGAGTTAATTAATGAATACAGATCTAACCCCGTTCATGAAATACATCCCCCTGTTGATCCCACTGATCCTCCTGCAACTGGCCGTGCAGATCTGGGCCCTGGTCGACCTTGTCAAGCGCGAAGCTACCAACGGTCCCAAGTGGTTATGGGCTGTGATCATCGTGCTGGGCGAGATATTTGGTGCCGTGATCTACTTTATTGCCGGCAGGAAAGAATGAAAGCCATCGAGATTCAAAGCCTCCAAAAACATTACGGGGACGTGAAAGCACTGGATGGTCTTGATCTGATCGTGGACCCCGGTTGTGTTTTCGGATTTCTGGGACCCAACGGTGCCGGCAAGACCACCACGCTGCGCATCCTGACCGGCCTGGCGGGAGCCTCCGGTGGGCAGGCTTCCATCGCCGGTGTTCCTGTGAGCGACCATCAAGCGGTCTCGCGTTTGATCGGCTACCTTCCGGAGGAGCCGGTCTTCTACCGCTGGATGACCCCGACAGAGCTGCTCGATCACGTGGGCAGGTTGTTCGGGCAATCGGTCGATGAACGCAAACGACAAGCCCGACAACTACTCGAACGGGTCGGGCTTGGCGAGGCAGCCAGGCGGCGCATCGGTGGTTTTTCACGCGGTATGCGCCAACGGCTCGGTCTGGCCCAGGCTTTAATGAATGATCCGCAGGTGTTACTGCTGGATGAACCGGTATCGGCACTCGATCCCCAGGGGCGAAAGGAGGTCCTGGAGATGATCGCTGACTTGAAAGATACGGCGACCATCTTCATGTCGACTCACATCCTGGCAGATGTCGAGCGCATCTGCGACCAGGTTGGCATCATCGATCACGGCCGGCTGATCACGGCGGGAAAACGTTCTGAATTGCTGGCACGCTACCATACTGATGCGATCCTGATCGAGTTGGAACCCGGCCAAGAACTGGCCCTGGCAGCCTGGCTGAATGGTTTAAAAGCGGATTGGCTGTCACAACTGACGATAGAGGGAGTCACCGCCCGCATCCAGGTGAAGGATATCGAATTAGCCCGCAAAGAATTGCTGGGATCGTTAGCCAGGTCGAAGCTGCCCGTCCAGAAGTTCGAGGTTTCCACCCCAGCGCTCGAGGATGTTTTTCTGCAACTGGTGAATGCCAACGGAGGTGGAAAATGAACCTGTTCACATCCCTCCGCAAGGAACTGCTGGAAGCCTGGCGTGGCAAGCGTTTCCTGGTCGCCATTATCCTGCTGGGCTCCTTTGGAATGATGTCACCCCTGCTGGCGAAGTTCATGCGCGAGATCTTCAGTGCCATTCCGGGTGCCGAAATCGTTTCGGCCATCATCCCGGAAGCGACGGTCCTGGATGCGATCGGGCAATATGTGAAGAACATCGAACAGTTCGGTATCCTGCTGGCCCTGCTGCTCAGCATGGGCCTGGTCGCGGTCGAGAAGGAACGCGGCACGGCTGCCCTGGTGCTCTCCAAACCCCTCAGTCGCAGCAGCTTCATCCTCTCGAAATTCCTGGGTGTGGCGGCCGTCCTGTTGGTGGCTTTACTGGTGGCTGCCCTGGGCGGGTATTACTACACCCTGTTCCTGTTCGAAGCCCTGCCGGTGGGTAGTTGGCTGGCATTGAATGGGGCCTTGCTGTTGTTGTTCCTGGTCGTGGCTGCCATCACGCTGCTGTTCTCGACCCTGTTCAACTCTCAGGCAGCCGCAGCCGGTGCCGGGTTGGGCACCTACTTCCTGCTCTCGCTGATTGGGAGCAGTCCCACGCTGGCGATTTACATTCCGGGTCACCTGGTGACCTGGGCTGTCAGCCTGTTCGGCGGTGGAACCGTACCGGTCTGGGGGTCGCTGGTCGTCTGCCTGGGACTAATCGTCATCTGCCTGACGGCCGCCTGCCTGGTCTTCAGGCGACAAGAGTTGTAAAGATACCCCCGGATCCCATGCCGGATCCGGGGGCTAATTTTTATGATTGAAATATTTATAATAGAATGTTCACTGGCTTCCCATCAAGCATTTTTTGACCTGTTTATGGATCGAGTATCACTGGCTATTTTCTTTTGTGCGCCATCATGTCGACAGCCACGGTGATCGCCAGGATGAGCACATCGTTCTGGCCGGGGGCGATCTCCACCCCGTAGGTGTCGCTGATGCGAAACCACTTCTTGGAGATCTCAGCCACCTTGGTGCGGCCGTCTTTGATCTCATATTCGAAATCCAAAAGATTCCCATGGATATCCAGATTTGGTCCGTCTTTGATCTTGACCGAGAATCGATCGATCAGGGGGGAGATGAGCGCTTTCTTGATGACAGCCATGTCGTGACCGTCGCTGTCCTCGATGGTCATCGCATCCGTGATGGTGATCAAGCGTTCCTTGATCTGGCAAAGGACCTTGCCGGTCATATCCTTGAAATGCAGGGTGTCGCGTACGCGCAGGACCTTGCCGTCCACCTTGTAAACCTTCTGCCCGCCTTCATTCTCAATAGCGAAATCGTCACCTATTGCAACCAGATTCTGGCGCATGCGATAACGAGTGGCGGTGCCCTCCCGCCCGAAAATTGCTTTCTCCTCGCGTTGTCTGTTGAACATTATGACTTTCCTTTCGTGAATGATTTACCTGGCTGGCTTGGGATTACATTCGATCTTACGGCTGGATTTTAACTCACTTCCCGGTCGCCTGGATAAGAAAATTTGGTTGCTCAGCTTCTTTATAAAAGACCGCTTTCGCTGGTGTCAGGCAGCTCATGGAAGGAGCATACAACTATTAATACTGATTCGACAAGAAGCCCTCAACATCTTTGATGAATTCTAATGTCCCGTTCTCGATCTGTCGGGTTAAAGCATCCTGATCTCCAAAATCCGGCTCGGCGATCATGACGTGCTCGATGATTGAGTCATATCCCTGCGTGCTGGGCACCAGGTGGTACTGATCCCATCCGCTCTCCTGGATCTGCTTCCAGTATTTCGCCTGCACCCCTTTGTTGGCGGCTGCCAGCCAGACCTCGAAACGAAAGGCTTCATGAATAAAAACGACCGCTATCTTCAAATGGCGCTCTTTTAAAGAGCTGGGAACAATGGCGAAGTAGCTCATATCCATATACCCGTTGTAAAGACTGCCGGGTACAGAAAACTCGGGATGCGCCTTTTGAAAATGCAGCCTGAGTGCCTGGAGGTAGTCCATCAAGCCGCGATATGCCTTTTGGATTTCGCCCTTCTCCAATTGTTTTCGATATTCAGTCATGGATTCATGGAATGATCCCATAATTGATTCCTTTTTGATCATGCAGTCGTCAATAAGCATTAATGGATACGGTTATGATCGGTCCCCCCCCGAATCCTTTTTCATACCTAAGTACCTTTATACCGGGTGCATAGGATTCGATATCGCTCGGTTCTTTGATGCCGAAAACCCAGGGAGCATCCATCCCTCCCCATGATACTTTGGTGTTCAGGCGAATTAATATTTTCCATAATCCCTTCATATATTTCTCCGGAATAATATCCAGAATGAGTTGTGAGCGATTAACGCTTTGGGCAAGACGCTGAAACAGCTGTTTCACATCCGGTTCAGGCAAATATGGGAATAACCCTTCGGCCAGGAGAAGGAAATGACTGGTACCATACCTGGTGACTTGATCGATCCAGGCAGCATCCAGGGCGGAACAGCCGATCAGTTCGTAACCGAGATTATCTTGGAAGATCTCCCGCTTCAATGCGACCACTTCAGGCAAGTCGATTTCAATAAATCGGCAGTTTTCATGCGCGATCCGCCAGAAGCGGGTATCAAATCCGCAGCCAAGGTTGATTACCGTGCAATTTGGATTGTCGGCGATAAATCGATTGGCGATATTGTCAAAAACCTTCGCCCGCTTTGCGCCATCTATGGAGTGGTGCGCTTGTGTTCCTGCATAAATTCGCATTTCCCGGGTGATCCAGGTCTTTTCTTCTTCGGATGCTATAGATAACAATCTTTCATAACAAAGAACGGCCATGGGGTCGTTATATAGGTTGTTTTTCTTCTCTGAGGCAACCACGCGGGCGATCAAAGTCAGGATGGCTGTGCGGGATACATTTGAGAGGTTCATTATCAATCTCCTTCTTCGCCGTCAGTACGCAATTGAGCGCACACCGAAGCTAATTACGAGGTGGATACTCTATTATTAACCGTATACCGACCTATTATGAAAATATTATCCGGCATTATTCAGGTTCATGATCAAGCGTATTTAAGCTCAAATCCAATTTAGTTGCATTTAGGATTCTACAACGTAAGCTATTAATGGTGATCATTGTTTTCCACAGATCATTCCATCTGTACCAGGATAGATGTAAAGCGGCATTTCATAATAAATTGATGTTTATTAGAACGTCAAGTCCAGGGGTATTTACGGATAATGATAGTGACACACACACGGCCCAGGATGTTCGGCTGTAGCCGTATACGCGCGTGAGAACCATGTTTCCATGAGCGCCTTGAAGGCAGAACTTGCGTAAGGAACAAAGCATATCCGGCTAAAGGCGTCGCCGACCGGAGCCAGAAGCCCAAAATCGAGCGTACCGGTCCCCTTTGTACCACGAATATTCTGGCCGCGGTTGTCTGCCAGGGTACCCAGGTTATCGCCGGTCTTGACCACCTGGCCTTCGGACACGAACAGGTCTTGGAGCGGTTCAAAAATATAGTTAATGACGTTTCGACTGCCAATGTCCAGCAGGAGGTTGCCATAGGTGTTTACGGAGCCGTCGGGTTCCGCTTTGGTCTCGATGGTGATCCTGGATATGATCCCATCGGCGGTTGTCTTGACCGGTGTGCCTGTGGGCACTACGAAGTCCATCCCCAGGTGGATGCCCTGCGGGTTCTGGGGGGATGGAGGTGACGCTCCCACGGCCCCATAATAGGTATTCATGAAGATTTCGGGGGTATCATCGAGAGGAGAATTCAAGATGAATGGCGTATTTGAATTTGCCGAAGTAACCGTAATAATCGGAGTATTTGTCGGGGTGACTGTACCAGTTGGAGGTTTTGTTGATGGAATGAGCCGTTTACAAGCAGTAAGGCATGATACTGCAAGAATGCATGAGGACACTTTTAATAAATCGCGGCGAGAAAAATCTTTTTTCATTTGATCTATTTTTGAAAAAGCTCTTTCTGCTTATGCCGATGAAAGTCAAAAGTGGACCCGGAAGGGCTCAAACCTTCGACCAGCCTATTTTATCTCAATTCCAATCGGGTTAAGTTTTCGGTGCGTGTACCGCTTCCGTTGGGTGGCTCTACTTCTTGAAATACCTTTTCAATCTATACGGGGGGCAATTGCTTGAAGTTCTTAGAATCACACCGAGTTTAATGACCTCCATGAATGGGGCTAGTATCAAGTAAACCTCTCGACCTTAGGCTACTTCGCGATCTCCCAGATGTGACCGCCGGGATCGATGAAGCTGGCGGTGCGCACACCCCATGGTCGGTCCATGGGACCATTCAAAAGAGCTACGCCGCGTGCCCTTAATTCTGCGCACATGGCATCGACATCTTCCACTTTAATGGTGAAAACAGAACGGGAACCGGCTTCGCGACTTGCCACCTGTCCAGGCTCAATGAGTACTTGTGCTGCTGAAGACTTCAACAGATTGATAAGTGTGTTCCCGAATTTGAACACGGCCGAATTGTCATCCTCATAGTCAAGCGGCAAGCCAAACACTCGCATATAAAATTGCTTCGCAGCCTGCAAATCTTCCACGAAGAGAGTGATGGCGAAGATATCTCTTGGCCAGGTTTCCATATTTTTAGAAATCTGATCCATGCGCTTGCTCCTTTAAAATGCTGTGTTGATTTCGTCTTTGCACGGATACTATTTACATTCCAACCAGGTATCCGGGTTAATTGAGAAATCATACAGCGTGGTTGCGTAGGAATAATAGCTGATATCCGGCAGCAGCCCGTACTCGCTTCCAAACAGGCTGTCGAACAACAGCCGGAAGCTGTTGACCGGGCTGATGGACGAGTAGAGCTGTGATTGCATTTCCTCCGGTACATAATAACTGTTGAGGATCGCCATGCGGTTCAAGCCATCTGTGCCGTGGTCACCCTGCAGGATGATCACAGGCGTTGTCTCGGATTCTGCCAGGATCTGGTCGATGATCGGTAATATTTGCTTATTAATGAAGACAATCTGATCGATATACAGCCGCTCCTGGTTGGCTTCCCAGGCTTCCTTGTCGGTTTCGGGGATGTCATGACCTGGCACTTCCTCCGGGCGGGTGTAGGTCTGGCCGTTCGGCCCGAAGACGAAAGGCGGGTGGGGGATGTCGATATGGTAGAACACGAATTTCGGGCTGCGCTGGCTGATGATCCGGCCGGCGCTGGCCAGGATGTACTGCTGAGCGCGTAAATGTTTGAGGTAGGGGTAGTTGACGGCATTCGCCACCTGACGGTTACGCGCGACGTCCATATCCAGTGCAAAGGCTAACGCGGTGGTCCGTATGAACATGGCCTCGAAGGGGTTAACGAACAGGTCGGCGCTGGCATTCGTCACCAGCCGGTCATTCGGGTCGATGAACACATCGGCGTCCTTGATCTGGATCGGTTCGTGGCTGGAGATGTCCACCGTGATATAACCGAGTGCTGCCAGGCTCTCGCGCACGACGTTGTGACTGACCATCCGGGAGAGCAGGGTGCGATCAGCCGAATTTTCCGGGACGAAATACTCCGGCATCATCTCCTGCAGGTAATCCAGGTTAAGCTCCGAGCTCATGGCCACCCCGGTGTAGGAATAATTGCTCTGGCTGCAGCGTGCAACGTAGAATCCGCGCCCCTCGAGTTCCGCCAGGAAGGCTGAGTTGTCATAACCAAATTGTTCGAGCAGGACATCATCCCGGGCGTACTTATCCAGGATGATCAGGTAGATATCCGGAAGGGGCTCCCCTTCAGGTGCTTGCAGTGCCTGAACCCCGCCACGGGGCGTGACGACCGAACGGCTGGACTGTCCGGCGCGGATGTTGTAATCGACGATCTGGTAGAGCGGAATGGCGACCAGGACCAGCGCGACCAGGTTGATGGAACGGGTTAGTCCGCTCAGATCGCTTTTAGACCGGAAGATCAACCACCCCAGGCCGGCAAACAGAACCGTCCATAGGCCTGCCAGGTAGCGGTGCCGGCCGATGATGAGACCCAGCACTTCAGCGTTCTTGATCCCGATATAAATATGGCCATAAGAATAGAAAAGCACCAGCAGCAGCGAGGTCAGCAGGGCCGCCTTCAGCCAATCGCGCAGTGCCAGCTTGAACAGGCCTATGACCAGGATGGCCAGCGCCAGGCAGACCAGTACCAGGCGCAAGGCAGCATCGAAGCCGGTCTCACCCTGGTTCCAGGCGTACAGGCTGATTACCGGGAAGATCCCGATCAGGAGGGGGTGAAATGGAAACTGGAGAAAGCGTTTCAATCTGGTTCGCCGGTCAAAAATTATTATATCTAATGATGCTCAAGTTCCGCTGGCCTGGTCGGATGGCCTGGCATTTTCAGACAGCAGCAGGTCCTTGTATTGGGCGATGTTTTCGGCCGGCCGGGGAAATTTCATCTTGAAACCTTCAAGGGTCTTGACGATGATGCTGGCAACGGCCAGGTTGCGGAACCAGTTGGCGTTGGCCGGGATGACATACCAGGGCGCCTGCGTGGTGCTGGTACTCTCCAACATCTCCTCGAAGGCAGCCATGTATTTGCCCCACAGCTTGCGTTCCTCCAGGTCGCCCGGATTGAACTTCCATTGTTTCCTGGGATCCTCGATGCGGTCGATCAGGCGCTGCTTCTGTTCATCCGGGTCGATGTGCAGGTAAAACTTCAAGATGGTGGTGCCTTCCTCGGTTAAGAGGCGCTCGAATTCGTTGATCTGGTGATAACGCTTCTTCCAGACGGAGGCTGGCACCAGATCATGCACGCGCACGACCAGCACGTCCTCATAAT
>Ga0208980_10000952_pt1 | contig 17224 bp, 21 predicted proteins | sample WetSurMetagenome_3_FD_187993 | JGI IMG/M metagenome (GOLD analysis project Ga0208980, IMG submission 187993) | Wetland microbial communities from Twitchell Island in the Sacramento Delta, sample from surface sediment Aug2011 Site A1 Bulk (version 2) | ecosystem: Environmental > Aquatic > Marine... | reverse complement strand
CTCGGCGTAAAAATATTGAAAGGTTTAACGGACTTGAGCCCGCGCAATAGCGAAGCGTATGGTGCGGGAGTTTAACCTCGCCATGCGGTGCGATACGATACGGCTTCCGCTTAGTGTGACCACATCATCCCAAAAACCGCAAATCAATACCCAAAGGAGATTCAAATGCCCAAGTATCTGATTCAAGCGAACTACGTTGGCGAAGGCGTAAAGGGGCTTCTCAAAGAGGGAGGTACGAGCCGGTGCGCGGCTGTTGAGAAGGCGGTCAAATCGCTAGGCGGCACCCTGGAGGCTTTCTACTATGCCTTCGGCGAAACCGATGCCTATGTCGTCATAGAACTTCCGGACAACGCCAGCGCAGCGGCGTTTGGCCTAACGGTTAGTGCCAGTGGAGCCGTCGTGGTCAAGACGACCGTCTTGATGACGCCTGAGGAGCTCGACGAGGCGGCGAAGAAGACGCCCAGTTATCGCCCTCCGGGACAGTAAAGGGCATTTCAGCAATCCCAGCTAACGTCACCACCGACCTCCCGGCTCTGAGGTCGGTGGTGACGGGTGAGCGCAAAGGGTGATTGAGCCGCTATGCGTGGGAAATTGCGGTCAACCCAGAGTGGCCAACAACGGCTTGCCGCAGGGGACGGCAGGCACTGCACTAGCGGGCAATCCTTTGAAGTAGCAAGAGCCGCGGCGCCGGAAGCCTACCCTGAGCCACCTCAATTATGCTCCGATGGACATTGAATACCGGGATAACGCCGAAATCACGGTCGAGGTTGCAATGGATCTCTACAAGAGGTCAACGCTCGGAGAAAGAAGGCCTGTGGATCGCCCAGACATATTCGAGGGCATGCTGAAAAACGCCAACCTCACCGTTTCGGCTTGGCATCGTGACCACTTGGTGGGGATTTCGCGTTCGCTAACCGACTTCACCTATGTTGCCTACCTTGCGGACCTCGCCGTCGATGCCGACTATCAAAGACAAGGTATCGGGAAGCGCCTCATCCAAGAGACGCAGCTCCGCCTAGGTCGTGAGTGCATGATCGTTCTCTTGGCCGCACCGAAAGCGAACGATTACTACGCGAGACTCGGCTTTGAGCACAATCCGAGGGGATGGATACTGAGGGGAGGCTGACGGCCCAAGGGGGATGCAGGGAACGCGGTGATCCGCATCGATGGAGAGCTCCATCCACGATCGATGCTTCCACCTCGCTCAGCCACGGTGCGGTTCGTTCCTTACCCCGTCTGCGCTCGCTCGATATCGGCTTCGCGGTCGACGTCGAGCAGGACGCTGGGGTCCGCGGTGGACAGCAGCGTCAGCACCGCGGCATGCTCTGCGAGTAACTCCCGCGCCCCCTGATCGCCGCTGAGGGCGAGGAGGGCATTGCGCCAGCAGGCGCCGAATCCGACCGGGTGGCCGCGCCGTCCCTCGTGCACCGGGGCGATGATGGAGGTGCCGACGCGCAGTCCGTCGGCTAGCGACGCGATGGTCTGCATCTGCTCGCCGTTGCAGATATCGCCGCCTTGTGCGTCGAGCCGTACCACGCAGTCCATCGGCTCCATGGCGGTGTCGATGTCGGCGTCGGTGGGGCGGCGGTTGAGTTCCAACAGGGCCACGGCGGAGAGGATCTGCCCGGACTGGCAGTAGCCGCACTGCACCACCTCGAGCTCGCGCCAGGCGGCCTGTACCGCCCTGCCGACGGGAGAATTCAGCCCCTCGATGGTGGTGACCCGCTTACCCTGGGCCGCCGACACCGGTGTGACACAGGAACGGACCGGCTCGCCGTCGAGGTGGACGGTGCAGCTCCCGCACTGGGCGATGCCGCAGGCGTACTTGGGGTGCCGGTTAGCGCCAGGTGGTCGCGCAGCGCCCACAGAAGCGCATCGCGGGGGCGATGTCGAGGGCTTGGGTCTGGCCGTTGATCTCGAGGGTAAGCACGGTGGGGCCTCTCGTCGGAAGGATTCTATGCCGCATCCCGGCGCTCGGCCATCGGTTGCGTCTCCAATCAGGCCGGCCCCCGGATCGCTTCGGTGGCCCGCGGGGTTGGCGGCCGCTAGAATGCGCTTACCTTCCGCACCGCCCACGCCCCCATGCGCTTACCCGATCCACAGTCGGTTGTCGAGGCCCGCGGCCTGCGCAAGCACTACGGTGAGTTCACCGCCGTCGATGGGATCGACTTCGAGATCCGGCGCGGGGGGTGCTTTGGATTCCTCGGCCCCAACGGGGCAGGCAAGACCACCTGCCTGCGCCTTCTGCTCGGCCTGACGCCGATGAGCGCGGGCCGTCTGCGGGTGTTTGGTTTGCCCATGCCCGAGGCGGCACGCGCGGTGCGCTCACGGGTGGGCATGGTTCCCCAGGCGGATAATCTCGACCCGGATTTCTCGGTGGTCGAGAACCTTCAGGTCTACGCCAGTTATTTCGGCCTATCGCGCCGACAGGTCGCCGAGCGCATCGAGCAGCTCCTCAGTTTTGCCGCGCTCGGGGAACGGCGCGACGCCAAGACCGAGACCCTCTCGGGGGGCATGAAGCGTCGGCTCACCCTGGCGCGGGCCCTGATCAACAACCCGGAGATGCTGATCCTGGACGAGCCCACCACCGGCCTCGATCCCCAGGCGCGGCACCTCATCTGGGCGCGTCTCTCTGAGCTTAGGGAGCGGGGCACCACGCTGCTGCTCACCACCCACTACATGGAAGAGGCCGAGCGGCTGTGCGATGACCTGCTGATCCTGGACCGGGGACGCATCCTCGCCCGTGGGGCGCCGCGGGATCTGGTGGCCGAGCACGTGGAGCCCGAGGTGGTGGAGATCCGGGGTGACACCGGCGGGGTGCTCGACGGGGAGGTGTTGGCCGCTTGCCGCAGCGAGCGCCTCGGGCTCAACCTGTACTGCTACACCCGCGATGCGGCCCCCTTGCTCGGTGCCCTGCACAAGACCCGTGGATTGACCTTTTCGCACCGGCCCACGGGGCTTGAGGATGTCTTCTTGCGGCTCACCGGTCGGGAGCTGCGGGATTGATCGCCGCGATGCTGGCTAGGTCCCTGCGGCGCCCGGCACACTGGGGGACCAGCGCGTGAACGATTGGCGGGCGCCTCGCCTGCGACCCGCTGCCCTGGCGGTGTGGCGGCGCAACCTACTGGTGTGGCGCAAGCTCATCGGCCCAGCGGTGGTGATGAATTTCGGGGAGCCGGCCCTCTATCTGTTGGGTCTCGGCTATGGGCTCGGGGCCTTCATCGGCCAAATGGGGGAGCTGCCCTACCTCAGTTTCCTTGCCTCGGGGATCGTTGCCTCATCCGCCATGACCACCGCCACCTTCGAGGGGCTGTATTCGGTCTTCACCCGCATGGGTCCGCAGCGAACCTACGAGGCGATTTTGGCAACACCGCTGGAGGTGGACGATATTCTGGCCGGGGAGATGCTCTGGTGTGCCACTAAGAGCCTGTTCAGTGGCGCGGCGATTCTCATCGTGGCAGCCCTGCTGGGCGTGGCGCAGGGCTGGGAGGCGCTCTGGGCGCTGCCGGCGGTGGTGCTGATCGGGCTCTGTTTCGCGGGACCCGCCATCGTCATGAGCACCGTCGCCAGCAACTATGACTTCTTCAACTACTACTTCGTGCTGATCGTCACGCCCATGTTCATGCTGTGCGGGGTCTTCTATCCCATCACCACCCTGCCCGAGGCGTTGCAACCGTTGGTGCAGCTGTTGCCGCTGACCCACGCGGTCGGTCTGGTGCGCCCGCTCGTGACGGGTCAGCCCCTAAACGAGCCGCTGCTGCACCTGGGGGTGCTGGGACTTTATGCCCTGGTGGGCTTCTATCTGGGGGTGGTGCTGGGCCGCCGGCGGTTACTGGTGTAGGGGGGCGAGCGGAGTCGGAGTCCGCTTGCCGCCCGCCGCCGCGGGGAGCCGGTCAGTCCGCGCCGATGCGTTCCAGCAGGGCCGTGAGGCGATGCTCGAGCGTCTCCACCCGCTGCTCCAGGGCCGCCAGCCGGTCGGTGTTCGCCGTGGTCCGCGGACTCGGGGCGGGACGGGGTTGGGGTGTCTCCATCGGGCTCATCCCACAGAGGGTGTGGGCGTAGCGATCCTCCCGTTGTCCGGCCCCCTTCGGCAGGCAGACGGCGAGGGGTGGCTCTCGGCCCATGAGGTGCTCGAGGACGCTTAGCACTTCGTCCGCTCCAGCAAAGTCCGCCATGCGCTCGGTGCGGATGCGCACCTCGTTGAGGGTCTGGGGCTCACGCAGCATCAGTACCGCGAGCACCGCCTGTTGTTTGCGATTGAGCGAGAGAGCGGTGTCCATGCAGTGCCAGATCCGGTTAGCGCGTCCGCCATAGTCGACCCTCACCAGTTGTCGCTCGCTGAGCTCGGTGACCAGGTGACCGACCTCCCCGAGGCTCAGATTCATCAGCGGCTCGCGATTGTTTTTCTGGTTGCAGGCCAACGTGAGGCTGTTGACCGTGAGCGGGTAGCCATCGGGTGTGGTCAGCGCCTTTTCCATCAGGGAGGCGAGGACGCGGGCCTCTTTCTGAGTGAACAGGGGTTCGATCGTCGGGGCTTCGGTTTCCATGGCGGTGGGTGGCTGGCGGGGAGGATGTGGAAAGGATAAGCGCACCAGGGCTTGTGGTCATGCGAGCGCTGGCGGCGGCGGGTCCCGGCTAGCGCGCCTCGACCTTTTGGTGGCCGCAGCGGAGGCAACGGTAGAGGGTAATGAGCTTGCCGGATCTCACCTCAAAGGGCTTCTCCTGGACGATCGCCCACTTGTGGAAGCCGCGGGAGCACAGGGCGTTACCCTCGGCCTTGGCCGCGGGTTTGGGCCTGCGGAAACCGACGACGTCCCCCATCGGTCGAGGCGCCCTGTTAGAGCGCCACCGGCCGAAAAGGCGCGCGGTCAGGCGGGCCGTCGGCGAACAACCACAGGGGGCCCTGCTCGAAACCGGGGTAACGCGGCAGGGCCAGGAAGGCGCTCGACACCGTCCCGAAGCCAGTGGGCAGATCGAGGTTCATTGCAGTCTCTGCGCCGTTGGGCTCCGGGTGGGTGCGGCTGGCCATCAACGGCTTCCAGGGGTCCCAATCCGCGGTCTCGGGGTCGGGGACCGGCGCGGCGCGAAAGCGCGGTAGGTGAACGCGGATGCGCGGTAGGGTAGGGTCGTCCAGTTCCCCGGCGGTGAGCATGTGCACCCCAGCGGGTATCTCGGCGAGAGTGATCCGGCCATCACCGCGATGACTTAGCCAGAAGCTGTCGCGCGGATCGGCTACCACCAGGTTAAACGGGCGGTAGGCCGCGGGGTTGAGGTCGGCTAGGGCACGGGCGGCCTGCTCCGCCTCGGCGTGATCGAGTGCCTCGAGCACCAGCTCGCCGCGGCTGCGCTTACCGGGCTCCGGGCCCAGGGTGCCGGTGCGGTTCATGACTGCGGCCACCAGGCCGTGGTCGTTGACGCCGAGCCAGCTCCCGCCGCCCAGCCGATCGAGCCCGGCGACCACCTCGGGCCGGTCGGGCCAGTGGCGCCCCGGCGGCGCGCAGGGGCGCTCGCGCATCTCGTCGCGGTTGGCGGCGATCAAAAGAGGCCAGTGATGCGCCGGGCGGCGCAGGATCACCAGGGTGCACATGCGGGACTGGTCGTGGATCGGGGGTCGGGCCGGGGTGACAATTTGGCGATGATACACTACCTCCGCCGATCCCAGGCGTGGCCCGCGGCGGGGTTACTCGGCGAGAAACGGAGGCGACCCGCCCATGATCCTGGATCTATCCGCGCTCAATCCCACCCAGGTCTATTTCCAGATGCTGCAGACGCTGATTCCCCGTCCCATCGCCTGGGTGTTGTCGGAAAACGCCAACGCAAGCCTCAATCTGGCCCCCTTCTCCTACTTCAATGCGGTCTGCAGCGACCCCCCGCTGCTTTTACTCTCGGTGGGGAAGAAGCCGGATGGTACCTGGAAGGACACCCGGGTGAACATCGAGCAACGCAGCGGCTTTGTGGTGCACATCGCCCACCGGGAGTTGGTGGCTCCCCTCACCGAAAGCTCCGCCAGCCTGCCCGTGGGGGTCTCCGAAGTGGAGCGCCTCGGTTTGCGGTTGGCCCCCTTCGCGGGTTTCTCCCTGCCCCGATTGGCGGACTGCCGTATCGCCTTTGCTTGCCACCGCTTCGAGATCCGCGAGATCGGTGGTACCCCCCAGGCCCTGATTCTCGGGCGGGTGGAACAGATCTTCGTGGAGGAGGGGGTTGTGGTGCGGGACGCCAAGGGCCGGCCCAAGGTAGCGGCGGAGCGGGTCGATCCCTTGGGTCGGCTTGGAGCAGACGAGTACGTCACCTTTGGTGAGATTCTTCGGGTTCCACGTCCCGCCTGAGGTCTTCGCTCCGTCTGCGGTGGCCGCGGTTCCGGGAGCGCACTCGGGCCGGGTGCTCAGGGCTGGCGCGGCACCCTCTTTCGTGCCAACATCAAAAGGTTGGGGTCGGTTACCACGCGCGGTCGCGGCGGCCCCGTCAGTGGGGGTGTGGAGTCGGAGGTAAAGACAAATGCCCGATAGAAATCAATCTAGCGGTGGATGGCGGAGGGGTCTGGGTCTGAGGGGATGGAAACCCCCGGTTGCCCAGACGCTGCGGGTCCGGCCGTGATCAAATCGGAGACCCTCGAGAGTAGGGCTCGCGCGGTCGCGCCGCGGTTCGGCGGCGGTGACGGAACGGTTGGGATTGGCCCGCTGGGCAAGGGTCTGATCAACGACACCTTTCTGGTCACGCCAAACAGCGCGCCCAGGTTCGTGCTCCAGCGCCTCAATCGGGGGGTGTTCCCGGACCCACCCTCGATTCTGCACAACCTGCGTGTGATCGAGGAGTACCTGCAGGGCTCCGCTGCCCCCGAGCGAGGGGGCACCGCGCCGCTGGTGCTGCCGCGCCTTGTCCGCACCCAGGAGGGCGAGGATCTCCTCGTCGACGGGGAGGGCGACTTCTGGCGAGCGATGGAATATCTCGAGGGCAGCGAAACCCTGGAGGCCATCGATGACCTGGATCGGGCCGAGCAGGTAGGTCTGGGCCTGGCTCGCTTCCATCGGCTGCTGAGCGGGATCGACACCGACAAGCTGCGCGATACCTTGCCGGGGTTCCATGTCACCTCCCGGTATCTGCAGGAATTTCGTGATGTGCTGCAGGCGCTCGAGCTCCGACAGGCGCGGGAGGTTCGCATCTGGGAGGAGTTCATCACCGAGCGCATGGGTCGGGCGACGGTACTGGAGCAGGCATGGCATCTGGGCACCACCACCCTGAGGGTGATCCACGGGGACCCCAAGCTCAACAACTTCCTGTTCTGGCGTTACGGCAAGCGGGTGACGAGCCTCATCGACCTCGACACGGTGAGGCCGGGCCTAGTCCACCACGACCTGGGGGACTGCCTTCGCTCCTGCTGCAACCTGGCCGGCGAGCTCCCGAGTGCGGGTGGTTCGGTGATGTTCGACCTCGACATTGCCACGGCCATCCTGCGGGGGTACCTGAGCGAGGCCTGGACGTTCCTGCGGCCCGGTGAGGCGGCCTTGATTGGGTCGGCGGTGTGGTTGCTGCCCTTTGAGCTTGGGGTGCGGTTCCTCAACGATTACCTGAGCGGCAATCGCTATTTCAAGGTGGCGGAGCCCCAGCAGAACCTGCAGCGGGCGGTGGTCCAGTTCCGCCTCGCCGAGAGCATCGAACGGGCAGAACCGCAAATCGAGGAGATTGTCGCCGGTCTGGCGGAGCGTAACGGATGACAAGCCGCGGGGCGAACGATCGCTTGAGGGGCCGGACCGGCGCTGAAGGCGGGGTTGAGTGCGGTGGCGCGGAGGAGCAGAGGCGCGGAGGAGCAGAGAAGATGATCAAGCTGCGGGGGATGCAATGGGGCCTGGTCGGGTTGCTGGCGGTGGCGCCGTGCCTCGGTCTTGCGGGTAGCGAGCGGTCCTCGTCGACGGCTGACACCTCGCGTCACCCCCCGAAACAGGCAGCGCAGGGGAGCGCCGCGCCGCCGCCCGCGACCCTCGGTGGCTATGGCAGCGACGGTCGCTATCCTAACGACCCAGGCGATCCCTACGGACGCCCCCAGCGCGTCGATCCGGCCACCGCACGCTATTGGTCGGAGAAGTGTATGGGGCAGCGTGAGTCGGGGTTATCGCCGTTGAACCACTCCCAAGACTGCGACAACCCGGCCTATACCACCGGTTATCCCCCCTACTGGGGCGGACGCTACGGGTATCCGGCCTACCCGCCGCCCTACCGCGGGGGTGGCGACACTTATATTATCAACCGTAACGAAAACCGCATCGTCTATCCGCGACCGCCCGCCCCGCCTGAGCCCCTAGAGCCCCCCGTCGCACCACCGCCGGATCTGCGGCCCCCAGTCCGCAGCCTGCGCTGAGCGGCCGGTTTGTGGGTCGAGATTGCAGGCATCTGGCGGGCTTTGGGCGGCCCCCTAGGGCGCGAGGCCCCCAGCCGCCACCGCTTCGCGGGGCGGAATCAGAGGAACGTTGCCCCCTAGCGGTCGGCGGCGAAGAGGAGGGTTTCGGGGTGGAGGTCGTCTCCGGCGCGATAGGTCAGGACCAGGGCACCGCTTAGGAAGCCGAACTGGCTGACCTTTTGCAGCGCGGCGAGGTACTGACTCTCCAGAGCCATTGCAGGCTCCGGACAGGCGCGGCGGGTGGCCCCCGGTGGCCCAATGGAGAAGTCGTAGGGGCCAGTGCCCTTGGTCCCCGCAAAGTAGCGGTTGCAGCCGGCGTTTCCGGAGACCTGATCGTCCTCGAACGCGATCGTGATGTGGGTACCCTCCGGGACGGGGCGCTGCCAGCAGAGGTGCGTGAGGTTCCAGGTGGTACCGGAGAGATCGGCGAGCGAGAGGCGGCCCTGCTCTTCTCGGCCGTTCTCGATCAGTGCGCCCTTCTCCAGGTGATAGGTCCGGCGCACCTTCAGCGATGGGCAGCAGGCCGCATCGTCGGGTCCTGCGTCCACCAGGTCGAGAACCAGGCGCTTGTCTTCCGTCTTCATCGAGCGAAGCTTCACCCGGTCCCCGAGGAGCTCGGTGGCCACGTTCTCCGGCTCGTCATCGTCATCCCCAGCGAGCACCACCGCCAGGTAGATGCTCTCACCACTGCCTCCGGCGCTTGCGGCGAGCAGTACCGCGGCGTCGGTGCGACCGTCGTCGTTGAGATCGGCCGTCACCCGCGTGTCCTCCAGCAGCTTCACCCGCGGACGCTCCGCGCTGCCCGCAACCGCTGGCTCGCCTTCGCATTCGCCATCCTTGAGCCGGATCGGCTGCTCGCTGATGCCCTGGTAGGCCAGGTTCCGGAGCTGCTCGATGCTCGGAGACACCTCAGCGGCACCCACCGAGCTGGGGCCCACGAGGATCGGGAAGGCCGTGATCACGCATAGGGCCGAGAGGCTGGCGGCTGCGAGGCGACGTCTGTTCATTTCCGAGTTTTCTTGGTCGCGAATAAACGGTAAATGATAAACCAAATCTTTTTTTCTCATCGGCCCGTTGTTGGCGAGGATCTAGGTCGAGGCGATGAGACTCGCACCGGGCGGCATCTGGCGAGTCTGTCCCTTTCTCCCAGGCGCCGCCTGTTCAGCATAGGGCTCTATGTTATGCCCCCGGCTGCTCTATACTCGGGCCAATGCATCTCTTTCTCTCATCTTTGGAGGTAGAGTGGCGATGGGGCGGCTCACGCTGATCAAGCAACGGCGGTTGATTGCGGCGTTTCTCGTCGGCTTGCTTTTGTTCTATTCCCCCTTGATCACCCTGTTTGACCGTCCGATGGAGTGGTTCGGCATCCCGCTGCTCTATCTCTATCTCTTCGGTGGCTGGGCTGGGCTGATCGGGGCGATGGCCTGGATCGTCAGGGGCGACGAGGAGTGACCGCCATCCCTCCGCTGTCCTGGCGTGCAGGCCGCTTGAGGGGCTAGGCATATGCACGGTGGACCGCTGATCGCGGTTGTTTCTTTCGCTTATCTGGGGCTGCTGTTTGCGGTGGCCTTCTGGGCGGACCGGCGTGCCGACAGCGGTCGCTCGGTGATCGCTCATCCCACGGTGTACACCCTCTCCCTGGCCGTGTACTGCACGGCCTGGACCTACTACGGCAGCGTGGGCCGAGCCGCGGCGTCGGGTGTTGGCTTCCTACCGATCTATCTCGGACCCACCCTGGGGGCAGCGATCTGGGGCTTTCTGCTCCTGAAGATGATCCGGGTGAGCAAGGCGCAGCGGATCACCTCCATTGCGGACTTCATCGCCTCCCGCTATGGCAAGAGCCATTGGCTGGGTGGCCTGGTCACGGTGATCGCGGTGGTCGGAATCCTCCCCTACATCGCACTGCAGCTCAAGGCGATCTCCAACAGCGTCACCATCCTGCTGCACTACCCCGACATCGTCATGCCCCATCATACCGACACCGTGCCGGTGTGGAGCGACACGGCCTTCTATGTGGCGCTGCTCTTGGCCGCCTTCACGGTCCTATTCGGCACCCGTCACCTCGATGCTAGCGAGCGCCACGAGGGGATGGTGGCGGCCATCGCGTTGGAGTCTTTGGTCAAGTTGGCCGCCTTTACCGCGGTGGGACTGTTCGTCACCTTTGGCCTGCACAGCGGGTTCGGTGAGATTTTCCGTCTGGCCCAGCAGGCGGGCCACCTCAAACCGGTGTTGGCACCGGCGCAGGGGGGCTACATGAGCTGGTTTTCCCTTTCGCTGCTCTCGGGCCTGGCGGTGCTTCTGTTGCCCCGTCAGTTTCAGATGGGCGTGGTGGAGAACAGTAGCGAGCGTCATCTGCGGCGCGCTGTTTGGCTGTTCCCCCTGTATCTGCTGTTGATCAATATCTTTGTGCTCCCGATCGCCCTGGCCGGCAAGCTTGCGTTTCCGGAGGGCGGGGTGGATGCGGACACCTTTGTGCTAACCCTGCCCATCGCGCACGGGCAGGAGTGGTTGGCCATCTTCTCCTACCTCGGGGGTCTCTCGGCGGCGACGGGCATGGTGATCGTGGAGACCATCGCCCTGGCTACCATGATCTGCAACGACCTGGTGATGCCAGGGCTGTTGCGGCGCTGGCGGCGGTTTTCCCTGGAGATGGACCTCAGCGGTATTCTGCTCTCGATCCGCCGCGGCGCGATCTTTCTCATCCTCCTGCTCGGCTACAGCTATTTTCGCCTCGCCGGAGAGGCCTACGCGCTGGTGAGCATCGGCCTGATCAGTTTTGCCGCCGTGGCCCAGTTCGCCCCAGCGATAATCGGGGGTCTGTATTGGCGCGGTGGGACCCGCGAGGGGGCGCTTGCCGGACTTGCCGCCGGTTTCGCCGTGTGGATCTATACGCTGCTGCTGCCATCTTTTGCTAAGTCGGGCTGGCTGCCGGGTGAGCTTCTCGACCCCGGTCCCTTCGGGATCAGTCTGCTCAAGCCGCAGGCCCTGTTCGGGTTGAGCGGCTTCGATGAGATCTCCCACTGCCTGATGTGGAGCCTCTCCGCCAACCTAATGGCCTATCTGTTCGTATCGCTGCTGCGTTCGCCCAATGCCGCGGAGACGGCCCAGTCGAAGGTGTTCGTCGATGCCCTCAAGCACGAGCGGCCCATGGGCGCCGGTCTTTGGCGGGGGAGCGCGGAGGTGGGGGAGCTCATCGACCTCACCGGGCGATTCCTCGGGGCGGAGCGCGCCCGCCGTGCCTTCGATGCCTATGCCCGGCGGCGGGGAATCGCTGCCCGATCCGAGCTCCCGGCGGATGCCCATACGGTTAATTTTGCCGAGACCCTGCTGGCCGGGGCGATCGGCAGCGCCTCGGCACGGGTAATGGTGGCCTCGGTGGCCGAGGAGGAGCCCCTGGGGCTCGATGAGGTGATGAATATCCTCGATGAGGCCTCGCAGATCCGCGCCTACAGCCGGGAGGTGGAGCAGAAGTCCCGCGCGCTGGAGCGCGCCACCACCGAGCTTCAATCGGCCAATCTCAAGCTCAAGGAGCTCGATCGGCTCAAGGATGACTTCATGTCCTCCGTCACCCATGAGCTGCGTACGCCGCTGGCCTCCATTCGCGCCTTCTCCGAGATCCTGCACGATGACCCGCAGATCGAAAGCGAGGAACGCCAGCGTTTCCTCAGCATCATTGTGAGCGAGACCGAGCGTCTCTCGCGGCTGGTGAACCAGGTGCTCGATCTGGCAAAGATCGAATCGGGGAACATCGAGTGGCACATGGCGGAGGTGGACCTGGCCTCGGTGCTGCGTGAGTCGGTGGAAACGACCGGTCAGGTGTTCCGCGACAAGGGCGCGCGGGTGGAGATCGAGGTCTCGGACCGGCCGGCCAGGGTATGGGCGGACCGGGATCGTCTCGTGCAGGTGTTGCTCAACCTGCTGTCGAATGCCGCCAAGTTCTTGCCGGCGGAGGCGGGTCGGGTGAACGTCGCGGTGTTGTCGCTCGAGGATGCCTATGAGGTAAGGGTGGAGGATAACGGGCCGGGTATTGCCCAGCAGGACCTGGGGGTGATCTTCGATCGCTTCCGCCAGGGCGCGGGAGGATCGGCGAAGCCGGTCGGTACCGGATTGGGCTTGCCGATCAGCCGGCAGATCATCGAGCACCTGGGCGGCCGCATGTGGGCGGAGAGCATGCCGGGAAAAGGTGCTACTTTTGTATTCAGGCTTCCCCGAAGCGTCACGATAGCCGACGGGGCAGGAGCAGAGCAGAGACCATGACAAAACAGATACTGATTGTCGACGACGAGCCGAACATCGTCATCTCCCTTGAGTTTCTCATGCGCCGTGAGGGCTTTAGGGTCGAGGTGGCACGCGATGGGGAAGAGGCGCTCACGCGGATTCGCCAGGATCGCCCCGACCTGGTGCTGCTCGATGTCATGATGCCAAAGGTCAACGGCTTCGAGGTGTGTCAGGCGGTACGTGCCGACCCCTCCCTGGCGGCGGTTCGGATCGTCATGTTGACGGCGAAGGGGCGCGAGGCGGAGATCGCCAAGGGTCTCGCCCTAGGCGCCGACGCCTATGTTCCCAAGCCCTTTTCCACCCGCGACCTGGTGGTCCAGGTCAAGTCGCTGCTGGGTCTCTGAGGGATGCCCCGCGCAGCTTCGAGCCTGATGTGTCCCGCCGCGCTAGCCGGTGGCGGTCGAAGTTCCGGTGCAACCTCCCTGGGGCGGCGGCTCCCGCGTGAGTCCGTCCCTTCATGCTCTCCGTGGTATCCGCCTGCCCCCTGTGCGGGTGCCGTCGGGGAGCTGACAACCGTTGGAGAGATCTGACATGCAGGTGTGCGCGATTCCACCGGCGGGCTTCGTCCGCCCCCAAGAACGCCTTTCCCACTACGGGTTGCTGGACGGACCGCTGCGCACGCTGGCGCGGCGATCGGCACTGGTGGTGAGCCCCGCGGCCACGGTCTACGACACCCTTGACCTGATGGACCGGGAGCGGGGGGATGCGGTGGTCGTCGCCGACGAAGAGACCGAGCTTCCGCTGGGTATCGTGACCCTGGGCGATGTGGTGCACCGCATCGCCCTCGGCGGGGTGAGCCCCGATGAGTCCGTGGTCGGTGTGATGACCGGGGGACCCCTCACGCTTCCGGCGGATGCGCCCGCTCATCGGGCCACCGTGCTGATGACCAAGCGCTACCTGCGCCATGTGGTCCTGGTGGAGCCAGACGGTCGGTTGTGCAACGTTCTCTCCCAGACCGATCTGTTCGGCCTGCGCGGGGGCGGGGCGGATCTCCTGGCCGAGACGGTGGCCATGGCCAAGGAGGTGGGCACCATGGTCAAGGCGGCGGATGCCATACGCCGCCGCGGCGCCGAGCTGTTTGCCGCGGGTATGTCGGTGGAGGCGCTGGGTTACTGGATGTCGGCCCTCAACGACCTGGTGTGTATCCGGATCATTGAGCTGATCGAGGACGAGTTCGATCTGCCGCCGGTACCCTGGTGCTGGATGGTATTCGGGTCTGAGGGTCGGCTCGAGCAGACCTTTGCCACCGATCAGGACAATGGTCTAGTGTTTCAGCCGGGGGATGCCGATGCCACCGAATCGGTGCGCCAAGCCCTGTTGCCCTTCGCGCGCGCGGTCAACCAAGCGCTGGATGCCTGCGGCTTCGCGCGCTGCAAGGGCGACATCATGGCGGGAAACCCGGCCTGGTGCCTGAGCCTCGCGGAGTGGAAGAAGGGTTTCGACGAGTGGCTTCGGGCCCCGGGCCCCGAGGCGGTGCTCAACAGCACCATCTTCTTCGACTTCCGCCCCCTCTACGGGCGCTACGAGCTGGTCGACAACCTGCGTTCCTGGCTCGCGCCAAGGGTCCCAGACCATGGCCTGTTCCTGCGGACGCTGGCCGAGCAGGCCCTCACCTGCGAGCCGCCGCTCGGGCTGTTCGGGCGATTCCGCTATGACGGGGGCAAGAAGTTCCCCCGTACCCTCGATCTCAAGATGTACGGGGCCCGTCCCTTCGTGGATGCGGCCCGCGTCTGGGGCCTGGCGCACGGAATCTGGGCCACCAATACGGCACAGCGCTTGCATGCCACGGCCGAGGCCCTGGAGCGACCGCCCTCCGATATGGCAGCGGCGGTGGAGGCGTTCCATCTGGTGCAGCGGTTTCGCCTGCAACAGCAGCTCATCTCCCGCGACCCGGAGCGGGCCAATCGTGTCGATCCCTCGTCGCTCAACCAGCTCAACCGGCTGATGCTTAAGGAGGCATTCAAGGAGGCGAAAGCGCTGCAGCAGCGACTGCGGCTGGACTACGGCCTATGAATGGACTCAGGGGCTACAGCCCGCAACCCCTTAAGGCTTGACTGAATCCTTTAGGCGGGCCGAGCCAACCTGTATGAACGGCTGGATGCGGACTCGATGAGAGCCGAAGGTTCGCCGGACGCAAGAGGGGTGGATAGGCTCCGGTGGTTGGTTAACGTGGATTCTCTGTCGGTGACGTCTTCTCCGGGCTCCAGGCGTCGGCGGTGGGAAACGGTTTGCCGCTCCCAATGGGGAGGACGGTCTGGGCGGCGATGTACATACCCGAGGCGAGGAGGCCCGCCATCACCAGCCACATGCCAACCTTTGGCCGCCGCTTCGGCGGGCCGAAGAGGCGCCGTCGCTTCCAGTCGCGCTCTACGTCGGTGAAGTCGTCTCTTGCCATTCCTCAATCGCCTATCCGTCCAGCCTTGCCCCATCTCCTACTACGCCGGGCGCTACTCGGGTCCCCGGCCGGGCTTGTTCCACGGGTGGCTGCATCATCATCTTGGGGAGCCATCGAAACCCGCCGTGAAATGTCAGGGCTGTAATCACAGAACGCAACATACTGATATTCTCATCACATATTCTAGCGCATCGCGAACCGGATACACCCCGCGGCGCAGAACGATCGCTCCCACCCACCCCAAGGCCCCGCCCTGATCATCAAGGTGACATTAGAGACCAATGTCGTAGGACCGGCAATGAAAAAGTGGATTCGCTGCGGCGGGGGATGTCTCCCGCACCTGGGTCGTTGCCGTCCCATGGCCCAGCCGACGATCAGGACCGCGACCCCCACAAAAAGCAGTATCAGGGTGGCGAGCGCGTTGATCTGCGGTGACACGCAGAGGCGAACGCTGGAGTAGACCACCATGGGAGGAGTGGTGGAGCCGGGGCCGGAGACAAAGCTGGCGACGACCAAGTCGTCCAACGAGAGTGTGAAGGCGAGCAGCCAGCCGGCCAGCAGTGCCGGGGCAATCAGCGGCAGGGTGATCCGCCGATAGACCGTCAGGGGCGAGGCCCCGAGGTCCATCGCCGCCTCTTCGAGGGAGGGATCGAGCTGAGAAAGTCGTGATTTCACCACCGCCACCGCCACGTAGGCGAGGCTGAAGGTGATGTGCGCAATGGTGATGGTAGCGAAGCCCCGGCTGGGCCATCCAGTGAGTTGCTCCCGCGACACGAATAGGAGCAGCAGTGACAGACCGATGATCACGTCGGGCATGACCAGGGGGGCGTGAGGAGTGGTTGCACCCAGTGCGGCCGTGAAAACGGCGGTAGCGCACGAGGGCGCTGGCGGCGAGGGTACCGAGGATGACGGCGCCGGTGGCGTTGGTGGCGGCGATCTGGACACTCAGCCAGGCGGCATCCAACAGCTTTTCGTTGTGCAGGAGCGCTGTGTACCACTTGGTGGAAAAGCCGGACCACACCCTGACCAAGCGGGATTCGTTGAACGAGTAGACGATCAGGCGCACCACCGGCAGATAAAGAAACGCGTAGCCGAACGCTAGGAGGCTGTAGAGCAGGAGATGGGATCTCATGGGCCGTCGGCCTCCAAGCGCCGGTGCCACAGTTCGAGCGCGACGAAAGGCACCACCAGCACCAAGAGCAGCACGATCGCTAGCGCCGAGGCCAGCGGCCAGTCCTTATTGGCGAAGAACTCGGTCCATAGCAGGCGCCCCACCTGAGGGAATCGGGCCCGCCGAGCAGATCGGGAATGACGAACTCGCCCACCGCCGGGATGAACACCAGGAGGCCCCCGGCAATGATCCCGGGGAGCGGCAGCGGGAGGGTGACCCGCAGAAACGCCACCCGAGGACGAGCGCCGAGATCGGCGGCGGCCTCAAGCAGGGTGCGGTCGAGACGGGCGAGCGTGGCGTATAGGGGCAGGACCATGAAGGGCAGATAGACGATGCCGATGTATACCGCCAGCGGTGTATAGGGGATTTCCAGCGGTTGGCCGAGCAGTGGCTCCGCCAGGCTGATCTGGAGCACGATGAGGAAGGGGGTGAGAAAGAACAGGACGAGCCAGAGGTAGGGAACGCCGATCTGCATCCGCCGCGAGGAGTCGCCCGATACCCGTCGGCGCGACCACCATTCCCGCGCCGGCCCCAACCAGTCGGCCCGGGATCCCGGTCCCTGTGTCGGCGCAGCCATGCTGCCTTAATCCGGCAGTAGCACGCCGCTAGCCGGCGCCCAATCCAGTGTCACCGGGTCATCCCAGGTCAGGCGTTGCTCGCTACGCGGCTGGGTGTTGGCCAGGGTGGTCTGCACCACCTGGGCGGGGGATAGCCGGACATGGTAAATGGAGAGGTTTCCAGTGTAGGCGATGTCCTCCGCCACTCCCCGGAGCCGGTTGGTGGTCTCCTCGCCTAGGTCTTGGCAAAGGCGGAGCTTCTCCGGACGCACGGCCACGGCGACCGGCGTGCCTCACGCCAGTGGTTGCGGGCAGGGCACGCGCAGGGCGCCCTCCAGCTCGCTTTGCACCAGGACCTCGCCGTTCTGTTGCCCTAGCACCTTGCCACCGAACAGGTTTACCGAGCCGATGAACTCCGCCACCCGTCGGCA
>Ga0208980_10000951_pt1 | contig 17226 bp, 10 predicted proteins | sample WetSurMetagenome_3_FD_187993 | JGI IMG/M metagenome (GOLD analysis project Ga0208980, IMG submission 187993) | Wetland microbial communities from Twitchell Island in the Sacramento Delta, sample from surface sediment Aug2011 Site A1 Bulk (version 2) | ecosystem: Environmental > Aquatic > Marine... | reverse complement strand
CGCCATAGCCGGCGCCAGGACCGCCATATCCACCCGGTCCGCCATAGCCGGCGCCAGGACCACCGTATCCACCCGGTCCGCCATAACCGTATCCGGGACCACCATATCCGCCCGGTCCGCCATAACCGGATCCATAGCCGGGACCACTATATCCACCCGGACCGCCATAGCCACGACCATTCCCAGGGCCGTCATCATAGCGGTCACGGTCTTTGTTGCCTCCCATCCACTTCGAGGGGTTCATCATATTGCCCATATCGAAGGCGGAGCTGATCCCGGTACCGCACATCAGGGTGCCTCCCAGAATCAGGGCTAGCGTTTGTCGTAGGGTCATTCGATTGTTCATGTCTATTCCTCGTCAGCGTTGGATGTTCCAGTAGAAAATTCATCCCTCTCGCCTCCTTGCGGGAAAGATCGTCAGGGCTAGGCGGTTGAACGATTACATTTTAGTGAACTAACCAGAAGTGCCGATCCGGACCAGAGCAGAATGGCACGTAACTGAAATGGCATACTCTTCTGAAAGCAATAGGTTTTACGGTGTTAGCAAATGGGTTGAAAACGTGCCGGAAGCCCGCTATTACGGGAAAACACCACCTGGGGAACTATTGTCTCCCCAGGTGGCGTGGTCTCAGGTATTTCGTAACTTCCTGATTTTACGCCGTCCTCGCTTAAACAAGTGATATCCCGGCGTGAGTCGGGATATCGATGGCCGTTCAGGGAACCGCGTTCCACCTCCGGCCGACGGCGCAGGCTGTCAGGATCTTAGAAACGCCGGCCGTAAGAGGAGGTCGGGCGCTGGGTCTTGGGCTTGGCCTGGTTGACCGTGATGTTGCGACCCTTCATATCAGTGCCATTGAGGCCCTTGATCGCCGCATCGGCTTGAGAGTTGTTGTCCATTTCGACGAAGCCGAAGCCCTTGGACTCACCGGTGAACTTGTCGGAAATGAGGTTGACCTGCTCGACCTGCCCAAACTGGGAGAAAGTGTCGCGCAGATCCGCATCGGTGACATTGTACGGGAGGTTACCTACATAGATGTTCATATCGGTCTGTCTCTGAAATATCGTGCATTGAATGAAGTTGACACCATCGAAAAAACCAAGCACGAGAATTCCTTCGACAGCGGAATGCCGGTGTAGCGGCAAGGGCGGAGGTAGGGGCTACGAGTCTCGAAGGGAAATCGCTGGGATTTCCTCGGAATAGGCAGGCGCCTTGAACAGATCCTGAGATCTTGTTTATCCTCTCACCCCCGCATACTAACAGGTGCACCGGTAAAATACACGAATGTTTTTCTAACAACCGCGAAACGATTTGAATAGCACCAGTTTTCAAGGTCCGGGAGGTTTTGCGGGTACCAGATTCCGAGCGTAAGCCACAGGCTGTGGACAGGGTCAATGCCCCGTCCAGCAGTCGCAAGCCTTGTCCGGAAGCAGGCCGAAGAGCCTAGTCCGAGGACCCCCAGGCGCGAGGCAGCCGCCACCCCGGACTGCGTTGGCGTGTCATCCGGGGTTCTGCTCGGCGCGCACGAAGGTACCCGATCGCACGGCAGCCTGGATGTCCCCGTCGGAAGTGCTGCCAGAATTTGGCGAGGGGGCCACTCCCCGGGAAAACGGGTAAAGGCCCCCTCTCCACGAGCCGCTGAAAGCTCGAATGGGGGCAATCGGCCGCCCGCGCCACCTATCCGCGCCTGACCGGGTTGTCGTGAATTGTGTCGCAGTGTCATTGCCAGGGGAATTTAGACCCCCGCGGACGGAGTGAATGCCTGGTCCGCCAGGCGAGTCACGCCGGCGTTTCGAACCCCCAGAGCTTGTCGAACAGGCCCGATGAACGGGTCACCCGCGCGCGCGCGGCCTGCTCAATGGACTCCCGCCGGGCGATCAGGGTCACACCCGCCCGGGCGCGGGTGACGGCGGTGTAGAGGAGCTCGCGGGTGAGAACGGGGCTATCGACCTCCGGCAGCAGCAAGAACACCTGGTCGAACTCGGAGCCCTGGCTCTTGTGCACGGTGGTGGCGTAGAGGGTCTCGTGGCGGGGCAGCCGCGCCGGCAGCAGCCGCCGCGGCTCGGTCTCACCCTCGAAGAAGGCGCGGAGCTGGCCGCTGGATTCGGGGTCGCGCAGCAACAAGCCCACGTCACCGTTGAACAGCTCCAGGTCGTAGTCGTTCTCGGTGACTATCACCGGGCGACCGGGATAGTGGTCGACGGTCCCGCTTGGAATCAAGCCCTCCGCCGCCAGCGCCTCTTCGACCAGACGATTGACCCGGTGGACCCCATGGGGACCCGCCCGCACCGCGCACAGCAGGCGGCTGCGGTTCAGCGCGCGCAGGGCCGCGGTGGGTTCGGCGCATTGGAGATACTCCCGGAGCACCGGGACCACTCTCTCCCGGATCAGGAGGGGGAGGCGCTGCGGGTCGGGATCGAGACGCCGCAGGTCCGGGAAACGCCCCGGCTCGAGGATCTCCAGCGCTCCCCTGCCATCTCCGGCATTTACGGCGTTCGCCAGCGCTCCGATTCCGCTGCTGGCGGCGAATCGATAACTTCTCTGCAGCACCGCGATGTGCTCGCCAACCGGCGATCCGCGATCTTCGCCGCACGGAAGCGTTTCCCCCGTCAGGTGCTCGAGCCGAGATTGCAGACCCTCGGAGTAGCCAAGCCCCCGTCCGCGCCCGCAAATATCGCCGAGCACCATGCCCGCCTCGACAGAGGCGAGCTGATCCTTGTCGCCGAGCAGGATCAGGCGTGCCGAGACGGGGAGGGCGGCCACCAGCCGCGCCATGAGGGGGAGGTCCACCATCGAGGCCTCGTCCACCACCAGTGCATCCAAGGGGAGGGGGTTCGCGGCGGTGAAGTGGGGCTCCGCCCGTTCCGGCCGGAAGCGCAGTAGCCGGTGCAGGGTGAAGGCATTGTCGGGCAAAGCGTTGGCCACCGCGGCCGGAAGATCGAGCTCGGAGCGTGCCTTACGGATTGACTCGACCAGCCGGGCCGCCGCCTTGCCGGTGGGTGCCGCAAGCGCCAGGCGCAGGGGCCGCTTACCCCCCTGCTCCAGCAGTAGCGCCAGGATGGCGGTCACGGTGCGGGTCTTGCCGGTGCCCGGACCGCCGGAGATCACGGAGAAGCGCTGAAGGACCGCGAGCGCCGCGGCCATCTTCTGCCAGTCGGGCTCCAGTCCAGGCGCGCGACCCCCACGGGGGAACAGTCGCTCCAGACCCGAGCGCAGCCGCTCCAGATTCACCGCCTCGGCGGGTTGCGCGCAGCGCTGGAGGAGGTGTTCCGCCAGGTCCTGCTCAAGGTGCCAATAGCGCCCCAGATAACAGCGCCCCTGGGGGTCGAGGATCAGCGGGGCCAGATCCCCCGGCTCTCCCACCACACCGGTCTGTTTCAGGGCGGCACACCAGGCATCGAAGGTCGGGGCATGGAGTCCGCATGGGGGCTCCAGCGCAAACAGGGGCCGCCCCGCGAGCGCCCGGAGGTCGAGGCAGACGTCCCCCTGGCCGACGCGTTGACTGGTAAGGGCGGCAGCGAGCACCAAGCCCGCATCCTCAGCGTCGGCCAGCCGGGTCAGGCGGCGGGCGAAGTGCAGATCGAGCCAGCGTAGGTGCCCCCCGGCCACGGCCCGATACAGCGTCTTCCAGATCATGGGGCTCGCCCCCCGGCGGCGAACAGCGCATCGAGGGCCTCGATTACCCGTTGTTCGGGACGGTCGAAGAACACCCCGAAACGGGACCCCTCGGCGGGTCGCATCCCGCGCAGAAATAGGTAGTAGACGCCGCCGAAGTGGTGTTGGTAGTGGTAGTTGCGCAGCCGCCGACCCAGATAGCGGTGCAGGGCCAGGCTGTAGACCAGATATTGGAGGTCGTAGCGGTGCCCGGTGATGGCCCTGGCGAGCCCCTCTGTCCCGTAGTCCGGCAACCGGTCTCCAAGGTGATTGGACTTATAGTCGGCGAGGAAATAGCGCCCGTCGTGGCGGAACACCAGATCGATGAAGCCCCGCATCAGGCCCTCCGTGGGTTGAAAGTTGAGGCCGCGACCGGTGTGACGGTAGCGCTTGAAGCCCGCGAGGCTGCCGCTGAGATTCTGGGGATCGAGGCGCCCGAGTGGGTAGTGGAACTCCAGCTCACGCAGGCAGTCGCCCCGCTGAATCTGCCGCAGGCGGAGGTCCCCGGTCTCGTCGAGGGGCGTGTCGAGGGCGGCAAGGACCAGCTCCGCCGCCACCCCCGACCAGCGCCGCTCCAGCCCAAAGCGCTCCAGCAGCCCATCGGCCAGCGGCGTCAGGCTACCGCGGTCGGCGCTGGGAAAGTCGATCTGCTCCAGCAGACCGTGCAGACAGTGTCCGGCGCCGGTACCGCGGGGAAACTGAAATGCCGGGTCGGTCGTCTCGACGGGTGGCTCCGCGCCCCGGTCCGCTGTCGCGGCGTCATAGTCCGGTGTCTCGCTCTCACGCCCGGAGACGAGACCCGAGTAGCTCACCACGCGCCATTCGGAGTTGATCTGGACGTGGAAGGGTGGGGCGCTGAGCCGCGTGGAATCCGGGTTGGGGCGCCACAGCCGGGAGGGCTCAACTTGCCCGATGTCGTGCACCGCGATGGAGCCGGCGGAACGCGCCACGAGGCGCTGGAGATCGGCGCGTATCCCCTCGCTGCTCAGACCCTGCATCCGGCTCGCGGGTATTCCGGCCTCGGGGTCGGGATGAATCAGGTAGGCGAGGGCGCAGCCCTCGGCCCCCTTCACCGCGCCCCAGTAGAGCACACATAGCTTCTTCGCCCGGGTGACCGAGACGTAGAGCAGGCGGAGTTGCTCGGCCAGTTGCTCCTCGCGCACTCGCGGGAGATAGTCCCCGCGTTCGGTCGCACCGAGATAGGCAGCCGGTAAGTGGGTCAGCGGATCGTGAAAGGTAAGGATCTTGTCCTTCTCGGGCGAGGTGTGGCTCCAGGGCGAGGGGATGAAGACCACCGAATACTCCAGGCCCTTGCTCTTGTGCTGGGTGAGGATCTGCACCAGGTTCTCATCGCTCTCCAGACGAAGCTCCTCGGTCTCGTCCGCGACCGCTTTGGCACGGCCGTCCGCCATCCAGCTCAGCAGGGCCTCGATGCGCGGGTGCGCCGCGGTGGCCATCTGCAGCAGCTCGCCGAGCTGGAGCAGATTGGTCATGCGCCGCTCCCCATCGCGCTGTCCCAGGAGCCGGGCCGGGACGGCGTGATCGTGCAGCAGCCGCAGGAAGGCCACCAGGAATCCGCCCTCCAGCCACTGCTGCCGATAGCCGCGGAAGCGCTCGAGCTGCTGCTCCCAGGTCGCATCGTTCCGCCCCAGGGCATCGAGCTCGGCGGCGGACGTCCCGATCAGTGGACTCGCCAGGGCGGCGCGGACCAGCCCCTCCCGCGCGGGCTCGGCAACCGCCGCGAGCACCAGCGCCAGGTCCGCGGCCTCCTGGGTGGCGAATACCCCCTCACGGCTCAGGCTGGCGCTGCGCACGCCCGCGGCGCGCAAGGCCCGCTGCACCCGGTCGCCCTCGAAGTGGGTCCGCACCAGCACCGCGATGTCACCGGCCCGCAGCGGTCGGTCGCCAATCAGAACCCGACCTTGGTCGGCGAGCCGCAACAGCTCACTGATCCGCGCCGCGCAGGCGTTGGCCCCAAGTTCCCCGGCTGCGTCCCTGGAGAGTCCTTTATCCCCCTCCGCCACGAGCCAGCCAAGCTCAAGGGGCGGCGGGGAGACGCCATCCAGGGTGAGGGGCTCGTCGTCCGCCTCCGGCCCCGGTGCCGCCGGTACGAAGGGAATGTCGCGATAGACGAAGGGCTCCACCTCCTGGGTGCCGAACAGGGTGTTGACCGCCCGGATCAGGGCGCTGGAGGAGCGGCGGTTGGTGAGGAGGGTGTGCTCCTGGCCCTCGCGGGCCACGTCGCGGCGGGCCTGCATGTAGGTGAAGATATCGGCACCGCGAAAGGCGTAGATCGCCTGCTTGGGATCGCCAATGAGAAACAGGGCGCAATCGGGCTGCGCCCGGTAGAGGTGGCGGAAGATGCGGTATTGTAGGGGGTCGGTGTCCTGAAATTCGTCGATCAGGGCCGCCGGAAAGCGCTCGCGGATGCGCTGGGCGAAGGATTCGCACCGTTCGCCCTCGAGCCCCCGGGCCAGGTGGCTCAGGAGATCATCGTAGGTCAGTTGCCGGCGCTCGGCCTTGCGTCTGGCAAGCTCCGCCTCCAGGAAATCCCGCGCCTGCCGCAACAGCCAGGCACGGCGGATCTCCTCCGCGGCGAGGGTGGCCTCCTTTAACTCCTTGACCAGGGGGAACAGCGGATGGGCGGGTGGGCTGCCGGTCTTGAGCCTCTCCGCCAGGGTCTCGGGCAGAAAACGCCCGATCTCATTGGAGCTGATCCGATCGGTGTCGAAACCCTCGCTGAGTCGGTCCATGGCCTCGATGGCGTTTGTCACCACCCTGGAGTTATAGGAGTGTCGGTTGAGCCCCAGATGTCGCTCCAGTAGCGCCACCACCGCCCCGCGCTCCTCGGCCCAAAGGGTTTGAAGTTGCCCGAACAACGACTCCCGCCGTTCCCGAGCCTCCGCCGTCCTCTCCGCCGAGGTCGGCGGAATCAGACCACTCGGCTCGACCGATAGTATCCGGCGAGCGGTTTTCAGCAGGTCGGCGGGGGAGGCAAACTGCTTGCCCACCCAGCGAGCATCCTCGGCCCCAAGTGTGGCGATGTGCCGGCGCCAGAAGTCGGTCATCACCGCCACGAAAAGCTCGGAGGCGTCCCCGGTCAGCTCGGCCTCGAAGGGCATGCCGCTCTCGAAGGCATGCTCTTCGAGCATCCGCTGGCAGAAGCCGTGGATGGTATGGATCGCCGATTCATCCAGCCGGGTGAGGCTGTCGCCCAGGATGCGCGCCGCCCGTTGAGGATCGGGCAGGTGGAGCAGAAGGTCGAGGAGGGGCCCATCGACGGGATTGCGCTTGGGATCTCGTTCCCCCTCAAGCCAGCCCAGGGCGGCACGCAGCCGGCTGCGGATACGGTCGCGAAGCTCCTCGGTAGCGGCGTTGGTGAAGGTAACCACCAGAATGCGGTCCACCGCGAGGCCCGCCTCCAGCAGGAGTCGCAGGTAAAGAAGCGTGATGGTGAAGGTCTTGCCTGTACCCGCGCTGGCCTCGATCAGATGCAGGCCGTGCAGGGGAATGCTCAGGGGGTCGAGGGGGCGCACCGGTCAGTCTCCTCGCTTCTTCGCCGGGCTTTCGACGGCCGCGAGCAGAGGCCCATAGATCCGCTGCGCCAGCGCTTCGAAGGTGGCGTCGAAGGGATCGACACCGCGAAAGGCGATGCGCACCCAAGGGTCATCCTGCTCCGCCGGATTCGGGTTGCGGGGATTGCCGCGCCAGGTGGTCCAGAAGCTGGCATCACGGCCATTCCGTAGCCAGTGCAACGAGGTCTCTGGGAAGAAGGGCAGGGGACGGTCAAGGCCCTCGCGGTAGAGGTGCAGCAGATCCGCCAGTACCGCGGCCGCCCCGTCAACGGGCCGCAGGTGGACCTCCGCGGACTCCGCCAGATGCGCGCTGAACAACGGTAAGCCCGCTGGGGCTAGGGTATTGAGCACCAGGTGATGCACCCACAGGCGCAGTGGGTCCTTCGCCTTCAACGTGGCGAAGCGCGCCCGCACCAACCGGCGGCTGCCGAGATCCCGCAGTTGCCCGCCGAGCCACAGCCCCCCGAGGGACAGGTCCACGTCCAGGGGGTCGCGGGGGTCGCCCCGCAGCTCCCCCCACCGTGTCAGGAAGGCCTCGGCTGCTGCCCTGTTGTCTTCGACCCAGATCCCGCCGAAGGCGCCGTGGGGCAGGGTACCCTCGCCCCGCATCCGCACGAGGATCCCTTGCTGGTCTTCGCCGCTGGCCGCAAGCCCGAGCAGACGTTGCCGTAGCCCGTGGCGCTCTAGTCCCGCGAGGTCGAAGGGTTCGGTATCCGCCAGGGCTTCGGGCTCCTCCGGTAGCCGTAACCCGAGGCGGTTGCGCAGAAAGTGCTCTGCGGGATTGCACAAGAAGCGGATTAGGTCCGCCAGTTCCACTCGATCTTTCGCCGACTCTACGGGTGGGGGCAGGGGGGCGAGGGCAAAGGCATCCGCACCCTTCTCCGTCCAGGGATCGACACGGGCCGCTGCCAGCCAACCCCGGCTGTAGCTAAACAGACGCGGGTCGCTGCCATCGAAATAGCGCGCGCTGAAGGGCTGCAGCGGATGCGCGAGGGTAAGATGCTGGGCCGGGCTGGCGTCATTGGGCAGGACGAACGATCGCTCCAGATACTCGATCAGCTCCCCGAGTGGCGCTGAGGGGACCTTGAGACTATTGTCGTGGATGTCATGTCCCACGTAGCTCAAATAAAGCCGGTCCCGGGCGGAGAGCAGGGCCTCGAGGAACAGGTAGCGATCGTCCTGGCGGCGTGAGCGGTCACCCCGTCGGGGCTCCTGGGCGATCAGGTCGAACCCAAGGGGCCTGCGGTGGCGCGGGAAGTCCTCGGCGTTCAATCCGAGCAGGCAGACCACCCGAAACGGAATGCTGCGCATGGGCACCAGACTGCAGAAAGTGACCCGGCCGGTGAGGAAGTGGCGTGACCCGCGCGGACTGTCTAGGGTCGCGAGGAGCTGATCACGGACGACCGCAAGCGAAAGGCTTTCGTTGAAGGCCGCCGCTACGGCCTGCCGTTCCAGGGCCTCGAGGCTGGTGCGAACGTACTGCAGACCTTCCGCCTCCTCCTCATCCGGGTCAAAGAAATCCTCGATGAGGTCGAAGATGAGCTTGCGCCATCCAGAAGCGGTGCGTTGCCGCTGCAGGCGCTGGCGCCAGCGGGAGAGTCGATCCAGGAGCTCGGCGAGCGCGCCCAGGTCCGCGGCGCTGCTGCCCTCCACGTCCGCATAGGGTGCCACGCCGTGGAAGAGGTCCGTCCCCGGCGGTAGGGCGTAGCCGAGGAACAGCCGGTCCAGGCCGAAATCCCAGGTGTTGGCGGGCTCCGCCGGCAGCCCCAGGCTGAGGCGCATGGCGGCATCGCTGCCCCAGCGAACACCGCTTTCGCGTGCCCAGGTGCGAATGCGCTCGACCCCTGCCAGGTCCAGCCCGAAGCAACGCTGCAGGGCGGGAACCTCCAGCAGGCCGAGGACCCCGGAGGCATTCAGTCGGCTGGCCGGCAGGTCAAGAAGAGCTCCGAGTGCCTCCAGCACCGGCAGCCCCATCCGCAGCCGCCGATCCGCGATGGCCCAGGGGATCTCGAGACCCGCGTCGGCGGAGGCGAACACGGCGGCAATCATCGGGGCGTAGCGGTCGATGTCGGGTGCCATGACGACGATGTCGCGCGGCTGGATGTCCCTGAGCGCCTCGAACAGGCGCAGGAGCTGGTCATGCAGCACCTGGACCTCGCGCATCGGGCTGTGGCAGACGTGGACCTGCACCGACCAATCCTCGGCGCCCAGCATCACCCGTTGGCGGGGGTCGGGATGTCGACTGTCGCGCAGTTTAAGGATGTCTGCCTGAAGACGCCGCAGCAGGGTGGCATCCCCCGGGTCGACGAAGGCATCCTCGTCGAGGCTGCCCGCGTCCAGGAGCTGGTCAAGAAGCTCCTGACCAGCGTGACCCAGGGAGGCGAGGAGGGGGTTGCCGAGATCGAGCAGGCTGCCAGCGTCTGCGCCGCGCCCCACCAAACCCGATCGCGCCCGCCGCCTGGCCTGCCCCTTCTCGTCGAGGATGTCGGCCCAGTACTCCTGACAGGGATTGAGCAGAAAGACGTGGACCTCGGTGTGCAGCGCAACCGCCTGGAGCACCCCGAGATAGCTGGGGGAAAGGGCGGTGAGCCCAAACAAGCTCAGCCGCGGCGGCAGCGCTCCCTCTGGCGCGGCCCCGTCGGTGGCTTGCGTGAACAACTGCCGCACCACCCCCGCCCAGTGGGGTTGAGGGCAGGCTTCGCGGATCGCCCGCCACAGCCGTGCCTGCCAGTGCCCGTCCCTGCCTGCCTCCCAGCCGAGCACCCAGTCCGGCCGATAGACCAGATACTGGTCGAACAGATCGGCGATGCGCCGGCCGAGCTGATAGCGTCTCAGACCATCGGGGTCGTCATGGAGATAGCGCGCGATCTCGGAGAAGGCCGGATCCCCGAGCTGCCCCGGCAGCAGCGCCAGGGTGTACCAGAGGATGGCCTCCTTGCCCATTCCCTGGCTCTCCGGCAGGTCGGGAAACCATAGCCGCAGAAGCCGCCAGGCCAACGCGGCGGGCAGGGGAAATTCCAGGTTGGCGGCGATGCCGCCCCGCAGGGCGAGTTGCTGGGCCAGCCAGCGCCCCATCCCCGGATTTTGCACCGCCACCATTTCGGGCGCGAAGGGGTCCTCGGGTGCCTCGGCGAGCAGGGCATCGAGACGCTCTAGGAGCTGCTCGACCCGGTTACTGTGGTGGACGCGAAGCATCCCCGACCCCTTCCTCGCTAGTGGTATGGCAGAGGATAAGCCATTCGCGGGCTCAGGGCGTGAGCCCGCGGCAGTATTGGGGTGAGCCGCGGTGTTGTCGAAGCCCCGCTTCGCCTGTGGGAAGGCTCAAGAGCCCAATAGGCTGCGTAGCAAGAGATACAGCCCGGCCGCGAGGAGCGCGGTGGCCAGCGGGGTGAGCAACCAGGATTTCAGGATCGTGACCACCGTAGCGCTCTGCACTCCGGCGAAACCGCTGGTAAACCCAGCGCCAACGATGGCGCCGACCACGGTCTGGGTGGTGGATACCGGGAAACCCGTTTGGGTAGCGAGCACCACGGTTGCGGTGGCGGACAGCGAGATGCAGAACGCCCGCGAGGCCGACATTTTGGTGATCTGCTCGCCGAGGGTCCGCGCGACGCGGCCCCCGAAGGTGGCCACACCCACCGCCATACCCACACCGCTAAGCGCGAAGACCCAGAACGGCACTGCCGATCTGAGAACCCCGGCACGGCTGCTTTGCATGGCGTCGATGGCGACAGCCATCGGTCCCGCAGCGTTGGCCACGTCGTTCGCGCCATGGGCGAAGGCCATGGAGCAGAGGGTAAATAGGGTCATGGGCGCGAAGACGTCTTCGACCTCCTCTGGCCGCCGCCCCTGAACAATGAGGACGCCCATGGCGGTCAGACCCAACGCGAATGCCCCAGCGAGAATCGCAAACTGTCCGTCGCTCAGATTGAGACCCAGGGGCCGCATGCTGCGGAAGAAGGTCATCAAGAAGACCACAAACGCCGCCGAGAAAATGTAGAGCGGCGCCCAGCGGCGAGCGCTGCGCGCGGGGTCGGAGGAGCCGAGAATGAGCCAGCGGATGCTGCTCACCAGTAAAAAGGCGATAAGCCCCGCCAGCAACGGCGACAACACCACACTGGCCAACAGGGGGCCAATCTCTCCCCAACGCACCGACTGCGTTCCCATGGCGGTGAGGGCGAAGCCCAGCATGGCGCTGATGATCGAGTGGGTGGTCGATACCGGCCATCCGCGGGCAGTAGCGAAGGTGAGCCACAGCCCCGCCGCCAGCAGCGAAGCGAGCATGCCATGAACGGCGACGGCGGCGGATGCACCGCCCGCGTCGAAGTCGATGAGCGTCTTTTTCAGAGTGTCGGTGACGGTGACACCGTGCAGCACCGCCCCAAAGATCTCGAAGATGACGACCAGGAAGATGGCCTCACCCGGGCTGAGGACCTTGGCACCAAGGGCGGGCGCGGCGGAGTTAGAGAAGTCATTGGCGCCGACGCTCCAGGCCATCCAGAACCCAAGGCCGATCACCAGGTAAAACAAAAGGGTATGGTCGAAGTCCAGTCCTGCCACGCGATGTGTCGTCTCCGAGGCCGCCTACACCGAAAGAAAAGAAAGCGGCAGTACTGCTTTGCCACGCGCGGAGTTTCGGGCGGTCTTGGGGCGCCGTCAAGCTTAAGCGCAACCCCAGCGCGATGCGCCACCCCTGAGGGGTGGCGACGAAACCTTTGGCCGAGAGAACGGCCGATCGGGGCCCAGGGATGGGGCGAGCTTGCGGCCCTGGAAAACCGCGAGCGGGGCGGCGCGCGCTGGCTTAACCCCCCCGCGTGCGCAGGGAGGAGGGTGCGGCCCCCTGGCGCATCTGGTGCCAGACGAACAGGCAGGCGGTCAGGAGCAGGAGCGCACCGCCCTGATGTGCGGCACCCAGTGCCACGGGTACCCGCAGCAGGAGGGTCGAGATGCCCAGGGCGAGCTGAAGGCCGAGCGCGGCCATCAGGAGATCGAGGCCGATGCGCACCCGTCGCGGCAGGGGTTGGCGGCGCGCTGCCCACCAAAAGAGGGGAATCAGCACAAAGAGTAGGGCGGCGAGCACCCGGTGGTCGAACTGAACGGTGGTCACGTTCTCGAACAGGTTTCGCCACAACGGGTCCAGGGTCGACATCCCCTCGGGGATCCAACGCCCATCCATCAGGGGAAAGGTGTTGTAGGCGAATCCCGCCCGGGTGCCGGCCACGAAGCCCCCGGAGAGGACGGTGACGAATACCAGCAGCGTGATCCAGGGCGCGAGTCCGCTCAGTCGCAGTCGCTCCTGCGCCGGCGTGGAGGACTGGGCGGGATACAGGAGATCCAAGGCCACCCAGAACATATAGGCGTAGATCAAGAAGGCGAGGCCGAGGTGGGCGGTCAAGCGGTAGGGGCTGACATGGGGGTCATTGATCAATCCGCTCTTGACCATGTACCACCCGAGCGCCCCTTGCAGCCCGCCGAGCACGAACATGAACAACAGCTTGGGAATCACGGACCTGTCGATGCGGCGCCGGGCGATGAAGAACAGCAGGGGGACAAGGAAGATCGCGCCAATCAGGCGGCCGAGCAGGCGGTGGGCGTATTCGAACCAGAAGATGGTTTTGAACCCGTCCAGGGACATCCCGCGGTTCTTCTTCTGGTATTCGGGAGACTCCTGGTAGAGCTGAAAAACCTGTTCCCAGGCAGGCTCGTTCAAGGGGGGCAGCATCCCGGTGATCGGCTCCCAGCGGACGATCGATAGGCCGGATCCGGTCAGGCGGGTGACACCGCCGAGCACCACCATGGCAAAGATGGCGGCACAGCAGACCAGTAACCAGATTGCAACCGGGCGTTGGGAGGCTGGGTGGGACACGGATACATCCTTTAGGGCTGGGGTAGAGGGCGCGAGCACGCGCCAAAAGCGGGCTCTGGGCGCTCAGCGGGGCGCCGGGCCCATAATTTATGCCCGCCGCCGGTTCACGACAACCCGAGAGCGCCCCAGACAACAGCGAGGGGGCACATTCGGCTCGGCTTCGCCCGGACACCGCGCGATCGTCGATACGGCTAACTGCGCGGCATCGCGCAGGTTTCTTGGGGGCGCTGAGTGCTCTCCAAGCGCATTCTGCGGGGCGGAACAATCCCGTGGATTTGACCCAGATCAAGGTTTTGTGCGGCCCGGAAACGAAAACTGCGGCATATGGCGCACCCGCAAGGGTTCCGGGTGATCGCAGGCTGCTCGGTGCTTGCCCCGCGGGGGTGTAGAACAATACGATAAACTGCGTTGTTGCGAACAGAGGAGGTCACACCGCCTGGCTTTTGTCAGTTGGCCCCCCGGGATGTGCGGGAGTGCCGGCTGACCTTGGGTTCCACTTGTCGCCTTTTCACCCTACCCAGCTCAAGGAGATCACGCTTATGGCAGAACCAACCGCTACATCGGCAAGGGCTCCCGGAAAACCGGAGAGAAAACCTATCATGCAACGGGTCGTAGACAACCCCTTTCTGCTGCTCTTTCTTGGGGTGGTGATGCCCACCGTGTTCTACATTCTGTGGGGGGTCATGGAGATCGTGACCCTCCCCGTGACTCCATAAATCCTGTCGAGAAGAGGGGGAAACGCCAATGGCTAGTTATTTACCTCCGGCCCAAGAGGTCTGGTGGAAAGAACCGGTGGGCAAGGACGAAATCGTCTGGATCCTGATCGCCTTCACCTGGTGCATGGTGCTGTTCTTCATGATGCCCTACTGGCACCTGTACGGAAAACAGAACCTCTCCAACGAGGCCTATCAGACCACGCCGGCCAAGTATCAGGAGAAGGTCCAGGCCATGGTGGACAAATACAAGGTGCGCGAAGAGGCAGGGTTGCCGGTGGTGGCCCCACCACCGGGCAGCGATGTCTACTTGCTTGGGCGGCTGTGGCAGTGGTATCCAATCCTAGAGTTGCAGAAGAACAAGAGCTACCGCCTACATCTGTCTTCAGCGGATTGGCAGCATGGCTTCTCGCTGCAGCCGGTGAACATCAACGTCCAGGTTCTCCCAGGCTACGAGAGTGTCATCACCACGACACCGGATCGTTCGGGTGAGTACACCATCGTCTGCAACGAGTATTGCGGCCTCGGGCATCACACCATGCTCGGCAAGATCCACGTAAAGGAGTAACCCCATGGCACAATTTCGCGTCTGCCCGAGCTCCGGGCTTTATTTCCACAAATCGGCCGAGAGCCTGATGAAGGCCAACGCGGTCGCCGCTGCGGTTAGCCTGCTGATCGCCGGTTTCCTCGGGGTGCTGGTTGCCCTGACCCGTTGGCCCGCCGTGCACCTGCTGCCGGCCGATAGCTATTACATGGTCCTCACCGTCCATGGCATCGGGGCACTGATCTTCTGGATCATCTTCTTCGAGATCGCCATCCTCTATTTTGCCTCCTCCACCCTGTTGCGCTGTCGCTTGGCCACCCCGCGCTGGGCCTGGCTTGGCTTCATACTCATGGTGATCGGGGCAATCACCACCACCGTCACGGTGTTCAAGGGGGGGTCGAGCGTGATGATGACCTCCTACGTTCCGATGCCCGCCCAGCCCACGTTCTACCTGGGCTTGATCCTGTTTGCGGTGGGGGCGCTTATCGGTGTATTCGTATTCTTCGGCACCCTGGTGGTGGCCAAGGATGAGAACACCTATCAGGGATCGGTGTCGCTAGTGACCTTTGGCGCCATCACCGCCGCCATCATTGCGGTCTTCACCATTGCCTCCGGCGCTATCATCCTGATCCCGACCTTTCTCTGGTCGGTGGGCTACATCGGCCATATTGACCCGCTGATGTATCGCATCATCTGGTGGGGTCTCGGGCACTCGTCCCAGCAGATCAATGTGGCCGCGCACGTGGCGGTGTGGTATCTGATCGCCGGGGTGGTGTTCGGTGCCAGGCCGATGTCCGAGAAGGTCAGCCGTTCGGCCTACCTGCTCTACATCCTGTTCCTGCAGTTGGCTTCCGCCCACCATATCCTGGTGGATCCGGGTGTGAGCTCGGAGTGGAAGGTGTTCAATACCTCCTACGCCATGTACTTGGCGGTGCTGGCCAGCATGATCCACGGACTGACCGTCCCCGGTTCCATCGAGGTGGCCCAGCGCAGCAAGGGATATACCAAGGGCATGTTCGAGTGGCTGCGCAAGGCGCCCTGGGATAATCCGGTGTTCTCCGGCATGTTCATCTCTCTGGTTGGCTTTGGCTTCCTGGGCGGCATCTCGGGGGTCGTGATGGGCACCGAGCAGATCAACATCATCATCCACAACACCATCTACGTTCCAGGGCATTTCCATGCCACGGTGGTTATAGGCACAACGATGGCCTGGATGGCGCTGACCTATCTGCTCATCCCGGTGCTGTTTCGCCGTCAGATGATCTTCCCGCAGGTGGCCAAGTGGCAGCCCTATGTGTTTGGTCTGGGCATGACTATCGTCTCGGTATTCCTGATGGCCGCCGGCACCCTCGGCGTGGCCCGGCGCCACTGGGACATGGGCTTCGCGGGTAGCCCCCTTGGCTTCCAGTATCCGGGTACCGCTTACGTGCTGATGGGCATCGCCGGTATCGGCGCCCTGCTGGCCGCGGTCGGCGGGGCCATGTACCTGATCGTCACGGTGGGCTCCCTGGTGTTCGGCAAGAAGCTCGAGCAGTCCGCCGGGTTCCTGCAGAGCTTCGGCAAGCCGCTGGCCGACGCCGTCTACAACGTCGAGCATCCCGAGCAAGTGCCCATGGCCAGCCGTACGGTGGTGGAACAGCACGGGTCGGCGGGGTTCCATGCACCGGGTACCTTCGCCCTGGCGCTGGTCTTGCTGGTGTCTTTCGTGATCTACTACTTCATCAACTGGAACTATCTGGCAGCGGTCTGGCCGCTCCGGTAGGGTTCTAGCGCCTGGCGGGGCGTTCGCGCCCCGCCGCTTTCTTGATTCCGAATCGGCACCCACCCGCCGCTCAATGGGGTGAGGGGGGCCTGCCGGGCGAACTACGCAGCGAGTCCGACATGCTCAAGCAACTCAGTAATCTGTTTAAGCTCCGCATCGGGGTCATCATGTCCTTCACCGCCGTGGCGGCGATGGTCGTCACCCCGGGCAAGCCTCTCACTGGTTGGCAGACCCTCGTCTTGGCCCTGACCGTCCTGGTCGCGGCGGCCAGCGCCGGCGCCTTCAATCAATATTACGAACGCGACCTCGACAGCCGGATGCGTCGCACCTGCAACCGGCCTTTCGTCACCGGTAGCCTGCGTTATTCTCCGGCCTGGCTGTTTCTGATCTCGGGGCTTTTGGTCGCCGGGGTATCCGTGGCGGCGCTCGTGTTGAACGGCATGGCGGCGCTCTATATCTTTCTCGGGGCCTTTTTCTATGCCGTGGTCTACACGGTGTGGCTTAAGCGCCGCACCTGGCTGAATATCGTCATCGGCGGGGCAGCGGGGAGCTTCGCGGTGCTTGCGGGAGCCGCCGCGGTCGATCCAAATCTCACGGCGGTGCCGGTGATTCTGGCCATCGTGCTGTTCCTCTGGACACCTTCCCATTTCTGGAGCCTGGCCATCGCCCAGCGGGAGGACTACCAGGCGGCCGGTGTCCCCATGCTTCCCGTGGTGGTGGGCGACGCGCGGGCCGCCCGCATCGTGCTCCTCAATACCTTCATCCTGGTCGCGACCTCCCTCCTGCCGGTGTTCTTCGGACTCGGCTGGATCTACCTGGCCGGCGCCATGCTGGGGGGAGGGTACTTTCTCTACCGCAACCTGCAGCTGGTCCAAGATCCCACCCCCAGGACGGCGATGGTCTGTTTCTTCGCCTCTCTGGTGCAGCTCGGCACCCTGCTGACCGCCGCGGTTATAGATGGCCTGCTGGTCAGCTAGGCAATAGTGCTCCCGACCCCTTTGCCTGCCGGGCGCCGGCCGCGCACAGTGGTCGGTGTGGGGCTGCTTGCCCTGATCGCCGCGCTCGCTGCCTCGGCCGAGCAGCCGGCGGTACCGACCGGGGCGTTCGACAGCGC
>Ga0208980_10000950_pt1 | contig 17227 bp, 9 predicted proteins | sample WetSurMetagenome_3_FD_187993 | JGI IMG/M metagenome (GOLD analysis project Ga0208980, IMG submission 187993) | Wetland microbial communities from Twitchell Island in the Sacramento Delta, sample from surface sediment Aug2011 Site A1 Bulk (version 2) | ecosystem: Environmental > Aquatic > Marine... | reverse complement strand
GGTATCCCGCCAGATCTCCTCCGCGGTTGTCCGCCGGTGCATCTCGGGATTGGCCGGATTGTTGAACTGCTGCGGGATGAAATAACGCGAGTCGGCGACTGCCAGTTCCTCTGCCTTTTGAATGGCACCTGCCATACCGGCAGCGCCGGGCGTCAGGATCAGCTCTGCGCCGTAAGCCCTGAACAATATGCGTCGCTCGCGGCTCATGCTATCGGGCATAACCAGCGCGCAGCGGTAACCGCGTGCCGCGCAGATCATGGCCAGCGCAATGCCGGTGTTGCCGCTGGTCGGCTCCAGGATGACGGTATCCGGGCGGATCGATCCGGCTTTCTCGGCCGCTTCGATCATACCCAACCCGGCACGGTCCTTGATACTATGTCCGGGATTAAAATACTCAAGTTTGACGACGATCTCCGCCGGGCTGCCGGCTGTGATGCGGTTGAGACGCACCAATGGTGTGTTTCCCACCAACTCGGTAATATTTGAATGGATGTTCATATCGATTTTCCTGTTTATGAAATAATCTGTGAATATTTAAACGAAAAGGACGGCGCCTGATGCGCTGCGAGTCATACTTCGCATGCGGGTTACGGCCACCGTCCGGATTATTGGTTTATTGACTGTCCAGGGCGGTGGTTACGTTCCCCGCCTCAGACATAAGCAAGTCAGCATTGTTTTCTCCAGATTATGTTTCATGTTTAGATGCCAATTATAGGGATTTGGTAACAAATGTCAAGTGGCCTGCAAGGCCATTGCTTTCTGATCGGAATGCCTTCATAATTAGGGTGTTGATACATTAAAACAAATCATCAAGGAGAGCCACCCATGTCTGACACACGCTGGTCGACCGAAAGAGCGAACACCTGGTATCAGGAACTGCCCTGGTTGGTTGGATGCACATACATTCCCTCCACAGCCGTCAACCAGCTCGAGATGTGGCAGGCCGATACCTTCGATCTGGAGACCATCCAACGCGAGTTGGACTGGGCGCAGGAAGCCGGGTTGAATGCAGTGCGCGTCTTCCTGCATGATTTGGCCTGGCAGCAGGACCCGGAAGGTTTCAAGAAGCGCATCGATAAATTCCTGGATGTGGCGAAAAAGAACCATCTCCTGACCACGCTGGTGTTCTTTGATGACTGCTGGAATTCCAATCCGCAGGCGGGTAAGCAGCCCGAACCCAGGGCTTACATCCACAATTCCGGCTGGCTGCAATCCCCGGGTATCAAAGCCGTCAAGGATCCAAAGCAATGGGGACGATTGGAAGATTATGTCACCGGCATCCTAAAAACCTTCGCCAAGGACGATCGCATCTTTTTATGGGACCTGTACAACGAGCCCGGCAACCTTTTCCTGCCAACTTTGGCACTGGATGGCGGCAAGGGCTTGAAGACCATTAAATTGTTGGGTGAGCATTTCCTCAAGCCCAGCCCAAGCCTGTCTCTCTTGAAACAGGTCTTCGAGTGGGCCCGGGCAGCCGGGCCAGCCCAACCCCTGACCGCCAGCCTATGGTATTTGACACCCAGCATGGGCAGCCAGTTGAATTTGACGGTCACAAACCTGAGCGATGTGATCACCTTCCATGATTATTACGATCTGGAAGTGATGACCAGGCGTATCGCCGAATTAAAAGTCTGGGAGCGCCCACTGCTGTGCACCGAGTTCGGCGCGCGCACCCAGGACAGTCTGATCACAACCCACCTGCCGCTCTTCAAACGGGAGCAGGTGGGCGCTTTCGTGTGGGGCCTGGTGAGCGGCAAAACCCAGACGATTTACTCCTGGCGTCAGGGCGGCAAGCCACCCACCCCGGGGGCACCCTGGTTCCACGACCTGCTCCACCCGGACGGCAAGCCATACGATGCGGAGGAGATCCAGGTTATCCGCGAACAGCGCGGGCTAAAGGGGTAGATCACATTCATTCAGATTGGGTCGTTGTAACCATCCATGATAAGAATCCGTCATAGCATTTCCTAAATGGGAAAATGGAAATCATTGCAAATGGGAATAATTGAAGTACAATCATAAGCAAAATGGTAATCATTCCATTCCATTCCATTTCATTTAATTTCCAGGAGGTAATTTAATGGCAGCAAAGTTCGAACTCAAGAAAGGCAAGAGCGGACAATTTTCTTTCAATTTGAAAGCCGGCAATGGAAAGGTCATCCTCAGCAGCGAGACCTATAATAGCGAAAAAGGTGGCCTGGATGGCATCGCCGCGGTCAAACGAGCCGCCGGCAAGGACGGCAACTACGAGCGCAAGACTTCAAAAAAGAAGGAACCCTTCTTCGTCCTTAAAGCTGGTAATGGTGAAATCATCGGCAAGAGCGAGATGTATTCTTCGACTTCCGCCATGGAAGCCGGCATCGCCTCGGTCAAAGCCAACGCCGGAAGCGCAGCGATCAGCAACCTGACTGCGACCAAGAAATAAAGAGTGTTAAATAATAATAAAATCTGCGGCAGCTCTGCCGCAGATTTTATTTAATTGGACCTTATCAAACCCCAAACATCCCGGATAAGATGAAGACCAGGATCGAACCCAGGATGATGCCGATGGCTGTCAGGTGATGGTGACCGTGCTCGCGCGCAGCCGGGATGAGCTCATCCAGCGTAATGAAGACCATCACACCCCCGGCAAAGGCCAGCGCACCCGGCAACAGCCATCCGAAGGCTTCAAGGAACAAGACTGCCAGGAGGGCTCCAACCGGTTCCACCAGTCCGGAGAAGATGGAGGCGCCCAATGCGTCCCGCCGGCGCAGACCCCCCTCACACAGCGGCAGGGCGGTGGCAATGCCCTCCGGGATGTTATGCAGCAGGATCGCCATGGCTATGAACAGACCGAATTCAGGGCTGCGCATGAAACCGGCGCCCACAGCAAAGCCTTCCGGCAGGTTGTGGATGGCAATGCCGGTGGCGATCAGCAACCCGGATCTGACCATGGCTGGATTTGCCTGGCGATCACGCTTGTAGCGCATCCTGAATCGTCGTTTTCCACCCTTCCGGTCGTCCATCCCCGCAGCCACCTCGTCATAATCTTGTGAGCGGATCTCCTGCTCCCCAAAGCGGATATGCGGCGCGAAGTAATCGATCGCCAACATGAAAAATGCGCCAAGCCCAAAACCGATGGTGGCTGTCAGATAACCCGCCATCTGCCAGGCTTCATTGACCAGTTCCAGGAATGCCAGGCTGATCATCACCCCGGCGGTGAGGCCCATCATGAAACCGAACAGTTTCCGACTCGGCTTGGTAATAACCGCGATGAATCCGCCCAACCCGGTACCCAGGCCGGCAATCAGACTGATCAAAAGCGTGGTGAGGAGGTCGTTGTTCATGGCTGTTTCATTTAAATTTGCATGATTTTGAGGGGAAAAGTGTACTATAAAATCAACCTTCGGGGTAGGCAGAGATCGGATTATATAGTATCAAAGAAGATGTCAATAAAAACGCCTCCGGATTAATCCGGAGGCGTTTTCAGTTAATGGGTCAAGTTCAGTCTTTTATGACTGTCCTTCATTACATGAGTTTATTTTCGTATGACCGGTAGGAAGAAATCGATCATATCGATGATGGTGATGGTCACTGTAACTTCATTGGAATCATCAATACCATCGTTGGCCTTGTAAGTGAATGTGTCGGTACCGAAGTAATCGTCATCCGGTGAATAATTAAACGAACCATCCAGATTGAACGACAACATCCCGTGCGCCGGACCATCCACGAGGACGGCCGTCAGGGAATCACCGTTCGCATCGCTATCGTTGAACAAAACTCCGGGTGCGGGTACAAATAAGTGACCATCCTCAAACATCTCATAAGCATCATCGACAGCCACCGGGGGTGTATTGCCAACCACCGTCACTGCTTTGGCAACTTCCTCAAGCGTACCCAGACTGTTATTATCGTGCAGGGCGTCGTTGGTGATCGTGCCACGGAAGCCGCTATTCACAGTCACTTGGAAGGTGATGACCTTGGGCGGCGCAGGCACCAATGTCCAATCGAAACAGATGGCCAACCCATTGGTAATGGCTGCCAGTGGGGCATCATTGTAAGCGTACTTGATGCCATTTGCGCCGGTGCCATCCTCGATACCAATGGTACCGATATCCAGCGGGCCGACTATGTTGTCATAAGCAAAGACCACCTCATATTCACCAGCTGTGTCATCGTATGCTTTACTAATGAACATTTCTGTGTCATACGTTTGTGCGCTGTTGCCTTTGACATTCACATCATCCATTTCAATTATGTGCCCAACCGGAATGCCGCCTGATGTCAGGTTGGCCAGACTCACGCCTTTGATCACCGGGGGAGGGCCAGCGGATACTTCATAGGTGATTTCCAGATCTCGCCAGAAGAAGGCCAGCAGGTGATTGGGTGCGTCCGCTGTGGGTATGTCAGCATTGACCAGGGGTTTTGTCCCAAGTGCTTCCATGTAGGCATAACCATCGTCGGTGAAGCGGATAGAATTACCAACATCCTGTCCATAGAAGTTGATCGGATTACCGGGAACGGTCATCAGCCAGGTGCCTTCTCCGAAAATAGAAGCCTGTGGGTTCAAACCGTACGCCTTCAAATCAACATATCCACCGCTGGTGGCCAGAGGCATACTGCAGAGTGCGTCCGTTGCGCTGGTAGATGCTACATATCCTCGAACACTGGAATCCACCGCACCCGCCCAGGTGATGGCATTTGTGCCACCATCATAGGCAGCACCACCTGTCACTGAACCTGGCACGTAGGTGACTCCAGCCGGCAGGATATCATTCAGTGTGTAATCGACCGGGTCAGTCTCGAAGTTGGTGATTTCGATGGTGTAGGTCAGGCTGTCTCCTGGTTCGGCAGTAGCCAAATCGACAGTCTTGGCGACATCATCGATGGATCGGATCACATCCACCTGTGTGTAACCCAGTTCGACATCATAGGAGGCATTATCGTAGACATCGAAGAGACCGTACAGGCGATCACCTGGAACCGTATCGATATCGTGCCAGAGAACCTCCAGCTCGAAGGGGGTAAGAGCCGGGTTCGTGTCGGGACCATTAACGGTCATGGTTGGCGGATCCATCGGCTCGTAAGGAACAACACCAATCGACAGGGTGATATCATCTTCCGGTGCACCGGAACCGTCCCAGTTCTGAACCAGCACCCAGACATCATAGGATGACACCGGGAACCAGACTTCACTCAGGTATTCATAAGCGGTACCGGTTGCGCTCCTGCCGTACTCTTCGTCTTCTGAAGGCTGACCGTCGCCGTTATAGTCGAATCCCCAGAACAAATCCACATCCGGAGCCGTGGAGGCAGTGATTTCTGCCACGAGACGGGCGGCACCCTCATCCATCGGAATGAGTGTATAGTAAACCTCTGTCAGATCGCCGTAGATATCTCCATTGGTTGGGTCTTCCGGCAGGGAAAGATTCGTGGTCTCACCCTTTACAAAACCGTAAAGATCAACCGTGAGGTCTGTGATCTCTGCTCCAATTATGTCTGTGATGGGTCCTCCACCGGCATCCCGGTGAGTTTCAAATACCACCGAGCCAGGCAGGTTGCTGGTAGTAGGCAGGACTGCTGCAGGGATGTGGACATCCGAAATGGGGGCGCCGATGGGCGTATTCAAGACATCGACATCATCCACCCACCACGTATCCGCATCATAGCCGGCGTAAACGAAAGCAACATATACATCCTGACCGGCATACCCACTTAAATCGACCATGGTGGGGCTTGTCGTCCATTCCAGTTCAGGTGGTGCTGCCAGAGTAGAAAGCTCCACATAGTCACCATCCGTAGGAACAACAGAACCAGTCGATACCCAGATGCCATGGTATGCCATGTAACTTGTCCACTGGCCCGCTTCATGGAAATTGAAGGTGGTTATACCGGAAGCAGGGATGGAAACCAAGGGGGTGACCAACCAGCCTTCCTGTACCTCTGCACTACTATAGGTGTGCATCGCGGAACCAGCGCTGGTATAGTAGACAGCTGAGTTTCGTACCCACGAAGTGCCAACTCCATCCACATCATAAGCGCTCCAACCCGTTGGCGGGAAGGTTTCCTCGGTGAAATCCTGGGAGAGGACCACCGTGGAGGAACCACCCGGGTGGAGATTGTCAGTATTGAATTCAATCGACGCGTACTGCCACTCATCGGTGTCAAAGGCGCTCACATCCGCGGTGAAAGTCAGCTCCTGCGATGCGCCGGGATTGATGGTGAAACTTGTCGGGGCGACCGTAATCCAGGTTGGGGCAGTGACGGTATAGGTGGCAGGCAAACCGGCGACACTTGTTAAGGTGCGTGTCCAGCTGCATGTACCAACGCATTTGCTGCTATACAGGCTGGCCATATTGAGCGTGCTGGGATCGCCGCCCAAAGCCGGATCAGCAGCTTCATAGTTTTCGATGGTCTCATCCATCACCAGGCCGGTCAGACCGGTCACCTCAAGCGCCACGCGGCCGGAACCTTCATCCTGCGGATTGGCCGTGCGAACACCTTCACCAAGCGCAGAACGATCAGCCCGCAGACCGTCTTCAGCAGTCAACATCATGGCCGATTTGATCTCAGCCGGCGTCCAATCGGGGTGCAGCGACATGAGCAAGGCTGCCGAACCAGCCACATGTGGGCTGGACATGGATGTGCCTTGATAGAGATCGAGTTCATAATCCCCGCTGGGGGCGATTGTATCATCCGCCACAGCCGCCAGGATATTGACACCCGGAGCAGTGATATCCGGTTTAAGGACATCAAAGGTGGTGTTAGGTCCCAGGGAGCTGAAGGCTGCAATGATATCTTCCCAGGCAGTGTTGATAACCTTGGTAACATCCGTGTGGATGGTTACGGTTGCAGTCGGGTTGGCGTCAATCCAGTCCTTTACAGCTTCGCCATCTTCCAGGCTGAGCATAGAGGATGTCTCAGGAACAGGCATACCAAGCGGAGGACCTGTACGGCTGTTGTAGACAATGACATAGTCTGCGCCAGCAGCATATGCATGGGCTGTCTTGTCCACGAAATTGCATGAGCCGCGTTTGATCAAGGCAATATAACCGTCGAAGAAACTGGCGGCAAACGGATCGCAGCCATCCAAATTGGCGGGGTCGTATTTGATTGGACTTGCAGTGATCGTGCTGGCCAAAGGAGCGCCGGAAGGAACAGCACCCAGGCCAATTAACTCAGGCGGTACTGCGCCAGGACCGGCAACATCGATCTCCAAGGCAAAGATGCGGCTGTGGGTCGAGGCAGCCACCGTCGAAACCCAGGGTGAGCGGTGAGCGACCGAGGAATAACCGGTAGTGTCACCGGCATTACCGGCGGAAGTCGAAACAAAGATACCGGCTTCGGTCGCAGACAGAAATGCCAGTTCGACCGGATCGTTGTATGGATTGGAACCACCTGAAATGGAGTAGTTGATGACATCCACGCCCGTTTCGAGCGCAGCATCAACAGCTTCCACCGTGGCATCACCATAACAGGCACCATCGGGTGGTGTGGGAACGCAGACATCAAAGGAAATGATTTGGGCATGCGGCGCCACACCGCTGATCGTGGTGGCCACACCTTGATAGGTTACATCCACCATGTTGCCTGCCACTGTGCTGGCGGTATGCGAACCATGACCTTCAGAGTCTTCCGGGGTCTCACTCTCATCCGGATCTCCTCGCACGAAGGTGAAGGCACCAATTAGCTTGTCGTTACAGGCAGCAAGATAATTGGCATCGTATTGTTCGGTATTGGTAGGATCGCAGACGCCGTAGTACTGCGCAGGGGTCGGAAATACATAGCCATCCGCCGGCGTATCCGAGAAGGAGGGATGATCGAAGTTGATGCCGGTATCGATAATACCGACAATAATCCCTTCGCCTTTGGCTTCATCGCCACTTGCAGTATCGCCATCCCAAATGGCATCGGCACCTATCAGCCATGGACCGGTGTCAGTATCAGGCGTTTCAACCGGGGCACGGAAGACCCGTACATCCTCCTCGTTGGCCAGGATGGCCGCTTCGGAAGGGGTCAGGATCATGGCCACGCCATTGGCCGCGTACTGGTACTGGAACAACACTTCCGGAGACCGGTGAAGTTGTGCCTTTACCTCAGCGATATAGTTGGTTTGTTGATCCTTCAGATATTCCTGATAGGCAACCACATCGGCTGATTCCAAACTCAGTTTTTGGCCTGTCTCACGCGGTGCGGTGGCATCCAGACCGGCGGTACCACCGGTATAGGTTGCCAGGGGATCATCCGGTAAATAGATGATATAGCGGGCAGGTTTGGTGTCATCCGCTATCTCACCAACAACCTGCGAAGACGCGTCAGTGAGGCCATATTTGGAATCTGGCCCACCTGAAGCAGAAGGCGCCGCAGCAGTAACCGTAGCTACTGAGGACAGCGCCATCACCAATATGATGAATATATTTACTATCTTGATCTTCATGGGATTATCCTTTTCTTCAGATTGTCAATTTTTCTTGCCCTCGCCACCAATCCATTAAGCGATAACACCACCTCCTTTTATCGAAGATGTATTACATTAATAACAGATTAAATTATACATCGGAAAGGATATCTAGGGAATATTCCCGGGTTGTCTGGTCAAGTTAAATCAAGATAGTGATGGCTCGGCTTTCGAATATAAACCGGCCGTTTTACGGATATATAGTTGGATTCAGGGAATGCATTGTGAGTCTAGAGTATTGATTAAGGAGGATGAAGATCAGAGGATTATTCATGCCCAACAGGATATCCGTTTAGTTATCAGCCGACATTTCCACACATCAAATGATGGAATCGCTATTTGTGAAAAAATATGCTTACAAATTCTAATTAATTCACATATCCAATACGCATTCTATTGAAGGTGATTAGTACAACATTTAATATTATGGACTATTGCACGTCTACAGTAAATGGTTATAATGCTCAACAAATAGCGGGAATCAAACCAACAAATAATCAGCCAAGTCAATCGATCATCGAACCTTACATCGCAAGGAGGACTCCATGAAATCGAACTGGCTCCATCGTTACACATCCTGCAATTCCAATACAATCCCCTTCATCCCCTGCATCCTTCTGATTCTGACGGTTCTGGCAGTTAATATCAACGGAACCGTTTCGGCCGCTCCGGATGCTCTCCCCGGGGCATTTAACAAGAGCAGCCCAACCAATGGCGCCACAGGTCAAGTCACCAGCGGCCTGCAACTTCAGTGGGGTACTTCAAGTGGAGCCACATCCTACGAATACTGTTATACGAATTCTGGCGCCAGCTGCCCGGGAGACGTTTGGACGGATGTCGGCAATAACAATAGTGTCACCCTCGGAACGCTGAATTATGGCACCACTTATTACTGGCAGGTGCGGGCGGTCAATTTTGACGGCCCCACATACGCCAACGGCGGGAACTGGTTTTACTTTCACACCCAACCCGGTCCATTCGGGAAATCCAGTCCGGCCAATGGCGCTTTCGGTCTTTCAAGTGTCACACTCCAGTGGGGAGGTTCGACCGGCGCATCGGGTTATTATTATTGTTACGATACGAGCAATAACAACGCCTGTGATGGATCGTGGAACTCTGTGAGTGGCACCAGTCAATCCATCTCCCCCGGTTATGGGACCACCTACTACTGGCATATCCGTGCTGTATACCAGAATGGTTACACCGATTCCGACAGTGACACCTGGTGGAGTTTCTCCACCCTCCCATCCTTTTTCACCAAGTCCACTCCTTCAAATGGTGCCACCAGTATTTCGATCAACCCAACTTTGAATTGGAATTCTTCCACCGGCGCGGCATCCTATGAATTCTGTTATGACATGACCGGCGATAGCACGTGTGATGGCGGAAGCTGGACCAGTACCGGAACCACGCGTAGCGCAACCTTAAGTGGACTGACCGCTGGCCAGACCTTCTACTGGCAGGTGCGTGCAGTCTTCAACGGTGGATATACGTATGCCGACTCCGGCAGCTGGTGGTCCTTCACGACCTTGTCTTTACCGGGTACATTCGTTAAAAGCAGCCCGGTAGATGATATTTCCGGGCAACCAACCTCCTTCAGCATCACGTGGGCAAGTTCGCAATACGCCTCTTCCTATTCATATTGTCTGTCAACTGTTGGACCTTCCTGCCCGGGGGGTGTATGGACCAGCACCGCATCGAATACCAATGCCTCCCTCAGTGGATTAACACTGGGAACAACCTATTACTGGCAGGCAAGAGCAACCAATGCCAGCGGCTCAACTGAAGCCAATGGGGGTACCTGGTGGACCTTTAACACCGCTCCGGGTACCTTTAATAAGACCAGCCCAAACCTCGGAGCCAATGGCCAGGGCAGTTCGGTTTTACTACAGTGGAGCACTTCCAGCGGTGCAGCTACCTATGAATATTGTTATGACACCACTAATAATAATGGCTGTGATGGCACTTGGGGCAGCACGACCGGAACCAGCGCCACGATCAGTGGTTTGACTGCTGGCACTACCTATTATTGGCATGTGCGGTCTGTCTATCATAATGGATACACCTATTCAAATAGCAATGTCTGGTGGAGCTTTTACACCGCCGCTGGAGCATTCAGCAAGATAAGCCCGGCAAACCTGGCAACAGGTCAATCAACTTCCCCAATCCTGGAATGGGAAGCCTCAACCGGTGCCTCCAGCTATTTCTATTGCTATGACATGACCAACGATGGTATCTGTAATGGCAGTTGGTACAACACAACCTCCACGAGCATTCCCATCAGCGGGTTGACACCCGGCGCCACCTATTACTGGCATGTCCGGTCCACTTCCATGGGGGCTGATACTTATTCAAACAGCAATGCCTGGTGGACCTTTTATACAGTTCCAGGTGGATTTAACAAAGCCAGCCCGACCAACGGGCAGGCTGGGCAGAATCCTGCCCTCACCTTGACCTGGAACCCATCCACCGGATCCACCTCGTATGATTATTGTTATGACACCACCAATAATTCCAACTGTGATGGTGCATGGACAAACACGACTGCCACCAGCACCGCAATCAGCGGTTTGAACAGGGGTACAGCTTATTACTGGCACGTGCGCGCTGTCTACCAGGGCGGCTTCACCTATTCCAACAGCGACAGCTGGTGGACCTTCTATACCCTGCCGGGAGACTTCAGCAAGTCCAGTCCGACGAACGGGGCAACCGGCCAGGCCAGTTCTTTATTACTTCAGTGGGATGTTTCCTCCGGCGCGACCAGCTATGAATACTGCTACGACAAGGTTAATGACGGTGCCTGTGGCGGCAGCTGGATCAGCACAGGCTCCACCCGCAGTGCCACGATCAGCAGCCTGACACCCGGAAGTGCCTATTTCTGGCAAGTACGATCCGTCTATCAAGGAAGCAATACCACCGCCAACGGCATCACCTGGTGGACATTCTTTACCGCCCCAGGCGCTTTCAGCAAAACAAGCCCTTCTAACGGAGCCAGCGGGCTGGCCAGCTCCTTCTCATTAACCTGGGGATCCTCTACCGGCTCCACTTCATATGAGTACTGTTACGATCTGACCAACGACAGCACCTGCAATGGCATCGGTACATGGACCACCGCTAGTAGTGGTGTCAGTATCAGCAGTCTGACTGTCGGCACTACCTACTACTGGCAAGTGCGCTCAGTTTACCAGACCGGCTATACATATGCGAATGGTGGTGCCTGGTGGCCCTTCTCCACAGCTCCGGGGGCATTTAATAAATCCAGCCCCGGCGATCTTGCCAACGCCCAACCCACCAGCCTGAACCTGCAGTGGGGCATCAGCCAGAATGCTACCTCATACCAGTATTGCCTCGATACATCTGACGACGATGCCTGTACCGGCTGGATATCGACCGGCAGCAGCACCAGTGCCAGCCTCAGCAGCCTGACCCCTGGTATGACCTATTACTGGCATGTCAAGGCGCTCTATAATACTGGAGAAACCTATTCCAACGGCTCGGCTACCACCTTCTGGAGCTTCTCCACAGCCCCGGGAGCCTTTATTAAAACAAGCCCGTCGGATGGTGCAAACGGACAATACACCAGCCTGACCCTGATCTGGTCACCCAGTTCTGGCGCTCAATCCTACCAATATTGTTATGACAGCAGTGATGATGATGACTGCACGTCCTGGACCTCGGTGGGCACCAATACCAGTGTCGGACTCACCAGCCTGACCCCCGGCATGACCTACTACTGGCATGTCCGTTCCTTCTTCGCTGGTGGAGAGACCTATGCCAATGGTTCTGCCACCGCTTTCTGGAGCTTCTCAACCGCCCCGGGCGCGTTCAACAAGAGCCTGCCCATTGATGGGACGACCGGGGTTGATATCCCGCTGACGCTGCAATGGGGTGCAAGCCAGAATGCGACCTCTTACGAATACTGTATCAGTATTAGCGCCTCCTGTCCGGGTGCCTGGATCCCTGATATGGGTAATGACCGCATGGAATCCATCAGCAGCCTGACCGCCGGTACAACTTACTACTGGCAGATCCGGGCTATCTTCAACGGCGGCTACACTTATGCCAATGGTGGCGGCTGGTGGATCTTCCATACAGCTCCGGGTGGTTTCGGCAGGATCAGTCCGGCGGATGGTTCCAATGGACAATCCACCAGCCTTACCCTGACATGGGAGCTTAGCGAAAATGCCACTTCTTACGAGTATTGTTACGACACCAGCCTGGATATTTTCTGTACCGGGTGGACACCCGCCGGCGGCACCAGCGTCGGGATTGGTGGTCTGACACCTAGCACCACTTACTCCTGGCATGTGCGCGCAGTTTACGCGGGTGGTTATCAATATGCGGATGGCATCGACACTACATTCTGGACCTTCTCCACTCTCCCGGGAGGATTTGGTAAAATGGGTCCGGGTAATGGAAGTGTCGGACACTCCATGACACCGACTTTATCCTGGACCACGTCCCCCGGTGCCACGAACTACCAGTTCTGTTATGACACGAGTGATGATGACGATTGTGATGGCAGTTGGAACACCACCACCGGAACCAGCGCTGGAATTGGCGGCCTGATACCCGGTACCACCTACCACTGGCAGGTTAAAGCCCTCTTCAATGGGGCCGAAACCGAAGCGGATGGCGGAACCTGGTTCCACTTCTCCACCGCCCCAGGCGACTTCAGCAAAACCTCCCCGGCCAATGGCGCAACCGGACAACCGACCACGGTTCTGGCAAGCTGGACTGCAAGTACAAATGCCACAAGTTATGCCTTCTGCCTAGATGCCACGATCAACAACAGTTGTGATGGATCATGGGGTGATGTGGGAAGCGGGGAAGCAACCTTTATCGGTGCCGGTCTTTCATACAGCACAATTTATGAATGGCAGATACGCTCCACTTTCAACGGAGGCTTTACATTCGCGAATGGTGATTCCTGGTGGACCTTCACCACCCAAGGCCCACCCCCCGAAAGCTTTGGAAAAACCTCGCCAACAGACACAGCTACAAACCAGCACACCGATCTCCAACTCACCTGGGGTGTCAGCACGTATGCCACGGGATACTATTACTGTATCGATGATGATGTCTCCGATTTAATAAATGGGGACTGCGAATCCGGCTATATCGGTCCGGTAACCGATTTGTTCGTGGATCTGACCACCCTCATGCCAGATACGCAGTACGAGTGGCAAGTGGTGGCCAGCAACGCGACCAATCTTGCTTATGCCGATGGCGGCGCCTGGTTCACCTTCACAACTCGCGCAGCCCCGGCCGATTTCAGCAAGATCGATCCAGTCGATGAGGAAACAGACATTCCGATCAATGTCGCCCTGAACTGGCAGCCGTCAGCTACCGCCACCGGTTATACCTATTGCATCGATACGACCGATGATGACCTGTGTGAGGATGACAACTGGATCTTGCTGGGGGATGTCACCTCCGTGAACCCGGCTAGTCTGAAGTATGGGATTAGCTATTACTGGCAAGTGAAAGCGGTCAACGTTTCAGGAACCACGTTTGCCAACCTGGACACCTGGTGGAGTTTCAGCACGATGACCGGGCTTCGATTATACTTGCCCATGCTAAAAAAGTAACCGGGATTCAAATTGAACAGACCGGGCGCAGTGCTTGCGCCCGGTTTTTCGTTTAATCAAAGTAACCGAACGTTGCACAAAAACCATTTATTCTGCGTATATAGAATGGACACAGAATGAACTGTGAGTCACTCAAGTGATTAATAGTAAATCGAAGATGCGTTGATCGCTCACGTTTGGCAGGACAGTCGTTCAGGTTTGAGCGGTTAGTGGTAGACTGTAAGATACAGTTTGTTCTGCAGCAAAATACGTCCCTTCGGGAGTAAATTCCTGGAGAATTAAATAATGGATACCTCACCTGAGTATCCACGTATAAGTAAAGGAGAGCATATGTTTGATATCACGAAAGTCTTGAATCGTTCATGGCACATCTTGTGGAAGTACCGCATCTTATGGGTATTCGGATTTTTCCTGGCCATGGCTGCTGGAACCGCTTCACGTCCCAATTTCAGCTGGATCATGAGCATGGACAACCATCCACAACCCTGGCGTTGGTCTCCGCACTTCGGAAACTTCCTGGGTCAAACCGGGGATAAACTGATTCAGATGCTGATCACCTGTGGCATCATCCTGCTGGTGGTCGGCTTGATCTATGTCATCGTGGCCACTTTCCTGAAGTACATATCCGCAGCTGCCACGATCCGCGCAGTTAATGATTATGAGGACACCAGCATCAAGGCCGGGTTCAAGCAGATCTGGAAGACCGGTTGGAATATTACTGCCTGGCGCCTGTTCCTGATCGGCTTGCTCATCAGCCTGCCATTCATTCTCATGGTCGTGTTGATGATCTTGGCGGGGTTGTGGGTTTATTTCGCCGCCACCAGTGGCAGTCAGGCTCATTTGATCTTCAGCATCGTCACGTCAGCCGGACTGGGCTTGCTGGTCCTGTTGCTGTTCATCGTGCTGGGCGTCATCCTGGGGGTGATCTATCATTTCGCTGCCCGTATTTGCGTCCTGGAAGGGGCTGGCGTAATCGACTCGATCAAGCAGGGTTATGCCTTCGTGCGCCGCCACCTGAAAGATGTCTTCTTTATGTGGTTGGTAATGGTCGGCATCAGCATTGCCTGGGGGGGCGCCTTGTTCTTCCTGATGTTCCCGATCGTTTTTGTCTCGCTATTCCTGATCCTGCCGGCCGTCCTGGCAGGTGTGATTCCGGGATTGGTCGCCACCGGCCTGGCCGCCCTGTTCCAAATGCCCTCACCCTGGTACTGGGTTGTTGGCACACTGGTGGCTGCGCCATTCGTAGGCCTGGTCATGGGTGCGCCCATGTTGCTGGTGACGGGTTGGACTCAAATCTTCAGTTCCAGCATCTGGACTGAGACTTATCGCGATTTGAAAGCCCTGGAAATGGTTAAACCAGTCGTTCTCCCGGCGGTGAAAACAGCCAAACCCGCGGCGATCAAGCCGGCCACCAAACCGACAACCAAGTCCGAAAAGGCTGTCAAACCGGCGGCTACACCGGCCAAGACCAGCGTGAAGACGGTTAAACCTGCCGCCAAATCAAGCGCAAAGCCCGCCAAACCGGCCAAGTCTAAGACTACCCCCAAATAAGTCGGCGCAAGGTAATGGTTTCATAAAACAAAAGCCCGGGAGCATGCTCCCGGGCTTTTTGCAGTTATATCACCTCGATCAAAGACCTTTGACTAAAAGAGCCACCACCAGCAGGATAAAACCAGCTGCGACAAGAATAAAAGCGTAGGGCGCCAGCGCTGGGATAGCGAAATAACCCAACAAACCAAGGACGCCCGCGATCAGCGCAATCCAAAAGGTGATCTGTTTTGGGGGTGTAAGTTTCATTTTTCTCTCCTCATAAATTTATTTTGGAATCGTTCGTAATGATTCCCTTCATAATAAAAGTATAACATTAATATTAGAGTAGATCAGTTGGAGAAATGCTAGCACTATATATGGAATATCCATCCTATTCAATATCGATCTCTGAATCCTAATTCATAAGCAAAAAAGGTATATATCCCACGAATAATAATATAATACATAAAGGATGAAAAAGATCGTCTCGAAGGTATGAACACCACCACAGCAGGGTTATCAATTGTTCCTTAAACTATTGAGGGCCGGCAGGCCACATTTCCTGATCGTCGGACTGGCAGTGTTCCTGTTCGGTTCAGCCTGGGCGCTGGTTGTGGGGGCACCATTATCATTTCCACGCTTGATGGTTGGAGCCCTGGTGGTTCTTCTGGCGCAGCTGTCTGTCAACTACAGCAACGAATACTTCGACCTGGCTGTGGACCAACCCGGCAGTACCACTCCCATCAGCGGGGGCAGCGGTATCCTGGCGGCCAATCCTGGCCTGGTCCCGGCGGTTCGCTGGATGGCTCTAAGTTTGATGGCCGCATCGATCCTGATCGGTGCCGTGTTCCTGTGGTGGTACCATTACCCGCTTTGGATGATGTTCCTGCTGGTTTTGGGCAACCTGGCGGGTTGGTTTTACTCGGCCCCGCCGCTGCGCTTCTCAGCCCGAGGTTGGGGGGAAATCTGTCTCATCCTGATCGTTGGATTTCTTCTACCCGCCATGGGCTATCTTACCCTGCGGGGCCGGTTTGACAGCAGCGGCATCATCCTGCTGGTGCCGTTGTGTCTCTACAGCCTGACATTCATCCTGGATGTGGAAATTCCTGACGTGGAGGTTGATCTTGCGGGGCAAAAAATGAACTGGGTGGCTCGCCTGGGAAGACGTTTTGCTTTCAGCCTGATCGGGTTGTCCGTCCTTCTAGGGACGGGGTATTTCTTCCTTTTTCCCCGGTTTTACAATGGACAGCTCCCAACGGATTTTCGCATGCTGGGATTGTTCTCCCTCCTGCCGCTGGTCGCCGGGCTAATTGGCCTGGTGATCCATCCGAATGAAAGAGGGGCGGCTACCCGCATCGCAAGCTGGATCCTGCTCAGCCTGGTGGCTTTCGTTTTATTGGCTGATGCCTTTTTATTCTATATCGCAAACAGGTAGAGCCCATGTTCCACAGATTGGTGTTGCTCAACGTTTTTCGGGCAGCGCGGTTAATCCAGCCTCCTGCAACAGACGGGGGACGTCCTTCTCACGACCGACCGGCATGATGTGAATGCCGTTCACTTCCTTGTACTTGCGGATGCCCTCGATCAGTTCCAGCGCGCCCAGGCCTTCACGCCGAATTACCACCTGCTGGAAATCAACCTCGGCATCGTCTGCGGCGCCATGGGG
>Ga0208980_10000949_pt1 | contig 17231 bp, 16 predicted proteins | sample WetSurMetagenome_3_FD_187993 | JGI IMG/M metagenome (GOLD analysis project Ga0208980, IMG submission 187993) | Wetland microbial communities from Twitchell Island in the Sacramento Delta, sample from surface sediment Aug2011 Site A1 Bulk (version 2) | ecosystem: Environmental > Aquatic > Marine... | reverse complement strand
AAGCACTGTCGCCGGGTTTGGGATCGTTACGAGCACGGCTGTACGATCATACATTTACAACCGAAAACTCTGTCGGTCACTTATCCAATGCATGGGCAGAGAAACTGGGGTTGCCTGCTTCGGTCGTCGTTGCGGTGGGGGCATTCGATGCTCACATGGGGGCCGTCGGTGCCGGAATTAAGCCCGGGACTCTGGTCAAAATTATTGGCACAAGCACATGCGACATCATGATTCATCCTCACACGCAATCGCTGAACGACATTCCCGGTGTGTGCGGGATGGTCGATGGCTCAGTGGTGAATGGCTTTTTCGGGATTGAAGCAGGACAATCCGGCGTTGGCGACATCTTTCTCTGGTTCATCAACAATCTTGTGCCGGAGAAGTATGGAGTGACGCCTGACGAGAAATTCCGCGATCTTGAATCGGCTGCGGTGGGGCTGAGACCGGGCGAAAGTGGATTGCTCGCGCTCGACTGGAACAATGGCAATCGCACAGTGCTGGTTGACGTCCGCCTCTCCGGATTGATACTTGGACAGACGCTTCAGACTAAATCTCACGAGATATATCGTGCGTTGATCGAGGCAACAGGTTTCGGTGCCCTCGCGATCATTGACCGAATCGAAGAGTACGGTGTGCCGGTGAAAGAAGTGGTCAACTGCGGTGGTCTGGCAATCAAGAGCACGCTGCTGATGCAAATCTATGCGGATATCACTGGCCGACCGATGAAAGTTTCGCGTAGCGAGCAGACGCCTGCCTTGGGTGCTGGCATCTTCGCAGCGGTGGCTGCCGGTAAGAGTGTGGGCGGGTACGACTCTGTTGCGGCAGCGCAGAAAGCTATGACCGGTACTGGCACAGTGTACATGCCGCGGGAAAAGAATCACCTGATCTACAAAGAGCTGCACAGGCTCTATCGTCAATTGCACGACGGATTTGGGACCCGGCGATGGCACGGAACAATGCATAACGTGATGAAAGAGCTTCTGACAATGAGAGATCAAGTACGAAGAGGTCAATGATGCTTGAGAAATTGAAAAAGGAAATTTGGGAAGCGAATCGCGCTTTGTTTCACTCTGGCCTGATTACGCTCACCTGGGGGAATGTCAGCGGCATCAGCCGCTCTGATGGATTATTCGTTATCAAGCCAAGTGGGGTGGAATACGCAGAGATGTCGCCCGATGATATGGTGGTCGTTGATTTGAATGGCAACGTTGTCGAGGGCAAAAATCGTCCGTCATCAGACACGGCGACACATTTGGAGCTGTATAAGGCATTCCGAGGTATTGGAGGCATCGCTCATACTCACAGCACGTACGCGGTAGCATTTGCCCAGGCGCTGAAGGAGATTCCGTGCCTTGGAACAACACATGCCGACCATTTCTTCGGAGCGGTTCCCGTAACGAGGCTGCTTACCGAGCAAGAAGTTGATAATGCCTACGAGCGAAATACGGGAATGGTGATTCTTGAAAGATTCAAGCAGATGGATCCACTTACTATGCCCGCTGTCCTGATTGCAGGGCACGCTCCCTTCTGCTGGGGGAACAGTGCGAGCGATGCTGTGAAGAACGCCGTAGCACTTGAGGCTGTGGCAAAGATGGCGTTCGATACGCTCCAGCTCGCTCCGGATATAGGAGAATTGCCCCGTCATGTGTTGCAGAAACACTATGAACGGAAACATGGCGTCAATGCCTACTACGGTCAGAAAAAGGAACAATGAGGCTGAGATGAAGAACGTGCCCGACATTCACATGGGGGTGATTGCGGTGAGCCGCGATTGTTTCCCCATCGAACTCTCCCGCAAACGCAGGCAGAACGTCGTTGCCGCGTGCAAACAGAAGAACATCCCCGTTATCGAAATCGACACGATTGTTGAGAACGAGAATGACGTCCTTCGTGCGCTCGAGGAGATCAAAGAGAAGGGCGTCAATGCCCTTGCAGTGTATCTGGGGAACTTTGGCCCGGAAGGGCCGCTCTCGCTTCTGGCGCAGAAGTTCAACGGTCCGGTCATGTTGGTTGCAGCAGCGGAAGATACAGGAAAGGACTTGATCAACGGGCGTGGTGACGCATACTGCGGACTTCTGAGTGCGACCTATAACATCGGACTGCGCCGTCTCAATCCGTACATTCCCGAATATCCTGTCGGCGATGCTCAGGATGTGGCCGATATGCTGGCAGAATTTCGTATCATCTCACGGATTGTTGTCGGGGTGAAGAAGTTGAAGATCTTTTCCTTCGGTCCACGTCCGTTTGATTTTCTCACCTGTCATGCGCCAATCCAGCCGCTGTTCGACATGGGGATCGAGATCATGGAGAACAGCGAACTCGATCTTTACGATATCGTCCAGAAGGAAAAGGATAATCCAGAGATCAAGCGCATTGCAAAAGACATGGCTGCGGAACTCGGGAGGGGCAACACCTATCCGGACCTGATCGAAAAGCTGGCGCAATACGAACTCGCTCTGGAGAAATTCATGGATGCGCAACTCGGCGCGTCGCAGTTCGGAGCGTTTGCAAACAAATGCTGGCCCGCATTTGAAAAATACTTTGGTCATGTCCCGTGCTACTTAAACTCCCGGCTGGCTGCGAAAGGCGTCCCCGTTGCCTGTGAAGCGGACATCTATGGCGCATTGAGTGAGTACATGGCTGTGTGCGCTACTGAGGCTCAGCCGGCGATTCTGGATATCAACAATTCTGTCCCGAAGGATATGTACGAAGAGGTCAAGCAGGAGATCGGGGATTATACACTCCAGGATTTGTGGATGGGATTTCATTGCGGCAATACCTCCACGGGATGTCTTGTGCAACCGGTGATGCAATACCAATTGATCATGCATAGACTGATGGAGCCAGGACAAGAGCCGGAGATCACCCGAGGGACCATCGAAGGCCAGATCAAGGCAGGACCCGTTTCAGTGTTCCGGATTCAATCGACGCCGGATGCGAAGATGCAAGCCTATGTTGCTCATGGCGAGGTACTGAATGTCAACCCACAATCATTCGGATGCATCGGTGTCTTTGCCGTGCATGAGATGGGACGGTTCTATCGGCACGTCTTGCTCGAGAAGCGATTCCCGCACCATACGGCAATTGCGTTCAAGCATGTGGGCAAGTATCTATTTGCTGCGACCAGGATGCTTGGTGTCCACGATGTCTATTCTAATCAACCCCGCGGAATGTTGTATCCATCGGAAAATCCGTTCCGTTGATGAGAATGATAGGGGTGCCGTCACATATTCGGGGACTGATTTTCGACTGCGACGGCACACTTGTCGATTCGATGCCCCTGCACATGAAGGCATGGGAACACGCAATCGTGAAGGCGGGAGCTGTGTGGGACTACGACTTCTTCTTTTCCAAGAAAGGGATGGAGGAGAGGGAGATCGTTGACCTCTATAATAGGGAGTTCTCGATGACTCTGGATCGGGTTGCCACGGTCCATGCGAAGCATATGTTTTTCAGGGAACATCCTTCAGAGTTCAAACCCATCAAGAATGTGGTCGACGTCGTCTGGCGATACAAAGACAATCTCCCGATGGCTGTTGCATCCGGTAGCACGCGACAGAACGTGCTTATGGAGCTGGAGACGATCGGCATCAAACACCTATTCAGCACCATTCTCACAGCGGATGATGATATTAAGCCGAAGCCGGCCCCTGATATCTTCCTCGAAGCAGCAAGACGCATCAAGGTCGCGCCCCATCTTTGTCAGGTATTCGAAGATGGCGAACTTGGGCTGGACGCGGCCCGTCGTGCCGGAATGCTTTCAACGGACGTGAGAGGTGTTGACTGATATTTGTGTTCAGTGTTTATTGACAAATGACTTCGCTGAATTTCCATAAGGCCGAATAATGCTCTCACTCGGTTACGACATAGGCAGTTCGTCAATTAAATGTGCCATTCTCGACTGCGAGAGCGGCAAGCTCATCGCACAAGGTTCCTACCCCGGCGAGGAAATGGCAATTAGTGCACCACAACCCGGTTGGGCCGAACAGGATCCGGATATGTGGTGGCAATACGTCATCGTTTTGACTCAGCGGCTTCTGCGGGAGAACAAGATCGAGCCTGCGTCGATAAAGGCGATCGGGGTGTCCTATCAAATGCATGGGCTGGTTCTCGTAGACAAGCAACAGCAGGTCCTGCGCCCATCAATCATTTGGTGCGACAGCCGCGCCGTGGAGATCGGCAACGCTGCGTTCAAGTCGCTTGGCCCTGACTTCTGCCTTCAGCATATGCTCAACTCACCGGGCAACTTCACAGCATCGAAACTTCGGTGGGTGAAGGAACATGAACCGGAGGTCTTCAAGAAAATCCACAAAGCAATGCTTCCTGGTGATTTCATAGCGATGAGACTAACGGGGGAAATCCGCACCACGGTCTCAGGTCTGTCGGAAGGAATCTACTGGGACTTCAAGAAGAACGCCGTGTCTTCGGAGCTGCTTCGGTACTATAAGATTGATGAGGAACTTCTTCCAACAGTATGTCCAACATTCTCCGTGCAAGGGCAGCTCACGAAGGCGGCTGCGGAACAACTCGGCTTGCGCGAAGGAACTGCTGTAGCGTATCGGGCAGGCGACCAGCCCAACAATGCGTTCTCCCTGAATGTTCTCAACCCGGGTGAGGTGGCTGCGACTGCCGGGACGTCGGGTGTTGTGTATGGAGTGCTCAACAAGGTTACTTATGACAAGAAGTCGCGTGTCAATCCTTTTGCGCACGTCAACCATTCCGCCGCTCAGCCGAGACTTGGAGTTCTCCTATGCATCAACGGGACCGGTATTCTGAATTCATGGCTTCGCAGAAATGTTGCCGTTGGAATGTCGTACCCCGAAATCAATGCAGCGGCGGCTGCAGTGTCTGTCGGCTCAGACGGGGTCATTGTTGTTCCCTTCGGCAATGGGGCGGAGCGCGTTCTCGAAAACAAAAATGTCGGGGCCCAGATCTTCGGAGTGGATTTCAACAGACATTCGCGAGCACATCTTCTCCGGGCGGCACAGGAAGGCATTACGTTTTCCTTCAGGTACGGGATTGACATCATGAAGGAAATGGGATTGGATATCCGGGTGATCAGAGCAGGGAGTGCAAACATGTTCTTGAGTCCTGTATTCCGACAAACATTGGCGGACAGCACAGGTGCCACCATTGAACTGTATGATACTGATGGTGCACAGGGTGCTTCACGGGGTGCTGCGGTTGGTGCGGGTCTTTACGCTTCACTTCAAGATGCTTTTGAGTCGCTAGAGAGAATTGAACAGGTACATCCCTCTTCCAGTGATGTTTTGGCCACTCGTGAAGCATATGATTCCTGGTTGTCTCATCTGCAACGGGATCTCGTGCAGTCCTGACGAGAAAGGGGTCCGTGAACATATCGACCTGCTGCATTGCGTCGCCCTGGCTCGGTGTTGATGGTTGACAACGCATACACCATGTCGCGCCTTGACACGATGGCTCGGCGAAGTACAGAGTTTAGTGCCGAGTTGCGCGGATGGTTCCTTGATATACTTCTCTAAATACGTTACCATAGATCGTTATCAATAGTCGGACGGTCATTGGCTTCGCCACCGTTCCCATTCTCAGTACGAAATGATGCTGTGTTTGCCAACATCCCACCGGGATGCGAGTCTCTACAGGTTTGAATCAACCATTACACTCACAAACTCTTGAAGGTACTATGATGAAGCTGTCGACGATTGGGTCCCTGCTTGTTGCATGTGGACTCGTTATGATGGTGGGGTGTAACAAGAAGCAGCCTGAGCCGGTAACACAAATTCCACAGCAAAGTCCCGAGGCCGTAGCGGCACACGACGTGAATTCAGTGGCTGGCGTTCACTGGACCCGTCCGGAGCGCTGGGGAGTCCAACCACCCCGGCAGATGCGCATTGCCACATACAGTGTGCCTGCGGCAGAAGGTGATGGGGAAGGTGGCGAGTGTGCGGTGTTCCACTTTGGCAGCGGACAGGGGGGAGACATTGTGTCAAATATTGACCGATGGGTAAGTCAATTTGAGAATGGGAAACCGCAGCAAACCTCAAAGGAATTCAATGGCCTCAAGGTGACTCTTGTGCAGATTGCCGGAACATATCTCGCTCCTTCCGGTCCAATGATGCAATCGTCAGGGAAGAAAGAGAACTACCGCCTGCTTGGTGCCATCGTGGGTGCGCCCGAAGGCTCGGTGTTCTTCAAGCTTACGGGGCCTGCAAAGACCATCGCGGCTTGCGAGTCGGACTTCAACAGGCTGCTTGGTTCGCTCGGGAAGCAGTAAACTCGCTTGCTTGCTGCATGAAAAAGCAAACGCCGTCTCAATGAATGAGGCGGCGTTTGTGTTTGGATCCTGACTGACAAAAGCCCTGAGCTAAAGTTTGTCCACCTTCGCTGCAAACTCAACGTCAAGCGGACTTATGCCGCCAAGGTCGTGCGTTACAAGATCGATAATAACCTTGTTGTAGACATTCGACCAGTCTGGGTGATGGTTCATACCTTCCGCAATCAGTGCGACGCTCGACATGAAGCCAAATGCCTGGACGAAGCTCTTGAACGTGAATTCCCTGTGCAACTTGCCGTTGACGACTGTCCAACCGTTCAGGGGCTTGATAGCCACCGCTAGTTCTTGCTCGGAGAGCCTATTGCGCCCACTCATACCCTGCAATCAGATTTTGGATTTCTCAAACGTGAGCAACTCGCGGCAGTCGGAAGCCATTGGTTTCAGTCCTTCGACGTGCGACCGGAGTTTAACAGCTTCGCTACGACGGGGGAGATAGACCTTCCCGATTTGTGAAAGGCCAAGTTCCTTAAGCACCTGGGTCATCTCGAAGGGGAAATCGATCACGCCAAAACTTCCTGTTGATGCTTCAACAATAACGGAGATCCTGCCGCCGGGCTTAAGCGTGCGAGCACTCTCTCGCGCAATCGTCTTGAACTTCATCATTGTCTCGGCTTTGGCTGCCGTTGGAGAGAAGTCGGAGTCATCACCGCGGGGATAGAAATCGGCCGGCGGATCGAGGAACACGTAATCGATTGAGTTTGATTGTTCCGGGATCCCTGTAAGCAGAATGTTTGCGCGTCCAACGCGATCATCGGAGGGTTCAACGTCGTACATCTTGCAGATGCAGCCACTGAAGTGCTGAATTGATCCGACCACGTCGCCGGTCGTTCCGCTTCCCGCCATCGGATCAAGAACTGTTGCTCCAGGGTGAGTATAATAGAAGAGGGCATTTGCCACAATTTGTCCGGGGAGTCTCCCTCTGTAACCGGATTTCCCGAACCGGGGATCGGGAACATCAAACGACCAGACGTTTCGTTCCTTCAAATCAAATCCGAATTTGGTTCTCTCATCTTCTCGCTTCGAAAGTTCGTCCTCGCGTATCTTTTTCTGTAGGTCGGAGATTGTCCACTTGTTGTTGATAGCCATTTTCTCGTACCGATCACGCTCCCGGGTTTCGTCCACCTTCGTCGCCAGCTCGAAGTAGAAAATCTCAGGCAGTGGTCGCTTCTCTACATCAGGATAGTAGCTGTAGAACATCTGGCACTGCTTCAGCATGTGGTAAGGGAACTTGAACCCAGGAACATCCGACATGCGTTTCAGGATATGTTCGCCGAAAACGCCTTCTTTTAGCGCGGTCGGGATGACCTTCTCGACAAGGAACTTTCCGAGATCCCAGTAGTTGTCTGCCGAAAAGGAATTGAGCTTCTCGATGAGAGGATCAAGCGCCGATGCTCTGCCGGCTTTTGGCTTTGCTGCGGGGGCGGTCTTTGCCATTGGAAACTCCGATGGTTGTTGCGGTGAGAGGGAACGCCAGGACGACATTTTCGATGCTGTCACTGACGGACAGAGAAATCTGGCATACTATAAGGGAAAATGATGAAGATTGCAAGGTCTGAAAGGTGAACCCGGTCTTTTCCTGTTGAACGCTGACTGATCGACAGCATGGGTGAAGGACATTACTGGCGGATGATCCAGATTCCTTCCTTCGTCTCAGCCGGGCGCTGAATGCACATTCACCTTGCTGTTCCATCCCCCAAATCCATCCGGTTCTTTGTCGGTATTTGCCGGATCTTCCGTCCACACTCTCCCATCGATCACAAATTTGTAGCGGTACGTTCCCGAATCGGGCTTGCGGATCCAACAGCTCCACATCCCCGGCTCAGATTCGAGGAGTTCGTTCTTCGATTCATCCCACCCATTGAAATCTCCGGCAAGCGAGACGGAGCGCGGCTCACTGTTGTTATAGATGAAATAGATCCTTCCGTCGGCGAAATAGACTCCCGGCTCTTTGTTGATGTGTCGCTGCCTTAGGGCTCGCTCAACCGCGACGCGAGGATTGGGCACTCCAAAGCCCTGCTGCTCGTTCGGGACTCTCTTGAGAGGTTCGGCTGTCTCAGTCAGGATCTGCTTCACATGTGCTGGCGTCAGCTCCGGCATTGCCTCAAGCATCTGAGCGATGATCGAACTGACAATCGGGGCGGCGAATGATGTGCCATCCACGTGTTTGTAATAAGGGGCGATATACTTCATCTCCAGAATACGATCACGCAACCACTGTTTGTAGTCGCCACGGAGAAGTGCTCCGGGAGCGGTCGGAAGCATTTTCTTCTTTGTCTCAAACTGTTTCTCAACAGTGCGTGGTGTCGCCTTTAGGAGTTCGAATAGTGCCTTGGATTCAGCGTATTGGTCTGTCTTTGGCAAAATCGGTCCTGCAACCCATATTGCCGGCGCAATCAGCTCTGGTTTCGGGTTGCCATCGACCGTCTTGCCGAACGTCGAACGATACATTGTTCGGTGTTGCTCGTGCAATTCATTCCGGTCATCGAGTCCGCCGACTGTAATAACCGATGGCGAGCTTGCCGGCGGAACAATTGGACGATCGGGATTGTTGCCGACTGCTGCAACCACGATGATCCCTTCCCTCACTGCTTGCTCAGCCTCCTGGTCTACGGGACTATCAGTAAGTGGCGATGGCTCATCACCTCCAACCGAAATGCTTATGACACGAATATCGTATTGCTTCCTGTGCTCTCTCGCCCAGCGGATTCCTCTTGCTATGTTCTCTGTGTTGATGTGTTTCGTGCGCGTATCCATCACCTTGATCAAGACAACTTCTGCTTCCGATGCAATCCCCCGATAGAGGCCACGAGAGAGGAATCCATTCCCCGCAGAAGCCACAGTGGTCATTGTGCCGTGCCAGCTCTCAGTGTGTACCTGCGCAAAGTGAGACGCCCCTTTCTTTTCATCAGTCACATCAACGATGGCTTTAATGCGGTTGGTGGGTCGAACAAGATCGGGGTGGCGGTAGAATCCAGAATCGAGAAAAACAATCGTCACTCCCCGTCCCTTGAAACGGGGATCAGCATTAAGGCGGAGCGGCGTCGGGAGAAGAGCAAACGCATTATTCACCCGCAACCGGAAGAGAGTTCCTTGGGCCAGACTGGAGAAATGTTCCTCAACGGTGTCAAACTCGTTCAAGTACAGGCAACGTTCGCACAGCCCCAAGGGTTCAGACCATTCGGGGTGGCGAGACCTCAGCTTGGTGACTACCTGCTCTTCTCCTCCACCTTGGAAGTGCCTCAGCAGCGTGTCAGTGTACTGGTGGCAGACCGGACAGCGTGGCGTTCCCATAAAGAAGAATAGGAGGATTGGATCAAAAGTGCAATGTGTGTTGTGCTGCTCATGAGTACAACTGCGTCATGAGTTTTCTCTTGGCAATCGGCAGTATGGTGGATTCATAGGGGAAGTCGAGATCTGTTTCGCATAGATACATTGCAGGGTTCGGGAGGTCGTGATACTTCCCAATCACCTCGAGCTTCAGTTCTTCTGGAGTCTTGCGTATTGGAGAGAGTTCAATTGTCTCGAGCACTTTTGTTTTCAGTTGCCGGTATCGTTCGGTTGATGAGCTGAAAAGCGAAACTTCATAACGGAGCAAATAGAGCTTCCGATCTTTGGTGTCGGGGACCGCCCAATATCCTTCCTGTTTATAAACTGGCATCAAACCAACCTCTTCGATCATGACATGCTCATCGACAAAATGGTAGATGCCGATTCCTTCGTCCACGGCCTTCTTGAGGTGGGGGAGCGCCCATGCAATGAGATCGATAACACGCTGGAAATCAGGGTCAGCGGGTGTCAGAGAATCGTAGATGAGATGGTGATGCTCGATGTCAAGCCCCCTGAGCTGTTGTGGGAAGGATTCGTCCAGCCCTCCTTTCTGCTCCACCAGACTCTCAAGCGTTGATGTGACATCCACAAGCTCTTTGAAAGCTGGATAGAGTCGGTTGTGCGAGAGCTCGCTGTAGTATTCCTTCAGGCAATGCAGCACCTGATACTGCTTTGTTTCAACGTCGCTGCCGCCACCGATGAACATTTCAATCGAGAGTTTCTCCATCTTATCCCTCACCTAGAAGTTCCGCCACAAATGTGTCCCACCCACTGCACACTAAGTCATAAAAGCCGTGCCAGTAGTTGCGGAATCTCGTGTAGTGCGATTCCAATCAGTTCAGGGGGCGGGGTAGAGTGGTGGGTTGGATTTCACATGGAATTTTGACATCTGTTGAGTATATTTCTACACACTGGAACGATATTCTCCACACCAATCCTTTTCCCTGCGGCCGACATACCGCGGTGCTTTCTTGTGAAACTCAGATTGCGTGTGGATCAGACGCTTGTCTTTTAAAATGAATTGGTGTAGCAGCACATGATTCTTGCAGGAGATATTGGCGGTACCAAGACGAACCTTGCGTACTTTGTTGCAGAAGGGGAACGGCTTGTACCGAAACTAGTGAAGAGCTATTCCAGCCAGCAGCACCGAGCGCTCAATGAGGTTGTGGAGCGGCTGCTCACCGAGCACCCCGCGAAGATTTCGACAGCAGCATTTGGAATTGCAGGCGCAGTCGTCGATGGAAAAAGCAAGCTCACGAACCTCGGCTGGGATGTGGACGGACGCGAAGTGGCAGGGATTCTCGGACTGGCTTCCGTTGGGCTCATTAACGATCTCCAGGCGACGGCCTATGGGACGCTCCGACTCGCACAGGACGAAAAGGCAGTATTGAATGTCGGAGTCCCACAATCCAGAGCGCCGATTGCTGTGATTGCTGCCGGCACGGGACTGGGTGAAAGCGCGCTTGTCTGGGACGGCAAGCGGTACCGGGCTATCCCTTCTGAAGGAGGACACACGGAGTTTGGCCCGCGCAATGAGTTGGAGATTGATCTGCTCCGTTTTCTGAGGAAGAAGTTTGCGAGGGTGAGCTATGAGCGCATTGTGGCCGGTCCGGGCTTTGCCAATCTGTATGAGTTCTTCCGTTCTCGGGCAGACTACCCTGAGCCCGAATGGCTGAGAGTGGCGATGATGTCCGGAGATTCGTCAGCCGCGATTTCGCAAGCTGGAGTTGAGGGGAAGGATCGTGTGTGTGTTGAGGTGGTGGAGAGCTTTGCCTCGCTCTATGGGGCAGAGGCAGGGAATCTTGCGTTGAAGATTCTTGCCACTGGTGGTGTCTACGTTGGCGGTGGTATAGCACCGAAAATCCTTCCGGTCATTCAGAAGCACTTCATGGAGGCGTTCGTTACGAAGGGGCGCTACACAAAGCTGATGAAGCAAATGCCTGTGCATGTTGTTCTCAACGAACAGGCAGCACTTATCGGAGCGGCTCATTATGCCATGGTGATGGATGATTAGTGTGAACGTCAAATTCTTCGGCCCACTCCGTGATGCTGTCAAGCAAGATGAACTGACACTGGACCTGCCAGACGTGTCCACAGGTGAGGAGGCGTTCGGACGACTTGTGGCGCTCTCTCCGGACCTAAAGAAATGGAGACCGAGTGTAAGACTAGCGGTGAACTTAGAGTACGTACAGTTTTCGCACTCCCTTAAGTCCGGCGACGAATTGAGTTTCATTCCGCCAGTCAGTGGAGGCTAGAGATGGTTTCAGTGACAGCCACACCAATCGACGTCGAGGAGATTATCCGCACAATATCTTCTCCACGGGCGGGCGGCATTGACATCTTCATTGGGACCGTGCGCAATCATTCGCAGGGAAAGCGTGTGCGACAACTCGAGTACTCTGCCTACGTTCCTATGGCTGAGAACGTGATGAAGGAAATCGAGGAAGAGATCAAAGCAAAGTGGATCGTCGATGCGGTTGCCATCGTTCATCGCGTCGGCGTGTTGCAGGTGGGGGATGTTGCCGTGGTTACCGCTGTTTCCGCACCTCATCGCAAGGAAGCCTTTGAAGCATGCCGCCACGCCATCGAGAGGGTAAAAGAGGTTGTCCCCATCTGGAAGAAAGAACACTTCGAAGAGGGTCTTGCCTGGGTAGTCGGCCAACACGAAGTGGACATCAAAAGCCCTGAACTCTAGTCGGTGACTCCATTGTCCCAACTTGTCGACACATTTGGCCGGAGGGTCATCAATCTCCGCATCTCTGTGACAGACCGATGCAACTTCCGCTGCCGATACTGCATGCCGGAAGAGGGAATGCAATGGCTGCAACGTGACCTGCTCCTGACGTACGAAGAGATTGCGCGCGTCGTGCGCATCTTTGCCTCGCTTGGTGTCTCGCGCATTCGGCTGACAGGCGGTGAACCTCTGATGCGGCGTGACCTAGCCCGGCTCGTGCAGATGATTCGGCGCATTCCTGAAATCGAGGATGTTGCGCTGACAACAAACGGTTACTTTCTCAAAGATCAAGCCAACGATCTCGTTGTGGCGGGACTTGCACGCATCAATGTGAGTCTTGATTCACTCATCCCGGAAGTTCTCTCGAACATGATCCGTGGTGATCATCTTGCTCGGATCTGGTCAGGAATCGAAGAGATTGAGCGGCTCGGCCTCACACCCATGAAGCTCAACGTTGTCCTAATACGTGGTGTCAATGACGGAGAGATTCTGAAGTTTGCTGATCTTGCGCGCACTCGCCCTTTCATTGTACGTTTCATCGAGTTCATGCCGATCGGGAAGGACGATGGGTGGGCAGTCGAGAAGGTTGTGCCTACACAAGAAGTACTTGAAAGAATTCGGCGACGGTATCCGCTTACTCCGCTTGAGGAGAATGACAATCGACCGGCGGAGCGTTTTGTCTTTACGGATGGCACCGGCGAACTCGGATTCATCAGTTCGGTCACCGAACCATTCTGCACTCACTGCGATCGCGTCAGAATTACTTCTGATGGCAAGTTCCGGACGTGCCTCTTCTCGCTTCAGGAAACCGATCTCCGCTCGATGCTTCGCCATGGGGCAACGGATGGAGAGATAGCCGAGGCAATCGTTGGGGCAGTATGGAAGAAAGAAGAAGGCCATCTCATCAACATGCCCGGCTTTATCCGGCCTGAACGAACGATGAGTCAGATTGGTGGGTAGAGCACGTAAGAGGGCAAAGTCAACAACGTGACCTCCTGATCAATCCTCCCGCGCAACGTAATTGTACAGTCAGTAAATGTGTTGTACTCGCGTTTGGCTTGCTTTGAATTGTTCTCACTTCTTTTCTATATTGTCTCCGTAGAGCATAATTCATCTCCTTCCCAAGTATTATGCCGATCCTAGCTGCTGTTGATGTCGGTTCTAATGCTATTCGTCTCGCCATTGGATCTGTAGATGGCGATCGCAAACTCACGATAATAGAGAACCTCCGTGAATCCGTCCGGCTTGGACAGGATGTATTCAAGAACGGAACCATAGCGGAAGAAACCATTGAGCGCGCAACAGAAGCATTCGTACGCTTCAGACAGTCAATTGAGAGCCATGGTGCGAAGTGGACGAAAGCTGTTGCTACAAGTGCCATCAGAGAAGCGCTGAACCGTGAGCTCTTCGTAGATCGGGTTGCCCAGGCGTCTGGAATCGAGATTGAACCTATAGGGTCGGAGGAGGAAGCTCGGCTGATCCACCTCGGTGTTTCTGAGAAGGTCAACCTGAAGAACAAGCTGGCGATGCTTGTTGACATTGGCGGTGGTAGCGCTGAGATCACTCTCGCTCAAGACGGGCAGATACTCTCCACCGAGACCTTCAGGATGGGTGCTGTCCGCCTCCTGCAGGTGCTCGAAGAAAAGAAACACGGGGAGCGTAAGTTCAATCAATTAGTCCGTGAGTATGTGGATGCGGCACAAAGGCGGATCAAGAAAGAAATTGGCAGTCAGAAGATTGACCTTTGCGTAGGCACAGGGGGCAACATCGAGTCACTGGGAGAATTGCGCAGAGAGCTCTTTCGCAAAGACCGGAACACGGTGATTGCGAAGGATGAGCTTGATGCGATTGTGAAGAAGCTGCAAGCCATGTCGTATGAAGAGCGCATTCAGCAACTTCGTCTCCGGCCTGACCGTGCCGATGTGATTGTGCCGGCATCGGTCGTGATGCAGAAGATCGTCAAGCTCGCCAATGTGGATGAGGTGTTGATCCCCAATGTTGGTTTGAAAGATGGGTTGCTCATTGATATGATGCAGGAGCTCTATGGGGAGAAGAAACACCTGCACCGCGACCAGGTGTTTGCCTCGGCACTCCAGGCCGGCAGGAAGTATATGTTCGATGAGCAGCACGGAACGATCACGGCGAAGTTTGCGGTGAAGCTTTTTGATGAGACGAAGAACCTTCACAACCTGAACCTCGAGTACAGACTGCTGCTTGAAGTCGCGGCATTGCTGCACGATATCGGGATGTTCATCAACGTTAATGATCACCACAAACATACCTACTACTTGTTGACATCAACGCCAGTTATTGGTTTGAACCAGACGCAGATGGGAATCGTGGCGAATGTTGCACGATATCATAGGAAGAGCTTTCCAAAGGTTTCTCATGAGGGATACCGGGTACTTTCGTCAAAAGATAGGGTGATCGTCTCGAAGCTTGCTGCCCTGCTCCGTCTCGCGGACGCGATGGATAATGAGCATGCGTCGAAAGTCACCGACTTTGATATCGATTATAAGAAGCCGAAGTTCATCATCAGACTGAAAGGAGAGGGGGACATGCTTCTTGAAAAGTGGGCACTTGCCAACAAGGCGGGATTGTTCGAAGACGTGCTAAGCACGAAAGTCGTCATTGAGGAGTAGTTGATGTTGTTCGCCAATCGAAAACCTGCACGCAGAAGGGCTTTCATCCGGTTGGTGCGATATGATGATCTGCGGATGGGCTACTATCTTGACCTCGCACTCAGAACACGGTGGCGAGTGTTTCTGCAGCAGCTTCGACGGTGCCGAAGAAGGTGCTCGGAACCCGCAGTGCACGATCTTCGCGTTGCGACCCGTCGGGTGATTGCCGCGCTTGACCTTCTTCAGACCATTGCACCATCTGGTTCCATCGAGAAAACGCGTCGCCAGTTCAGACGCATCCTGAAAACCATGGGACCACTCCGTGATACACAGGTGCAGCTACTGCGGGTAAAGGAGATGCTTCCGGGATTTTCATCTCTCGAGCTCTTCTATACTGTTCTCATGTTGCGAGAACGACGTATCTTGAAACAAATCGCCCAGCAACTCATGAAGGTGAACCAAAGGCAATTACGGACGAACTTTACACAGTGTTTGTTTCACATGCGACGGCTTTGCAGGAATGTTCATGTGCGTGGAGCGGTTGAGACTGCTCTTGAAGGCGCATTAGCTGCCGCGTATGCACGTGTTGCATCGATGCGGAATCAGCTCGGGCGCCGCAATCCTGCTGCTGTTCACAAGATGCGTGTGGCATTCAAGAAGTTCCGGTATGTCAGCGAAATTCTCCACCCCGACGTCGAGAGAAATGTTCGGAAGGCGATGAATGCCTACCAGACCACCATGGGAGACCTCCATGATGTGGAAGTACTGCAGGAGAATGTGAAAACGTTTGCCGCACAGCAACCGCAACCAACCATTCTGATGCCAGTCCAGCAAGAACTCGATCGCCAGTTGACGCAGAAGATGATAGAATTCATGAAGTCGGCAAGCAAGTTCCATTCATTCTATTCAATGGACACGACTACTCTTCTTAGAAACAGAGACGCGTGAATATGGATCTGTATGTCTTGCGTCATGCAATTGCGGTCGAGCGCGGAACACCGGGGTTCAAAGATGACAGTCAGCGTCCCCTCACAGACAAGGGCGTACAGAAGATGCAGTGCGTCGCCGAAGGAATGCTTGCACTGGAGCTCTCTTTTGAGGTCATACTCTCCAGTCCGTTCGTTCGGGCGAAGCAAACTGCCGAGATTGTTGCTGATGTATTCCGTGCCAAGAAGAAGCTGGAGTTCACTCCACATCTTGAAGTGGGTGGCGACCCGAAGAGGCTCATCAGCTTCATCAATGAGAAGCATGGCTCAGACTCGAACCTCATACTTGTGGGTCATGAACCCTATCTCAGCAATCTCATCTCCATCCTCATTGCGGGAAGCGACAACCTTTCAATCACGATGAAGAAGGGTGGACTATGCAAGCTCAGCGCCGCTAAACTGAAGTATGAACGATGCGCGACGCTCAAGTGGCTTCTTACGCCAGGTCAACTTATCAGCATTCGTTGACCTGAACTCGTTCCCCGGGAGGAATCATTCGTCCCTTGAGTTTTTGTCGAATCATCAGTACGTTTCGTTGTGAAAACCATCGTAAGTCCTTTTGCCTCTCTCAATCTGTTCTGTCTTTTGTTGCTCATGTGTTTGAGTATTGGCTATGGTGCATCTGAGGCCGCGCCAGCATTGAGACGGGAATCTCACTACGGTCAGGCACCGGTGGTGAAGTTCAATCATCTTTCTCCGGAGCAGGGGTTGTCTCAATCTACGGTCAATGCTATTGTTCAGGATGGGTTGGGGTTTATGTGGTTCGGGACTCAGGATGGGCTCAACCGGTTTGATGGGTATTCGATAGTCGGATTCAAACACGACGCGGTGGACACGAACTCAATCTCCGACAATGGTATATGGTGTCTTCTTCGCGACACTGCAGGCGATCTGTGGATCGGAACAATGAGGGGCGGACTGAATCACTACCACGTGGCAACGAACAGATTCTCCGCATACAAGAACAAGCCGGAGGACTTACACAGCATCAGTGAAAACAATGTAACCTCTTTGTTCCAAGACTCCCTCGGTCAGATTTGGGTTGGCACGCTGAGCAACGGTCTCAATCGATTCGACCCCGCCTCTCATAGATTCACACGCTATGTCCACGATCCACAAATGCCCCAAAGCCTCATCGATAACGCCATACTTTCGATTCGTGAAGATCGGTTCGGGCATCTTTGGGTCGCTACCTGGAACGGCCTGTGCCGGCTCGACTTGGCAGACACATTGGGATCGGGCTCACGACA
>Ga0208980_10000948_pt1 | contig 17247 bp, 14 predicted proteins | sample WetSurMetagenome_3_FD_187993 | JGI IMG/M metagenome (GOLD analysis project Ga0208980, IMG submission 187993) | Wetland microbial communities from Twitchell Island in the Sacramento Delta, sample from surface sediment Aug2011 Site A1 Bulk (version 2) | ecosystem: Environmental > Aquatic > Marine... | reverse complement strand
ATCCTGCAACCTTATCCTCGAGCTGCCCCTTGGCGGTGAACATGGCGATCGGGATGCCGGCGGTGCCGGGATCTGCCCTCAGACGGCGGGTGACTTCAAATCCGTCCATGTCAGGCATCATAATATCCAGGACGATCAGGTCAGGGTGCTCCGCCTTGGCGGATACCAGCGCCTGGGCGCCGTTACTGGCTGTGCGAATCTCGTAGCCCTGGCGTTCGAGCATCAACCCCACCAGCCTCAGGGTATCGACATCATCATCTACGATCAGGATTTTCTCAGCCATAATTTCACCCTTCTTAAAAGAATACTGTGAGCATAGCATAAATTGTTGTGAAAGGCAAGACTTGCCAATTCCAGGCAGTATAATGACCGCATGGATTTGAAATATATGGAACGCACCTGTCAAAAGGACTGCGGTCTTGAACCCGGACGCCAGGTGGTGGTCGGGGTATCCGGGGGTGCAGACAGCCTGGCGCTGGCCGATTGTCTGGCGGTGCTGGGTTATCCTGTGCTGGTCGCTCATTTCAATCACTGTTTGCGAAAAGAATCCTCGCATGACCAGGCTTTTGTTCAAGCCTATGCTCGTTCGAGGGGTCTGGTGTTCAAATCGGCCAGCGGGGATGTGGCGGCTTTTGCCGGTGAGCATGGCCTGTCGATCGAAGAGGCTGCGCGCCAGATGCGCTATGCTTTCCTGTTCCAGATTGCGCGCGAGCAGGCTGCCCAGGCGCTGGCAGTCGGGCATACAGCAGATGACCAGGTTGAAACCGTCCTGATGCACCTGTTGCGCGGTGCCGGTCTGGATGGATTAAAGGGTATGACGCAGCGCGGGTTCCTTGAGTGCTTTGATCCTGACATCCCACTCGTACGTCCACTTCTGGGTGTCTGGCGGGCCGAGACCGAAACTTGGTGCCGGTCGCATGGCCTGGACTACCGGGTGGATGCCACCAATGCGGACACCGCTTATGCCAGGAACCGCTTGCGACACGAGATCATCCCCATGCTCGAAGATTACAATCCGCAGGCACGCGCCCATATCCATCGCCTGGCACACCACCTGGCCGGCGACCAGCGTCTCCTGGTTGGATTATCTGAAGAAGCCTATCGTACCTGTCTGCAATCGCAAGGAGAGGGTTATCTGGTCTTCGATCGGAAAAGGCTGGTCACCCTCGATCCTGCTCTGGGCGCGCGGGTCCTTCGTCTGGCGGCCTTCAAGTTGGTGAAAGACTTGCGTGATTTTGATGCGGATGCGGTAGATCGTGCATTGATTGCAGTGCTTCAAGCACCGGATGGCTGGCAGACGGACCTGCCGGGTGGCTTGCGCCTGCAGGTCACCACCGGGCAGATCTGCCTGATGACCTGGGAAGCGGATTTACCGGAACAAGATTGGCCACAAATTGAAGAAGGAATAAGTCTTGAAATCCGACAGCCTGAAAAAGTGGCTTTGGAAAATGGATGGTGGCTGCTTGTGGACGCAGTGAATCTGGAAGTCTCCTGCACAATGCCATTTGATCATGTGGATCGGAATCAAGCCTGGATCGATGCAGACAGCTTGCCGGGCGGGCTGGTTATCCGGCGGGCAATGCCAGGGCAGCGATTCACCCCACTTGGGATGACAGCCGGCAGTCAGAAACTGTCGGATTTTTGGGTGAATGTTCACCTGCCGCAGCGGGCGCGGGCCGGTTGGCCGGTAGTCTTCTCTGGTAAAGACGTGGTCTGGCTGCCGGGCTTTCGTTTGGCGCATGCCTTCCGCATCACTGCCATGACAAAAACGATATTTCACTTGAGACTTATTCAACACCCGGAGTAAGCAACGAGAACGGGCTTCCTGTTGGAAGCCCGTTGTTTTTATAATGCAGCCGGTTCGACACCGGCCAGCTTGCGGATCTTCAAGCCGATCTCACGAAACTGGATCTTGGAGATGCCTAGTTTTTGGCGGATCTTTTCGGGATCCATGCCAGCCTGGAAATCGCTGACGACCGCCGTCCAGCGGCACATATCAAATGACAGATGTTTGGATAGACCGGCTTCTTCGCCCAGGTCTTCAAGCAGATATTCCAGTCGTCGTTGCGACCAGGGGAAGACGCGTTCGTTGGCCGGATATTGGTTGGCATATTCACGCCAGGCAGCCACCCACTCAGCCGGCAAGCTGATCTTGCGTTCCTTATATCGACTGGCCGGACTGGTGTAACGGATGAACACCAGCGGACCACCCGGATTTTCCAGGTCGAGGTGATTGGGGGAAAGTGCCAGGCATTCTCCTTTTTTAATACCTGTGGCCAGCAACAGCGCCACCAGGGTGTAAGGACGTGCATCCGGGCGGGCATCCATGCGATGGCGATTGGCAACCTCCAGGACATGCGTACGCTCTGAGGGTGTGAGGATTTCGGGCAGGGGACTTACAACGGATTGCTGGAGGACCTTTTCAGCCGGATCGGTGGTGATCACGCCACCCTTCTGCAGCCAACGAAAGAAGGATTTGAGTGAAGTGATACGCCGGGCAAGCGTCTTGGGCGAGCAGGGTACACCACGGCGGGTTTGCAGCCACGATAGGAAGTTATTCAGGTCGTCGGTTGTAATGGAGCCAATAGCCCGATCGGGGGTCAGATAACCACCCAACAATTGAATGTCGGCACTAAAGGCTTTGATCGTGTGAGGTGAGCGGCCTTTGTCAGCCAGGTAGACTTCCCACAGTTTTACCGCCGGTATCAATGGACTGCCAGGGGTGAGATGGATCGTTTGAGATTCCGGAACAGGAGTCATAGCTCCTCCTTTCGCATAGTCGTTACGCATAGTTTAACATTTTCCAGAAATATGTCAAGTCAGGATTATGTTATTATCATTGGGTCTATGCCAGTAAATCGCTTCGAATGGTGGATTGACCAACGTTTCACGCCTCACCAGGTGGAGCTGATCGAGGCTGTCTCGAATGATCTTGAATCCTATCTGGAAGGGATCATGCAGGGGCGGGCCGCTGATTGGATTCGACAGCATACTGCAGGGATGCGCATCCACCAGGGAGGTTTATTCACGCAGATCGCAGCCCGCATCACCGGTCTGCCGACATCACTGGTGCTGCCATACCACGACATCTGGTTATGGAAGGATTTCGACCACTTCCACCTGCCAGAACGGCATGTGATGCATGAACTCGGGCATGTGGTTGAAAACAACCTGCCAAAAAAGTTCCTGTCTTCTCCGACTATTTTCGGTGGCGGTGCGTCAGACCGGCTGACATGCTTCCTGGGTGGAAAGCCTGCCGGGTTGCGATTTATGAACGGCACCTCAGGAATCCCGGAGCGATATCAATGGCACGGGCTGGGGAAGTATGGCAACCATGCTACGGCGGATTACTTTGCCGAAGCCTTTTCCTGGCTGCCTTATGATAGGCGCGCTCTACCTCATCCATTGGTCGAGCTTTGGTTTAAATCCGAAGTATTCGTTTAGTTCGAAGGTGGGTGGAACCGGATGGATCAGGGGATACCCATGGCCTGTTTTAATACTGCCTGTATGGCTTCGATATTGGGCAACTGCACAGATCCGCCTCCGGGTGTGGTCCAGGCGGTGACATGTTTTTCATTAATGGTATATCGATCAACGATGCTGCCATCACCCAACTGGGCTGCCAGGTTCAATAAAGGCAGGATGGTACTGATGCTTAAATTGGTATCGATAGCCGATCCGAACTGGGTATACAATTCGGGCGCGCGTGTGATGGCGTTAATGCTGATCATCTTGGCGAAAAGTGCCTGCATGACCTCTTCAGCGCGGCGGCCGCGGTCGAAATCCGAGGTGGAGTAGCGAGAGCGTACATACCATAGGGCAGTATCACCATCCATATGCATGAGACCGGGACCAACTGAGCACCAGCGTGTTCCGGATCCGGGCGGGATCTCGCACTTGTCTGATAATTTGACAGCTGTATTGACTTCGATACCACCCAGCGTGTTGACGATATTTTTCATGCCATCGAAATTGGTTATGGCATAATAATCCGGCACAACACCCAGGTTGTATTCCAGGGTATCCTGCATGGTGCCGAAACCACCGTGTGGATAGGCAGTGTTGATACGCTGCATTTGCCAATTCGTGACATAGACATACAAGTCGCGCGGTAATGAAACCACACTGACCGTGCCAGTTTTAGGATTCAGAAAAGCCAGCAGGATCACATCCGTGCGGGAACCCTCACCCGGACGATAATCGCTGCCCATGATTAGTATCGTAATCATCCCATCCGGTACATCCAACAAAGGGGCGCGTGGTACACCCGGGTAGTCCGCGATCTTGGGGGTGGGAGTGATCGAGGGGGTTGGACTGGAGATGGGTGTATGGGTATTGGTAAGCGGTTGAAAGGGGGTCGGTGTGTCGCTGGCATCCGGATTGGCGGTGACGAGGTGCATCGAGAGCACCTGCGGGTTGACGTTCGAGATGTCACCTATGATGGGGAGACGACAAGAAAGTATTACCAGGATCAGCGCCGACACGACCAGGATCTTGCGATGATTCATTTTTAGGGTATGCATTATTCGGGGGATTATACATCATTCAAAGGGATCAAGCACCGCCCTGAACTCTACGCTCGAGCTGTCGTAGTTTCATGTCAGCATTCGCCAGCATATTCTTCAGGCGGGCAACTTCCTCCAAAGATGAACGGAGCTCCCGCTCGGCCTGGCTCATTGGCCGGCCATCGATTTCCTCGGGTCCGGCACTGATATGGGCAATCAACTGTCTTAGGGCATCGTTTTCTTCTTTCAGCTGGTTGATCTCTTTCTGTGAATCATGTTTCTCAACGACCAGTGGGTTCAAACGGACGGTGGCATCGCGGGTCTGTCCCCTGCGGGGTTGTACTGGCTCATCCGCTGAACCCGGGTTGATGAAACTTAATTTCTTATTCTGATTGGTCTCGAATTCCGCGATGCGATTTTGAAATTTTTCCAGTTCGATGGACAACCCCTGCAATTCATTTTGCAGGTCGATGATGGTTCGGCTTGAATCCCGCTGTTCATCGGTTAACTTCTGGTTTTGAATGGCGGCATCAAGTTGAACCTGTTTGTGTTCGATGATGCGCAGTAGCGCTTCTGTTAAACCGGCGACATACCGGGAATCATCTTCCGTCCAGGCTCGCCGGCTATAAGGTGCCAGCAGAAGGATCCCGCCAATCTGCCAGGCATTTGGTTTGCTGACCGGGTGAAACAGTAATGGTGCCGTCCCGCTGAATCGAACCATCCGGCAGATATAGGCAGCATCCGGTGTATCGCTGTAATCCTCGCTGAGCCTCAAGGTATGTGCTTTATTGAGAGCTTCGACCACCCGCGGGATTCGTTGGCGGTCAAGTTTGAATTCCTTAATATCCACCTGATTATAGAAATCATGACCCACCAGGACGGTCACCTGGTTGTTCTGATTAGGTGAGGTGGTGAACAGGCAGATATCAGCCAGTAAAGCCCTGCCGATCGATTTTACCAGCAAGTGCATGGCCGTTTGAGGTGTGTCTTCCCAGACCAGGCTGAGAAACCCTAGTGCTGTGGGCAGTTCCGTGCTAAAGCGCCGCCGGTCACGCTTATCCCGACCGTGGCGCAGGGCAGCTGCGTGCGTAGCACTGGCCGGCGTGGGGCAGCCTTGTGGAAGGATCAACAGTATGGGTAAAGCGATGAGCGTCGCCAGCCGCACAGGTACAGAGTAACTCGTCGTCAGATTTGGGAGGGTGAGCTGTAAGGCATGTGCGATCAGAAAGAGCAGGCCGGTCAGGATCCCCGCACCCCATAAGCGCTTACGTTGGATATAGAGGATGATCAGTATTACGATTGAATAGACCAGACAGAATCCCTGCCAGATAAAATCCAACCAGTGTGCATTGAAACTTGCACCTGCAGCCGATGCCGGCCAGATGTTAAGTGACACGGTTAAAACTGCCATAATGCCAAGCGTCAAGATAACGGTAAGGATATCCGCCCACAGGGAAGCATCCGGGAATGCCCAGATCCACAACAACCAGATCAGGATGAAAGCCATCTGGAACCGGTCAATGGGGGGCAACCAGGTATTCGCAGTTTGTGAGTCGATACCCACCAGGCTGGCAGCAATGAATGCAGCCATTTCCACCAACATCATGAGCAATAAACCGACGACCAGGCGGCGGGGGATTCCGGTGGGTGTTCGGCGCCAGAAATAGTGGTTAATTCCCAGGGCGAGGATCAGTAATGTGCCGCTTAATAGGTACATGATCTGATTTGCCGGGATTGAATCGAATCCAGTGAAAAGCGATTCCATGAGTTTTAACCTGGTCAGCCTTAGCTATGAACGATTATAACATTTCAAGTCAGGCCTTTGCTCGTTCTGAGGATAGCCCAGGGCTGCCATTCAAATTGATGGTTGACAAGAATGAACATTTGAATAAAATTATGTGACTCGGCCGAAGTGGCGGAATTGGCAGACGCGCTACGTTCAGGGCGTAGTGAGTGTACGCTCATGAGGGTTCAAATCCCTCCTTCGGCACACAGGGTCCCATTTTGGGGCAAGCCCCGTTCGCGGGGCTTTTTTTGCGGACATGCCTGGAACGGATTTTGCATCGAAAGTGCCTGTATGATAAAGAAAAAGATCACTGCATTCCTACAAATGATCCACCTGGATGCCCGCAGGGCGATCCTGATCGTTATTATTGTCCTGCTCGTGGGCATGATGATGGACTTCAACAGCCGCCTATCTGAGCTGTTAAATTTGAACGAGCAAAAGGATAAAGTCATTGTCAAGGTGACCGCCCTGGCCATAACCGCCCAGGCTCTCGACACCCAGATCGCCTATGCCACCTCGGAGGCGGCTGTAGGTGAGTGGGCTCGTCAGGAAGGGCATATGGCCAAACCCGGTGATATTCCGATTGTGCCGCTTGCGCCGGCCGGATACACACCACAACCAACACCCACCCAGATGGCGGTGGCAACCCAGGTTTCCAATTGGGATATCTGGTGGGTGGTCATTTTGGGGGAGTAATCAGATATTTCCGGATCCTGCCCTTGACTTGCGCCAATAATGGATATTTGATATAATCTTCTTACAAATTCCAGAAAGCCGACATCGCATTATCGTAGAATCTGATCGCTAATTTCCGTTCGAAAAATCCCTACCCGTGAAATTTACCTGTTCCACCCGATGACAGAAGTTTTTATTTGCCCTTAAGGGCGATTTTGCCATGTCCCCACTTCAATTGTAATTGACATCAATGACACAAGGTTGATACACCCATGAAAATATCCGAAATGGAACAACAATCCCTCCAGGACCTCCGCAAGACAGCCGAGGATCTGGAAGTCCCAAACGCCCATCGTTTAAAAAAGGAAAACCTGATCCTGCGCATCCGCCAGGCGGAAGCTGCCAAGGAAGGTCTTGAAGTTCGTGGCGGCGTTCTGGAAATCATGAGTGAAGGGATCGGATTCCTGCGTACCAATTACCAGGTTGGTCCGGATGATGTTTATGTCTCGCAGGCTCAACTGAGGCGTTTTGACTTGCGTGGTGGTGATATGGTCATCGGGCACGTCCGCCCACCGCGCGAGGCTGAAAAACATTATGGTTTGTTGAAGGTGGAAACCATTAATGGACTCGATCCGGAGGAATTCCAGCGGCGGATCAATTTCGAGAGCCTGACTCCCATTTTTCCTGAAAAACGTTTCAATCTCGAAACTGAAGGACATATTTTATCCACCCGTGTGATCGACCTGATCGCTCCGATCGGCAGAGGGCAGCGTGGCATGATCGTTTCCCCCCCTAAAGCCGGCAAGACGACGATTTTAAAGCAGATCGCAAATGCCGTTTCGGCAAATTCGCCGGAAGCCCATTTAATTGTTGCCCTGATCGGTGAGCGCCCTGAAGAGGTCACCGATATGGATCGCTCAGTGGATGCTGAAGTGGTCGCCTCCACCTTTGATGAACCTGTTTCTTCCCATGTTCGTACCGCCGAGATTGCACTCGACCGGGCCAAACGCCTGGTGGAGATCGGCCGTGATGTGGTCATCCTGATGGATTCGCTCACTCGATTGGCGCGGGCTTACAACCTGGTGGTCAATCCTTCCGGACGTACTCTTTCCGGTGGTATGGATCCTTCGGCTCTTTATCCCCCCAAACGTTTCTTTGGTGCTGCGCGTAATTTGGAGGAAGGTGGTTCACTCACCATTATTGCCACTGCATTGGTCGAAACCGGTTCGCGCCTGGATGATGTCGTTTATGAGGAGTTTAAAGGAACCGGCAACATGGAATTGCACCTTTCCCGCCGCTTGCAGGAACGGCGCATCTTCCCGGCCATCGATATCGAGCGATCGTCGACCCGGCGCGAAGAACAGTTACTTGGACCGGATGTGTTGAAGCTGGCTTGGTTAATGCGGCGGATGTATTTGCAAATGATCGGACAACCCCCGCAGGGTGCCGGTATGGACCCGGCGGTTGCCACCGAAGCCATTCTGCAGCGTATGTTTAAGACGCGTAATAACCTTGAATTCCTTGAGACATTGGCTGAAGGATCATAGCATTGGACTCCCAGAAGATGCCTGTGCAACTTAAAAATGACCCGGTGGAAGAGATGCCGGTTAAAAAATCATCCACCAAACGCTGGCCAGTGTTGATCAGTTGGGCGGTCACCGCCTTGATCGTATTTGCCTTGATCTCAACCGCCTTATGGATGCCGGAAGAGGTTGGTGCCGAACCCGTCCAGGCCACGGCCGGTCCGCAGGGTAATAATGGTGGGGCGCTTGGCGATTTGCCGGGGTATGAGCCGCTGGTCACACCGGAAGCGATCTTTAGAAACACCGATCACCATACGGATCTTTCACAGCAATATCGAACAGGTGTGATTGATTACACCGTCGATAGTGGGGACTCCATCTTTGGTATTTCGAAACAATTCGATCTAAAACCTGAATCGGTCCTTTGGGCTAACGAGGATACTCTCTCGATGGGTGTGGATTACCTGTCGGTTGGTATGAACCTGAAGATCCCGCCCATCGATGGTGTCTATTACCAATGGAAAGAAGGCGACCGGTTGGATGCCGTGGCGGGGAAATATGCCGCTACGGTGGATGATATCCTGCTGTGGGTCAGCAACAACCTGGACCTGCTGAATCCTGATATTAAAACCGGTGACTTCATCATGATCCCGGGCGGTATTGGTGAATACAAGCAGTGGGTGGTCCCGGTTATCCCGACCGGCAAGAATGGCGCCGTGGCAACATTATCAGGTCCGGGTGCCTGTACGGTGATGGGGTATGTCTCGATCGGTACAAATAACTTCATCTGGCCGGCTGGCAATCATTCCATTTCCGGGAATGAGTACTGGGATGGCCACCAGGGAATTGACATCGCTGCTGGCGATGGTGCACCCATCTACGCATCCGACACCGGTACCGTCGTTTATTCCGGCTGGAATAACAACGGTTATGGCAACATGGTCATGATCGACCATGGCACCGGGTATTCCACCCTGTATGCTCACTTGAGCTCTGTAAATGTTTCTTGTGGCGTGGGGGTTGGCCAGGGGCAGGTGATCGGTTACGGCGGGTCCACCGGCAACTCAACCGGTCCTCACCTGCATTTCGAGCTGCGCTACAACGGCGGCACGATCAATCCTTGGACGATGCTGCAATAAACCTGGAATTCCTTTGCATTTAATCCCGATATTTGGATAAATGATAGACCCGCTCCCCGATCCGCTTACCATCGCCCTGGCTGATCTGCCATTGGCGGAGGTGCGCTATTTCCAGTCGGTCGACTCGACCAACACGCACTGCCTTGGGTGGGCTGGTGAAGACGCCCATGATCTGTCTCTGGCGGTTGCTGATCACCAATCCGCCGGACGGGGGCGTGCGGACCGTCAATGGGTGACCAACCCGGGAGCTGCCCTGGCATTTTCGATCATTTTACGTCCCGCTGGCAACGAAACAGACTGCCTGCCGTTTTTCTCTCCTTTGGGAGCTGTGGCCATCCGGGCAGCGCTCGACCGGCTTTATGGTTTGCAGGCGGAGATCAAATGGCCAAATGACATCCTGGTTGCGCGGAGGAAGTTGGCTGGCATTCTGGTCGAAAACCTTTGGGATGGCGGGAGGCTGCAAGCTATCATCATCGGAATTGGGATCAACATCAACCCCAAGGCACTACCACCCCCGGCGAGCCTGCTTTTCCCGGCCACTTGTGTGGAAACGGAAGTTGGCCAACCGGTCGATCGCTGGCAATTGTTGGCCGGTGTCCTCAAGGCTTTGCTGGCATGGCGTGCCCGGCTGGGTACACCGGGCTTCTTTGAGGAGTGGTCTTCCCATTTGGCTTTTCGTGGCGAACGCGTGTGTATCACAGATCCGCTCAAGCCTGACTTGATCGGCCGGATGACCGGGATCGACCCTGGTGGCGACCTCTTGATCATCACGGATGATGGCATCAGCCATGCGGTTACAATTGGCGATGTGCGCTTGAGGGCGGTATAATTACCGGCGGAGGCTGACATGCTGGATGATCTCAGGCAACAGGCGAGTGAATCGGATTACCTCAAAGGTCTTGAGGAACCGGTTCCTGAACCCCCCAAGAAAAAGAATTTGCTGCAGCAAATTACCCCTGCGCAGCGTTTTGTTATTTCAGCACTGCTGTTCGCAGGCGCCCTGGTGGTTGGGGTGGTTCTCCTGATTGCGACCGGGAGTTTTGCCATCCCATAATATTCAAAAAGACCGGTTCACCCGGTCTTTTTTTTTACGAAGTTATAACGGTAAAGGCTCTTGGAACGCAGGAGCTTCATCGTCCCCCTGTTCCTCCTTTATGTTCGCAGCACCGGTCTCAATCCCATTTGATTCAGTATTATTGGCTGGCTCTGTGGTGACACCGCTTTTTTGCAGCTCAGACATTGAGATGCGTGCCAGGCTGGCCAGGCGATCACCGGCGGGCATATTCATTAATCTCACCCCACGAGTGGCGCGGCCGCTCTGACTGACCTGGCTGACTTTTAATCGGAGGACGATGCCCCCCGAGGTGATCAGGGTAATATCATCACTCTCTTGAACCACCCTGGCTGCTGCTATGTTCCCGATCTTTTCCAGGCTGGACTGGTTGATGGTCGCCATGCCGCCGGTTGCCCTTCCCTTGGGGGCATATTCTGTCAGCGGGGTGCGCTTGCCATAGCCTTGTTCGGTTACCACCAGCAGATCGCCACCAGGTTCAACGACTTCCATCCCTGCAACCTGATCTTTGGGAGCGAGTTTGATACCCGCGACACCGGCTGCCTGACGGCCCATGGCACGAATGTTTTTTTCGCTGGTTCGTAATGCCCGACCGTGTGCTGTCACCAACATAATATCATCCTGACCGTTGGTCAGGCGGACCCACCAGAGTTCATCGCCATCTTCCAGTGTGATCGCGATCAATCCCGATGGTCGGACGGCAGCAAATTCCGATAACGAGACACGCTTGAGCCGGCCTTTCCTGGTAGCCATTGTACAATACCCGGATCCGTCCAGGGCGGTTACTGAAACAGCTGCGGTGATCTGCTCACCAGGTTCCACCGAGAGGACATTGACCAATGGTATGCCACGGTCAGCGCGCCCGGCATCCGGAATCTGGTAGGCTTTCTCAGAATAGACCTTGCCTTTGTCCGAGAAGAACAACATGGTATTCAGAGTGCGGGCCGGGATGAGCATCAGAACCTCATCCTCTTCCTTGACCGCCTGGCCGGTGACGCCACGACCGCCGCGCGACTGTGTTCGATAAGCCCCGGCTGAGACGCGTTTGATATATCCACGCTGGGTGATGCTGATCAGGATCGATTCGTCTGCGACCAGGTCTTCCTCTTTGAATTCCTCCTTCGCATCGGCGGCGATGCGAGTACGACGTTCATCGCCATATTTCTCAGCCAACTCGTGCAGGTCATCCTGGATGACCTTCAAGATCGCCTTGGGATGAGCCAGCAGGTCCTCCAGGTATGCGATGCGGGCCATGACTTCCTTGTACTCATCTTCGATCTTCTGTCGTTCCAACGCAGCCAGCCGGCGCAGTTGCATGTCCAGGATGGCCTGGGCTTGCAGTTCGCTCAGCTTGAAGCGCTGCATCAGGCGTACCTTGGCCGTGTCTGCATCTGGCGATTGACGGATGGTATTAATCACATCATCCAGATTTGCCAGCGCGATCAGCAACCCGTCCAGGATGTGGGCGCGTGCGCGAGCTTTTTCGAGTTCGAATTGCGACCGCCGGGTGATGACTTCCTGGCGATGTTCGATAAATAGTTGGAGTGTGCGTTTGAGGGTCAGAACGCGGGGTTCGCCTTTGACCAGTGCCAGAAGATGGATTCCGAAAGTGGATTGAAGGGGTGTGTACTTATAAAGCTGATTCAGCACCTGTTTTGGTTGAGCGCCCCGTTTGAGTTCGATCACAATACTCATACCTCGCCGGTCCGACTCATCGCGCATATCTGCGATGGCATCAATGCGCCCTTCGCGTACCAGTTCGGCGATGCGTTCGATCAGACCGGATTTGTTGACCTGGTAGGGTATCTCGGTGATGATGATATTGTAGCGGCCGGCTTTGCCTTCCTCGATGTGCGCCAACCCACGGATGACCAATCGTCCGCGGCCGGTGGTGTAAGCCTGGTGAATGCCTTCGCGGCCGACGATGATGCCACCGGTCGGGAAGTCTGGTCCCGGCAGGCGTTCGATCAACTCATCCGTGCTGATCTCGTCGAATTCGTCGTAATGTTCGATGACATGATTAATGGCGGCTGTCAATTCCCTCAGGTTGTGCGGGGGAATATTGGTGGCCATGCCGACTGCAATACCGGAGGAGCCATTCAGGAGCAGATTGGGTAATCTGGCCGGCAGCACCTGCGGTTCCTGCAGGGTTGCGTCGAAGTTATCTGCAAAGTCAACTGTATTCTTGTCAATATCCAGAAGTAATTCTTCGGCAATATGCGCCAGGCGGGCTTCGGTGTAGCGCATGGCTGCCGGAGCATCCCCATCCACCGAGCCGAAGTTACCCTGACCGTCGACCAGCATGTAGCGCATGGAGAAGTCCTGCGCCATGCGGGCCATGGCCTCATAAACCGCACTGTCGCCATGCGGGTGGTACTTGCCGAGCACTTCGCCAACGATGCGGGCGGATTTCTTATAGGCGCTCCCGGCACGGATGCCCATGTCTTGCATGGCGAACAGGATGCGCCGGTGGACGGGTTTCAACCCATCCCGTGCATCCGGAAGCGCGCGCGCCACAATGACACTCATGGCGTAATCCAGGTAGGCTGAGCGCATTTGATGATCGATGTCAACGCTTTCGATATTACCGATTTCCATGGGAACCTCTTCTTGTTTGGAACCCGCCAATTATATCGTATCGATCCAGTCTGGCAAAACGAAAAAGCCCGGGGGAGAAACCCGGGCTTCATGATGATTGGTCTTGATTACGCTTCTTCAGGTACCTTAACTTTGGTCAAGGTCAGGATTGAAATCAGGAATAGACCGCCGTAGATGGCAAAGATGACCAGATAACCCAGGCCGGGACTCAAGGCGTTGAAAGAATCCGCCATCGGTCCGCCGATCCCGGCACCCACAATGCCTGCGCCGGCACCGGCCAGGTTGGAGATCCCCAGGTACTTGCCGGCTTCGGCCGGTGGGACCAACTTGGTACCGAGCGCCCAGTTGGCTGCAAAGAACAAGCCGGTGGCTGTGCCGATGATAGCACCGCTGACGATCAGCATGGGCAGACTTCGTGCAAAGATGAGTAAAACGGTCCCGATAGCTGCAATCACAGCGGCCAGGGCTATCAACCGTTTCTTGCCAACCCGATCGGCAATATATCCGCTGATAACCGCAGAGAGCATCAGGAATACAGCCACAGCTGCCATGAGAATACTGGTGGTGGTGGCCGGATTGGGATCGTGCATCACATCCCGCAGGAAGTAAAGTGCGAATCCCTGGATTGAACCAACCGCAGCCAGGAACAACAGGCGGTTAATGACCCACCAGATGAAAGACATATGTTGACGGGCATCCTTGCCAATCCCAACCTGGGCACCATAGTAGACGCCTATGAAGATCGAACCGGCCATGGCGACCAAACCGGCCAGACCGATCAACAGGATCCGGGTATTGAGCGTGACGCCAATCCCTGTCAATAGCTCCCCGCTCGAACTGACCAGCCAGATGGCTGCGCGGGTCACACCCACGAAGATGGCGGTCAAAGCCATGATGCGCAGGATCGGTTCCAGGACCTTGCCGGTTGGTTTCTCTTTGAGGGGTTCTTCCTTGACAAATATCACCGTGATCAGCATGGTGATGATGAAGCCTGCCATGATGATCCCGATCACCGGCCAGATGATGCCTTTATCGACCATCCCGCCGATGAATAGGGCGACCAGAGCCGCCGGCAGCAGTTCAAGCAGTGATTTATATCCGGAGGAACGACCCCGTTGGTTTTCAGGCACAACATCCGGCATTAATCCCTGAACGGCTGCCTGACCCAAATTGGAGGAAAACTGCATCAGGATCGTCCCGATCGTCAACACCAGATAGGCTGCCGTGACTCCCAGGAAAATTTTCTCATTACTCATGAAAGAGGGGGATGATCCGATAATAAATAGGAAGACCACATTGAGGATCGCGCTCCAGATGATGAAAGGTCGACGGCGCCCCATCCTGGCGGTCGAGCGATCACTCAGCATGCCCGCGATGGGTTGGAACATCATTGCCACCGACAGGCCGATGACGCGCAAGTTCGCCAGGTAGGTGTTCTTCATTTCTGGCGGCATGAACATGATCACCAGGGCTGGCATCAGGATGGGGGTCAGGATGCCTGAAGCGATGTTGATGCCCAGCCAGTAGCTGTTGATCGCCAGATGGTCGTACCAATGCAAGTTTTTCATTATTCACCTCGAAAATGAATTGAACCACAGAGAACGAAAAAGGACACGGAGGAAAGCACAAAAGTTTAAAGCTTGATAATTAAATTACCATACGTTTTATCCCATATTTCATTAAAACAACGTTCCAGTTTAAAAGATATCCAAGTTTACACCCTGATAATTTCATATAGGTCAGGAGTTGAGCTTGATGGATGGGTAGTAATGTCTCTACCGTTTTGTTCTCAACAATGACCGCTTTATTGATCAGCATATCAATTCGATAGCCGACTTGGATCACCTGGTCCTGGTAAGAGATAGGGATTGCCACCTCATTTTCGACAATTAATCCCCGTTTATTCAATTCATAGGTTAAAACTTGCTGATAAGCAGATTCCAGCAGCCCGGGTCCAAGTGTGCGATGAATAAGAATCGCGGCATCGACAACTTGATCTCCAATCGGGTTTTCCAGTTCGAGTTTTATTTGTTGATTATCGGTTTTCAACAATACTCTTTCATAATATATAAATTTGGGTACTCTGTAACATTTTAATTATCGCACAGGTCAAGAATATTTCCTATACCAAATAACCCTCTGTGACCTTTGTGAAATCTCCGTGTTCTCTGTGGTTCAAATCACACCTGGCGACGAGCCATTAATGCCTGCCAATCGAAGGTGCGATCAGCCTCATCCCAGATATCATCCGGGGCAAAGTCTTCCAGCTCGATACCACGTGCTTCAGCCAGGTTATTGACATGATTGAAGAATAATTTGGCGATATCCTTGCCGGCCAGTATGGACTCAAGGAATGCCCGGGCGAGCGGCCCGCATTCCTCCAGGAATCCGCTGTCTTCAAAAATCCGGATCACGGCTTGACGGTCATAGGGAACTCGTTTCAATTGGGGCTGCCACTGCCCATCACGCCAGTCGAGTAAGGCATACTGCGCATGCGTATCGCCATTCAAGGGCCATCCCACCGAGCCAGGATTGACGATCAGCTTTCCCTCCCGACCGGCTACGATCATCGGGCGGTGATTGTGTCCGCATACCAGGATGTTCTCCTGCAGGTCATCGAATGTTTGGTCAAGGCTTTCCCTGGATTTGAAAGGGCTGTCAAAAGCGCTAGTAAGCGAGCCATGCACGATTCGGATTGGTGTCGTCCCGTCCACTTGGATCACTCTTTGCTCCGGCATGCTTCGTAAAAGGGCGAGGTTGCGCGGAGCAAGGTGCTGGACGCTCCAGCGCATCACGCACATTTGTTTGAGCGTAGCCCAGTTGGAGGGGGATTTTCCATCCATATACTCCAGCATGCGTATTTCATTGTTACCCAGGACGGAATGAGGGATATATGCTTGTAGAAGATCAAAGGTATCATTTTCAGAAGGACCTGAGATCCAATCCCCGGCTACCAGGATGTCATCGGGAGCATCGACTTTTAAGGCACACATCACTGCCTCCAGAGCGGGCAGGTTGCCGTGGATATCGGCCAGCAATGCGAAGCGCATTTTCACCTCTTTGGTATGGGATCGGGAAATTATACCGTGACACCTGAGGCGGATTTTCACATTGTTTTTGACCGCCTCGCAGGATTGTCGGCTATAATCAGGTCTCATGGGCAAGATGATGCGCCTGATGATAATTGCCATGATCCTCCTGCTGGCCGCATGTCAACCGGCAAGCAGTGAAGGATCCCCATCCACTCCCAATACCTACATTGAGAATAAAGGCTCGGATACCATGGTCAACCTGGCGCTGGCCTGGGCTGAAAGCTACCAGGGCCTGCATCCGGAGGTAAGCATCTCAGTGACCGGTGGCGGATCCGGGACGGGCATTGCTGCCCTGATCAATAACACGGTTGATATCGCCAATGCCTCGCGGGCGATCAAGCAGGTCGAGATTGAAGAAGCTAAAGCGAATGGTATCACCCCGGTCGAGTTCACCGTAGCCCGGGATGCCATCGGTGTCATCGTCAATCGGGATAACCCGGTCGATCAGCTCACCATGCAGCAACTCTCGGATATCTTCACCGGGCGAATTAACAACTGGTCTGAGCTGGGCGGCGACGACCTGGAGATCGTGCGCCTGTCGCGTGAAACCAATTCCGGTACGCATGTGTATTTCCTGGAAACCGTCATCAGGTTGGGCGACAAGGAAAATACCGATATCTTCTCACGTGATACGTTGCTGCTGCCTTCGTCGGAAGGCATCATTGCCGAAACGCGCGATAATCCACATGCCATCGGTTATGATGGATTAGGATATATCACGGATGAGGTCAAAGTCATCGCGGTGGCTCCGGATGAGGCAAGTCCATACATCCTGCCATCCGTGGCGACGGTTAATGATGGAACCTATCCGATCGCCCGCGATCTCTTCATGTACACTCCCGGTGAGCCATCGGCAG
>Ga0208980_10000947_pt1 | contig 17255 bp, 14 predicted proteins | sample WetSurMetagenome_3_FD_187993 | JGI IMG/M metagenome (GOLD analysis project Ga0208980, IMG submission 187993) | Wetland microbial communities from Twitchell Island in the Sacramento Delta, sample from surface sediment Aug2011 Site A1 Bulk (version 2) | ecosystem: Environmental > Aquatic > Marine... | reverse complement strand
CGCCTTGGTCACGCCTACTTCTACGCCGAACGAGCAGTAGCCGTGATCGTCGGGCGGGCTAACCTGGATCAGCGCCACATCCACGGGCAGCACCGTCTTGAACGACTTCGGAATCTCCGATAGGAACATTGGCGTAAAATCGGCGCGGCCTTCGTTGACCGCCGGGCGCACGTTGTCGCTGATGAACAACGTATTCACGCGCAGATGCTCTTCCATGCCAGGCTTCACGTAGTCTGCTGCGCCGATGGTCAGCACCTGCATGATCTCGACGTTGTGGACACTGGGCGCATAATCCACCAGCGCCTTCATCACCGTCTGCGGCACCGAGCAGTTGCCGGTCAAGAAACAGCGCTGACCCGGCTTGATCGAGCGCACGGCTTCGTCCGGCGTAGTCGTGCGTTGTTGGAAAATCGAAGTCCAGCCTGCCGCCATCACTTCACCTCGCTTGCGTGCAAGGCGGGATTGATGATTTCTCCGCCGCGCGTGTTGAGGCCGCGCGCCAGCGCCGGGATTGCTTCCAGGGCCGCCGCGATGCCCAGGCGCGTGACAGCTTGAATGTAAGGCCAGGCCGCGTTGTTGAAGGCGTGCGTCGCCGTGCGCGCCACCACCGACGGGAAGTTGGGAATCCCGCAATGAATGACGCCGTGCTCCACAAACGTCGGCGACTTGTGCGTCGTGGGCCGGATTGTCTCGACGCAACCGCCCTGATCGATCGACATGTCGATAATGACGCTGCGCGGTTTCATCGACTGGACCATTTCGCGCGTTACAATCAAAGGCGAGCGCTGCCCGGGAACGAGCACCGCCCCGATCAGCACGTCGGCGAATCTGACGACCTTGCGCACATTGAACTCGTGCGACACCATAGTGATGACCCGGCTGTCCAGCAATGTATCGACAGCCTGCAAACGCTGCAAATCCCGATCGAGCAGGTACACCTTAGCGCCGATGCCCAGAAATGCGCGCGCTGCGCAGGTTCCTAACGTGCCCGCGCCGATGATGACCACCTCGGCCGGCGGCACGCCCGGCACACCACTCAGCAGAATGCCCTTGCCGCCCTTGTCGTTCTGCGACAAAGTCGCGGCCACTTGCACCAGCATGCGCCCGGCCACTTGCGAGAGTGGCGATAACACCGGCAGCGAGCCGTCCTCATTCTGGATCATCTCGTAACCGATGGCCGTTACCCCCTTCTCCAACAGCGTCTCCACGCGCGAACGGCGCGCGGCCGCCAGATGCAGCAAGCCCATCAACGTCTGGCCTTCGCGCAGCCATTCGCATTCTTCCGCCGTGGGTCGCGCCACCTTCAACACCAGATCGGCGCGGCCAAACGCCTCTTGCGGTTGATACACAATGCGCGCCCCGGCTTGCTCGTAATCCCGATTGCTGAAGCCCGCCCCCACGCCCGCGTCACGCTCCACGTACACCGCGTGACCTTCAGCCGTCAACAGCTGTACACCGATCGGGGTCAAGCCCACTCGATATTCGCTCTCGCGTCGTTCACGGGGAATGCCGATGTCCATGTTATTCTCTCCTCCAATTTACTTAGCGCGCACCAGCAGCACCGGGCACTTGGCCGTGTGCAACACGCGATCGGCGACGCTGCCATACGCCCAGCGTGCCAACCCCGATCGGCCATGCGTCGACATCGCGATCAACTCGATCTTCAGGTCATTCGCAAAGGAGATAATCTCCTCGGCCGGCCGGCCAAAGCGCACCTCGCTGGATACCGTTACACCTTCGCGCGCCAGTTGATGCTCGATGCCGCGCAGATAATCGCGCAGATCAGTTTCGATGCGGCGGCGTTCGGCATCTTCGTCCACCGCCTGTGACGGCAGCATCGACATGGGATAGGCCATGGCCGACGCGGCGGAATAATCCACCATCTGTGCCACGCACAGCAAATAGACATGCACGTCCTTCAGTCCTTCCAGCACGGCTTTGGCGTGCGGTAAGACCTGCTCGGCCAGCAGCGATCCATCCAACGTGACGAGAATACGATGGTACATGCTTGTGCCTCCTAATCGATCTCGTGTGCGAGGTATACCTAGCTTAGCAGCTGCTTACGATTTCAGGGAGTGTATAACATCTTAGACTATCAGGCAATATGTCACGCAGTCGCCGGGGTCGTCACCCATCCGATCGGTTGGTGGCGGCTCTCAAGGCCGCTGGATCATCTGCACTTCACGAATGCCGGCCACTTTGACATCCAACTCCAGGCTGCCCTCTGCGGCCAATACATCGGCGGCCTGCTGTGCTTCTTTAATCGGCCAGCCGAAGACACGCGCGGCCAGCGGCACCGTGCTGAAGAACACATTACGCAGGTAGCGATCAAGAATGCGGCGTCTGGCTTCCGCCCGATTGATCTGCTGCGCCCGCACGGGGACCTCCGGATACCAGCGCGGCAGCACTTCGTAAATGAAAGCATAGCGCCACGCGCCCACCGGCGCGACGCCAATGGGCAGCACCTTCAAGCCAACCTGCAATTCGGTCAACGCTTTCTCAAAGCGCGGCTTGCTGGCTTCGGCGCTCATGCGCGACTCACGCCGCAGACGAATCGCATCCAGCGCGCCATTCTTCAACAATGCCTCGTAGATGGTTTTAGCCTCCGCTGAGAGGGCGCCGGTATGGTACTCGTCCAGATAGTCATGCTCGTAATCGCCAAAGTTTTCGCTCAACGCATAGAAGTTGGGGAGAAAGTCCAGGCTAACTAACGTCGCTCGGCTTCTCAACAACTTCCCGTAAAACCACACCTTCTGGCCAAGGGCTTCATCCTTCCAGCCCCACGTCCGCTCGATCTCGTAGCCTTTGTGATCAGGATACGTCTTCACCACCCGCCCGGCGATCGCGTCCCACAAGGACGGCATCTCCACTTTTTGAATCGGGAACAGGAAGCAGAAGCCGACGTCGTTGACAAATTCGACGGCTTGCCGTTGATCCTTCAAACGCAGATTCATACGGCGGCGGTAGCGGACCTCGCGGGCGGCCACCAAGTCTTGTTTGCTCAGGGTTTTCATGGCTCCGATTGTACCCGAATCGCGCGAATGACACGAATCCCAATTGAACTATTCAGCCGCAATAATTGACGGCCCTGTGCTACAATTCAAATGCTAGCGCACTTGCTTCCCGCCAGACGTAAGGTCTGGCGATTGCGTCTCACCACCATGAACTCATTACAGCTTGATCTCGATCTGCTCGTCATCGGCGGCGCTTCGCTCGACGTCTATCATCTGGCCGACGGACAAACGGTTCACTCGCCCGGCGGCGCGGGCCTGTACACGGCACTGGCCGCCGCGTGTCCGCAGACTAAGCGGAGCACGGCCCAGTCGAAGCCCGCGCGCGTCGGCATGTTTGCCCCACGTCCTGATCCAATACCGGAACCGTTGAAGGCCGCCGCTGAACGCATCGCATGGCTGGGGCCAAGCGTGCCACCCGATCAATTGCCCATCTTCGAGATCGCGCATTACGGCGGCGGACGCGCAGCCCTGCTCAATGCTTCGTGGGGCGGCGAGATGCTGCTCACGCCAGAAAGTTTTCCAGGCGATCAGGTCACGCCTTCGATCATTCACATCGCTGCGTTGCGCACGGCGGAAAGGCAGTTGAGTTTCGCGAAGCGCTTCGGACGTCTTGCACGGCTATCCGCCGGGACCTACGGCAAAATCTGTTCAAGCGAACCCGATACCGTGCGTGAATTGATCAGCCTGTGTGACTTCTTCTTCATGAACGAGAACGAAGCGAATCTGCTCTTCGGTGGCGCAGACAAAGTGAAGGCGCGGCCCGGACAGATCATCTTCGTGACGCTGGCCGAACGCGGCGCGCTGGTCATGCAAGGCGATCACGTCACGCAGGTACCCGGCCACCCGGCGAACGATCTCGATCCGACGGGTGCGGGCGATACCTTCTGTGGCGCGACGTTAGCCCACATCGCGCGCGGTCAGCATCCGGTGATGGCGGCTCAAGCAGCCGTGTTGTTGTCCGCCGAAATGATCGGCGCGGTGGGGCCGACGCGCTTGTTGTCCGCTGATCCGGCCCCAACACCGGCAATCGATGCGCGCGTGCGCGTGGCCGATGATCAAATTCAACGTATCGCGCAATTGATCGCGCAGTTGCCGGACGTGCAGCCATTCCGCTTTGTCGGCGACTTCTTCCCCTACGTCGATGATCCCGGCGCGCTTGATTGGTTCTTCGCCGTGACGCTGCAGCAGTTTGGTTTTTGGGAGATCTCCCCTCACCCTGAGGGACTCTCCCACAGGGAGGCTATGCACGGGCTGGGGGTGAGGGCTTATTCTCATCCCATGATCGCCACGCTCGACGGCCGATCACTGAAAGGCTCCGATTATCTCTTCGCCGCGTATCGCCGGATGATCGATCGCGACGGCGGCTTCTTCACACCCGATCGGCAAGCGGCGCTCACTGCGGAGGAGCTCGCCGCTACACTGCGCGCCGATGATGGATCGAATCCCATGCCGGCTTTCGATCCGCACGTTGAAATGGCACAAGCGTATGGCCGCGATATGCAGGCGTTGGACTGGACGCCGCGCGATATTGTTGAGAAAGCCAATCGGGCGGCAGAGCCGCGCACCACGTTTTTATCGATGCTCGATCACATCGGCGGCTACAAAGAAGATCCATTGCGCAAGAAGTCGATGCTTTTGGCATTGATTCTGGAGCAACGACCGGAGAAGTTTCTGCGCCCAGCAGACACTCCCCGCCTTGTGGGAGAGGGGCCGGGGGTGAGGGTCGCCGAACCACCCGTGATCGACTATCACTTGATGCGCTCGTGTTTGCGCACGGGGTTGGTGGAAGTGATCGATGACGATCTGCGAAGAAAATTGATCGGGCGAGAAGAACTATCGGATGCAGAAGAATGGGCGGTGCGCTTCGCCGCGTATCAGGCTATTCAGCAAGTACAATCGCTGTCGGGTCGCAGCATGGGCGCGGTCGATTGGTTCTTCTTCAACGCGCGCCGCCGCTGCCCGGAGATGACGACGCCCGATTGCGGCCACTGTGCGATCGATGCCGCATGCGCGCATCGCACCGAGTTGTTTCAGCCGGTGCGTCGGACGACGTTCTACTAATGCTGACCCGCTTGTATCGCGTGCTCGATGCCGTGATCGATGCTACCGTGGTGCTGAGTTACGGCAACACCGGCTACCGATTTCGCCGCACGATGCTATGGAATGACGCCGACCTCGCCGTCGATCTCACCGGCAAGGTGTGCGCGATTACGGGCGCGAATTCAGGCATCGGCTTCGCGGCGGCACGAGCATTGGCTGTGCGCGGAGCAACCGTTTATCTGCTCGTGCGGAATCTGGAACGAGGTGCGGCGGCGCGGGCCCGCATCTGTGAGGAAGCAGGCCATTCACGGGTTTATCTCGCAGCGATCGATCTGAGCAGCATCGCAGCGGTGCACGCGTGTGCCGATCGAATTCAGGCGCAAACGCCGCGGCTGGACATCTTGATCAACAACGCCGGCGACGCCTTCACGCAGCGCGAACTGTCCGTCGACGGGGTTGAGCTGACGTTTGCCACGAATGTCCTGGGGGCGTTTGTTTTGACCAATGCGCTGATCCCGCTGTTGCAGGCGAGTGCGCCAGCACGCGTCATCAATGTTTCATCAGGCGGGATGTACCTGGCGAAACTCGATCGGAATGATCTGCAATATGCGCGCAGGAAGTATGATGAGCTCATGGCGTACGCGCAATCGAAACGCGCACTGATGATACTGACCGAACTGTGGGCGGCGCAGCTGGATCGATCGGGCGTAACGGTGAACGGCATGCATCCTGGCTGGGTCGATACACCGCTGCTGCAGACCGGCTTGCCGGTGTTTCGACAAAGCCTGCAAGCGATCTTGCGCACGCCCGACGAGGGGGCCGATACGATTGTATGGCTGGCGGCCGCGCGTGCAGTGGAATCGATCACGGGGCGCTTCTGGTTCGATCGGCGTGAACGCGCCACGCACAAGCTCTTTTTGACCAAGAGCTCGCGGGCAGATTATCGACAACTGTGGACAGAGTGCGTCAGGCTGACGCAAAATTCCAAAGACTGAGGAACAGGCATGAAGATCCGACGTATTGTTCGCTATGTGATTGTTGGGCTGGTGGCCGTGCTAGTGCTGGCAGCTATCGGCTTTGTGGCGTGGACACGCCTCGCGCGCTACCCGGCTTTTCCCGAAGCGGCCGCGCTGGCCGAAACCGCGCAAACACCGCAAGGCTGGTACGTTTTCGACCCTGAAGAGCCAGCCGACACCGGCTTGATTTTTTATCCCGGCGGTCTGGTCGATCCGGCGGCCTATGCGCCGTTAATGAGCGAGTTGAGCAAACAGGGTATCATGTCCGTCATCGTGCCGATGCCGCTCGATCTGGCGATCTTCGGTGTGAACAAAGCGAATGATGTGATCGCTGCACGTCCTGAGATCAAGCACTGGATCATCGGCGGGCATTCATTGGGCGGATCGATGGCGGCGCAATATGCGAAGGATAACGCGGCCAAACTAGCTGGCATCGCCTTCATGGGAAGTTATCCGGCGGGCGACATGAGTCAATCGGCGCTGCCCGTGGTCACGATTCACGGCTCACTCGATGGACTGGCGACACCGACCAAGATCAATGACAGCCTTAAACAGCTGCCCTCAACTACCCGCAATGTTTTGATCGAAGGCGGCAATCACGCGCAGTACGGCAACTATGGTCCGCAAGCGGGCGATGGTGTGGCGACCATCAGCCGTGAAGAGCAACAGCAGCAGACTATGCAGGCCATCGTCGAACTGGTCGATCAATTGAAGTAAGCACGGACATCGCACAAACAGTGTAGGGTAGAGACGCGGACTGCGGGATATTCGCAGTCCGCGTTTGCCCTTCGCATTTCTCTTTTTCATCAACGGCAGTACAATGTTCCCTCGCCTTACGCACGGTATTCGGCATTCCGAATTCAGAATTCCAACCTCATGAAGATTCCGCTTCGTCAGTACTGGTCTCTCCTCCGCGATTATCTCAAGACACAGCGCCTGCGCATGGCGTTCCTGTCCGCCTTGCTCCTGACCAGCATCCTGCTGGAGATCGTTAATCCGCTGATCTTACGCAACTTCATCGACACTGCCACCTCCGGCGGATCATTGGATGCCTTGTGGACTATGGCGTTGATCTTCATCGGCGTGGCGGTCGTGCAGCGCGTCTTCTCGATCGGGGCGACGTACATCGGCGGCGGCATCGGCTGGAACGCCACGAACGAACTGCGCGCCGATGTGGCCCTGCACTGCCTGCGACTCGACATGACGTTCCACAATGCGCGCACGCCCGGCGAATTGATCGAGCGCATCGACGCCGACGTGACCGCGTTGTCGAATTTCTTTTCGCAGTTCGTCATTCGCGTGGTGGGCAACTTGCTGCTGCTGGCCGGCGTGCTGATCGTGTTGTACGCGCAGGACTGGATCATCGGCGCGGTGCTGACGATCTTCGCGCTGATCGCGTTGTTCGTGCTGCTGCGCATGCGCTGGGTGGGTGTGCCACGCTGGCGCAAAGTGCGCCAGATCAATGCGGAGTTCTTCGGCTTTCTGGGCGAGCGGCTCGCCGGGACCGAAGACATCCGATCGAGCGGGGCAACGCCCTACGTGATGCGTCGCTTTTACGAGCACATGCGCGGCTGGTGGAGGCCGCAGACCAGCGCGGCCGTCGTCGGCGGGGCAGGCATGTGGGCAGGCGTCAACACCACGTTTACGATCGGCATGGCGGTGTCGTTTGTGCTGGGCGCAGCGTTGTACAACTCTGGCGCGATCACCATCGGCACGGTGTACTTGATCTTCTTCTACACGGAGATGATCCGCCAGCCGATCGAGCAGATTCTGCGCCAACTGGAAGACCTGTCTCGTGCGAGTGCCAGCATCGGCCGCATTCAGGAATTGCTGGCGATCAACTCCAAGATCGAACCTACCACACAACCGATCGATCTACCTGCCGGCTCGCTGGCCGTGAACCTCGATCATGTCTCGTTCAGTTACTCTGACGCCGAACCGATTCTCAAAGATGTGACCTTTGAATTGCAAGCAGGACAAGTGCTGGGTGTGTTGGGCCGCACGGGCAGCGGCAAGACCACGCTCGCGCGCTTGCTGCTGCGTCTGTACGACCCGCAAGACGGCGAGATTCGTGTGGCGGACGCGCCGTTGCGATCGATCACTGAAAGTAGTTTGCGCCAGCGCGTGGGCATGATCACGCAGGATGTGCAGTTGTTCCACGCCAGCGTGCGCGACAATCTCACCTTCTTCGAACCCGGTGTATCCGATGAGATGCTGCGCACTCAATTGAGCGATCTGGGCTTATGGCCGCGCATCGCCGCGCTGCCCAACGGACTCGATACCGAACTCGCGACGGGCGGACGCGGTCTCTCGGCAGGTGAAGCGCAACTGCTGACGTGCGCACGGCTGTTTTTGCGCGATCCCGGTCTCGTCATTTTAGATGAAGCCTCGGCGCGGCTCGATCCGGCGACAGAGCACTTGATCGAGCAGGCGATCGATCGGTTGTTGACCGGCCGCACGGGCATCATCATCGCGCACCGTTTGCAGACCGTGCTGCGCGCCGATCGGATCTTAATCCTCGAAGACGGTCGCATTGTGGAGTATGGTGATCGAGAGACGTTGCAGCGCGATCCGCAATCGCGGTTTTATCAATTGCTGCAAACGGGCCTGGAAGAGGTGCTGGCGTGAGAACCTACCACTACCTCTGGCGCATGATCCGTTATCGACCCGCGTTGTATGCGATCGACGCGATCCTCTGGGCGCTGATCCACATCACGCCGCTGATCCCCGGCCTGATCTCGCGCGCGTATTTCGACACGCTGACCGGCGACGCGGCGGCGACGTTGAGCATCGCGTCCATCGTCATCATCCTATTGATGTTCGCGCTGGCCCGCATTGTGTTGTACGTCACGGGCTTTCTGGCCGATGCGCCGCACCGTTTTCAGATGAGCGGCCTGCTGCGCCACAATTTATTCAAGCGCATTCTGGATCTACCCGGCGCAAAGGCGCTGCCCATTTCGCCCGGCGACGCGATCAGTTATTTCCGCGATGACACCCGCCAGGCCGAGGACGCCATCAGCTGGACGCTCGACATGATCGGCATGATCGCGTTCAGCGCGCTAGCGGTGATCATCTTGCTGCGCACCAACGCTATGCTGACGCTGTTTGTCTTCGCCCCGTTGGTCGTCGTCGTGGCGATCAGCCAATCGGCCAGCGGGCGCATTCAGCGTTATCGCCGCGCCAGCCGCGAGACAGCCGCCATCGTCAGCGACAATCTGGGCGAGATGTTCGAAGCCGCGCAAGCGATCAAAGTGGCGGGCGCGGAAGAACACGTCATCGCGCACTTCCGCAAACTCAATGAAGCGCGCCGCAGCACCGCGTTGAAGGACACCGTCTTCAGCGAAGTGCTCATGTCGATCTCGTCGAGCACGGTGAGCATGGGTACGGGCCTGATTCTGCTGTTAGGCGCGGGCGCGATGCAAGGCGGCACGTTCACCGTGGGCGACTTCGCGTTGTTTGTCTATTATCTCGGTTTCATCGCCGAGTTCACGCGTTGGTTCGGCACGTTCATTGCCAACTACAAACAAAGCAGCGTGGCCTTCGATCGCTTGAATGTGCTGATGCAGGGCGCGGTGGAAACGGAGTTGGTGGATCACAACACGCTGCACTTGATGGATCAACTCCCACCGATCGAGCCACCGCAACCCAACGACGATCCGCTGCGCACGCTCGACGTGATCGATCTCACCTATCGGCATCCCGAAACAGGACGCGGCATCGAGCACATCGATCTCAAACTCGCACGGGGATCGTTCACGGCGATCACGGGCCGCATCGGTTCCGGCAAGACAACACTGGCGCGCGTGGTGCTGGGCCTGCTGCCGAAGGAATCCGGCGAGGTGCGTTGGAACGATCGGGTGGTGGCTGATCCGGCGGAGTTCTTCGTCACGCCGCGCAGCGCCTACACTCCGCAAGCCCCGCGCCTATTCAGCGAAGCGCTGCGTGACAACATCCTGTTGGGCTTGCCAAGTGATGATGCACGCGTGACTGCCGCCTTGCGCGCCGCCGTGCTCGATGAAGATGTAGTGGGCTTTGAAGATGGACTCAATACCGTCGTCGGGCCGCGCGGTGTGCGGTTATCCGGCGGACAGTTGCAGCGCGCCGCCGCCGCGCGCATGTTCGTGCGTGAGGCCGATCTGCTGGTACTGGATGATCTCTCGAGCGCGTTGGATGTCGATACGGAAAAGATTTTGTGGGAGCGGTTGTTTACCGATCGGGCGCAGAAAACCGATCGGCCCACGTGCCTCGTGATCACGCATCGCCGTGCGGCGCTGCGCCAGGCCGATCACATCATCGTGCTGAAGGACGGGCGCATCGAAGCGGAGGGAACGCTGGATGAGTTACTAGCGTCGAGCGATGAGATGCGATCGTTGTGGAGAAGCGAGGAAGAAGCCTGAGGCGGACAGCTCTGCTTTCTAATAATTGTTACGAGCATAGCCAGAGCGATCATAGATATCCATTCGAAACTCAGCACCGAGTTCCGCCATCTCTCTCAAGTGCGAAGGCGTGAGCTCATAAAGAGGGGGAAAAGCCCAGATCGTTACAGTACAGATAACCAACACCGTATAGCCTTTCTGATTTGCATAACTTACTATGCGGTCTTTGTAGTTTGAGATCATTATCAATACTTCATCAAGAACTTCGCCGATACTTTCTGCCTCTTTCTTTTCAATACCAATTCCCCATTCTGCACCCGGCAAAGAAGCAACTTTGCTCCGAGCTGTGCAAGTCGGAGTAGTACCAACCGCCGCAGTACACTCATCGAAATCCATTTGAGTGTCATCGCTATAAATTAACAGATAGACTGAGATTTGTGGTTCTTCATCCATAAGGCTTCTTTCAAATCAGCCGTGGTCCAAGCACTACACGGAAGCCCACGCTGTCGCTGCGCGCGCGTGGATCGAACCAGTAACGGTAGGCGGTGCGCACGCTGCCCGATCGGGAGTTGAACGCGCCGCCGCGCACAACACGATACACCGTAGGTGGCGCATCGAGTTTCTCGCGGCCATCCTGCGGCTGATACGGATAGCGATACTGTGGCTTGAAGAGATCCAAGCCCCACAGACTGACAGTCCACCCCCACACATTGCCCGCCATGTCCGCGATGCCAAACGGACTATCGCCGTCCGGCGAATAGACACCAACCGGCGTGGTCGTCTTCTTGCCGTTTTCCTCTGAATTGCAGTTGCGCTTATCGAAGTCGTTGCCCCACGGCCATTCACGCGCAAGCACCCCCTCGATGGTGCCGCGCGCGGCCTTTTCCCATTCGGCTTCGGTGGGCAGGCGCACACGACCAACATTCGCGGGCAAGTCTTTGCCGATCACGCTCTGCAACCAATTGCAATATTCCAACGCCTCACGTAAGTTAATGTTGACGACGGGATGATCGGCTTTGCTGCTCCAGTTCTTGTCGAGCGCGATCGGGCGCTGAGCGGCTTCCACAAAGCGCGCGAACTGCTCATTCGTCACCGGATAACGCGCCACCCAATAAGCGTAAGTGATCTCGACGGTGTGCTGTGGCTTCTCGGCCTCGGAAGCGAGCACGTTATCATCCACGCTGCCCATGATGAACGTGCCCGCCGGGATGCGCACGAATTCCACGCCGCCCCAGCTTCGCACGTTGGCATCGAGCGGTTCTTCAATCGCCGAAGGCTGTGACGTTTGAATGATGGTGGCATGTTCGATGTAAGTGGTTGCTTGAATAACTTTGTCGCGCCCGACGACATCATTACCGATGGTGACCTGCTGCCCATCGATGGCCACGCCGCCGCTGACGTTGGACGTTGAAGCGCCGGAAGCGTCGGGTGTGTCTGGCGCAGGCTGGGGTTTTGGAGATGAAGGATCAGTCATGCTGAATCACATTCAGAGAGACATTGTTTGTGGCACATCGTTCACCTCATCCGCATCCGAGGAGCATCTCAACAATTACAATCTCGACGCGACCCACAGGCGCAGACCTGGCAGGGTTTCACCAGATCAGCAGGTCAACGGACATGGCTACACTGGCACGCAGCGAACATTGGTTGATCGTCATTGGAAACCCTGCCAGGTCTTTCAATCAAGAGAGCATAGGAGCAACCACTACCCGAAAGCCAATATACTCGTGGCGGGTGCCAGGAAAGTCATTGAGGCGAAAGGGGCAACGGGTACTTCCCTGATCGTAAACGAACGAACCGCCACGCAACACCCGCGTTCCGCTGGCCGCTTCATCCTCACGGCTCTTGTCTGGCTTGTACGGATATGGTTGATAGAGCGAGTGACACCACTCCCACACATTCCCCGCCAGGTCTGCCACTCCATACGGGCTATCGCCATATGGAGAATACCTACTGACAGGAGTACTCACGCCATTACTACTGACGCGAGAATTGCACTTATTGAGATCAAATACATTCCCCCAGGGCCATTCATTGCCTTTCTCGCCACGCGCCGCTTTTTCCCATTCAGCCTCAGTCGGCAGCCGCACCCGCGCCTTCATCAATTGGGTTTCGCTTGCGACAAGCGTGTTCATCCAGCTACAGTATTTCAGAGCATCGTGCCATGTCACATTGACAACAGGGTGATCGCCAGTCTTTTTCCAGTTTTTCTCGGGGCTGAATCGGTACCCCGTTTCTTCGACGAATCGTGCAAACTGTTCATTGGTTACTGGATAACGCGCCATCCAATAATCATAAGCGAGATCGATCGTAAACTGCGGCTTTTCATCATTTGCGGCTAATTTGTTGTCGTCTGTGCTGCCCATCAGAAACTTGCCCGCGGGGATGCGCACAAACTCTATACCGCCCCAGGTTTGCGCGTTGGCCTCTTTATCTGGTTGTGCGGTAGCCTGGGCATCTTGAAGTGGCGACATGGACTGAATGATAGTAGCATGTTCGATGTACATTCCCGCTTGAACGATTTTGTCGCGCCCAATAACATCTTTGCCAATACTTACTTGCTGGCCTGCAAGGTTCACGCCACCGCTAACATTTGAAAACTGTTGAGCGAGCGCAGTATCTGCGGTGGATTGTAGCGCCGGTGAAGCAGGTGGCGGTGTTGGTGATGAGCCCAAGCCAAGGTCAGTTATACGAACTTGCAGCGCACGCATAAGACGTTCATAGCCATTTGGGCTAAACAGATTGACCCACTGCCACCTACTTAGTCGTTCAGGTACTTCACACTCCTCAAGTTTCAGCGGGATGAGAAAGATGGCATTTTCAGGCTGTTCGTCAGCAGCGTCCAACGCAAATCTAATTTCCTTCTGCACATAGCCAGCCTTGTTGATCGAACCTTTCGACAGGCAGACGATGACCACATCGGCTTGACGCACCACGTGGGGAATTTCGCGTTGCCAGTCTTGACCGGGCAGCAGGTCTTCTTCGTCCAGCCACGGCGTGAAGCCGTCGGCGCGTAAGCGTTGATACAATTCGCGCACGACAGGCTTGTCGGCGGAAGAGTGACAGAGGAAGATGCGCATAGATCGAGAGGAAGAAACTTCAGACATGCTCGCTCGCTATCTGTCCCCACTCGCCCCGGCGCGAATCTGAGACGAGAGGGTTGTTGGCCCTTGGGCCAAGCCTTGTTTTACCTCAAACGGCGCGAAAAGCCAAACTCGGCCGAGTGTCATTCCGCCTGGCGCGCCGCCGCTATGCGGACACGGTGTGAACGAGCACAGCGAGTGAAGAATCTCTGCGCCTCTCAATCAACTCGCCTATCAGAGCCAGAGATGCTTCGTCGCGCTGCGCGCTCCTCAGCATGACACATATGGAGACTCACGCTGTAAACAAGTTAATCGCCCGCGCGGCGATCATCACCACGACCATCAGCGAGAGCATCGTCTGCGCCATGCTCAAATACTTGAAGCGCTGCGAGAGCATCTGCGTGTCGTTGGGACCGAACGAAGCGCTGTAGGCGAAGGCCGCGTACAGATAATCGGAGAAGCCGGGCTTCCAGTCTTCCCAGCCTTCCACCGAAGATTGATCTTGCGGAAAGAGCCAGTCGCGCCTACCCGCGTGAGAGGTGCCGCGCCGATCGGGTCCGCCGCGATCCAGCATCCAGTACCAGATGGCGAATACGATCAGATTCATCAGCCACACCAGCACCGCGTCGATCAACAGGAAAGCGGCATCACGGTTGCCCGATCGCTTGGTGATCGACAACAATAGATCGAAGGCGTAGTTCGCGATCAGGAAGGTGGCGATACTGTTGGCGAGGAAGAAGATCGCGCGCGTCAACCGATCCCAATCGAACAACCAGCAGATCGTCGCGATGACGAATAACGTGCCAAACAGCCCAAAGTCGGGCAGCAACACATTGGCCACTTTCACAAAGCCGGACATATCGAGGTTGAGCTGGCTGACCAGCGCGCTGAAATTGAGCACATTCGACACGATCCAATTGATGCTGCCGACCGTAGCCAAAGCGATGAGGCCCGGCGCTTTCAGGCGGCGATCGTTGTAGAAGGCAAGTAATCGTTCGTTCGTCACGGCTCCCCCTTTATAAATGCGGAATTCCGAATTCAGTATAGCGAATTTGCCGAGAGAAGCAAATCGATCAGCCACAACAGCGGCAAGAGTCCGGCCAGCGTTACTGCCCCACCGGACAACAGCGCGGGTCGTTGCCACCCCGATCGCGCCCTGACACGCCATACGACTCCGGCGATCTGCCACCCGGCCAGCGGCACGACGAGCCACAACAGCGGATTATGCGGCGCAGTGATCAGTATCCATGCCACACCGCCGATCAACAGCACGTTGTGCAGCCAAGCCGCGCGCCGCAAGCCGAGGCGCACGGTGATGGTGCGCTTGCCGATCGCTTGGTCCGCCGGGTAGTCGGGGAACTCGAAGGTGAGGATCATCGCGAGGTAGATCAGCACGAGCGGCGCGCAGATCAGCAGCACGATCGAATCGAAGCGCTGCGCCTGCATCATGTAGCCCGTCAACGGAACGAGCAAGGCCGTCAAGATCGCGGTGTTTAACTCGCCCCAGCCGCTGCCCTCCAACTTCAGTGGCGGCGCAGAGTAGAAGTAGCCGCCTAGCAGACCCAGCGTGCCGATGATCCACATCAACGGGGAGGACAATCCGCACACGACGATCATGATAATGGACAGCACGAGGCAAAGGTGCGTCGCGTGCAGCGCCACAGATCGATCGAGTTGGCCGCTGACCAAGACGCCGCTGCCACCGGAGAACGGTGTGCGCGCCGACCCGATCGCGGCATCAACCTCGTAATCGTAATATTCGTTGGCATAGTGCGTGGTCAACTGGATCGACGTGACGAGCAGCTGCCCCAACAGCCAGTGCAGCCAATCGACAGCAACACCTTGCGTCCATGCCAGCACCGCACCCAACAGGTACAGCACCACGGCGCCGCCCAGAAACAGTGGACGTGTGAGTCTAACGAAAGCCCATGCTTTTTTCACGTTCATGGTTGATCTTCGCCAGCATGATCTTTTTGCCGATTCCTGCGTCAGCATCTATAATAGTCGTGCCTCGCATGAAGTCTACACCAATCTCAGCATAAGGAGAACGACATGTCAACTGCACTTTGGACTGGTTTGATTCTACTCGCTTTGGGTGTTGTGGTCTGGCTGTTCGGCAATCGCATGTGGCTGCTCGGCGCAGGCGCAGGCGCGCTGCTGGGCTATGGCCTCTTGCGCCTGTTCCCTTCGATCACTGACGGAACACTGGGGCTGCTCATCGTGATCGGCATGATGGTCTTGTTCGGCGTGCTGGGCTTCATCGGCAAAGCCTTTGCCAAGATCATCGCCTGGGTCATCGGCTTCGTCATCGGCGGCGGCCTCGCGCTGGCCTTCTTGGGCCTGCTCAGCGCGACCCCGGGCATTCTCGATTGGATCTTGGCGCTGGCTGTCGGCGCGATTGTGGCCGTGATCTTCGGGCGCTTCCTCAATTGGGGCTTGATCATTTTCGCCGCCCTGCTCGGCTCAATGTTGATGATTCGTGGGATAACCGTGGCTTTCCCCACACTGCTCGACGGAACGATCGGCACAGTGATTGTGCTCGTGTTAACCGGCGTCGGCATCTTCTATCACTATCGGCAGAATAAGCCGAAGACGGCCGAGCCACCGGCGACACCACCACCGGCCACAACTGCGCCTAAGAGTTAACCGGCAGCGCGTCGGCCTGACAGCGCCGCGTGAATTCAAGGGGGCAACATGACCACGCCGCTCTGGCAAAGCGTTCACGATCGCAAGCCCGTCGTCGATCTACACATTCACCCGGCGATGAATCGCCTGGTGCTCAAGCAGAATCTGGGGCTGCGCTACATCGTCTCGCGCAGTTTCAATCCGCTGGCGGTGCGTGCCAGTTGGCCGCGCCTGCACGACGGCGGTTATGGCGCGATCCTGTCCGTCATCCATTTGCCGGAACGCGGCCTGCTAGACGACTTCCCGATCATGAAGCTGTTCCGCTTCCTACGACCCGATCTGTGGAAAAAATTGATTGCGGCGCCGTACATCGACGCGACGCTGAGCCTGCTGGACGATCTGGAACAATCGGTGAAGGAATCCGATCGGGTGCAGCTGGCCCGATCGGTTACCGAGCTCGACGCGATCCTCAATCAACCGATCGATCAGCGGCGCATCGCGGTGGTCAACGCCATCGAAGGCGCGCACAGTTTGGGCGGCCCCGACGAGACCGAGGCCGACATCTTCCGCAATCTCGACACGCTGTATCAACGCGGCGTCGCCTACATCACACTGGCGCACTTCTATCCCAACCGCGTGGTCAATCCGTGCTATCCATTCCCGGAAGACTTCGCCAAGCTCTCGACCAACCCCAACATCTGGCGCGATCTGACGTTGGGCTTGACCGATCTGGGCAAGCAGGTCGTCGAGCGCATGATCGAACTGGGCATCATCATCGATCTGTCGCACAGCACGCCCGTCGCGCGCCAGCAAGTGTTTGCCATCGCCGAGGCCAGCGGGAAGAGAGTGCCACTCGTCGCCACGCACATCGGCGCGTATGAATACAATCCCACGCCCTACAATCTGCGCGACTGGGAAGTGCAGCGCATCGCGCGTGATGGCGGCGTGGTCGGCGTGATCTTCATGCCGTACTGGCTCATTCCGCACGGACACGGCCAGGGTCTCAACGAAGTCGCGCGCACGATCGAGTATTTCATCAACGTCGCCGGCGAAGATGCCGTCGGCCTGGGCACCGACTTCGACGGCTTCACCACGCCGCCG
>Ga0208980_10000946_pt1 | contig 17256 bp, 16 predicted proteins | sample WetSurMetagenome_3_FD_187993 | JGI IMG/M metagenome (GOLD analysis project Ga0208980, IMG submission 187993) | Wetland microbial communities from Twitchell Island in the Sacramento Delta, sample from surface sediment Aug2011 Site A1 Bulk (version 2) | ecosystem: Environmental > Aquatic > Marine... | reverse complement strand
ATTAACTAATTAAAAAGGAAAAAAACTATGAAAATCTTATATTCTCTCTTGCTTGTTGCAATGTTATTCTCAACATCTCTCTTTGCTCAGAAGCCGGGAATTAGTATTGGCGGCAATGTATACTTCCCTGTTGGCGATTGGGCTGAATATTATAGTATCGGTTATGGAGGTTCGGTTACTTATGAACATCCATTAGGAAGAAATATCGCAGGTGTTATTTACAGCGGATATACATACTTCGGTGGTGAGGAAGAGGGGTTTAGCTGGACGATGGTTCCATTGCTTGCAGGTGCAAAATTTTATTTTACTCCTAAACAAGATTGGTATATGGCAGGTCTTATCGGCGTCAGTTTCCTAACTGGTAAGACAACTCGCCAGCAGGTTGAGTATTCAGCATCTTCAACAGAGTTCGCTGGTAATTTAAACTTTGGTTACGAAGTTCAAACAAGTGAAAAAGGAGCCGTCGATATTTCTGCAGGCTTTGTTTATATAAATGAACTGAGTTATTTCGGGATAAGATTGGCTTATATATTCAAACTTTAAAAATTTAAAGTAGTTGGTAAAGAGCTTATAAAATTCTTTCAAATTTAATCTTGATTACAACCGGTTCATGTTTCCTAAATAACATTGAGCCGGTTGTGAAATTATTTTAAAAAGAGATCCAGGATTAATAATGGAATTGAAAAACATTTCAATCAACTGTGAAAATATTTGAGGTAATTATGAAAATACTAACACCTTTAACTGTATTATTTTTTTTGATAAACTTTCAAATGATTGCTCAGGAATCAGACTATGATACAACAGCCATATTACTACTGGATAGAATGGGTGAAGTTATCGGAGATTTGCAGTCCTGCAGTTTCTCAGTAGCCACATCCATTGACCACGCCGGTGATGAAATAGGTTTAATAAAATATTTTATTGTTCACCAGGTTTATATGTCTGGACCTGATAAAATGTTGATCAATTCCAACGGAGATAAAGGTCATAGCGGATTCTGGTATAACGGAAAGCAGCTTGCATATTATTCATATTCTGAAAATAACTATGCTTTAATCGAAGCACCTTCAACAACTATTGCAACAATAGATACGGTAAACAAAACTTATGGAATAGAATTTCCTGCAGCTGATTTCTTCTATCCATCTTTTACTGATGATTTGATAGAGCATAATGATCAGATAAAATTTATTGGTAAGAGTAAAATTGAAGGCAAAGTCTGTTTCCATATAGTCGCAAAGAACAAAGATATAGTTACTCAAATCTGGATTTCTGATGATGCGTTTTTCCTGCCTGTGAAATTGATAGTATCCTATAACGATAAAATCCCAAATACACAGTATGAAGCTACATATTCAGATTGGGTACTAAATCCGGTTTTGCCCAGTGCAGTCTTTGAGTTTACACCACCCGCTGGTGCGAATAAACTAAGACTGATTGCAAAATAAATTAATTTTTAGGAATAATATTAGTAAGAGGTAATTATGAAAACGATTAAACTAAATTCAAGCTGGCTTATATTTTTTGTTGCGTTAATATTTATGCTTCCCTACTCAGCAGAAGCTCAAAGAATGAGACATAGCTCAGGTAACACAAGGACCAATCAAAATATTTCCAAACAAAATACGCAGCAAAACAAATCTATAAATGGCGGTTATCAAAAATCTACCAGCAGAGATAAGACAACTAACACACCTACGAATAAAACAAGTACGATGGATACGAAAAATAAAACTAATGTTAGCACAAATGACAAAGATGCACGCGTCAATGACAATGTGAGTAATGTTGACAGGAACAGAGATAATGTAAGTGACAATATGAATGATGTTAACAGGGACAGAAATAATATTAACATTGATAACAGCAGAGACGTAAATATTAATAGAGATATTAATGTTGACAGGGATGTGTATGTCAGACGACCTGTTGCAGTTTATCCGAGACCGCCGTATACATTTGGTGGATATCATTACTACGCTTTTCATCCATATCATTATCATCCGTATCATCCATTTTATTGGGGCCCAGCATATCATCCGTGGGGATTTTTTGTTGCGGTCATAGCGGTTACTGCAATAGTTGTATCAATCGACAATCAGGAATATCATTACGATGAAGGAGTTTATTATCAGCAAAGTGGCAGTGGTTATACTGTTGTGCAGGCAACGAATGGGGCAACAGTTGAAACTCTTCCCTCCGGTACACAGACAATAGTAATAAATGAAACCACAAATAATTATTACTATGGCGGAACTTTTTACGAAAAAACTGATAGCGGATATACAGTCGTTCCGCCGACTGCTGGTAGTGTTGTAGAAAACTTACCTGAAGGCGGTGAAGAAGTTAAAATCGGTGATGTAACATATGTTAAACTCGGAGAAGTTTATTATCAACCGATTGAAAAAGATGGAAAAAATATGTATGAAGTTGTAAATGTTGAGAAGGTGGAAAGTTCAAAAGGTTAAGTTTGGATGAATGGAATAGAGATTTCTGAAAAATAAACTTTTTATTATCTATCATTCCCGCGAAAGCTGGAATCCTTTTGGTAAATAATCGATTTCGGTTTTTACTTAATGAATTATTGAATTTAGTATAGTTTCCGAATAATTGAAAAATTTCGGAAAAGCTAAAAGTGAGATGCTTTTGAATAAATTCTGTAGGATCATACCAATATTATATTTGTTGATTTCAACCAACTGTTTCTCTCAAGGTATTACTGATTCACTAGATAACAGTTTTGATATCAGCGATATGCTTGCTTTGAGTTATGGATTCGTGCCCATACCCTTTCTAATTACAGAACCGGCTATTGGCTATGGTGGAGGTGTAGCACTTATGTTTGTTCACAGAACACCTGAGGAATTAGCTAAAATGGAAAGGAAAACTCCTGATTTAACAGGTATTTTTGGAATGTATACCGAAAGCAAATCCTGGGCTGCAGGTGCCGCTCATATGGGATTTTGGAATGATGGTCGAATTAGATTTCGTGGTGGAGGCGGTTACTTATCACTCAATCTCAAATACTATCCGGATCTGATTTCTGAGAACAATAACAGAGAATTAAACTTCGGTATAGACGGTTATATACTATATGCTGAAACTGTTTTTAGATTATTTGATTCTGACTTTTATGCTGGTGGAAATTATGTATTCTCAAATAATAAAGTAAGTTTTGAAACTCCTGAAGATGCTAAAGATTTAGTGCCAACTGAATTTGAAATGAATTTGGGTGGTTTAGGTGCAATTTTAAACTACGATAGCCGGGATAATATTTTTACTCCTGATGATGGTATGTCTGCAGCTATTCAATGTGTTTTTTTTGATCCGGTATTTGGATCCGATAAAACCTTTCAACGGTTATTTAGTCATTGGCTAGGATACAGTAAATTTTTTAATGATCTGCAGGCAGCACTTAGACTTGATTATCAGGATAGCTTCGGGGATATACCGTTTTACTTATTGCCTTATATTAATTTAAGAGGCATTCCGGCAATGCGGTATCAAGGAAAATCTACATATCTAATTGAATCGGAATTCAGATGGGATTTTAATTTTAGGTGGAGTCTAATAGGTTTTACTGGTTATGGTGAAGCACAACCGGTTAATAAAGATATTTATGATAAGCAAACAGCATATAATTACGGAATTGGATTTAGATACTTAATAGCACGGCAATATGGCTTAAGGATGGGTGTTGATATAGCACGAGGACCAGAGCAATGGGCATTTTATATTCAGTTTGGCAGCTCCTGGTTTATGTATTAGTGTTCAAAGATTGTATTGAAACAAATTTGGTTAAGAAGATCAGTAATGAATGATTTTATATCAACAGTTAATCAACAGTTCCATTACGATGAATTAGTTTATTATCTACCTATACAAAAAGATGGAAAAAATATGTATGAAGTTGTAAATGTTGAGAAGGTGGAAAATTCAAAAAGTTAATTTTAGAGTATTATTAAATTGTGGAGAATTTCGGAGAGGCTATTAATTAACTTTGGATAATTTTGTTGTGACATATGCTTGGCCAATTTCTATATAAAACAACTTTACATCGGTAATGAAATATGCGGATGAATTGAAAACTAAATTTCCATCAAATCCTGCAGGCTCGCAACTATTAAATTTTATTAACGATCAGTTAAAAAAGTAAAATTAGAATTGGATATAGTATCTGGATAGATAAGGAACGCTGCTAAAAATCCGATAATATTGCCGAAAATTCTTATATTTGGTTAAAAAATATTAGCAATACAAGATGAAAGAGAAATTTTCCAACATAGTCCTTAATCAGACGATAATGGACAGTATGCCTGGTCTTGCATACATCTTTTCAAGGGATGGGCACTTAGTCGCCTGGAATAAAAGAGCTGAAGAGATCCTTGAATTATCTGCGGAAGAGATGCAGAGGATAATGCCGGGTGATTTTTCACAGGAGAGCGGTAGAGAAAAAGTAAGGGCAGCGTTTATAGAATGTTTATCGACAGGCTTTGCTAAAGTAGAACATACAATTCTAACAAAATCCGGCAAGAAAATACCTATTCTTACAAGAGGCAGAGCTTGTGAAATTGATGGTGAGAAATATATAATAGGATTGAGTGTTGACATTAGCGACCTGGTTTCTGCACGGGAAAAAAATAATGATCAAATGAAAGAAATTTCCCGGCTTAACGATCTGCTCAAAGCTGAGAACATTTACTTGAAAGATCAGTTTGAATCAACAAGTATTCGTAATGAAATTATCGGCAAGAGCAATTCAATAAAATATTTACATTTTAAAATCAAACAAGTAGCGCCTTCAAATGCCACAGTTCTTATCGAAGGTGAAACTGGTACTGGTAAGGAATTAGTTGCCAGAGAGATTCATAAAGAAAGTAAAAGAAGTAACAAACCATTCATTAAAGTTAATTGCGCTTCAATTCCTGAGAACCTTATTGAGAGTGAATTATTCGGACACGAAAAAGGTGCTTTTACCGGCGCATTTGAAAAAAGAATTGGAAGATTTGAATTGGCAAACGGTGGAACAATTTTTCTCGACGAGATTGGTGAGTTACCATTGAATGTTCAGCCGAAACTTCTCCACATCCTGCAGCAAGGCGAGTTTGAAAGAATCGGCAGTTCCAAAACAATTAAGACTGATGTCAGGATTATAGCCGCGACAAATAAAATTCTAACCGATGAAATAAAAAAAGGGAGATTCAGAAACGATCTTTATTACAGGCTGAATGTTTTCCCAATTTCAGTATCTCCATTAAGAAGCAGAAGAGATGATATATCATTGTTAGCAGAATACTATTCAAAACATTATTCAGAGCTGCTTAACAAACCGATAAAAAAAATTCCCAAAAAAGTTATTAAACGAATGATGGAGTATTCCTGGCCGGGCAATGTGCGAGAACTTGAGAATGTAATTGAGAGAGCTGTAATCACATCGGAGAATAATTTTTTGGATATAGAGATTTTTCCTTCTGCTGAAAAATCTATTGATGATAATCTTCCACTCGAAGAACTGGAAAGAAACCACATAATAAAAACTCTTGATAAGACGTACTGGAAAATCAGCGGACCGGGCGGAGCTGCTGAGATATTAAAAATGAATCCGGCAACACTCAGATCCAAAATGCTAAAGCTCATCATAAAGCGAAGTAACACAAAATAGTTATTCGTTTTATTTAGCTACTTTCGTTTTATTTAGCGTATAAGTATACCTCCCTTTCATCAAAAAACCTCCAAAATAATCACTAATCAAACATTATCACTCTGGCGAACTATTTGGGTGATCGAAAATTAGTTTAGCCGAAATTTTATTAATTGCTCTATCCAGAAGGATTATCATTTATGGAAGCAGTAATAATTAATGCAACGATAAATAAGAATAAAAAAACTGAATTCTTTCAGACAATTGAATCTCTTAAATCCTTAGTTAAAAATTATTGCAATGAGTTTGAGACTATAATTAGTAATGATAATAAATTATCAATCAGAATAACCTTCTCAAACAAGGATGAAATGGAAAATAATTTTTACAATGCTGAGTTCAATATTTTGAAGGGTTCTGTGATTAGTTTATGTGAAAATGTTAACATTAAGAATAATGAGGTAAGTCTCAGCTAAAAATTTTAATGTCTATCAACTATTTCAATTTTAAAAATTAAGTACTTTAATTAAAAATAAAATAAACAATCAAAAACTTTTAGGGGTTATAACTATGAAGAAAATATTATTCTTCTTTTTACTTTCAATTTCTTTGTCATCTTTGATAATGGCACAGAATGCGCAGGATACGCTGAAATCTGCACCAGAATCAACTAATGCCGGTGAACTTGCCAAGAAGTTGTCAAACCCAGTTGCCTCGCTTATCAGTGTGCCCTTTCAAAATAATACCGATGTAGGGATTGGCGATGACCATGAAGGATATAAAAATACCTTGAATTTTCAGCCGGTAATTCCAATTACCCTGTCAAAAAATCTCAACCTTATTACCAGGTATATTTTCCCAATTGTTTCCCAAAAAAATATTACCGGAACAGAAACCAACCAAGCCGGCCTGGGAGATGCCACCATAAGCGCATTTTTTTCACCCTCAGAGGCAAAGAATGGCTTTATGTGGGGAGCGGGACCGGTGTTTTTGGTACCCACTGCTACCAATGAATTTTTGGGAACAAAAAAGTTCAGTATCGGACCAACGGCTTTAGCTTTATTACAAACCCATGGCGTGACAGTAGGTGCATTGGTAAGCCAGTTATGGTCGGTTGCCGGTGCTGAAGACAGAAATGATATTAACCAACTTTACGTGCAACCGTTTTTTAATTACAGCTGGAAAAGTGGCGCCGGCCTTGGAATATCGGCTGAAATAACTCAGAACTGGGAGGCAAATAGTACCACTGCCTATATTATTCCTAATATTTCGGGAATAACCAAGTTAGGAAATCAAATAATTTCCTTATTAATTGGTCCCCGTATCCAGGTTGCATCACCGAATGGTAATGGAGCTGATTTTGGAGTAAGGGCTCAATTAGTTTTGGTTTTTCCAAAATAAGATGAATACAGTAAAGGACCTTTCATTACTATGAATCAAGTAAAAGCCGAAATGGCAAAACCAAAAAAATTAAGGGGGGATTAGTCACAAAACAATGTTCTTTGCAATATCTATTAAAGATATTTTTTAAAATGATTTAATACATATAAAATGGATGTCTCAAATAATGAAAGTAACAATATGAATTCAAATATCTCAACAGTTCTCTCAGCTCAGGAAATGGTAAACCTTAGAATGGATCTTTGAATTACCACGGAAGGCGATAAAGCAGTTTATTTTGGTATTGAAGAAGCTTTTTAAATAACTTTATTATTCACAACTAAAGAAAGGGAACAATTAATGAAAGCAAAATTTTTTTCTACGGCAATTCTGTGTATTACTTTCCTGACTCCTTCATCTTATATCCTCTCGCAATCAGATTGGAAATATGATGCAGGTCTTTATGGATGGTTTGCAGGGATTGAAGGCACAGTCGGTGTTGCAAATCAACAAGAACAATTTGAAGCTACCGTAAGTGACCTGATGAAAAATCTTACCTTTACGGCTGGCGGACACTTTGAAGCAAGAAATCCAAAAGTAAGTTTAATACTTGATGTTTTCTATGTTGGGCTTAAAGCAGACGCAGAAGCTAAAACAATCGGCGATACTACCTTTACACCAAATGCCGCTATGGAATTAGATGAATGGATAATTGAAGGAGCTGTAGGGTATCGGATAAATCCAGAGTTTGAAGTATTGCTGGCAACTAGATTTTTCTCTCTTAATGCAGATCTGCTGAATGGTGATAATACTTTGGGCTCAGCTAACCAATCCTGGGCTGCATTTTATCTTGGTGCAAGATATGTTAAAGAATTTGATAAAAAATGGTACGCAACAATTCGTGGAGATGCTGGTTATGGTGGAGCTGGATTTGCCTGGTATGGAAATGCTACCGTTGGCTATCGCATTAGCGAATTGTTCTCACTTGCACTTGCTTACAGAATTCTTAACATGGATTACGATGATGGTACTGGTCTTGATTATTTTATGATTGATGGAACGACGAGCGGTTTCGGACTTGGGTTCGTATTTAGTTTTTAATAAATGATATTGAAATTTTATTATAAAAGTTGATTGTTCATTTTTAATAATTAAAATATTAAGGAGGAATGATATGACAATTTCTTTGCAATATCTATTAAAGATATTTTTTAAAATGATTTACTGCATATAAAATGGATGTCTTAAATAATGAAAGCAACAATATGAATTCAAATATCTCAACAGTTCTCTCAGCTCAGGAAAAGGCTATTGCCGATGGCAAAAAAGTATTGCATGGAACCTTTACAGACAGGGTGATCAGAATATATTGAGATATTCTATAATACTAAACGAAGACACAAAAAATTAAACAACTTAACAATTTTAGAATACCATAAATTAATTAATAATAACCTGCGAAATGCAGCCTAAATAATTAACCATCAACAAAAAGGAGAAAAGTTCTATGAAAACAAACAATGAAGAGCAACAAGCTAGCGCCGATGAACAAAAACCCGAGGGATTACGGAGCGAGACTTCGCGCCGGCAGTTTCTCCAGTTATCGGCCATCACCTCGGCCGCTCTGATGGTCGGCCTGGTCCCATTTACCGCACACGCTGACGACGACCCGAAAATAGCTGGAATCAACAATAGGCCTTCCTGGGCACCCACAAAGTACCTAATCGATTGCCACTGCCACGTCGGCTCCGGACCGACTGTAGCAGAACTGGCACCAAATATCCACAGCCCCCAGGACTGGGGTGCACTTCGCACCAAAGAGCCGGAAAAGTTTGCCAAGGCAATGAGTGAAGAAGGCGTTGATAATTCCGAGCACTTGCTGCGGGCGATGGACAAGTATGGCGTCACGCACGCCATCATCCAGTCCGCGCCTGGCCATGGCACGAACCCAATGGTGCTGGATGCCGCCAAGAAGAGCGGAGGGCGCTTCTTCCCGATCTACCGGCCCGAAGCCGTGGCGACCGCAGCCGCCAAGGGCGAACTGGGATTGAGCTCGAGTGAAGACACTGCCCGGCTTGCAAGTCAAGTGGCCGATGAACTCCAGAGTCCTGCCATGAGCGCCATGGTTGGCGTGGGTGAAATCACGCCGATCACGACTGAAATTCATCCGGTTAAAATCACCCGCGACATGGCACCGATCATGGAAGTGCTGAAGGCGCGGGGCGACCTGCCCATCATGTTCCCGTCCGGATATTCGGGCTGGAGAGGCGTGCACTACTACATCTTTTCTCCTATCTGGGTGGACGAGGTGGCAGCAACTTTCCCCACGGTGCCAATCGTTTTCACGAAGATGGGGCGTAGCATCCAGGCGTCCTTCGATGCCTGCCTGTCTGTAGCCATGCGCAACGCCAACGTCTACTTCGACATGACCGATACGACACCTGAGCACCTGCGTAAGGCGATCACCGTCCTGGGCGCGCATCGGATCATGTATGGAAGCGACCTCAGCGGCATCTCCACGGGATACTCGGAAGAGGAAAACCTCAGAACCGCCATTGAGGCTCGGCTGTCAGCGGAGGAGCGTGAGCAAATTGCCTGGAAGACAGCAAATCAGGTTTACAAACTCGGTTTGGAGGGCTGATTCGGGACGGGTACGAAGTGAAATAAGACACGAAATAATTTAAACGGTCATCAATTGCGGTGGCCGTTGTTAATATAATTTTAATTGGCAATTTAGAATTTTGGCTGCGGTGTTATTGCCAACAAGTATTTTATAATTGAAAGTTGTTCTTATTATTAATTGAAGTTGCGTAAAGGATTGATTTGTCATATTGAGTCCCGCAAAAGCGGGACGAAATATCTCAAACTATTTCAAAACTGGAATAACTGAGATTCTTCATCCGGCAGTAACCGGAATCAGAATGACATGATTGTGCAGCTTCAGTTATTAATTGAAATTAAATATGTTTGCCTTAGAATTAATTATCACTTCCTAAATCAATAGGAGTTATATCTATGAAGAAATTATTAAGCTTCGTATTCTTTTCAATATTGGTAACCTTTTTCTTTGGCTGCCAGGAAGGAACGGAAGTAAAAAATACTTCGAGTGAATTGGATAGAACAGTTCTTCCAATCAAAACACCCCCTCGCCAAACGACTACTGAATTGGACGTTCGTAATGTAAAAGTTCCGGAACGTGTCGAGGTTAAAGCACCCGAAGGCGCACCCAACGTAATATTGGTACTTCTCGATGACCTTGGCTTTGCCGGAACCAGTGCCTTTGGTGGACCGGTTAGCACACCAACATTTGACCGTATTGCTACTGAAGGTATTTATTATAATAATTTCCACACTACAGCTGTGTGTTCACCCACGCGTGCTGCCATAAAAAGCGGACGCAACCATCAGGTGAACAATATGGGATTCATTACTGAAATGGCAACAGGTTTGCCCGGCGGTACAGGAGAAATTCCCGGTGAAGTTGCGCCTGTTGCAGAAATGCTTCGCCTTAATGGCTATAGTACCGGCGCCTTTGGCAAGTGGCATGAAACGGCAGTCTGGGAAACCAGTGTTTCCGGTCCGTTCGATCGATGGCCAACGCGTCAGGGGTTTGATAAATTCTATGGTTTTATTGGTGGAGAAACCAATCAGTGGGCGCCTTTTATTTATGACGGCATACATCCCGTTGAATTGCCTGATGACCCCAATTATCACTTTATGAATGATATGACCAATCAGGCAGTTGCCTGGATGAAGTTTCAAAAGGCTATGACACCGGATAAGCCTTACTTCATGTATTTCGCTCCGGGCGCTACGCACGCCCCGCATCATGTTCCCCAAAGTTATATCGACAAGTGGAAAGGTAAATTTGATGGCGGTTGGGACGTTATGCGCGAACAAATTTTAGCACGCCAAATTGAAATGGGAATTGTACCTAAAGACACTAAGCTGGCTCCTAAACCTGAAGCTATTCAGGAATGGAATAATCTTTCCGCCGATGAGAAAAAATTATTTACCCGTCAGGCTGAAACATTTGCTGGCTACCTTGATATGACCGACTATGAAGTTGGTCGCTTAGTGGATGCAGTTGAGGAAAGCGGACAGGCAGACAACACCATGATCATTTTCGTGTATGGCGATAACGGCACCAGTGCCGAAGGAGGTACAAACGGAATGTTCAGCGAAATGACCTACTTCAACGGAGTGCAGGAAACAGTTGAAGATATGCTGAAAAAAATTGACAAGTGGGGCGGTCCTGAAACCTATCCACATATGGCAGCTGGCTGGGCTGTTATGTTTGATACACCTTTCCAGTGGACCAAGCAGGTAGGATCAGACCATGGCGGAACAAAAGTAGGCATGGCTATCCGCTGGCCTAAAGGTATCAAGGAAAACGGTGGTTTGCGTACTCAGTTTTCTCATGTGATTGATATAGCTCCAACTATTCTGGAAGCAGCAGGACTGCCTGAACCAAAAATAGTAAACGGTGTGCAACAACGACCGATGGATGGCACCAGTCTGGTGTACACCTTTAACGATGCAAATGCCAAAGAAAGACACACCACACAATATTTTGAAATGGCCGGTAACCGTGCCATTTACCATGCCGGGTGGTATGCACGTACAATCCATAGGGCACCCTGGGAACAGAAACCAAGAAGACCTTTGGCTGAAGACATCTGGGAACTTTATTACACGCCTGATGATTTCAGTCTTGTCAACGACCTCTCTGGCAAGAATCCAGATAAATTAAAAGAGCTGCAGGATCTGTTTATGAAAGAAGCGGAAAAGAATTTTGCGTTACCAATTGATGACCGTGTATTTGAACGTCTGAATGCTGAAGCTGTGGGTCGTCCGACTCTTTTAGGAAATCGTACATCGTTAACTCTTGCTGAAGGCATGGTAGGCATACCTGAAAATTCATTCCTAAATGTAAAGAACAGATCGAAAACCATTACAGCTGATATAGAAATACCAGCAGGTAAAACTGCTAATGGTATCCTCATTGCGCAAGCCGGACGATTTGGCGGATGGGCGCTGTATGTTTTCAATGGCACATTAGCTTACGACTACAACTTCCTCGGTATTTCTCGCTATACGGTAGAATCCAACTTAAAACTGCCACCCGGAAAACATACGGTTAAGTTTGATTTTGCTTACGATGGAAGCGGTCCAGGTAAAGGCGGTTTAGGCACACTTTATATTGATGGCAAGAAAGTAGGTGAAGGAAGAATAGAACGTACTCAATCCGGCATTTTCTCTGCCGATGAAACAGTTGATGTAGGTATTGATTTGGCTACACCTGTTGTTGAAAGAATCGGCGCCGAGCATAAATCAAAATTCAATGGAAGAATACCTAAGCTTGTTGTAGAAGTGAAATAAGGAATGAAATAATTTAAATGGTCACTAACTTTAGTGACCGTTTTTAAAGAAAAAATATTTTGGGGAAAAATTATTCAAATTTTTTTAGGGAAATATCATGAGTAAAAAATTATTAGATCATTTTCAGTCCAAACAACTGAGTATAGATGAACGCATTATTGCAGGAAAAAAACTTCGCGATAAATTTCCTCGTATTAAGCAAGGTGAGTATAAACCCGCCTCAAATCGTTTTGATCCTGTTCAAATTTTAGAAGAGCAGGCAAAAACACGCTTGCCGGATTTGATACCCGTCAGGTATGCAAGAATGCTTGGTTCTCCATTCGCATTTCTTCGGGGTGGTGCTGCAATAATGGCGGCTGACCTTGCAGCCAATAGCAAAACTACAGGAATCAATGTACAGGCTTGCGGTGATATGCATATTGCAAACTTTGGTGTTTTCGCCTCAGCTGAACGTAACCTTGTTTTTGGAATTAATGATTTTGATGAAACACTACCCGGTCCCTGGGAATGGGATCTTAAACGGCTCGTAGCAAGTATTGCAGCTGCAGGAAGATTTATGAATGCAAGTACAACTAAAATTGAAGAATCGGTAATGGCTGCGGTAAAAACATATCGCAAACGAGTGAGACAATATGCTCAGATGGGAAACCTCGAATTGTGGTATTCAACCATCAATGAAAATGATATCCTGAAATCACTAACTCCTACAGCACGATTAGGTGCAGAAAAAATGATGAGCAAAGCACGTCAGCGGACACATATGCAGGTGCTTGGTAAGTTAACTGATCTTGTGGATGAAAAATACCTGCTGAAAGAAAATGCACCTTTCATAGTCAGGGAGACTAAAACACAAACCGGACAACCTCTAAAAGAAGCGTTGGAAATATTTTTTGAATCTTACTTCAGTTCATTAGCCGATGATCGCAAGGCTCTACTAAAAAATTATCGTATTGTTGATGTAGCAAGGAAAGTTGTGGGTGTTGGAAGTGTTGGAACAAGATGCTGGATAATTTTTATGATAGGCAACAATTCAGGAGATCCGTTATTTCTTCAATTAAAAGAGGCTCAGCCATCTGTTCTTGAACCATATGTTTCAAAATCTATTTACTCAAATCAAGGTCAAAGGGTTGTCGCCGGACAGCGATTGATACAGGGCGCTCCTGATATTTTTCTTGGATGGGGTGAACAAGGTGGAATGCAATATTACGTTCGTCAGTTAAGAGATATGAAAGGCGGAGTTGAGTTCGATCCTAAAAAAGTTAAGACCGAAATTATGGATCAGTACAGTTCACTGTGTGCCTGGGCATTAGCGCTGGCTCACGCTAAATCCGGTGATGCTGCAATGATTGCTGGATATGTTGGTAAGAGTGATGAACTGGATAAAGCAATGGTAAACTTTGCATTTGCTTATGCTGATCAGACTGAAAGAGATTATCAGGCACTTGTTAGTGCAGCAAAAAGCGGAAGAATTAAAGTTGCATCAGTGAAAGAATAAAAATGATTTCTTTATTCCCACTGGAAGAGATGGTGAGATATGAGCCAAACCTTTAGCAAGGTAACTAGTTTTTTGAAACTGCATGGTAAAACCATCGCTGCGGGGCTGGCGCTTCTGGTCATAGCTGCCGCAATACCATTTGCCATTGTGGACACCATCGAGAAGGGTCGCGTGTACCTGTTCTCATCGCAGTTCCTGGAGGAGTTACCACAACGGTTCTCCGGGTCCGGACGCTTCCGCTTCATTTTACAACCACTGTTCGCTATCTTGCTAGGAATACGCGGAGGTATAGCTGATGCTAAGGCGGGAAATCCTCCGTATCTATTTGGTTTACTCTTCACTTCCGGACGACGAAGAAATTTGTTGCGGAGTGCAGGAGAGGCTATCGGCATTCTGCTCGCTATGGGAATCATACTCGATGTCGTGTTTCAACTGGTCCTCTACCGGGAAGTACATCCGGGCGCAGCTTTGCTGATTGGACCGATTCTTATTTGCACTCCCTATGCACTGTCCAGGGCACTAACAAATCGATTGGTGCGAAGGTTTGGTAGAAAGAAATAAGTATAAAAACATTTTAAATATTTTTACAATGGATGATTTATTTGCAATTCAGACAACAAATTCTGCATCCATCATCTTGGAGGAATATCTGCATCAAATTTTACAAGTGTTACTTTTCATAGTTATAATATTGACTTTCACGATAAAGGTATCAGCACAGGATCTTGATCCAAGAGCTTATGCCAGGGCCCCTGTTGATGCAACAGTTTTAATAGCTGGTTTCAACTACACTTATGGAAGTGTTATACTGGATCCAACATTACCGATTAAAGATTTGGAAGCAAAGGTATCGTCACCAATGCTTGGTGTTGTAAGAACATTCAGTTTGTTTGGTTTAACTTCCCAAGCATTTGTTGTACTTCCTTACTCCTGGGTACAAGCTTCGGGCAAAGTCTTTGGTGAAGATTCAAGCATCACTCGCTCAGGTTTTGGTGATATGCGCTTTCGAATATCAACACTTTTTTTGGGAGCACCGGCAGCTACACTTGAAGAGTTTACGAAGTCTTCTCCTCAAACAGTCTTGGGTGCCAGTCTAACTGTCATCACACCGACAGGCCAGTTCTTCAGCAATAAGCTTATTAACCTTGGTACTAACCGATGGTCGTTCAAACCAGAAATAGGATTATCATATTTGGTAACTAAGCAATGGTATATTGATCTGTACGCGGGAGTTTGGTTCTTTACTGTTAACAATTCGTTTTTTCCTGGTAATAATGTTCGAAGCCAGGATCCATTGCTAACATTTCAAACACATGTCAGTTACAATATTAACCCTTTGATGTGGGCGGCAATCGACTTCACTTACTACACAGGAGGTCGATCTTCAGTAAATGATATTTATAATGATGACCGGCAGAATAACTCACGTGTCGGTGCTACATTCAACTTTCCGATCAGCAGGCAGAGTGCCATAAAGTTAGCATACAGTACAGGTGCAGTCATTCGAATAGGTGGTAACTTCTCTACTATTTCAGTCGCCTTTCAGACGGCGTTTTTTTAAGAAGAATTTTTCAGCTTGATTAATCATTTGAAAAAAGATTGGGGAAAGATTTACCATTCACTGAAAAAATCCTAAACTATTTTAGTAACTTTTTATAGCCAATTTTTATTTTTCTCAATTGATTTGATGCAAACTCCAGAAAATAATCTTAAACCAAAGCGCTTTGCCGGAATTCTCTTTCATCTGCATCCAAAATCAATTAATGAAGAAGCTTTAGCATTCAACCGTACTTTCGGTCTTGGCGGAATGGCTGCACTGCTGATTGTAATTCAGTTCATCACAGGTATAATGCTTCGCTTCTATTATGAACCTTTTCCTCAAAAAGCTTACGACTCAATTTTACATCTGCAAAACAATGTTCTTTTCGGACAACTGATCAGAAACATTCATCATTGGTGCGGAGTGTTTCTTGTTATAATTGCTTTCCTTCATCTGCTTAGAGTTTTTTTTACTAGCGGATTTCAGTCATCAAGAAAAGTTAACTGGCTGATTGGATTAGTGCTACTCATATTAATCATTTTCTCAAACTTCACTGGATATTTACTTCCATGGGATCAGCTCGCCTTTTGGGCAGTCACAGTTGGTACTAGTTTACTGGATTATTTTCCACTCATCGGAATCAGTATCCGTGAATTTGTTCTAGCTGGAGATGAAGTGAACGCAAATACGCTATTAATCTTCTATACTTTTCATACTGCTGTTCTGCCAATCCTTTTACTACTTTTAATGGTATATCATTTCTGGCGCGTAAGAAAATCCGGGGGAATCTTTCTCCCAAGTTCAAATCAAGCAAAAGATACTGTTCCCACATATCCAAACTTAGTTTACCGCGAATTTATTGTTGCGCTTGCATTGATAGCAGTTGTGCTCGTCTTTTCTGTATTTCTCAATGCACCATTACTGAGCAAAGCAAATCCTGACTTCAGTCTTAATCCGACAAAAGCACCGTGGTATTTTGCAGGCATACAGGAATTGCTTCTTCATTTTCATCCGTTTGTTGCGGCATTTCTGATTCCACTCACAATTATTTTTTTACTTGCAGCATTACCTTTTATTAATTTAGAAGAAGAACCGAGCGGTTTCTGGTTTCATTCGGAAAAGGCAAAGCGGGCTGCTAAATTCACAGCAATGGCTTCTATATTCATTACTTTGATTCTAATCCTGATAAATGAATTTCTTCCTGATCTTGAAACTCTTCTGCCATGGCTTAATCCTTTTATCAGCAACGGAATTATTCCACTGGCAATTGTTATGAGTATAGTTTGGTTCTATTATAAGTTCATAATAAAAAAATTCAGCTTATCATATTTAGAGGTTGTTCAAACAATGTTTGTATTCGTAACAACTGCTTTTATTATTCTAACTATAGTAGGAGTATTTTTCAGAGGAGTTGATATGGAACTAACATTTCCCTGGAATTTGTAAATGATGAAAAATAAAAAGGACAAGAAATTAGTGGTGCGGGGAAAAATAAAAGTCGAAGAAAAAGTTTCGACGACAAAACCCGTTCAAAGCAGACGTGAGTTCCTGAATAAATTATGGAAAGGCTTGGGTGTTGTAGCTTTCATTGAAATTACCGCAGTGTTCTTCGGATATTTATTCACGGGAAAAAGTGAGAGCGAAAGTATAAAACCACAGCAGTTGTTTGATGCCGGTGATATAAATTCCTTTCAAAAAAAATCAGTTACAATTTTCAGAAGCGGAAGATTTTATCTTGTGAGATTAGATGACGGAGGATTTCTCGCTCTCTCTCTTCGCTGCACACATCTTGGATGCTCAATTAATTGGGAAGAG
>Ga0208980_10000945_pt1 | contig 17261 bp, 13 predicted proteins | sample WetSurMetagenome_3_FD_187993 | JGI IMG/M metagenome (GOLD analysis project Ga0208980, IMG submission 187993) | Wetland microbial communities from Twitchell Island in the Sacramento Delta, sample from surface sediment Aug2011 Site A1 Bulk (version 2) | ecosystem: Environmental > Aquatic > Marine... | reverse complement strand
TACGGGATCAGAAATGTCATTCTTAATACCGGGTTTGAGGGACGATGGCAGGTCCTGAATGCAGAACCATTGATAATTTGCGATACTGCACATAATAAAGAGGGGTTGGCATTAGTAATGGAACAGCTAAGAAAGGTCCCGAGATCAACACTGCACATAGTGCTGGGATTTGTCAAAGATAAGGATCTGAACTCTGTGCTGCCTCTGTTTCCTGCAGATGCAATCCGTGATGACAATTTGATTCATTTTCTTCAATATTTCTATTGCATCGTCAAAGGCGGCGACATTCCGGGTCGCATCCAGGGATTTATGAACCGGAATCGTACGCAGAAATGTACCGCGGCTTTTGTTGAAAGCGTCCAGAAATCCTCCCTGAAAATATTACTCTTGATATAAGGTATGAGGATGGATACCTGATGATAGTAAACAAACCGGCAGGATTGGTAACCCATCCGGCATATAAAAATTATTCAGGAACGCTCGTCAATGCAGTAATGTATTACGCATCGCGGAGAAATGACACGCTGTCGAACATGAACGGATTTGAACGCGCGGGCATAGTTCACCGGCTTGACAAAGACACTTCGGGACTTCTCGTGATTGCCAAGGATGAAGTAACCCACAGCAAATTGTCCGAACTTTTTATGAAACACAATATTGAGCGGGAGTATCAGGCAATCATCTGGGGGCACCTTAAACAAAAATCGGGGATTATCGAATCCCGTCTCGCAAGGGATAAATCCGACAGAAAGAAGGTTGCAATTCTGAGAGATGATGAAGAAGGCGGTAAAAACGCCATCACTGTATATGATGTAATTGAAGAGTATGAATTTCTCAGTCTTATAAGACTGCGTTTAAAAACAGGCAGGACTCATCAAATAAGAGTTCATTTATCGGGTAAAGGGCATCCTGTTTTCGGTGACGGAACGTACGGAGGACGCGTTCCGAGGTCGGTTAACCTTACTTCTAACATTAAAGCAAGAATTAATAATCTCCTTGAATTAATGCCCCGCCAGGCTCTGCATGCCAGATTACTTGGTTTCATTCATCCGAGGACAAAGGAAAAAGTACATATCGAATCAGAGCTTCCCGATGATATAATGTCGGTTATTGCAAAAGTCAGAGAATAAATTACTTCAGTTGCATCAGTTCGTAATGACTAATCCTGCCTCCAAGGTGCGAAGTGTAAACCATCATTCCAGTTACGGCAAGAATCAAAACTAAAAGTAAAATTCCGAACCATACAGGAATATTTTTTCCTGACCTGAATAAAATAAATCCAAGCAAGGAAAAGGAAGCAATAATCTCCATTGCAATAAAACTAATTTTTGCAAATTCCTCATGCGGTTCGATATGTTCTTCAAGAACTCCTTCCAGTCCTTTTACTATACCTGCTGCCTTATTCCCGGTAAAGAAAACGGGAATCGTAAACAGGCCTACCAGAACCAGCATGAACATACCAAGTCTTTTTATCTTATCGTTGTTTGTTAATACACCGTATCCAAATACAAAAACAACAAAAGCCGTACCAATCACCGGGAAGTGATTAAGTATTAGGTGAAGATGAGCTGAATTCGGCATTTTAATCCTTTCATTTTATATGTATAAACATACATATAATGCAATAAAATTCCGTAATTAATATACGAAAGGTATTAACCTTTTAGTTTTTGATTTATATCCGGAATAACCGCTGAATTCCTTAAGCAAAATATTCTCTTCATAACTCAGTTTCATTATAAGGTCCACAAGGAGTATCAGCCACATCATCAGGAGGAAATAAGAAAAACTGAAAACGACAATTATCAGAGTAATTCCCAGAACTGAAGTGTACATCGGATGACGGATATATTTGTACGGGCCGGTGGTAACAAATTTTGAGCCATATATTAAATCGGGAGCAACATTAAACCTGAATTTCATAGTATACATGCCCCAGACGCCGGGTATTAAACATAAAATAATAAGACAATAATAAATTATTTTATATTGCAGAACTGTACCTGAAATAAAAATTACGATTATAGACGCTAACTGAATAACAATGAATAATACCGATTTTACAGATTTCGGCAGTAACTGCATCAGGAAAGTTTTAGAACATCCTCAACATCTCTTCTCGGGGTTGACTTAACTTCCTTACCGTAACCCATTCTCAGGATAAGCTGAGGATATGTATCATTATTAAGCAACTCTTTCATTTTCTGGAAGAGATCCGGCACTTCAAGAGGCTGATTAAGGTAACTCGCGGCAATTCCCTGTGATGCAGCCCTTAAAAGCAGTTTTGAAAGAGCCACGCCTGTTTTCAACCATTCAAGAGGTGTATCTGCCTTTGTTTCCATAAGTGCAAGAACCGGAGAACCTTTAATCAGATTTCTGTCCCTTCCTGCCTGTATTTCTCCCCAATTGAGGTTGCCTATAAAAAACGGACTACCGAAAGAAATTAAATCCCCCATACCGAATGCATAGCCGGGAATCCCGTCCTTGCTGTTTGTGCGGTTCGGGTGAACCCACTGGGCAAGTTCGCGGCAGAAACTTTTATTCTGCGCCTGGATTTTATCTCCCTGTTCGATAAGTTTTGTTAATTCTTCTTTCAGATGAGTATCTTCAATAATCGTGAACTTGACGTCCTTGTCTTCGCTGACGATTGAGATAAGTTTCTGTTTTGTGTAACCGTCAATTACTTCCTCTGCAAACGGAAGACGGTTTGTTCTTCTGTTTTTGATTGCTTTAAAAAGTGTTGTCTCGAGTTCAGTCGGTTGATAATCGCGTGTCTTAATCGTAACAGTTGCCAGAAGGTCATTATCTGTTTCTTTCGGGAAATATTCAACATTCGGTTCAAAACCGAAATATCTCATTGCTACAAGAAGATTTGTCAAAGCAGCACCGCAACTGATTATAAGTTCCCTGTCATCGGGATCAATCACGGGTAATGCTCTCGTCCTGTCAGCGTACAGATTGAGTGATTCTTCATGGACTTCGAACGTCCATGGTTGAGTATTATGCCCGGACGGAGCAAGAATTGCATACCGTACGAAAAATTTAAATTTTTCTTTGATACTTCCGAATGACGGGAAATGGTCCTCAGATACATTCCATGCTGAAAGGTTATTACGCATTTAAAAATCTCCTTATAATGATAAAATATTTAATTTCGATAATAATACAAATATTCTATAAAATATAAAATCAAAATTGCTGTAAATCCACGTTAAACATTTTTAAACAAAGTCATGGATATATTCATAGGAGGATTACATTCCATGTTCAGGCAACTTACCTACCTTTATTCCGTGTGTTTTTATTGTTAATTTGCATTTACTGATAACGGAATATTTGAATCATAAATCAAAATTAATAATATTTTTCTTCATTGCCCTTCTCTACGGGCTATCCGTCCTGAGTCTCCGCAATTTTTATGAAAAGGAAAACAGTGTTTCAAAATCTGACTGGAACAAATCATACGTAGGCGGCGATGCGAGCAATTTTTACGACAGGGCTGTTGCAATTGCGAATTTTGAGCCGTACCATGCCGGATACGAAGACAACAGGAAAGTGGCTTATTACAGGCCGCCCGTATATCCCGCATTTATGGCGGCAAGTTTCCTCTCATTCGGCAAATCATTTAAACCGATTATAATACTGCAGATTATCCTGTTATCACTTTCTATTGTTTGCTTAATGCAGATTTCAAAATATTTCTTTGGAGAAAGAATCCCGATTATCACCGGGATATTAGCAATACTTTACTACCCTCTATGGAACGGTGCCATGACCATAAACAGCGAAATGTTTTCTATGTCAATCTGGATATTTTCCGTACTGCTGTTCATTTCATATCTTAAAAACTCTTCTAAAAAGAAATATTTAATTGTATTAAGCGGGCTGTTATCCGGGCTGGCGGTAATGTCAAGAGGACAGTTCATGTTTTTTGCTCCTTTGATTTTGTTATTCGTATATTTTTCGGAATCAGGAAATAAAATCAGGACAGCGGTCTTCTGGTTCATTGGTTTTTGCTTCCCCGTAATTCTATGGACGATTTACGCTTACATTGCATCGGGAGTATTTGTAATAGTTTCAACACAGGGTGCATTTTCCATGTGGTGGGGCTGGTCAAAAGCGGTCGTAACAGAACAGGGATACCCTGTATGGAACAGCGGGTGGGACAGTATTAACGTACCCGTTGATCAGATCGGCGAATACATGCTGACGAAAGATAATTCTTGGTTCATTAATGAAATTATTAAATTTGTAACCACATACCCTGTTGAATGCATGAAAATCGGATTTTACAAAATTCTCGGCGCCTGGGGAATAGAATTTTTCAGCAAGGATAATACTTTCAGTTACTTCATTATCAGGTTTTTTAAGATTAACTGGGATTTACTTCTCGCTATCCCCGCTTTTTACCTGATACTGAAAGATATTAAATTCAAAGATTTAAAATATTTCCTGATTTCCGCATCCGCTGTCTATACAATAATATCCTTGCTTACAGCAGCGCTCTACAGGTACAGATATCCGTTCATTGACCCTTTCCTGCTGATGCTTTCGGGATATTTCCTGAACTATATTTATGAGAAGTACAAATCCCGCGGAAACACTGTCAGTAACTGACATTTTCTATTTTAATGCCGTCAGTTTCAAGTATGATAGCATTATCAACATCGGTCCTGTAAATAATGCCGTTAAGACTCTTCAGGACAGATATTACTTCCTTTGAGGGCATATTTCTGTCTTCTGTTCCCGCAGTCGAAATCACGCTTATATCAGGCGTAACAGCATTAAGAAAATCTGCAGCAGTAAATTTCCTGCTGCCGTAACCCTGTACTTTGAGAACATCAGCATTAAGCATAGAGCCGTATTCTTCCGTTATGATTTTTTCTGCCTGTGAATCCTTGAAATTCGGGAAAAGAAAAGATTTATTTCCGTAAGTTATTTTTACTGCAAATCCGGAATCATTATTTGTGCCTACCCCTATAAATTCGATTTTTACATTTCCGTAACCAATAATATCATTTATGTTATTTAAATTTAAAACTTCAGCACCGCTTCCACGGATAATGTTATCTGTTTCGGTTAGAATAATCCGGTTTACCCTGAAGTTTTTCAGAACATTTTCAAGAGCCTTGTAATTTCTACTGACGGGCTTTGTCATTATCAGCAAATCAATCTCACTTACACCCTGCCTTTTCAGAAAAGGTATTACCTTGTATGAGTTCGAATGGTTATAAAAGTTTTCATATCCGATATCCACAAGGATATTGCTGTTATCCGGTGTCCTTATATACGTGCAATTAGCGTTTCCAAGGCTCAGATATGTTACGCGGAGTTTATCATTATGTCCGGAAATAAACGAATAAGATATAGATGCTGAAATCAGGAGGACAACTGCGGCGATTCTAAATTTAAAATTTTCCTTATTAATTGTTATAAGAAGAACAAGCATTATATAATATACAGCTACGAAAGTAAATCCGACTGTATATACTTCGAAATATCCGAAGTCAAAAGACGCAAAGAATTTAATAAACTCCAGCTGAATATTAAGGAGAAAATTATTCGTTACGGCAACGAGATATGCAGGATATACGGAAAATATTCCGAGAATAAGCTGTACGAATCCGAGAGCAAGTGAAAGGTTCGAAAGCGGTATGGCTATTATGTTCGTCACAACTGCTATAACAGATACTTTCGAAAAATAAAGAGCCGTAATCGGGAGTACGCCGATTTGGGCGGCAATCGTCGTAGCAAGAGTTATTAAAATATACTTCAGGGCTTTTCTCAGTTTTTTATTCCTCCCCAGGTAAATTTCGATTTCAGTTACACCTGTCGTTTCAAGAATTATTACCATAGAAAGAACTGCAGTATAAGAAAGTATAAAACCTGACGTAAACAGCTGCCTTGAGTCAAACAAGAGAATTACCATTGCGGAAAATCCGACTATGTTAAGGAAACTGACTCTTCTCTGGACTATGAATGTTAAAAGTACAAGCGAACCCATTACCGCCGCCCTTATTATAGATGCAGGAAGCCCTGTAAAGAAACAATAAAAGACTAGAAAAATTATTATTATAAAAATCCGCGCTTTCAATGGAACGCGGAATAGAGTGAGTACGAGAGTCAGGAATATTATGATATACGCCACATTCAGCCCCGAAACAGCAATCAGGTGCATGACGCCCGCTTTAATAAAAGCATCTTTCAGTTCATTACTGAAGTCGCCCCGGTATCCTGTAATAAGCCCGTTCAGAAAAGCCGATTCTTTTTCTCCCGCATTTTCCTTTACTTTAAGTATAGCGTATTTTCTCGCGGGGTAGATTATGTTCCGATAGAAAAATCCGAGGTTACCCTTGTCCAGGACTAAAACATCATCATAGAAAGACACTTTAAATAATTTAAAGACGTCATTCAGTTCAAGATATTCCCTGTAATTAAATTCTCCCGGGTTGCTCTCCTCAGGCGCATTTACAAGGTCGCCGAATAAAGCTACCCTGTCCCCTGCTTCGAATTTAGTTTTGTCGAATCCCGGATTAATATTCTTTGTTTCTTTGACCTGCACAAGCACCCTGCCGCTTATATCAAGAGTATCATCAGCCGAAACAAGTTTTTCGGAATTCAGGTTAAACCTGATTCTTTTCTGTGTCACTTCGGGAAGGTCATCAATTACACCTATAAGCAAAATATCTTTATGGTTCTGCACATAATATTTCAGGGATTTTGTTCCGGTAAAATGAAAATCATAATTTGATTTAGTCACGCCTGCCAGTATAATTATCACTGATAGTATAACCGTATCCGTAATTTCCTTATTGTCTTTCCATAAGAAATATAATCCAAGGCACGAAACAATTAAAGCAGAAGTAATGTAAGGATTAAAAGTGACATATCTGCCGGCAATTATACCGGCAATCAGCAGAAGTGCATACCTGAAGGCAGGCGCATTATATATTCTCTCAGGCAAGTTCAATACATGAAATTCAAATAAAAAATTATTTCATTCAAGTCAATATTTTTATAGTCTTGTAAATTTTTAAAAGCCCGCTGTAATCACAGGCTTAAATTGAGAAGAATTCAATGACTGATTTCAACTGATATGTTTTCTTTCTTACTTTTTTAAGCAAACATATTTTCATAATTTACGAAAATCCAGGCTTATTGAACACTGTTGAAATCATAAAGAAGAAGAGAAACGGAAGTTCCCTGACCAAAGACGAATTGAAGTTTCTGATTGACGGTTACCTGAACGGAAGCATTGCCGATTACCAGATATCCGCATTCCTCATGGCTGTTTACTACAAAGGAATGACCGATTCCGAGACGCTTCAGTTAACAGAGCTTATGTTAAATTCGGGTAAGAGGATTGACCTGAATTTCCTTAAAGGTCCGAAAGCAGACAAACATTCCACGGGCGGAGTCGGCGACAAGACTTCGATGATACTTGCACCTCAGTTAGCGCTTCTCGGCGTCTATGTGCCGATGATTTCAGGAAGAGGTCTCGGACATACAGGCGGGACGCTGGACAAACTGCAGTCAATTCCGGGGTTCAATATAAATTTATCCGAAGAAGACTATAAAAATATCCTTCAGAAAACAGGATGTGTCATGATTGGACAAACTGATGACCTGGCACCTGCTGATAAGAAGATATATGCGTTAAGGGACGTTACAGCTACGGTTGATTCCATGCCGCTGATTACTTCAAGCATACTCAGCAAGAAACTTGCCGAAGGTACGGACTCGATAGTTTTTGACGTAAAGATCGGAAGCGGCGCAAACCTTCAGGACGAAGAGCAGTCAAAAGAACTGGCAAAACGGCTTGTAAGCGTATCCAAAAAATTCGGGAAAAAAGCTATCGCCGTGCTAACGGATATGTCAGAACCGCTCGGATATAAAACGGGCAACTGGCTTGAGATTGAAGAGTGCCTTGAAGTAATGAACGGTAAACAGGTCCGCGACCTGATTAAAGTGAATAATGTACTTGCAGGAGCAATGCTGTATCTGTCAGGAAAAGCAGGCAGTATTGATGAAGGCGAGAAAAAAGCTTCAGACATACTGAACAGCGGAAAGGTGTTCTATAAATTCATTGAAATGTCAGAACTGCAGAACAGTGATACCGATTACATCAAGGATTACACAAACCTTAAACGTTCAAAATACAGCAGGACATTAAAAGCAGATAAAGATGGCTTCATTAATAAACTTGACGCTTACGGATTCGGTATTGCCAATATTATGCTTGGCGGAGGCAGACAGAAAACCGACGATAAAATAGATTACTTGTCAGGCATAATTCTGCATAAGAAATGCGGGGATAAAGTAAATAAGGGAGATGTAATCTGCGAACTATTTTCTGAACACGAACAGAAACTTCATTTATCATCGGATTATATCAAGGATGCAATCAATATTGAAAGCGAATTAAACTTTAAAAAACGGCTTATTATTGATATTATAGATTAATGATTTTCAAACTTACAAAAGGAATTATAAAAACTGTATTTACGCTGGGATTATTCCTGATAATACTTGTATATTTTGCATATAATAAGTTAACTGATGAAAATAGTGCAGGTCAGGAAAAGAAGAAACAGGATTTATTATATATAAAAAGAGTTGTTGACGGCGATACATTTGAGATGTCGGACGGGAAGAAAGTGAGACTGCTCGGAATCGACACACCCGAGAAATACGAATCCAATAAACTTGACAGGGATGCTGAACTAAGTAAACAAGATAAGGCAACTGTCCGGAAACTAGGAAAAATGGCGAGCGATTATGTGAAGGGATTTGCTGAAGGTAAAAATGCCAGGCTTGAACGGGATCCGGTGAATGACGATAAAGATAAATACGGAAGGCTGCTGAGATATGTATATCTTGAAGACGGTACATGTGTTAATGCAAAAATTATTGCCGAGGGTTATGCGCAGGTTTACGATAAGTTTCCGATTTCAAAACTTGACGAATTCAGAAAACTCCAGCGCGAAGCGAGAGAGAACAGGCGCGGACTCTGGGGTGATGTGGAAGGCTTAAAACAATTTGACAAATAATATGAAAAATAAAATTTTACAAAAAGCGATTACCTTTGACGACGTACTGCTGGTTCCGGCGAAATCGAAAGTAATGCCGAGAGAAGTAAAACTGGAGACCAGGCTTACTAATAAGATTACTCTTAACATACCGCTGCTTTCTGCAGCCATGGACACTGTGACTGAATCGGAACTTGCGGTTGCAATCGCCCGGGAAGGAGGTATCGGAATCATACACAAGAATATGACTCCGGTCCGTCAGGCAGAAGAAGTGGACAAGGTGAAAAGAAGCGAAAGCGGAATGATTCTGAAACCTGTGACGCTGAATTCACACAATACGATAGGCGACGCAAACAGGGTCATGGAGAAATTTAAAATTTCAGGAATTCCGATTGTCGACAACAAGCACAGGTTAATAGGTATTCTTACAAACAGGGATTTGCGTTTTAATCCGGATGATGATATGCTGATATCTGATATCATGACAAAGGATAACCTGATAACTGCTCCCGTTGGTACTGACCTGCTCAAGGCAGAAAAAATCCTGCAGAAATTCAGGATTGAAAAACTTCCTGTTGTTGATTCAAAAGGTATCCTGAAAGGATTAATCACATTCAAAGATATTCAGAAACGTAAAAGTTTTCCGAATTCCTGCAAGGATGAATTCGGACGTCTGAGAGCAGGCGCTGCAGTCGGAATAGCGGGAGATACAATTGAAAGAGTCGGTGAACTCTTAAGGGCGCATGTTGATATCATCGTTGTTGATACCGCGCACGGGCATTCGCAGGGCGTACTAAACATGGTTAAAAAAATCAAATCAAAATACGATATAGAAGTGATTGCGGGTAATGTGGCGACGGGACAGGCAGCAGTAGACCTTATTAAAGCAGGAGCTGACTGTATCAAAGTCGGTATCGGTGCAGGTTCAATTTGCACAACGAGGGTTATTGCAGGAGTAGGCGTTCCGCAGCTGACAGCAGTTATGGAATGTTCCAAAGCCGCAAAGAGATATAATATTCCGGTGATTTCAGACGGAGGGGTCAAGCAGACCGGAGACGTACCGAAAGCAATTGCTGCGGGAGCAGATTCTGTAATGCTGGGCGGAATGTTTGCGGGAACTGATGAAACCCCGGGAGAAAAAGTACTTTACGAAGGAAGAAGTTACAAGGTTTACAGAGGCATGGGCTCGATTGAAGCTATGAAAGAAGGTTCGAAAGACAGGTATTTCCAGGATATGGAGGACGACATCAGAAAACTTGTACCCGAAGGAATTGAAGGCATTGTTCCTTATAAAGGGGCATTGAGCGAGACAATATTCCAGATTCTCGGAGGTTTGAGGTCATCGATGGGATATTGCGGAGCTAAGGATATACATACAATGAAGGCAGCCACTCATTTTGTCGAGATTACAAATTCAGGACTCAGGGAATCGCATCCGCATGATGTGAAGATTACGAAAGAAGCCCCCAACTACGGGATGAGAGCCAATTAAATTTTAGATAACAGAAAATAGAAAACAGAAAATAGAAAACAGAAAATTATAAATAGAAAATTTAAATTAGTAAATTAAAATATTTTAATGGATAACTTTAACAATTATAATCAGCCGTTTACGGGAACAAGACCTGTCGAGACGGCACAGACCGATGAACTGGCAAGGAAATTCATGCTGGTTGTTTACAACTGGATGACGCTCGGACTCGGACTGACGGCAGTCGTATCATTCGGAATAGCGAGAACGGGGTTAGTAAATGTAATAATGTCAAATCCGATGTTATTCTGGATATTATTAATACTACAGTTTGTAACTGTAATCGCGATGTCCTTTGCGATGAACAAAATACCGGCTATGGTAGCTACAGGATTGTTTTTCATATATGCATTCCTGACAGGCGTGACTTTTTCAGTACTGTTTTTAATTTATACTTCAAGTTCCATAGCATTTACATTTTTCACCTGTGCGGCTATGTTCGCTTCTGTAAGCGTTTTCGGTTATATTACAAAAATGGATTTGACAAGGATTGGCGGATTCCTGATGATGGGATTGTTCGGGCTGATAATAGCATCGGTAGTTAACATTTTCCTGCAGAGTTCGATGATTTACTGGATAACTTCGTATGTAGGTGTTATTGTGTTCGTCGGACTTACAGCATGGGATACACAAAAAATAAAGAACATGGGAATGTTCCTGGACAGCGGAAGCGAAACAGGGAAGAAAGCGGCGATATTCGGTGCTCTGATGCTGTACCTGGATTTTATAAACCTGTTCCTGTATTTATTACGGTTTACAGGAAGCAGAAGAGATTAGGGATTTATTATAAGATTTTTATTAAAGACCCGCGTAAAGCGGGTTTTGTTTTTTAAAATGAAGATTTACAGAAAGATTATGGTATAACGGCAACAGAATAAACATCAATCGCAAAATAATACCTCATCTGCGTATATATACAATACGCGGTCGCAGACATCAGGCGGCCTGCACTAACGAAATTATTTTTATTAAATCTTTTATTCAATCCAGCGGCGGATAACGAATTCTTTTTTCTTCCACATACGCTGTCCTAATTCGTTAACCGGATAGCGTTCGGAGATAATTTCAGAAAGGCGTTCTTTAATATACCGCATCCGGACTCCATCGGGCGGACTGCTTTCGATGGTATTATCATCATCATTTACTATTACGACATGGCCGCTCCACACGATCAAATCCAGAGGTTTAAGAAGAGGAACGATTTCATCTGTTGTTTTGTCTGCAATATCAACCGCTATGCCGTATGTTGTCAGTGATGAAGTGTTCCGGGGCGTGCATCCGTTTGTTGCCTGATACAGGAGCCCGGAACAATCCACACCTTTTAGTATCCACAGAAATTTTGTTTTTTCGTCTATTTCCACTTTCGGAGGATATAGTTTCAGCATATCAAATAATCCGTAAGCATAATTACCGCCCCACATGTAAGGATAACCTAACAGTTTTTTCAAAGCGGATATTATTTCCTGTTTATCCGGCATTATTTTCACTCTTTCCGTCGGTTTAACAAATAATGTTTTCACCATTCTGCTGTCAATATAGAAATTCCCTTTGTAATCGTATTCATCTGATGTCACCCTGTAATATTTCAGTCCTCTGTCCTCAAATTCAAAAACTTCCAGAATATTGAATACCGTTCCCGGGAATGCAATAAATTCTATTTCGGCAATCAGTCCCCTGTCGTCAAGTTTTACTGTATTACCGTTAACTCCACCAAATACAAGAAAAAAATCATAGGTATTCAGGACGGGAGTATAATCTATAGCGGCTGCGAAAGTCTGGGAAATTGCAGTACGAATAATAAGTACAAAAATCAGCAGTATCCAAATTCCTGTTCTTTTCATAAAAGTAAATTGTTAAAAAAAGCTATAATCATTAAATTAAAAGAATTTAACGATTAATTTCCGCAGATGAAAAATATATTTTTGGTTGTATTATTCCTGTTAAATTCCGAACTTTTCAGCCAGGTTGTAATTAACGAAGTTATGTATGCACCAACGTCACCAATGAAGGAATGGTTCGAAATTTATAATACCTCATCGTCTCCTGTGAATCTGCAGAACTGGAAATGGAAAGATGCGGCGGTATCGAATCCTATCAGAACAATTACTACTCAGAATATTTTACTAAATCCGGGAGCTTATGCTATTATATGCGAAGATTCAGCAAATATAAAATCTTCATTTCCCGGGATTACAGGTTTCATACTACAATCAAGCGGATGGAATGCGCTGAATAATACAGGCAATGAGAGCATAGTCCTTTTCAATTCCACAAATGCTGTCATCGATACGCTCGGATACGCCAATTCATGGGGCGGTTCCGGAGGTAATTCTCTTGAGAAAATAAATCCTTCAGGCCCGGCAAACCAGCAAGGCAACTGGGGAACGACTCTCGATCCCTCAAAAGGAACACCGAACAGGAAAAATTCCATTACTCCGAAACAGAATGATTTATTGTTAAAATCTTTTCTGATTACTCCCGACATTCCGGTAACAGGTGACACCTTGAAATTCAATTCATTAATTAAAAACACCGGACTTAATGCAGCAAATAATTATACATACGGCATTTACAAAGATATTAATTTTGACAGTGTCGCGCAGCAATCGGAATTGTTATACCAGACTAGCCCTTCAGCGCTTAATCCGAATGATTCTATTACAATTTTATACGCTGTACCGAATATTGACAGCGGGAAAAAACAATATATCGGGAAGATAATTTTCCCGGGCGACGAAGATACGCTGAATAATGTTAAGATGAAATCAGTGACAATCAGCGGACAGGCTGTTTTAACCGGGTTAATTATAAACGAAATAATGTATGCTCCGCAGAGTCCCGAACCGGAATGGGTTGAATTATATAATATCTCATCAGGTACAATTAATATAAAAAACTGGAAAATTGCCGACAGTTCAGCACAGAATAATCCGGTCACGATAACGCCAAGCGACCATTTTATTAATCCTAATGATTTTATTGTAATTGCCAAATCAAATCAGATTGTTCCGGTTCACCTCCTAATTGACACAACAAAAATATTGTATGTATCATCACTTCCGACATTTAACAATGACAGAGACAAGATAATCATTTTCAATAATGCCGGGGGAATAACCGATGAAGTGTCTTATAAATCATCATGGGGAGGCAGTAACAGAAATTCGCTTGAAAGAATTTCCGCCTCGAAACCGTCAAACGATTCTACGAACTGGTTCACATCGCTGGATTGCGAATATTCCTCACCCACAAGGATGAATTCATTCGTAAATATACAGCCTGCATTCAGGAATGATCTACTGATTAATGAAATTATGTTCGACCCGCTTTCAATCAGCTGTGAATGGCTTGAGTTTTACAACAATTCAGGCAGGTATTTGAATATGAACGGATGGAAAGTTAAAGCCGGAACTGCAAATTACAACCTGTTTTCTGATTGCAATTTCTATATAAAACCTGGAGCATACCTGATACTTGCTGCCGATACAACCATTTATAACAGGTTCTCATATCTTATTTCAACGGACAGTACAAGAAGAATCATTTTCAATTCGGGATTATCATTAAGCAACAGCGGCACTTCGATAAGGATTTCTGATGTTATGAACAGTACAATAGATTCAATGGTATATTCTCCAAAATGGCATAACACCAGCTTACCCGATACAAAGGGCTATTCACTTGAAAGGATAAATCCAGCAATGCCTTCTACAAATCCGTCTAACTGGAGTTCATCAGCTGATCCGCTGGGCGGAACACCAGGAAAGAAAAACAGCATTTTTGTGCAGAATAACAGCAGTACCGAACTGAGTATATCACCAAATCCATTTTCACCGGACGGAGACGGTCACGAAGATTTTACAATCATAAAGTACAAACTGAAATCTAATACTGCACAAATAAGGGTAAAGATATTTGACGTGAAAGGCCGGATCGTAAAATCGCTGATAAACAATCAATTAAGCGGAAGTGAAGCACAGATTATTTTTGACGGCAAAGATGACAGCGGGACCAAACTAAGAGTCGGAATATATGTCGCACTTCTTGAAGCTGTAGACGACAGGGGCGGGACAATAGAACAACTGAAAGCAACATTCGTTGTTGCGGCAAAATTATAAAAACATGAACATAAATAAAATCATACTGTATATAATTCTTGCAGTAATCTCATTCGGGATTTATGCGAATTCCCTGGACAATGATTTTGTCTTCGACGATGAAAGCGTAATTGTCGGATATGCACCCCTGCAGGATCTATCATCTATACCAAAATTCTTTACAGCCGAGGAAGGATTTCACAAGGTTATCGGGAGATATTACAGGCCTGTAGTATCAACAACATATGCACTGGATTATGCAATCTGGGGGTTAAAACCATACGGTTTTCATTTAACGAATATAATCATCCACACAATAGCGACTCTATTACTTTTATTAATCCTTATAAAATTATTCAGTGAATATAAATACGGACAGATTTCGTCTTTTTCAGGTGCTCTGATTTTTGCAGTACATCCGATTCACACCGAAGCGATAAGCTGGGTAAGCGGCAGGACAGATTCACTTGTAACCCTGTTTATATTTCTGAGTTTTCTGTTTTATATAAAATACCTGGAAAGCGAAAACAGCAATAAATACTTAATCATTTCACTGTTCGCATACCTTCTGGCATTATTATCTAAAGAAATGGCAGTCACTTTCCCTGTAATATTATTTATGTTTGATTTTGTTTACAGGGGGAAAAATTTCGAATGGATTAAGAGAAATATATTAAGTTACGTTTATTTTACCGTACTGACTATTCTGTTTATATTGATAAGGTTTTATATTCTACGGAATATTGTTGACAGGACAAATTACTTTTATTTTCACGGTAAAGATTTTATGACTGTATTATATACAATGATTCAGACCATACCCGTTTACTTCAGGCTTCTATTCGTGCCTGTAAATCTATTATATCATTATAACGGAATTCTGCCAGATTCATCATCGTTAACTGATATGAGGACATTATTATCTTTAATTTTCCTGGTAATATTAATTTTCGTCGCGATAATAACTTTCCGGAAACAAAGTATAATTTCATTTTCCATAATATTTTTCCTTATTTCATTGCTTCCTGTTATGAACATCATACCAACGATGAACTTCATGGCCGAAAGATTTTTGTACCTGACTTCGTTTTTAATTTCACTGTTAATCGCTTACTATTTTTCTGTTTACCTTAACAATAAAAACAAAAATATTATCCTCGGTGTATCAGTTATTGTAACAGTGATATTTGGCTACCTTACATTTCAGAGAAATTATGACTGGAAGACAAACGACACATTGTATTCTACGGCGGAAGGACGAGACGGCAATGTACTGCTCGTAAACATGGGAAACATATACGCCAACAAACAGAATTATACCGAGGCAGAAAAAAGATACAAACGCGCAATAGAAATAAGGGATAATTCAGTTTTAGCACATCACAACCTGGGATTGATATACTTAATCAGGGGAAGCCTGGATTCTGCAGAAATAGAGATAAAAAAAGGTCTCGCAATTGATTCGCTCGCTCCGGATGGTTACCTGCAATTATCAAATATATACCAGCAGCAGGGACGGATAAGAGAAGCAATAACAATGCTCGAAAAACTGCAGTCATTTTCTCCGGACTACAGAGGGTCCGCCAATCTGCTTGCAAGCCTTCAAATGCAATTGAACAGCGGCAAGACAGAACCCGGTAAGATGAATGACGGGAAATCATATAATCCCGCATTCCTTGAAAACAGGTCACTGCAGTACTACAGGTCACAAAAATACGAAGATGCAATTAAGGATCTTGAGGAACTTATAAAGATAAATCCAGAATCACGTTCAGGATATTACAATAATATAGCTTTATGTTACGAGGGAATGAAACAGCCCTCTAAAGCGAAAGAGTTTTATCAAAAAGCATTTGATGCCGATAATAAAAACGTTAATTCAATTTCGGGGCTTGCAAATATATGACATTAAACAACTAAAACATTATGCGATCCAGACCGAATTAGCGGCAAGCCCTGTTGTGCTAAGGCTAGTAGCAGTTACACCGACTAATTCCACCAAGGTATCAGTAGCTCCACCATCTTGGAAAACGTAAGTATTATTGGCATCAGCAACAAAAGCAACTGTATTACCGCCTGTGACATTGGCTTGCAAATAAGCGATGACGTTAGCTAAATCAGTCGTTGAATTGATAGTAAGCGGCGTGGTGTAGTTATTGATGTCGTCAAAGCTGATAATACCATTGGTGATGCTATGACTGAGAATATTACCTGCATCAGTACCATTAACTGCTGCCGCATTAGCTGCAATAAAAGTAGTATCTAAATCGAGTCTATCAACACCAGCGGTTGTTGGATTACTGCCAGTTCCCAATTTAAAGTTATTAACTATGTCATGGCTCGTCCCAATACTGTCACCTGTAACAATACGCAGAGTATCAGTGGTAGCAACGGTTTCTGTCAGATTATAAGTATCTTGACCCAGTCCACCCGTGAGCGTGTCTGCACCATCACCACCTGTTAACGTATTGTTAGCACTGTTGCCAAGCAAGTTGTTATTTTCCGCATTACCCGAGCCGTTAATAGCGGCAGTACCTAACAAAATCAGTTGTTCAACATTGGCAGTTAAGGTGTAGTTGGCAGCCGACGAGTAAACAATATCGA
>Ga0208980_10000943_pt1 | contig 17268 bp, 13 predicted proteins | sample WetSurMetagenome_3_FD_187993 | JGI IMG/M metagenome (GOLD analysis project Ga0208980, IMG submission 187993) | Wetland microbial communities from Twitchell Island in the Sacramento Delta, sample from surface sediment Aug2011 Site A1 Bulk (version 2) | ecosystem: Environmental > Aquatic > Marine... | reverse complement strand
TAAAACCCGCTTTTATGTCGCCGGCCCTTGCCTTTCGGCCTGTGACCTGCAACCTTGGAATCCCTTTTAATAGCTGTGTTCCGAAATCCTCACCTTGCCCCGGAACGCCCAATAGATGGCAATCGTATAGGCCAGCACAAAGGGCATGCCGATCATGGCAATGATTGCCATAATCCCCAGGGTTTTATCCGACGATGCCGCATTAAAGATATTAAGGCTGTAACTGGACGAAAGGCTCGAGACAACCAGGTTCGGATATAGGGTAAGACTGAACAGAAATACCAGCGCCAGGATGGTGCACGAAGAGGAAATGAAAGCCTGAAGCGGACGACCCAGGAAGATCGAGCGGGGTATGTTGGCAAAGGCCAGGGCCATAAGGATGACTATGCCCCATGACCACGGATGATCGTGGAAGTTCCGGGCTGCATCCGGGATGGCCGCAAGCGTTAAAATGGTCGCGAGTATGTAGCACACCAGGGTCAGGCCGAAGCCGCGCCACATCCAGCGGTGCACCATCTGCTGCAGGTCCTCCTCTGTTTTCAGATACAGGTAGATGGCGCCATGCATTACGGCAAAGGAAACCGTCAGCAGTCCGACGAGAACCGGGTACGGCCGCACAAGATTGAAAAATCCGCCCACAAAAGATCCCCTGCCATCCACCGGTATGCCGAGCAGTATGTTTCCTGCGGCTACGCCAAACAGGAAGGTCGCCAGCAAACTGGCCCCGAAAAAGGAACAATCCCAGAAGCGCCTCCATGCGGCCGAACTGCGCTTGCTCCGGAACTCAATCGAAACTGCCCGGAAGATGAGCGCAAACAGGAGCAGCATAAAAGCGGCGTAGAAGCCCGAAAATACCGTGGCGTAAGCATTGGGAAACGCCGCGAACATGGCGCCGCCGAAGGTGACCAGCCAGACTTCGTTGCCGTCCCACAGCGGGCCGATAGAATTGAGCATGAGCCGGCGCTCCTTGTCGTTTCGACCCGTCAGATGAAGGATGCCGACTCCCAGGTCAAATCCATCCAGGATAGCGTATCCGGCAAGAAGAACTCCCAGCAGAACAAACCACAAATGGTTTAGATCCACAAATCGACTCCTCCGTTTTTGGGTTGCCCTCCGGACGGCATTGCGAGTGAATGCCCGCCGGTTCCCTCCCGGATTGATTTTCCGGGATCAGGGCAGGGGTTGCCTTTTATTTGTCCTTTTCCTCGGTCAGAGAATCCAGGTGTCCCGGGTATCGGGAGGCGACATCCAAAGCGTCTTTAACGGATGCTTTCCCCGGCAGCGAAACAGTTTCCGGTCCCTTCTGGATTTTCTCGTTCAACAGATAAATCCAGACTGCAAACAGCAAAAGATATATAACGCCGAACATGGCGATCGATCCCGTCACTTGAGAGGCGACAAGGTTTCCGGACACCGCCTCGCTGGTCCGGAGCTGGTTGTAGACGATCCAGGGCTGACGCCCCACTTCGGCGGCCACCCAGCCGAGCTGATTGGCCGCAAACGGCCCGATGACCGAAAAAACGAAAACCCAGAGGAGCCATTTCGCCTGGAACAAGGTTCCTCTTCCAAGACGCCAGAGCGCATAAAGCGTCAGCGCAATGAAGTAGGTTCCCAGGCCCACCATGATGTGGAACGAAAAAAACGGAAGCGCGACCGGAGGGATATCCGGTTCAAACCGGTCGAGACCGGGCACCGGTTTTGTGGCGTCGCGGTGAACCAGAAAGCTGAGCATCCCGGGAATTTCGAGGTTGTAGCGCACGGTCTTTGATTCCGTGTCGGGTATGCCGAAAATCTGCATGGGGGCGCCGCCTTCGGACGAGTGAAACAAACCTTCCATGGCGGCAAGCTTGGCCGGCTGATAGCGCCCGACCGTCTTCGCGCTCGAATCTCCCGAAACAAGCATGGCAAGGGACGAAATTGCAGCTACAACCAAAGCGGTTGTGAACGATTTGCGGGCAATTTCGACGTGCTTCTGCCGGATCAGGTAATAGGCGGATATGCTCAGTACGAAGAAGGTTCCGAGAATAAAGGCCCCGAGCAGAACGTGCACAAGGCGGTCCATTGCGGAGGGATTGAAAACCACGCTCCAGAAATCGGTCAGCTCCGCCCGCTTTGCGATCCCCGCAGGAGTGGAAACGTCCCGGATGACAAATCCGGCCGGCGTCTGCTGCCAGGAAATTGCGACAATAATCCAGATCGCCGAGAATACCGATCCCAGAAAAACCATCAGGGTGGCGAAGAAATGCATCCGGGCCGAAATTTTGTCCCACCCGAACACGAGGAGAGCCAGGAAGCCTGACTCGAGGAAAAATGCGAAGATGCCCTCGGCCGCCAGCACGGATCCAAAAATATCTCCCACGTACCTGGAATAGGTGGCCCAATTCGTCCCGAACTGGAATTCCATGACGATACCCGAGGCCACGCCCAGAGCAAAGTTGAGGGCAAAAATCTTCGTCCAGAATTTCGCCGCAATCTCATACTGAGGGTCCCTGGTCTTGAGATACCGGGTTTCAAGAAAAACCAGAAATGCCCCTACGCCTATCGCCAGCGGAGGGAACAGATAGTGAAACATTATGGTCAGGGCAAACTGTATGCGCGAAAGCGTCACAACATCCATAGCGCTCGTCCTATGTCCAGGTTGCTGGACGGCAAAGAGCTTGCATCCGCATCATCACGGCACACGCTGCTTGAAACGCCACCAATGTGATTATAAATACTTATATCCCCATCGATCGGCTCCCGGCAAGCGTGTAATTCGCCGGCAAACCTGCACAGACAAGCTACGCCTGGTCTGAGTGAAGAAAGTATCATCATGGCAAAGCCCGGGGATCTCGCACCGGATTACATCCGCCGGATAAAATCCGCGTAATTGGTGGCTGCATTTGGACTTTATGGTATCGGCTTCCTGTCCGGTGGGCAGAATTGCCCATCAATCCGATGTGAAGTCTGACGGTTCCCGGCCGATGAATAACTAAGAACCGCGGCATTATTGGGTACCGAATGCCGGAAAAATCGGAGGGCCTGGAGCGGAGCCATGAGCAGCAGGGATAAGCAGAGAATTGGATTGGAGTCCCCGGAAGACAATTATGAAGCAACCGTCCTGGACTTCCTGAACAAGGAAATAGCGGCTGTCCAACCCGCCCGGGGCCAGAATGACCAGTCGGCGGAATTGGATGCGCTTGTTTCGGATCTGCTGAAACAGGTGATGACCGAATCGGACGAATATCAGCCGGGACAGACAGAATTACCCGAAGACAGGCAGTCCTTGATATCGGGCATGATGCCGGATACGGAAGAAGCCTTGCCGGAAGATAACAACCTGCTGGTGAACCTCAACCGCGGGCTCAGCCAGAGTCTGACCGAATCGGACATCTGGGATAGCCAGGCCGCAGAGCCGCCGCCGGCCGCAACCGACCAGACCGGCGGTGATTCCCTGCCGCTTCCTGAAGAACTCGCGGTTCCTCCCCTGATACCCCAGGATACGGGCCGGAACGAGCTTTCGGCTGGCCCCTCCCCGGAGACGGCCGGCAACAAACCTCACCCGTCAATCCGGGAAAGGGAAAGCGTGTTCACGCCGGCTCTCTTGCCCAAAAGGAAGGTGCCGCTTGCCGCAGTTGCAGCGGTCGTTCTGCTGATGCTTGCGGGAGGCGGAGCCTATTATTACTCGAGTTTTTCAAGCAGCGCTTCAAAAAATTCCGCTTTGCCGCCGGACAATCCGGCTCCTCTAGCGGCTGCCGACTTGAGCAATGCCGCGCCAGCGCCCGTGCAAACGGCCCAAAAGCCTGCAAAGCCGCAAAAAACGCCTCCATCCAAAAATTCCATCGAGGCCGGCACAACAGCTCCGGCCGCAGAGCGGTCTGCTGCTCCCGTGAAGGAAGTGCAAACGCCATTACCTCAGCAAACTGCAAGCAATGCCAAAGCGAATCCACCGGCACCCGCTTTCAACGGCGTTTCGGGCGAGACGGGCTCGGCCATTGGAGAAAGAGCAGCTCTGGATAGGCCGGCCGCCTATCCAACGGCGCCCCCGGCTGCTGTGTCGGAACCATCCCCATCCATTGAGAGGAGCCAGTCACCCGTAACTGCTGCCGGTCTGCTTCCGTCCGGTTCGGTTGACACCCCCCCGGCGCTTAACCCGGGCCCGGCTCCGGCAAAAGCCGAAGCTCTGAAGCCGATACCGCAGCCTCTGCCTGCACTTCCCTCGCAGGCAAGGGCATTGGTTCCCGCAGTCCCGATTTCACAGGCAAGCCCGACTTTTCCCGAAGCAGCGGTCCGAATGCGCACCTCGGGCACCGTCATCCTTGAGCTTCAAATAGACGAAAAAGGAAGGGTCGTCAAAGCTACCCCGGTGAGCGGGCCCAACATATTTCACTATCCGGCCGTCAACGCAGCGTTGAAGTGGCGCTATAAGCCTGCCACCATCAATGGTGCCAACGTGCCCAGTCAGGCCAGAGTGACGATGAACTTTAATCTGAACAAATAGTCCGGAGGAAGAATGTTGACAGAACAGCAGAAGCATAAGTATGAAGTGACACGGCAAATGGCAAAGGAGGAATTGGAGGAGCTCGACAAAGAGATCAGCATGGAACTGGCAAAGGCCAAGGACAAGCTTCTGGAACTTCAGCAGGCCAAGAAAGCGGTGAAACAGATATACGACGGCGCCTGTGCCAGAATGGGAGTCAAATCGGTGCTCGAGGTCACGGATTTGAATCTTACCGATCTCGTGAAACAGGCATAGGATCTCATGCAGATGCTATGTATTTTGCAATTCTGTCTGCAATGGCCCCTTTCCTCCGCTGAGACTTCCACTGCCTGAGATCCGTGTAAGACGTGCACAGAAGGTTGCACGTGAAAACTATATCCTGCTCAATCAGATCGACCATCTGTAACGGAGTGCACAGCCCCGGCTCGCGGTGCACCAAGCGGACGAGGATGGGAAACAGGTCTTCCCAGACGCCCTGGCTGATGTAGGAAATACGGATCACAAATTTCGGCAATGCCCGGCAGAGATCCGGTGAATTCAAAGCCTGCCGCATCAGGCTTTCCCGCAGTGAAAAACCCTCCTTGGGAAGATGGACCACCTCCTCGATCATGATTTGAGAGCTGAGCAGCCGGTCAAAAGTGAAGGCCTGCAGAAGCTCGCCGGCCGAAAGGTATTCCCGGGCATTTTCTTCCAGGGCCGCCACGTCTTCGAGCGTGAAATCCACCGTCCTGAGCGACATCCCTGCCCGGAAAAGCGACTGGCGAAATTTGCGCATGAACTCTTCAAAGGTTTTATCGAAAAGCGTGGAGGCATTCCCCAGGTAGACCGCAAAAGTCCGGGTCAGCTGATTGGTCAGGTCCAGAATCGGGGAAATGTCGACCTCGGAGCCTCCCCAAAAGTCTTTTTCAAAAGCCTGCAGCGAATCCAGTTTCCCGAGCTCCGAAGCGGCATCGAGCTTGACCGTCAGATCCTCTTTGGAATAGGCGGTCTGATCCGCATGCTCTTCCCGCACCAGTTTTTCGAATGAGGCGGGATCGTCAACCAGCATTTTTATGACCTCATCCCGGCTGAGGATGTACGGAATCATCCGTGCATCATGGATACAGCGGCGGATGAGGTTCCCGATCAAAAAAGCCAGCTTTTTCCTGATTTCCGAAGAGGCCTGCATGGTTTGTCAGATCCGCAACAGTTTCAACCTCAAGAGTAATAGATCGCGCGACAGCCTGCCACAAGAAATTTGTGCATGCCCCGGCAAAACCGAAACTCCGCCGGTTCTATTGGTATCGGCATCGCGCCGGGAAAGGCTATGGAGTTTTTGACCGATGAAGGAGAATTCCCGTTGCGCAAACCTTCGGGAAGCCTCTGATGGTTTAGGGTTTGCCCTGCGGCTTCCGGGACTCGAAGGCTCCGAAAATATCTCTATTTCTGGGCAGTGCAAAATGGTTCATAATCGACTGCATGAAAAGGATCCTGTATTGCCTTTTACTCATTGTTCTGGCCGGTTGCGCCGGAATGCAAACCGAAAAAGCGGCGGCAAGGCCGGTCACACTGGATAAGGCCGCGGCCGCCAAAGTGATCCAGGAGATAGATAAGGATCGTGCGGACACCAGGGAGTGGCTGCGCAGCAGCCCAAGATCCTATCTCGCGGCTGTCGAGCGCATCAATTTCGGCGACAAGCCCTCTCTGGCTGTCGGCCGCGCAGCCGACAACGATGTCCGGCTGGATGCCGAAGGCATCGAGCCTCACCATCTCAAAGTAATCGTAACCGGTGAGCAGTTTCGCGTCGAAGCCCTGGATGATAAAGCCAGTTTTATTATCAAGGATTCGCCCGTCCGTGAAGCAACCACGGGGCCGGCCGCCATCCGGGTCGGGCGCTTTGAACTGCGCCTTTCCCATCAAAGATACCCGGCCATCATCGTTTTTGATCCCCAGAGCCCCAGGTTTAAGGAGTACAAGGGCATCGAGTATTTTCCGGTAGACCTCGCCTTCCGCTATGAACTCCCGCTGACGCATGATCCCAAAACAGAACCGGTGATCATTATGTCCAGCCGTGGAAATCAGAGGCGGGCCGAACGCGCCGGATGGGTGGACTTTTACGTCGGCGATACGCCTTGCCGGCTCGAAGTAACGCATCTTCTGGAACCCGGTTCCGGAGCGGACGACCTGTCGGTCTTTTTCCGGGACGCAACCAGCGGAAAAGAAAGTTATCCGATGGGCCGGTACGTGGATCTGAAAAAACTCGAGAACGGAAATTATCTGCTGGATTTCAACCAGGCCTATAATCCCGCCTGCGCCTTTTCGGACTATTACAACTGCCCGGTTCCGCCGAAATCGAACACACTGTCAGTTGCGATCCGCGCAGGTGAGATGAATTCCCACTATCATTAGGTATGTGAGCATAGAGGTTTGCATTTTGATCCACGTCGCGCTGCTGAAGCCCGAAATACACCCAAATACCGGGAATATCGCGCGTCTGTGCGCCGCCAATGGATTGCCGTTGCACCTGGTGGGGAATCCGGGCTTTCGCACTGACGACAGGGCCGTCCGTCGCGCCGGTCTCGATTACTGGCCCCATGTGGACCTTCGGCGCGAAACGACTCTTGAGGAACTGAGATCCAGACTGCCGCTCGCGCGATTCTTTTTTTTGAGCGCCCGCGCCGAACGCCTTTACACGGATGTCAGCTATCAGACCGGCGACTGCCTGGTTTTTGGCCCGGAGTCCAGGGGGCTTCCGGAGGATGTGCTGCGCAATAATTGGGATCATGCATTGCGAATTCCGATGAGCTCCGCTAACGTGCGGAGCCTGAACCTGGCAACGGCAGCCGCCGTAGTCGTGTATGAAGCTTTGCGGCAACTATCCGGGGACTTTCGCTATGCACTGAAGCCCGAAACCTCCAAGGGAGGCCGGTGAGGAGAATCGGATGAGAAAAACGCTGCGGGGCTGTAAAATCTGATCCGGGTATCACCTGACTCGCAGCCGGGGGAAGTTATCCGAAATGGACAACATCAAAAAAACCATTCTTTTCGCAGCCGTCGCCGCAATCGGGCTATTCGTTGCATACCTGATCCGGTATTCTTTGCTGACTGTCTATGTCAGCTGCATTTTTGCCATCGTGCTGAGCCCCGCAGTCCAATGGGTCAGCAGCCTGAAGATTCTCCGATGGCATCCCAGCCGGGGCGTAGCTATTGCCCTGCTTGTCATGGCAATCCTCACCGCCCTGGTTGTCCTCCTGGGATTCGGTATGCCGCAGGTGATCGCCGATGTCCAGCAGCTCTTTGTTATCCTTCCCCAGGAACTCAGGAAGCTCCACGATCGTCTCATTGTGATCCCCTATTTCCCCCAGCCGGACAGCCTTACGCTGGAAAAATACGCCTCTGACCTGGCCTCGAACATCACCGGATTGTTCGGGAGCATCGCCAGCGGCATCGCCTCCATTGCGGCCGTCGTCGTTCTGACTGCCTATCTCATCCTCGAAGGGGAGCAGGTGTTCGAGCGGGCCCTTTCCCTGCTGTCCCGGGAAAAACGGGACCGGTTGAGAACCGTGCTGATCGCGGCCGCAGTGCGCATGCGCAAATGGCTTGTGGGCCAGGCGCTGCTGATGCTGATCCTGGGATCCGCGAGTGTGCTGGTATTCGGCCTGCTCAAGGTCCGGTACTTCTATCTGCTGGGTGTATTTTCCGGCCTCGCCAATTTTGTTCCGATGCTGGGGCCGATAGTCAGTGTGATTCTTGCGGGACTGGTGGCCGCGTTCGACTCGTGGAGCAAGCTCATCGGGGTGCTTGTTTTTTTCTTTATATATCAGCAGATCGAAAACGCATTTCTTACGCCCAGAATCATGAAATCCCAGGTCCAGCTATCGGCCTCAGCCATCCTGATCGCGCTCCTGATCGGGAGTGAACTCGCAGGGATCACCGGGGCGATGATGGCGATACCGTCAGCGGTTCTTGTCTCGGTATTGCTGGATTCATTTGTGATTCAGAGGCGGCAGAGCGACGCTCCATAGCCAGGGAATTCCCTATTCATTTTCTCCGTTCTCCCTGCCGGAGTAAGGGATGCCCAACTGCCGGATCTTTCTGTAGAGATTGCTGCGCTCTATCTGCAGAGCCTGGGCCGCCCGGCTGACGTTTCCTTTGTTTTCCACCAGTTTTTGCAGGATGAATTCCTTCTCGAACTTTTCGCGCGCGCCCTGGAGCGAATACGCTTCCTCCTGGCCCGCCTGGGACAGCAGGGTCCGATTCAACAGCGCATCGGGCAGGTCGTAGATATCGATTCGCGACTGGGGCGTCATTATGATGATGCGCTCCATGATGTTCTTCAATTCCCGCACGTTGCCCGGCCACGGATAGCTGTCGAGAACTTCGGAGGCCTTGCGCGTCAACACGGGCGGCTTTCGGCCGTACCGCCGGGCGAAATCATCCAGGAAGTAGGACGTAAGCACCGGAATATCCTCTCGTCGCTCGCGCAAAGGCGGCAGCTGAAACGGAAGAACGTTGAGCCGGTAGTACAGATCTTCACGGAAATTGCCGGCCTCGATCTCCCGCTCCAGGTTCTTGTTGGTGGAGGCGATGACACGGACATCCACATTCATGGAAGCGTTTCCGCCCACGGGCGTGAATCGCTGCTCTTCCAGAACCCGCAAAACCTTGGCCTGGGTTTTGGGGCTCATATCGCCTACTTCGTCCAGGAACAGCGTCCCGCCATCGGCCTGGGCAAATTTGCCCTCCTTGTCTTCGGAAGCGCCCGTAAAGGAACCTTTAACATGGCCGAACAGCTCGCTTTCGATAAGCTCTTCGGGGATAGCGGCGCAATTCATCTCCACAAAGGAGCTGTCGCGGCGCAGGCTGTGCAAATGGAGCAGCCGGGCAACGAGTTCTTTGCCTGTCCCGTTTTCCCCGCAGATGAGGACCCTTCCGTTGGTCGGCGCCGCAAAGGCGATTTGCTGGCGCAGCGCCTGCATCGGCACCGAGTCTCCGATCATCACGTATTTCTGGGCGATCTGCTCCCTGAGGAGACGATTTTCTTCCTGCAGCTGGTGCTGGTTCAGGGCGTTTTTGACAACCAGCAGGGTTTTTTCCAGCGACAGCGGTTTTTCGACAAAATCGAATGCACCCAGTTTGGTCGCGCGCACCGCGGTCTCGATCGATCCGTGGCCCGAAATCATGACCACTCCCGTTCCGGGAGAGATTTGCCGTATCTTGGCCAGCGCCTGAAGGCCGTCCATCCCCGGCAGCCAGATGTCCAGGAGCACCACCGAGAACTCCCGCTTCAGCAGGAGTTCCAATGCCTCCTCCGCGCTGGAGACGGCCTGGGCGTCGAACCCGGCATCCTCGAGGATTCCCTGGATCGACGTCTGGACGTTTTTTTCATCATCAACGATCAAAATTGCAGGACGAATCATAGGGGCTTCATTGTGATCCGGTTTCAGGCCGGAGCCAAGGGCAAATCAATCAGGATGCGGGTGCCTACCGGCATGTTCGGCTCCGCGCGCACATTGCCGTGATGATCGGATATTATCTGGCGCACAATCGCCAGACCGAGGCCGGTTCCGCCTTTCCGGGTCGAAATATAGGGAAGAAACACGTCATCCTGATACTCTTCCGGAAATCCCCGCCCGGTATCTCCGACCTCGACGGTCACGCACCCCTGCTGCGGGTTGCAGGTAGTTCTCAGATTCAGGATCTTTTTGTGCGCATTCTCGGCCATGGCCTCCAGCGCGTTGTCGAACAGGTTGATGAACACACGCTTCATTTGTTCGGGATCCAGCTTCAGTTTCGGGATGCCCAAATCATAGTTCTTCTGGACATTGATGTCCGAAACGCGCCCGTTATACAGGTTCAGCGTGTTGTCCAGGATGCGGTGGAGGTCGGTTTCCTCCAGCCTGGCCTCGGGAAGACGCGCAAAACGCGAAAACTCATCGACGAGATTTTTAAGGGAGGCGACTTCCTGAATAATTGTATGAACGCATTCGTCGAGCAGTTTTTCAAACCTTGAGAACTCGGCCTGCCATGTACCCGAGATGCCCGACGGCAGCGGCGCCATCTGCCGGTACCTGCGCAGCAGGCGTTCGGCGGACAGCTGGATGGGGGTCAAAGGATTCTTTATTTCGTGGGCCAGGCGGCGCGCCACTTCCTGCCAGGCCGACATCTTTTCCATCCTGAGGAGCTCGGTCATATCGTCCAGCACCATCACCCAGCCCGTGCGCTGACCGGCGCTGTCTTCGAGCGGTGTCACCGTGGCGGCGAGCTGCAGGCTTTTCCCGGGGAAAGCGAGCTCGATATTTCTCACGACGGGCCCCAGCACCGCCGATTTCTGCAGGAGAGCGCGCATAATATCGCTTGTCGGGGGGTGGACCACTTCTTCGAGCCTGGCGCCTCCCCTGAAATCCTCAACCTGCAGCATCTGGATGGCAGCTCGGTTCATAGTGCGTATGCCGTATTCGCGGTCCAGGGATATCACCCCTGTAGTGATCGTCTGCAGAATCGTCTCGATATAGCGGCGGCGGTCGTCAAGCTCGACATTCGTGCGGCGCAGATTCTGCTGGGCGGCCTCGATGCGCCGCTCGTTTTCCTGCAGGTCGCCGGTCATGCGGTTGAAGGAAGCCACCAGGCTCTCGAGCTCGTCAAAGGCCTGGCATTCCACGCGATGACCCAGGTTTCCCATGGCGACCGCGGCGGCGCCTTCCGCCAGCGCCTTGATCGGGACCGTAATGCGTTTGGCCAGATACAGGGCAAACCAGGCAAAAGCGAAAACGATCAGGAGGGTTGCGACCACCAGCATGAGAAGAGAGTTGAAGCGGAGTGCGGATTCTTCTGCCTGAAGCTGCTCATATTTATCGTAGGCTTCCATCACCGCATCTGCCCTGAATTTGGCGCTTTGCGGATTCGCCGTTTCCGTCAGAACAGCGCCCGAAATCCTGCCGCGCGCATCCCGTATGGGAGCCGTGGCCCAGGTGATCTCATTCAAGGCATCGGTTGGATAGGCGCGCGCTACAAGGAACCCCTGCTGGCCGAGGAGCGCCTGGTCGACCAGGTGCTTTATGGAATTATTATGGCTGCTCGAGGAAACCGCGTTCCCGGCATCCGCGGTTTGCCGGGCGTGATTGTCGTATATCCTCACGTTGCCCAGGACGTACTGGCGGCAGAATTCCTGCAGTTTCTGCCGAAGCTTCGGCTGCAGCTCGGGATTTAATCCTTCCCCGGACTGGAAAAATCCGGCGATGCTCCCGGCAAAGGATTTCGAGCGCTGCTCCGCTTCCGCATAGTACTGCTGAGCCAGCAGGCGGCTGTTCTCCATCATCTGGGCATGGGGAGCACGGAACCATTGCTCGATGGAGGAACTGAGGAGGCTGTAGGCAAGGAAAAAGAGGAGCACCGCGGGCAGGAGCGACAGGACGATGAATGTCCGGACCATTTTGCTCTTGAAACCGCTTCCGACCAGGCCGCTTTTTCTCTCAAAATAAAGCTTGATCAGGTTCCGCCCGAGCACTGTGGCGAGAATCAATAACGCCAGCACGACCACGACCGTGGCTGTGTAGAGCAGGAAGGTCATTCTTATGAATCGCGGGCTCCCGACCGAGGTCTGGTGCAAAAAGGTCTGCGTGGCAGCCAGCGAGAGAACCAGGAAAATGATGCCGGCAAGAATATACCGGCGGGTCCGGGACCCTTTCCCATCCGGTGGATTCGTGAAGCCCGAAAGTTCCGTCATAGTGTCCGCAAGACTCGGAAATACTTTATTATAGACCATGGCCACGGATTTCCCGAGTACTCATGAAGCCAGTTGACGCTGCGCCTGCGAAAGAATAGATTCAAGCATCACGCAGAGGAGGCCTATTGAAAGTTCTCATTACCGGAGGAGCGGGGTTTATCGGTTCTTATCTTGCCAGGGCTTATCTGGAGCGGGGGGATGAGGTCTACGTCATTGACGACCTCTCGACGGGAAGCCTAAACAATGTCCGGCCCTTCATGCAGCATCCCCTGTTCCATTTCGTCCAAGACACCATTCTGAACCGGGACATCATGCTGGAGCTCATGGGCACTTGCGATGTGGTCGCCCACCTCGCAGCCGCCGTGGGAGTCCGCCTGATCATCGACGAACCGCTCCGCTCCATACACACCAACATCGTGGGAACCGAGATTGTCCTTGAACTGGCCGACAAGTTTCGCAAGAAAACATTCCTGGCCTCCACCTCGGAGGTTTACGGCCGGAATTCTCAGGTGCCTTTAAAAGAAACCGACATGCGCATTTACGGCTCGACCCATGTAGCCCGCTGGAGCTATGCCGCAACGAAAGCCATGGATGAGTTTCTGGCGCTCGCCTATTACCGGACCAAACAGCTTCCGATCATCATCGCGCGCTTCTTCAACACTGTCGGGCCCAGGCAGACAGGCCGGTACGGCATGGTTATTCCGCGCTTTGTGGGCCAGGCATTGAGAAATGAACCCATCACGATTTACGGCGAGGGCACACAAACCCGCAATTTTACCTATGTCGGAGATGTGGTACGGGGCGTCATAGGCCTTATTAATGAACCCAGGGCTGTCGGCGGCATATTCAATATCGGCGGGAATGAAGAGATATCCATCAATGAGCTCGCCGCGCGGATCAAAACGATTACAAACAGCTCTTCGCCCTTCCAGCACGTACCGTGCGATGAAGCCTATACGGAAGGTTTTGAGGACATGGAGCGCCGTGTGCCGGACATCTCCAGAATAGCAAATTTGATTGGCTACAAAAACACCTGCAGCCTGGACGACATCCTGATCAAAGTGGTGGAATACGAAAGGGCAAGGCAGGCATCGAAGGAGGAGTGAGTATGCGCCGACTTTTATGGGTTATGATCCCGCTCTTTGCAGCATTTTCAGCTGCCCGGCAACCACAGAAATCGGAACGGGCGCCCGGCCTTTACATTACTTTTGAAACCACGCTGGGGGATATCCACTGCAAGCTTTATGAAAATGAGGCGCCGCTGACCGTGCGCACTATCGTCGGCCTGGCGACCGGAAAGATGACTTACATAGATCCCCGCACAAAACAGAAGGTTTCGGGAAAGCCTTTGTATGACGGCCTCACTTTCCACCGCGTTATTCCCCAGTTCATGATCCAGGGCGGCGACCCTCTCGGGACCGGCGAAGGCGAACCCGGAGGGCCCGGCTTTCCTTTCAAAGATGAATTTTCCAGCCTGAGCTTCAACGTCGCGGGACGCCTGGCCATGGCCAATGCCGGCCCGAACACCAACGGCAGCCAGTTTTTCATCACGGAAGTCCCTACGACCTATCTGGACAAAAAACACACCATCTTCGGCCAATGCGAGGATCTTCCGGTGATAAAGAAAATCGCGAGAACGAAGGCCGAGGATGACCGTCCGATCACCCCGGTCGTGATCAAGCATGTCTCCGTTGAGCGCGTCGGACCCAAACCGGCGGCCGCGCCAGAGGACGGCCCAACGGCGCAAAATCCGTAAAAGCCATGACACAAAAGGGCGGCTTCAAGAATATCAAGCTCGGCAAAAATGTTTACCGGCAGATGAAGCGGCGCGGCCCGCCGGACCGCGCTCCCGCGAAGAATGCGCCCCGTCCGCCGAATAAGAAGTCTTAGGGCGGATTGATGCAGTTGAATCGAGAGGCGGTCCGAGCAGTCTGCCTGATCCGAATTGCCTCCGCGCTCGGGTTTTGCCTTTCGACCTCCGCTTGATTAGCCTATAATCGGCCCCAGGAATCACCAGACATCGAACAGTCTAATTTCGCCCGGGAGAGGCCTATGTCCATGATCGGGAGAACACTCGCGCATTATGAAATCACGGGCCAGCTCGGCCGCGGGGGCATGGGAGAGGTATATCAAGCGAAGGACAAAAAACTCGGCAGGGATGTGGCGATCAAGGTGCTGCCCGAGGAATTTGCCAGGGATGCGGATCGTGTAGTCCGGTTCCAGCGCGAAGCCAAATTGCTGGCATCGCTCAATCATTCCAACATCGCCGCCATTTACGGGCTGGAGGAATCCGGAGGAACGAACTTCATTGTTCTTGAGCTTATCGAGGGCGAAACGCTGGCGGACCGGATAAAAGCCGGGCCAATCCCGGCGGAAGAATCCCTCAAACTGGCTCTCCAGATTGCCGAAGCCCTCGAAGCGGCGCATGAAAAAGGCGTGATCCACCGCGACCTCAAGCCGGCCAACATCAAGGTGACTCCCGATGGAAAAGTCAAGGTGTTGGATTTCGGCCTGGCCAAGGCATACGCCGGAGAGCAGGCAGAGCTGAATCTGTCGAACTCGCCGACGATGAGCGATATGGCTACGCAACAGGGCGTAATCCTGGGCACGGCGGCATATATGTCACCGGAGCAGGCCCGCGGAAAAGCTGTGGACAAGAGGGCCGACATCTGGGCATTCGGCTGTGTGCTGTATGAAATGTTGACGGGACGCGCAGCGTTTTCGGGCAAGGACGTAACCGACATTCTTGCCGCCGTGATCCGTGCCGAACCGGAATGGGACCACCTTCCCGCGAACCTGCATTGGCGGCTGCGGGAGGTACTTGAGCTTTGTCTGAACAAGGATGCCAAGGACCGATGCCATGATATCTCTGATGCGAAAATCAGCATTCAGAGAGTTCTGACTGATCCCAGCGGATTGTTGTCGCCGGTTGCGGCGGCAGAGCCTCGGAAGAAACTGATGGCAATCCTGCCGTGGGCGCTGGCCATCATCCTGGTTGGTATAGGTGTCTGGTTTTTAAAACCGAAACCTCCCGCTGAACCGCGCCCCGTTACGCGTCTATATTACGAGCTGCCGAAGGACCAGCAATTCGTCTTTCCCTATGACAGCATTCTCGCGGTTTCGCCGGATGGCAGCCAGTTTGTATACAGCACGCCGGAAGGGCTTTATTTGCGCTCATTGGGCGAACTGGATGCCAAACTCATTCAGGGGACTGGAGAGAATCCGCAGCGCCCCTTTTTCTCGCCCGACGCCAAATGGATAGGCTACTGGTCCGGAACAGACAACCAATTGAAGAAAATCGCCATCAGCGGAGGCGCGCCGGTGGCTTTGACAAGTTTGCCTGGCGGTGGAACCTTCAGTTGGGGGGACGATGGCAGGATTGTATATGGCCAGATGTTGGCGGGCCTCATGCGTGTTTCCGCCAACGGAGGAACTCCGGAAGCATTTCTCAAGAACGAGAAGGGAGGACTCATACACCCGCAGATTCTGCCGGATGGCGAGTCTGTTCTCTTTACCAGCATCGCTTCGCAGCCTTACAAAATCATGGTTCAGTCGCTGAAATCGGGGGAACGCAAGGAATTGCTCCAAGGCGACACCTCCCGTTATCTCCCGACCGGGCATCTCGTCTACGCGGTTGGCAATAACCTTCTTGCTGTCCCGTTCGATCCTGACAAGCTTGAGGTAACAGGGGGGCCGATTCCCATGGTCGAAGGCGTTTTTCGAATGGGTGGCGCACTGCAATACGCCGTCTCCGATTCGGGTACGCTGGTTTATATGCCGGGAGCACAAACAACCACCGCCTTCGCACTTCCTCCGCGTACTCTCGTGTGGGTGGACCGGACCGGGAAGGAGGAGCCTCTCTCTGCTCCACCGAATGCTTACTCCTTTCCGATGCTATCTCCCGATGGAACCCGAGTAGCTCTCACTGTTACAGCTAGCAATAATTTGGATCTCTGGACCTGGGACATTCTCCGCAAAACCCTCACGCGTTTGACCTTTGATGCCGCCGCGCATGTTGCGCCCCTTTGGACCTCCGATAGCAGACGGATTGCCTATCTATCGGTGTTGGATTTAAATGAGGTCTGCTGGAAGGCAGCCGATGGCACGGGAAAGACCGAGTCTCTCGGCTCGTGGCCCAACGCAATCGCTTTTCCTTCATCCTGGTCCGACAACGGGAAAACGCTGGTGGCGGCCGTAATTAATAACCTCAGTGCCGAATCGATGGGCGGTGTTTCGCTGGTAACTGATATCGGTGCATTACCACTGGAAGGGGATCGCAAGGCAAGACTTTTGCTTCAGGAAAAGCATAGTGAAACTCAGCCGGAAATATCGCCCGATGGCCGATGGATGGCATATACATCCGATGAGTCGGGACAGAACCAGATCTATGTGCGTCCGTATCCCGATGTGGAGGGTGGGCGCTGGCAAATCTCCAATAGTGGCGGAGACAGCCCGCTCTGGTCGAGGGATGGCAGGGAGCTGTTTTATCGCAACGGCGATGAGGTCATGGCGGTCTCGGTGAAAACAGAGCCCACCTTCACTCTCGAAACACCCAAAGTGCTGTTTTCTGGAAACTATGTTTCTGCCGGTTTTAGTTTCCCGGCCTTCGAACTCCATCCATGGGACATAGGTCCGGACGGTAAGCGTTTCCTTATGATGAAGGACGCCCAGGCAGCCAGCGGCATGTCCACATCCGGATTTCCGCGCCGTCTCAACATCGTCCTTAATTGGACAGAAGAGCTGAAGCAGCGGGTTCCATTGAAATGATCGAAAGCTGCTGCGAGGTATCGTGGAGGTATCGTGGGCGGCGCCATTTCCGGAGCGAATGCTGCCGCGAAAAAATCCTGGAGCGCGTAAACGGGTTTCCCGTTCAGCGTTTTCGGAGCTTGCGGTTCCCCGTCTCCCGGAATACAATCAACACTCCGCCGGAGCATTCAGGCGGCGGACCGCATCAACCGGAGAGGTGTCCGAGTGGTTGAAGGAGCACGCTTGGAAAGCGTGTGTAGGGGTAACCTTACCGCGGGTTCGAATCCCGCCCTCTCCGCCAGTTATGCTTTTATGCCGTTGATTCTGAGGAAGTTAT
>Ga0208980_10000942_pt1 | contig 17277 bp, 14 predicted proteins | sample WetSurMetagenome_3_FD_187993 | JGI IMG/M metagenome (GOLD analysis project Ga0208980, IMG submission 187993) | Wetland microbial communities from Twitchell Island in the Sacramento Delta, sample from surface sediment Aug2011 Site A1 Bulk (version 2) | ecosystem: Environmental > Aquatic > Marine... | reverse complement strand
CTTTTGAATGATATTAATCTTGAGCCCGATATTTATACCTTCATTGAAATTGGAAGAGAAGCTGCAACAATTGTAATGTTAGTTTTCATTTCTTTATTAGCTGGAGATAACCGGCAGAAAAAAATTGGTTATTTTTTTATTGCATTCGGTATCTGGGATATATTCTACTACATTTGGCTTTATCTGTTTATTCAATGGCCAAAATCATTGCTGGAATGGGATATACTTTTTCTAATACCTCTTATATGGTGGGGACCGGTAATAGCACCCATTCTGATTTCTATTTTATTAATCTCAATCGGTTATTTATTAACAAATGATATTAAATTTAAAGTGACTACAATCGATTGGATACTTTTTTGCTTATCCATAATTGTTCTTTTATACACTTTTACGGAAGACAGCATCATATCTATAATTAGCGGAATGGTTAAATTAACTGAAATCCGACCAACCAGTTTTAATTGGATTTTGTTTTTGACGGCTTACCTAGCCTGGATTATCACTTCTGTCAAAGTATTTTATCCAGGTTTAAATAGTAAATATAATCGTTCATAGTTGGCAATTTTGACAATATTACCTCTCCGTTCATATTTCCGGCTCATAATCCCCTATCGGTAACAAATAAATGATTACTTTAATCTAATCAATAATTGAAAGTTAGGATTTAGCGAAGTATTATTGTGTACTAAATTTTTAAGAATTAACAATCAAGAAAGAGAACAATGGGAAAAGGCGATAAAAAATCAAAAAAAGGAAAAAGATTCCAGCATTCATTTGGCAAAACAAGAAAACGTAAAAAGGGTCGGACAATAAGCTCACGAAAGAAAGTTGTAGAGAAACCAAAACCAGTTGAACATAAAAAACCAACGAAATCTGAAACTGAATTTGTAAAACCAGTTGTTGCAGTTGAAACTAAAGCTGAAGAAATTGTTATAAAAAAACCTGAAATATCTGAGATTAAAGAAGAAGTAAAGCTTCCTGAAATAATCGAAACGGCTATTCCAGAACCTCCGAAAATTGTAGTAGAACCGGTGATCGAGGAACCTAAAGCAAAGGAAACCGTTCAGGAAGCAATAAAGGTTGAGATGAAAGAGAAAGAGAAACCTGCAGAAGAAGCCCCGAAGAAAAGAGGAAGACCTAAAAAGAAAAAAGAGGAATAATTTCTTCTCCTAAAATTTAATGAACTACAAATAGATTATTATCACGATTTGAATCTGGTATTCTGAGATCGCCTAACTGGATTTCCTTTAATATATCTGTCAATTTAAATTCGGTTGAGAATATATCGTTGCTATTCTGCCAAACATCCGCTGGATAATAATATTCTTCAGTTGTTCCATTTTCATAAGTTAACTTCAGTTTGACAGGTGTTGGGATATTACCAACTTTTTTTATAGTAATTCCAGCTATATCATCTTCGACTCTCACTCTGTCAATTGCCAGATCAGGATAGCCGACATTAAAAAACCATGGATTCCAAAACCAGTTCAGGTTTTTGCCAGTTACCTCATTAAAAGTGAAAAAGAAATCGTAAGGAGTTGGATGCTTACCACTCCATCTGGTAATGAATTCCTGCATAGCATTAAGAAAGAGATCATCGCCAAGCATATCACGTAAAATTTCATAAGCGATGGAAGAACGGTTATAAGCTGAATTGCGATACGCATTATATGTATGAGAAAGTGAAGGAATCATCGCCGGGATATCAGTTTCAGTTCCAGCTAAATATTCATAATTACGAACATTGCTAATTAGTCGTGAATTAATACCAGTTAATTTTTCCATATACTTAAATGGCAGCATAACCGCCCAGCCTTCATCCATAAAAGCATATTTCTTCTCATTCGTCCCGACATAGAAAGGAAAATATTGGTGAGCCAATTCGTGTGCTGTCAGTGAAACTGAATTCTCCCAAACATCAGGAGAACCGTTGTTAACCATCATCGGGAATTCCATTCCACCACCTCCTTTTCCATTATTAAACGCGACTACCGATGGAAAAGGAAATTTTATTCCCGGCATTTCATAAGAAAAATAAATTAATAGATCTTTACATGTATTTGCAATATCATAAAAATCTGGTGAATCTGAAGGATAAACAGTCTGAACAAAAACTGATTGATTGTTACTGCTGTCAATAATAGTTCTCAGACCATCCCACAGGTAATGATCACTGACTGCAAAAGCGAAGTCAGTAACATGATTGGCTTTGTAAATCCAGGTATTTTTACTTTTTTCATTTTTATAAATTGTAGAAAGATTCAGATCACTTGGAGTTACGATTCTTACAACTTCCTTTGATTCTTTAGCTGCTGAATATCGCTCCAAAATATTTTCATTAAGAACTTCTTCGGGATTCTGCAATTCGCCGGTTGCCCAAACACCAAAATTGTTTGGCAGTGTGATGCTTACATCAAAATTTGAAAAGTCATTATAGAACTCTTCCTGCCCTCCATAGTTAAAATAATCCCAGCCATTAATATCATCATAAACAGAAATCTGTGGATACCAATATCCAACAAAAACTGAAGTTGAATCGTACACACCCATCCGTAGAGTTGCTTTAGTTGGAAGTTTAAACTTCCATTCAATTAAAAAATCTATAGAAGATTTTGGAGAGATAGGCTCAGGAAGGTAGATAACAGCTACTGTATTTGTTACTCTGAATATACTTCGGTTTTCCAGATTAATGGTGCGACCATTAATGCTGATTTTTGTAATCGACACTCCATCCGTAACGGCTTCGGGTATCAATGCGTAATCTCTGGCACTTCCCTTTTTGAAGACGTTGGGATATAATCTTAAAAGTATCCTGTTAAGCGTATCAGGACTGTTATTGTAATAAGTTATCTCTTCACTCCCAATTATTTCATAAGTCGAAGGATCAACTTCAACTTCAATTTTATAATCAGTAGAATTTTGCCAATATTCATTCCCGGATTTACCATCAGGAGAACGTGTTCCATCTTCATAAGCAGATTGAATATTTCTCGGAATGAATAATTTTTCCTGACTCAATGAGATTGAAGAGAAAAGAATTACTATGAATGCGATAAGAATAATATTGATGTGCTTCAATTCGATTACCTTGAAATCATTTGGGCAGGTAGATTACATTTTGATTATTCGAATAGAGACTTATTGTCTCCAAGGTTAAGTTTATTTTTACCAAACCTTTTATAAGCAAGTGCAGTTGCTTCCCTTCCCCTTGAAGTTCTTTGTATAAATCCCTGCTGAATAAGAAATGGCTCGTAAACTTCTTCGATAGTGCCGGGATCTTCGTTAACTGCTACCGATAAAGTATTTAATCCAACAGGTCCGCCATTATATTTTTCTATGATAGCAAGAATAATTTCTTTATCCATTTCATCAAGTCCAAAATCATCTACTTCAAGAGCAATGAGTGCTTTCTTAGCAACTTCAAGATCAATTTTCTTTTTGTTGTCAAAATCAGCAAAGTCTCTCGTTCTCCTCAGAAGTCTGTTGGCTATTCTCGGAGTTCCGCGAGAGCGTTTTGCAATTTCATAAGATGCATCTTCATCAACTTCAATATTGAGAATTTTGGACGATCGTAAAATTATTTTTTGAATGCTATCAGCTTCATAATAGTCCAACCTGAATTTTATACCAAACCTGTCTCTAAGCGGAGATGTTAACATACCAGCTCTCGTCGTCGCACCAACAAGTGTGTATTTGGGAAGACTAAGTTGAATTGATCTTGCATTCGGTCCGCTGTCAATCATAATATCAAGCTTATAATCTTCCATAGCAGAATAAAGATATTCTTCAACAACAGGACTTAAACGATGTATCTCATCAATAAAAAGTACTGATTTTTCTTCGAGGTTTGTAAGTATACCGGCAAGATCGCCGGGCTTTTCCAGAACAGGACCGGAAGTTACTTTAAGCTTTACTCCCATTTCGTTTGCAATGATGTATGCGAGTGTAGTTTTACCCAAACCCGGAGGACCTGTAAGCAGAGAATGATCAAGCGCTTCATCTCTTTTTTTAGCTGCCGAAATAAAAATATTCAGATTGTCTGTGATCTTTTGTTGTCCCGCAAAATCTTTAATGCTTAATGGCCGGATAGATTGCTCAAAGTTTTTTTCTTCTTCAGTAAGATCTGGGTCTGTCGATTTGGATTTACGCATCAAACGAAATTATAAATGTTATTATTCTTGAATGAAATTTATTAAAAAGAATGCTAATCTAACTATGCCAGCTTTTTGGTAATCAGGTAACGAGTTCCTTATTATGAATCTTCAGTTTATGAATTGCCAGCACCATAAATGTCATCAAAGTTATCATAATCACTGCTGCAACGAATGACTGCCAGCCTGAGAAACTATAACCCCAAAGTAAATTAATTCCCGGAGTCCAGGCACTTCCATAAAGGATGATAAGATGGACAACATAAATTAGCAGTGTATTCCTTCCTGCAAGTATAATTAGTTGAGGAATATGATTTACCCGTAACGATATGTATGAAACGACTGAAGTAAGTAAGAGCACGAAACCCACCCGGTAAAAAATTGTATTAGGCTCAGCTTGTGGATCAACTATTTGAACTTGCAAAGCTTGAAGTATTAATTCACTAGCAATTGCTATTATAGTAAATGCAACACCGAATACTGCAAGCAGTTTACTAAAGCGTGCCGTTTTAAATACTAATGGATTTTGTGCTAAATAGCAGCCTAAAATTCCGCCAGCTATAACATAACCTGACCATGGAAATAAGGGGAACAAAGATCCTGATCCACTATAGAAATAGGCGGCAACAGGTGCCGGTAAAAATGAGATCCAGTTTATTGTTTCTATAAATGGTGAAGCAACAAATATGATAGTAGTAATCGTTATAAATGTTGCTGTGTAATTTAATTTTAATTTTTCAGCAATGAATAAAATTAATAATAAGATCAAAAGACTAAATCCAATTAACTGTAAAACATCCGCTGAAATAAACAATTGCCACTTATCTGCTGTTACATCTGAAAAATCAAATATTGTCCAGGTGGGATACTTGAGAAAGTAACCAAGAAAAATTAAAAGGAATGCCCGGCGAAATCCTTTCTTAACACGGTAATTTTCTCCAAATGGTCTTTTAACCGAGTGAAAGAGATAAGTAAAAACGGTTCCTGCTGTGAACATAAAAATCGGTGCTGTCATTCCACGCAGAAAGTACCAGACAGCATAGACGGGAAGCTCGGTTGTTCTTAATTCCGGTGCAAGTAAAACATCAATTGTATGACCCTGCACCATCTGAAGCACAGCAATCGCCCGCATCAAATCTATAAAAATGACTCTATGTGCCTGATCAGTTGTATGCATTCAGATTACAATTAATACCAGAGAAATTTAGCAATAAAAAAGCCCGCTAAAAAGCGGGCCGTGAATAAAATGTATGTATAAATCAGGAAATATCTATTGTTCTTGGTTTTGTTTTTTCGCTCTTCGGAAGATGTACTATTAACTGACCGTTATCATACTTAGCACTGATTTTTGTCTTATCAATTGAATCGGAGATTTTAAACTTCCTGAAATAATTTCCAAGTTCATTCTCATTGAGAATATAATCCCTATTGACTGCCTCATCATAATTTATTCTTCCGAATACTATCAACGATTCTTCAATTACTTTAACCTGCACTTCACTCCTTACAACTCCTGGCATATTTGCCACTAGAATATATTCATCAGCATTCTCATAGATATCTGAAGAAGGCAACACATTATTCTGCGTTCTCAGTATTTCTTCTATCGAATAATTATTAAAAGCTTTTACTGCAATTATTTCTTTACTATCTGACATTATTAACTCCTTATTTATAATTCGTTGCGATAAAATTAGGAGGGATCAGGAAATCCAATCCCTCATTAAAGAATATTACTTGTCTTTATTATCGTTGTCATCAACTACTTCGTATGAGGCATCCTGCACGTTTTCTTTCTGATCTTTGGGTTGTTCAGGACCACCTTTGCTCTGCTGCTGCTCTGCGGTTTGCTGACCTGCCTGCTGATAAAGTTGAGAAGCTATTTCGTTCCACACCTTGTTCAGTGACTCGGTAGCAGCCTTTATCTGATCTGAATTATTTGTTGCAATCGCATCTTCAACTTTTTTGATTTCAGTTTCCAGCTTTGATTTAGCATCGACGGATAGCTTGTCTTTCATTTCTTCTATTTGCTTTTTGGTTTGAAATACCAGACTGTCAGCCTGATTCCTTATCTCCACACTTTCTTTTTTCATCTTATCTTCAGCAGCATGCTCTTTTGCATCATGTTTCATTTTTTCGATTTCCTCTTTGCTCAAACCGCTTGAAGAAGTAATCCTAATACTTTGTTCTTTACTTGTTGCTTTATCTTTAGCAGCTACGTGAAGAATACCGTTAGCATCAATATCAAAAGTGACTTCGATCTGCGGAACACCACGCGGTGCTGGCGGAATACCATCGAGGTGGAACCTTCCAAGTGTTCTGTTATCTGCAGCCATAGGTCTTTCACCCTGAAGGATATTAATTTCCACTGATGGCTGACTATCCGATGCTGTTGAGAATATTTCACTTTTCTTTGTCGGAATAGTTGTGTTCGAATCGATCAGCTTTGTCATAACACCGCCAAGTGTTTCAATACCAAGTGACAATGGAGTTACATCAAGAAGTAAAACATCTTTTACATCACCGGCTAAAACACCGCCTTGAATTGCTGCACCAACTGCTACAACTTCGTCAGGGTTAACACCTTTGTGAGGCTCTCTTCCAAACAGATCTTTTACAAGCTGCTGAACCATTGGTATTCTTGTTGAACCACCAACAAGTATTACTTCGTGAATATCTGATTGAGAAACTCCGGCATCTTTCATCGCTTGCTGGCAAGGGATTTTTGTTCTGTCAACCAAATCGTGAATCAGCTGTTCGAATTTTGATCTGCTTAAATTGATATTTAAATGTTTTGGTCCATCCTGTGTTGCAGTTATAAACGGAAGATTTACATCCGTAGCGTTAGATGAAGATAATTCAATCTTTGCTTTCTCAGAGGCTTCTTTTAATCTCTGCAAAGCCATAGGATCTTTTTTGAGATCTATACCTTCAGCTTTTTTGAATTCATCAGCTAAATAGTCAATCAATCTTTGATCGAAATCATCACCGCCAAGGTGAGTATCACCATTTGTTGACTTAACTTCGAAAACACCTTCACCCAATTGTAAGATGGATACGTCAAATGTTCCTCCTCCTAAGTCATAAATAGCGACTACGTGATCTCTTGTTTTTTTATCTAATCCATATGCAAGTGCTGCAGCGGTCGGCTCGTTAATAATTCTCTTAACATGTAAGCCGGCAATTTCACCGGCATCTTTAGTTGCCTGTCTCTGGGAATCATTGAAGTATGCTGGAACTGTGATTACTGCTTCAGTCACTGGTTGACCAAGATAATCTTCTGCTGTCTTTTTCATCTTCTGCAAAATCATTGCACTAATTTCCGGCGGAGAGTAAATACGATCTTGAATTTTTACTCTAGCGGAATTACTCTCGCCTGTAACAACTTCGTAAGGTACTTCACTTCTTTCAGTTCCAACTTCATTAATGAATCTGCCCATAAATCTTTTTATAGAAAAAACTGTATTCTTTGGATTTGTTATCGCCTGCCGTTTTGCTGGTTGACCTACAAGTCGTTCACCAGATTTTGTAAATGCAACAACTGATGGAGTTGTTCTTCCACCTTCAGAATTTGGAATAACTACCGGATCATTTCCTTCCATAACTGCTACGCAGGAATTTGTTGTTCCTAGGTCTATTCCTATTATTTTACCCATTTGTTTACTCCTTTGATTTAGATTTTGATAATTTCTTGTTATTCTCGTTGATTAGGTTATTTCAAGTAAACCTAGTTCACTAAACTCCAAATTATCCAACATAAATGCCAGGTATTAGAATTTCTATAAATTATTATAATGATTGGAGTTAAATGCTTCTTGCATATTTAGATTTAATAATTCCTAGGTCAGACATCTTGCCAGATTGGCACTAAACGCTTGATAAAAGTCAAATATAATGACAGATTAGCTTTGGATACAACTCTCCCGATTCAAAAGACAGTAGTGAATAGAAGTTATTTATGATTCCGAATTCATAATATCCATTTCACTACAAGATTAGTTATACACATCAAGAAGTAATTATCAACCCTAAATCTTAATAAGAAATATTCAAAGCCAAATGAGTAATTTTGTTTAGAGTAAAAGGAGATAGAATGTTTGAACTGGAAAACTTTGATATCAAGTTAGAGACCGAATTTATCGGCAGGAATTTTATTTATTGTGATGAGATTGAATCAACCAATACCGAACTTCTTGCAGGCAAGCAGCAATATAAAAAAACAGGTACAGTAATGCTTGCTGAAAAACAATTAGCTGGTAAAGGCAGAAAAGACAGAACATGGCATAGTGCAAAAGGATTGAATCTAACTTTTTCAATTCTGTTAATGAAAGATGTAGTTTCCGGAATAAATATCAATCATCTGAATCTGGCTGCTTCTTTAGCTGTTGCATCTGCAATTGAAAATCTTTATCAGCTTAAAACTGAACTCAAATGGCCAAATGATGTATTGATTGATAAGAAAAAAGTTTGCGGCATTTTGACTGAGACGTCTATCAAGGGTACTAAGGTGGAACGAGTAGTTGTTGGCTTTGGAATAAATCTGAACCAGATTGTCTTTCAAGGAGACTTTAATTTTCCACCAACTTCATTAAAACTTGAACTCGGAATTAACATTGAGAGAGAGAACACACTTGCAGAAATTCTCAATATTTTTGAAGCATTGTTGCTGGGTCTTGAATCGAAGCCAAAAACTATTCTGAATGAGTGGCGTTCCAAATGCCAAATGATCGGTGATAAAATCACAATAACAGAAAATGACGAAGTTAAGTCTGGAATTTTTCATGACATCGATGAAAATGGTTACCTGCTTCTTAAAAGAAAAGATATAATTGAAAAAATACATTTTGGTGATGTGAGTTTTGTTTGATGCTTCTAACTCTTGATATAGGTAATACAAATATAAAATCAGCATTATTTACTGATCAAAGTATAAAGGAATTTTTTGTTCATTCTGATGAAGGAAAAGTATTTGAATACCTGAATAAAATATCCTTTACTGATGCTGCAATTTGTTCGGTTAATCCACGTGTTGAGAAATTAATAACCGATAATATTGCTTCAATAGGTATTAAAGTATTCAGAACGAACATCCAAAATAAATTTAACTTTAAAATTAGTTACCAAACACCTGAGACATTAGGATTGGATAGGATTTGCTCTGCTGCCGGTGCTATGGAAATAGCAGACAAGAAAGCATTACTAAAGAAGAATCAATACCTTATTACCATTGATTTTGGAACGGCAACAACTATTAATATTGTTTCACCTTACAGGGAATTTATTGGCGGTTTGATTGCACCGGGCATTATTACGATGATCAAATCCCTTAACGAAAAAACTGCACAGCTTCCCTTTCCCGATTTGAATTCTTACAAAGGAGTTGTAGGTAATTCAACTCATTCATCAATAATTAGTGGTGTGATGACTTCAACTCTAGGTATGATAAATGAAACGATTAATCATTTAACTGAAACAAGTAATAAAAATATACCCATAATATTTGCTACTGGTGGAAATGCAAAGCACGTTCTTCCCCATCTGAAATTCGAAGTTATTTTTGATGAAGCTTTAGTTTTAAAGGGTTTGAAGGAAATTTATTACTTGAACAAATCTTAGTTGACAATACTACTACATTTTAATTTTAGTATTATCAATCAACCTTGTTTTCCCAATCCTGCAAGCAATTAGAATATAGTACTCTTCGCCAGTTTTCAATTCATCCACAATTTCAAATGAATCATCTTCAACTATTTTTATATAATCATGATTTGCTGAGGGAATTTTGGATATGAGCTCACTCATCTTTGCTAATATAACAGTTGCACTTTTCTCACCTGAAGAAATAATTTTCCTTGCAAGTTCGAGTGATCTATAAAGAACGAGTGCGTCTTGTCTTTCTGTTGAAGACAAATAAACATTTCTGGAACTCATTGCTAATCCATCTTTTTCGCGAATTATCGGGCATCCAACAATTTTAACATCCAGCTTTAAGTCTTTAACCATCTGCTTTATTACAGCTAACTGTTGAGCATCCTTTTGACCAAAGTAAGCATAGTCAGGTTGAACACAATTTAAAAGAATTAAAACAACAGTAGAAACACCCCGAAAATGTGTTGGGCGAAATTCACCTTCAAGTTTCTTTGTAATGGATTCAACATTAATATACGTCTGAAAATTTTTAGGATATATTTCTTCCGCAGAAGGAAGAAAAAGATAATCTACTTTTTCATTTTCCAGAAGATTGTTGTCCTTTTCGATATCACGCGGATAGCTGTTAAAATCTTCCAGTGGTCCAAACTGCGTTGGGTTCACAAAGATGGAAACAATAGTTGCATCACAATTTTTTTTTGATTCTCTGATGAGTGAAAGATGTCCTTCGTGCAGATAACCCATTGTTGGGATGAATCCAATAGTTTTATTGGCTACTTTAAGATTTTTAGAAATTGAAAGAATATCTTGTGATGATGAAACAGTTTTAATTTCTGCCTCAGGTCATTAATTCGATGAGGTTGTTTATGGTTTGCCGTAAATTTTTTCTGTGACTGATAACATCAATAAACCCTTTTTCCAATAAAAATTCTGATCGCTGGAATCCTTCGGGTAAATCTTTGCCAATGGTTTGCTTGATTACTCTTGGACCGGCAAACCCAATCAATGCATTTGGTTCAGCGATATTAACATCACCCAGCATAGCATAACTTGCCGTTGTACCGCCTGTCGTTGGATCAGCAATAACAGATATATAAGGAAGACCAGCATCAGCTAACCTCGTTAATCTTGCACTTGTTTTTGCTAATTGCATTAGAGAGTAAGCAGCTTCCATCATTCTTGCGCCACCGCTTTCGGAAATAATTATAAGGGGAAGTTTGCTCTTAACCGCTTTATCGATAACCCTTGCAATCTTCTCTCCAACTACAGAGCCCATACTTCCACCAATGAATTGAAAATCCATACAAGCGAAAGCAACGTTTCTGCCTTCAATTTTACCGGTTCCAACACGAACAGCTTCATAAAGCCCGAGAGCTTTTACAGTGTTGTTTAGCCTATCTTTATATTTTTTTGTGTCTTCAAAATCCAAAGGATCAGGAGATCTCATCTTCTTGTGCATCTCTTTAAAGCTGCCTTTATCAAGAAGAATACCTATGTATTCCTCACTACCGATTCTAAAATGATGTTCACACTTCAGACAAGTCCAGAGATTTGCCTCGAGCTGTTTCTTGTGAATAATTTCACCACAATCCGGGCATTTTTCCCAAAATCCATCAGGTAAATCTTTCTTCTGCGAGTCAGGAGAAATATTTTCTTTTGATCGGCTAAACCAAGCCATCAGCCACCCTTTTTGACAATATCAGCATAGATAGTTAATACTTTCGTAGGATCTTTTGGATCGTTTGATTGAACTGTAACTGTTTTGCTGTTCTTACCAGACCTGTTCTTTGTATCAAATTCTACTTTTAAAGTTCCTTCCTGTCCCGGCTTGATATTACTACTATTCAATAAAGCTGCGGTACAACCACAGGAGGATTTTACATCTTTTATAATTAATTCTGATGTACCCTTATTCACAAATCTGAATGTATAATTAACCTTTTCGCCCTCGCTTACTTTTCCAAAGTCATGCTGCGTTTCAGGAAAGTAAATTGTTGGGACAGCTGCACTCTGATCACCGGCAACAACATTTCCGGTAATAGTAACTGTCATTTCAGGAGCTTGTGGATCATTGGTGAAAATCTTGACTGTCTTTTTTTGCGCGCCCTGTCTTCCGGTTGAATTAAACTTAACAGTAAGATTTGTTGATTCACCCGGTGCAAGCTCGCTCTTTTCAGGAACTGCAGCAGTACAACCGCAGGAAGCCTGTACATTAGCTATTTTCAGTAAATCACCACCGCTATTTGTTAAAACAAATGTGTGTGATACAGTTTCGCCTTGCTTAATATCTCCAAATTCAAAACTGTTCTGCTGAAGCACTAACTTTGGCTGCATTAGCTGAGCAAAGCTTACTGAAGAAATTAAAAAGAAAACAAACAGAAGGTTCCTATTCATTTATTTTTCTCCTTTATTATAAAATCTTTAAGATAATTTGGTTCTAAGAAATCGTAATTGAATGTTTTTTTGTTAATACCAAAATTTGAAGCCCATTTGGCAATGAATAGAGAATCTGGAACTGATGGATATTCAACCGGTCTATCTAATAAAACAGCAGAATTACCAAAAACCTTACAGCCCTCAGACTTTTTAATAAAAAGCTCTTTTGTCAAAATGGTTAAATCCTCCCCAAATATATAATTATTGCCCCTAATTTGAAACCTTGTAAAATACACCTCCTCTTTATTTACTCTGTTAGATATAATGAATTCATCATTTTCTTTAAGAATTGCTGATAATTGAAGAGCAAATGCTTCATAAGTCGGAACAGGTAAAATCGGAAGGTTTGCTCCACAAGCAATACCTTTGGCTGCAGAAAATCCAATACGCAGTCCGGTGAAAGAACCGGGTCCTTCTGATACTGCAATTGAATCTAATTCAGCTGGCTTAATGTTCGCAGATTTACAAAGGAAATCGGTAAGTTCAAATATTTTTTCGGAATGAGAATGTTTTAAATTGATTGAAGATGAAAAATATTTATCGTCCGTGAAGTAAATACAAACACCGCAAATATTCTCTGATGTTTCAAAAGCAAGAATGGGTTTATTTTCAGATAAATTTTTCAAACCTGAATTCCCTTTCCGTTCCATTCAATATGCCAATACTAATTTCAATTCTTTCTTGAGGAAGAACTGAAGGCAAACGATTTCCCCACTCAATGAACATAATAGAATCATCATCATTCACATAATCCTGCCAGCCAATATCAAACAACTCTGCTGAATTCTTTAGTCTGTAAAAATCAAAATGACAGATATGATATTTGTTACGGTATTCGTTTACAATTGCGAATGAAGGACTGCTCACATTCGTTATCCCGATTGTTGTAAGTGCAGCTTTGATGAAAAAAGTTTTTCCGGCACCAAGATCACCGTTCAGTACGACCCTTTCACCATTTTTACAGGATAATATAAATTCAGAAGCCAGTGTTGCTGTCTCAACCTCGTTGGACGTTTTAACGATTGCAGGATACTCAATCAACTTACTTAGGCTCCATCGTAATAACCGGAAGTATCATTTCTTCAAGAGATATTCCGCCATGCTGAAAAGTATCTTTGTAATGGCTCAAATACTTATGATAATCAGTTGGATAAACAAAATAATAATCTTCCTTTGCAATTATGTAATTGATTGTAACACCACGTTTTGGCAGCTTATATTCCTGAGCATTTTTAATATAGACAGCGTGTTTATCATCAACTTTAAGATTTCTTCCATACTTAAACCTGAGGTTAGTGGAAGCTTCCCTATCGCCAAGCACTTTTGCACCACGTAACGAGCGAATGCTGCCATGGTCGGTTGTGATTACAATTTTGACTTTATCCATTTTTGCAATTGCCTTAAGAGTGCCTAGAAGAGATGAATGTGTAAACCAGCTATTTGTTAATGAACGATATGCTGGTTCATCTGGAGCAATTTCTTTGAGAATGTCGGAATCAGATCGTCCGTGTGCAATCATATCCAGAAAATTTACTACTACTGCTGTGAAATGATTGTTCTTGTATGATAAAATATTCTGCTCAAAATTTCTTCCGACTTCAGGATCAATAATCTTAATGTATTTCAAATCGTTTCTTAGTTTAATCTTCTTCCTATCCAACAATAGTTGAAGCAGTTCTTTTTCGTATTTGTTCATGCTATTCTCATCATCATCATTGCCTGACCAAAGATCGGGATAATACTTTTCTATTTCAGAAGGGAACAATCCGCTGAATAGAGCATTTCTTGCATATGGTGTAGATGTTGGAAGAATAGCGTAATAATATTCTTTTTCAATTTTGAATATGTCGTGCAAATGCTTCTCCATCACCAGCCATTGATCCATGCGTAAACAATCAAGCACAAAATAGAATACACTTGTGTTCTGCTCCTTCAAATGATTCAGAACATACTTCTCAGTAATTTCGGTTGTGAGATTTGGAGTGTTACCATCGCCGATGGAGTTAATCCAGCTTCTGTAATTTTTTTCTACAAACTTTGAAAATTCCTTATTGGCTTCTTTTTTCTGATCATTCAATGTCTGCTGCAAACCAATTTCTGGATGAACATCAAGTTCAACTTCCCAGTTAACGAGTTTTAGATAAATATCTATCCATTCGGCAAAATCCGGATTACTAACTAATGACATGGTTATCTGATTAAAATCCTGTAAATAATCTTTCGCAGCATACTGCCCGGAAATTTTTTTCCCTTCCAGAATTTTTTTACAGACCAGCAAAACCTGACTTGGATTAACAGGTTTGGTAAGATAATCTGAAATCCTTCCGCCAATAGCATCATTCATTAAAGTTTCTTCTTCACTCTTGGTGATCATAACCACCGGAATATTCTGATTTATATCCTTAATTTGAGCCAGCGTTTCAAGCCCACCCATCCCGGCCATCATCTCATCCAGAAAAATGAGATCGTAAGTTTTTTCTTTTACAGCTTCAATAGCATCCGAGCCATTCATGGCTGTATCAACTTCATACCCTTTTTCAGAGAGAAATATTATGTGTGATCTTAATAAATCAATTTCATCGTCAACCCAGAGGAGCTTTTTCTTATCCATTATTTTCCTGTTTCCTGCAAAGCAATTTAGTTTTTTCTTTCAGAAAGTTATTAAAAAGAAGTGATAAATTATATTTAGTAATTACTGTATCACAATGTTTACATCCAGACCAGCTTCGTTAGTAGTTGTAGGAGGTATTCTTGCTGCTCCTTCCGGTTCAACTGATGATCTTTTATAGAATATTGAAAGCGAAACCTTAGAGCTTATTGTGTATTTTATTCTCGGTTCAATTGTTGTCCTGGTCGTTCCATCCTGTGGTATTCCTTCTTCTGTAAAATTATTCATTTCATAACGTACAACTGAATTCTTTGTGCTTGTGTATGAAATCAGAAATTCCACATCATTCTTTAACGAAACACCAAACAATGGAACATCAAATCCAGCTTTTGAAAAACTTGCAGTAAAACCAATATCCTGAGATAATGTTTCATTGATATTAGATGTGCTGGCACCAAGATCATAAGTTGTTCTTGATGAAAACTTTATGCTTCCATTCATGCTTCCGCCCCAAACCTGTCCAAATGTAATATTCAAACCAGCGAACGGTGTAAAACCATATTCTATTCTTTGAGTTTGGATTTCTTCATTGCCTTCACTTGTCAGCTTCCATCCTTCTGTATAACTAGAACTGTAAGCATGATCAAGAGATATACGTTCGGCAAGCGACTTAAAAAAAAGTATTTTTTCCAATCCATCCCAGGTTATTCTCCAGTTTGCTCGTGGTATATATTGACTTACTTCACTAAACACTGGTAAAGTTGCAAGAACTGGAAGTGTTTCGAATCCTTCAACAAAAGCATCTGAAAGGCTTTTACGAGGATCTGCTGAATTCGGATTATACAACGCAAAAACTTTTTGTATTCCGGTTTCAACAAAGGGCAGGCTAGGTGGTAGTGAAAGAAATGATCTGGTTAAGCTTCCAGTTGCAGTAGTGTTGGTTATTGAGATATTGCCAAAACCATCAGCACTAAGAGAAACATTTTTATTTTCTGACCAATTCACATTCCAGTTTATATCTATCTTAGCCCCCTCCCACAATGGTCTGGCAGTTTTAAAATCTATGCTATTTTTCTCCGAATACAAATCGCTAAGGTTAGTATTCGCTCCCGGTGCAAATGCTCTTGGACCGACATCGCTGCTTAAACCAAGTTGAAATGCCCGAGATGGACCATTATCATCATCTTGTGTTATACCCCAAAAATTATAAAATCCTGTACCGGTACCTTTAATACCGGACTTAGAAACATTATAATCATGAGAATAGTTAGTTGTAAAATTATCCCAATCGAAAAAGATGTACTTAATAGTTGAGACCAGGAATTGGAAAGCTCTACCGATAGATGAAGGTTTATTTGAATCAACAACACTACTTGAATCTGATTTATCAACCTGTTCTATATCTTTCTTTTGAGTTGTAGGATCATCATTGCCAAACAATGGTTCGGTTAAGGATTTCCAACGCAGAATCATCCCCGCTGTAAATTTTTGATTATTGCCTGCACTTCGGCCAATGTCTTCCTGTCTTAAATCATAATCCCAACGATATCCAACTGAATAACCGGCGTTGAGTGTAAAATAGCGATTGATATCCCAAAGCGACGGAAGCTTTGGTGAAGTTCTTACATCAAAAGATTGCTGATAACGATAGTCTCTTCCAAATCCCACACCTCCAACAATGTCATTCCAAATTTCATCTTCAGGCCTTTCATTGCCCACTGAATCTGTTAGAAGATCTGCGAGAGAAGAATTCATGTTAACATTATAGTTTACAGTTAAGTTAATTAATCCGCCTTCAGTAAGCTTCCAGTTGAAGCTGAATCCTCTGCCGGTAGTAAAATCCTGCGAAACAATCGCATTGGTTGGTACGCCCGGTCTTGGTCTTGTCTGGCTGCTGTTCCTGTTACGATTAGCAGTAAGATTAGCAGAAAAATTCTGTGGCGTGAAATATATCTTCAGATCCTTATAATCTTTAAATATAGAAAAGACAATTCCAACTATCGGCAGATCAGATAATTTAATATACAAGTCTGGACTAAAATTAAATGCATAGTTTGATGTTGCATTCCACAACCAGCTGCTAGCTTCAAGAACTGTAGGGCTTCTGTTAAATCTGTTGTTATAATTAAATCCAAAACTTAAAGCATTCCAGGTATCTCTTACAAACCAAACATCAGTCGGAAGTTTCAATTTAATATTTGATGAAGAAATCGTATTGGCTACAGTTAGAGTTTGTGTTTCCACATAAAGCTGTTCCGGTGTTTTTATATTACCCAAAGAATCAGGTTCACTGTTTACTAACTGTTCTGCTGCTTCCTCTACACTTATGTCCGTGCCCGGAATATAAAGCGGTTTACCGAGCGATTCAGTATGAGAATAATTTAATTTGAGATTACTTTCACGCATATTGAAAGGCAAAATTTTCAATAC
>Ga0208980_10000940_pt1 | contig 17295 bp, 16 predicted proteins | sample WetSurMetagenome_3_FD_187993 | JGI IMG/M metagenome (GOLD analysis project Ga0208980, IMG submission 187993) | Wetland microbial communities from Twitchell Island in the Sacramento Delta, sample from surface sediment Aug2011 Site A1 Bulk (version 2) | ecosystem: Environmental > Aquatic > Marine... | reverse complement strand
TCCAGGCGAGCGGGCTGGCGGGCCACTACCAGAAGGAGAAGGCCGACAAGGGCGAGGCGAGGCTCGAGAACCTCGAGGAACTGGTGAGCGCCGCGCGCGGCTTCGAGCCGGAGGACGGCGACATGCCGCCGCTCATGGCCTTCCTGTCGCACGCGGTGCTCGAGTCCGGCGAGGGGCAGGCGGAGGAGTGGGAAGACTGCGTGCAGATGATGACGCTGCACTCGGCCAAGGGACTCGAATTCCCGGTGGTGTTCCTGTGCGGACTGGAGGACGGGCTCTTTCCCCACCAGCGCTCCATCGCGGACGCGCAGGGGCTGGAGGAAGAGCGCCGCCTCTGCTACGTGGGCACGACCCGCGCGATGCGCCAGCTCTACCTCACCTACGCCGAGCAGCGTCGCATGCACGGAGTGGACAGCTACGGCGCCCCCTCGCGCTTCATCGCCGAGGTCCCGCCGGAACTCCTCGAGGAGGTCCGGCCCCGGGTGCAGGTGTCGCGGCCCGCCTACGCCCCGTCCCGTCCCCAGGCGCAGGCCAACCGCACGCAGCGCTACACCGACGACTCGCCCGGGAGCCTCCGGCTCGGCCAGCGCGTGCGGCACCAGAAGTTCGGCGACGGCGTGGTGCTCGGGGTGGAAGGCCAGGGCTCGAACGCCCGGGTCCAGGTCAACTTCGAGCGGCAGGGCACGAAGTGGCTCATGATGGGCTACGCCAACCTCGAAGTCGTCTAGCGCTACAATGCCGCGGTGAAAATCATAATCCTCGGGGCCGGCCAGGTCGGGCGCACCGCGGCCCAGCACCTGGCTCGTGAAGAAGCCAACGACGTCACCGTGGTGGACACGGACGACGAGCTGCTGCGCGACCTCCAGGACCGCATCGACATCCGCACCGTACAGGGCAACGCGGCGAGCCCCAGGACGCTCGAGCTCGCGGGCGCCGGCGACGCCGACATGATCGTCGCGCTGACGAACAGCGACGAGGTCAACATGGTCGCCTGCCAGGTGGCGTGGACCCTGTTCGGCACCAGGACCAAGATCGCCCGCATCCGCTCCCAGGCATTCACGCGTAGGCCGGAGATCTTCGTCTCGACTGAAGGCGAGCCGCCGGCGCAGCTCTCCGGCTTCGCCGTGGACATGTACCTGAGCCCGGAGGAAACGGTCACGGCCTACATCGAGCGCCTGGTGCGCTATCCGGGCGCGCTGCAGGTCGTCGACTTCGCCGATTCGCGCGTGCGGATCGTCGGACTGCGCGCGGTGAAGGGCGGCCTGCTCGTCGGCCAGCCGATCCGCGCGATCCGGCAGCACATCCCGCAGGTGGACGCCCGCGTCGCCGCCATCTACCGCGGCGGCCACAGCATCAACCCCGAAGGCGACACGGTCGTCGAGCACAACGACGAGGTGTTCTTCATCGCGGCCACCGAGGACATCCGCAACGTGATGAGCGAGATGCGCAAGGCCGAGGACCCGGTCAAGCGCGTGGTGATCGCGGGCGGCGGCAACATCGGCCTGCGGCTCGCGCAGAAGCTCGAGGAGGACAACCACGAGGTGAAGATCATCGAGCGCAGCTCCGCCCGCGCCCGCGAGATCTCGGAGAAGCTGCGCGGCACCATCGTGCTCAACGGCGACGCCGCGGACGAGGAGCTGCTGGTCGAGGAGAACATCGACAGCGCCGACGTCTTCTGCGCGCTCACCAACTCCGAGGAGGCGAACATCCTCTCGGCGCTGCTGGCGAAGCGCCTCGGCGCGCACCGCGTCATGGCGCTCATCACGCGCCCGGCGTACGCGGAACTCATGCAGGCCGGGCCGATTGACGTCGCCATTTCGCCACAGACCGTGACGATCGGCTCGCTGCTCGCCTACGTGAGGCGCGGCGACGTGGTCATGGTGCACTCGCTGCGCGGCGGCACGGCGGAAGCCATGGAGACGGTTGCGCACGGCACCCGGGGCGGCAAGGTCGTGGGGCGCGCCGTGGAGGACATCAAGCTGCCGGAGGGCGCGCGCATCATCACGCTGGTGCGCGGCGACCGGGTCATCATGGCTCACCACGATTCCGTGGTCGAGACCGGCGACCACGTGATCCTGTTCCTCGCCGACAAGCGCCACGTCGAGCAGGTCGAGCGGCTGTTCCAGTCCTGACCGATGCTCGCGGTCGTACACGTCCTGGGCTCGATGCTGATGCTGTTCAGCATCGCCTACGTCATGCCCGTCGTGACGTCGCTCATCTACGCGGATGGTCTGCTGGTCGATTTCGTGGCTGCGTCGCTCATCTGCCTCTGCGCCGGCGCGCTGCTGTGGGCGGTCACGCGACGCAACAAGCGCGAATTGCGCTCGCGGGACGGGTTTCTGCTGGTGAGCCTGGCGTGGGTGCTGATGTCGGCGATCGCCACCGTCCCGCTGCTGCTGGCGATTCCGGGCCTCACTTTCACCGACGCGTTCTTCGAGACGATGTCGGGATTGAGCACGACCGGCGCAACGGTGCTGGTCGGCCTCGACGGCCTGCCGCCTTCGATCAACCTGTGGCGACACGCGCTCTGCTGGTACGGCGGCATGGGGATCATCGTGCTGGTCGTCGCCATCCTGCCGCTGCTCGGCGTCGGCGGCATGCAGCTCTACAAGGCCGAGACGCCCGGGCCGGTCAAGAACGAGAAGCTCACCCCGCGCATCACACAGACGGCGAAGGCGCTGTGGTTCATCTACTTCCTGATCACGGTCGCCTGCATCCTGTCGCTCAAGGTCGCCGGCATGGGCTGGTTCGACGCGGTGTGCCACTCCTTCGCCGCCATGGCGCTCGGCGGGTTCTCGACCCATGACGCGAGCGTCGGGTACTTCAACTCGGTGCCGATCGAGATGGTCCTGATCGTGTTCATGCTCATCGCCGCGATGAATTTCGCGCGGCACTTCATTGCGTGGCAGCAGAAGAGCCTCCGCACCTACGCAACCGACACCGAGGCGAAGTCGATGCTGGCGGTCATCGGGCTCAGCGCCCTCGGGATCGCGCTATACGTCTGGCACGCGGGCGTCTACCCAGGGTTCTTCACGTCACTGCGCCACGTCGCGTTCAACCTGGTCTCGATCGCGACGGACTGCGGGTTCGTGAGCGAGAACTACGCCCTGTGGCCGGCGTTCGCGCCGATGTGGATCCTGATGCTGTCCTGCTACTGCGCGAACACGGGCTCGACGGGCGGCGGCATCAAGATGTTCCGCACGCTGGTGCTGTTCCGCCAGGCGGGGCGCGAGCTCATGCTGCTGGTGCACCCGCAGGCCGTCCGGCCGGTCAAGATCGCGGGCCAGGTCGTGCAGAACCAGATCGTGTTCGCGGTGCTCGCGTTCGTCGTGCTGTACTTCGGCACTGTGGTGGTCCTGACCTTCTCGCTGCTGGCGAGCGGGCTCGACTTCATGAGCGCGTTCTCGGCCGTGATCGCCTGCATCAACAACGCCGGCCCCGCGCTCGGCATCGTCGGCCCGGCGGAGAACTACCAGATTCTCACAGACTTCCAGACCTGGGTCTGCTCGCTCGCGATGCTGCTCGGCCGCCTCGAGATCTTCAGCTTCCTCGTGCTGCTGACGCCGTCGTTCTGGCGCAAGTAATGGCCGCGCGAAAAAGGCCGGCAAGGACCAGGAGGCGGATCCAGCGCGGCGTGGCGGCGCTTGCGCTCCTGCTGCTTGTGGTCGCGATCGTCGTGGTCGCGGTGCTCGATCACCGAGTCACGAAGCAGTTCGAGGGCCGGCGATGGACGCTGCCCGCGCGGGTCTACGCACAGCCGATCGAGCTCTACGTCGGCCAGGCGCTGTCGGCGAAGCGCGCCGCCGAGGAACTCGAGCGCCTCGGCTACCTTTCCCAGGCCCGGATCGACCGCCCTGGCATGTACAGGCGCCGCGGCGACAGGATCGACGTCTATGTACGCGCCTTCCGCTTCCCGGACGAGATGCAGGCGGCGCGCACCCTCACCATCGGATTCTCGGGCGACGCCATCGTGTCGCTGCGCACCGCTGGTGGCAGTGACGTCCCGGTGATCCGGCTCGATCCGCTGCTCATCGGCAGCATCTTCCCGATCCACGGCGAGGACCGGATCGTCGTCGCGCCGGCCCAGGTGCCGGCGCTGCTGCCCGAGGCGCTCAAGGCCATCGAGGACCGCAAGTTCGAGACGCATCACGGCGTGAATCCGCTGGCGATCCTGCGTGCGCTGTTCGTCAACGTGCGCGCCGGCCAGGTGGAGCAGGGCGGCAGCACGCTCACGCAGCAGCTCGTGAAGAGTTACTTTCTCGACAGCCGCCGCACGCTCGGGCGCAAGGCCGAGGAAGCCATCATGGCCGTCATTCTCGAATCGCGGTTCGGGAAGGCGGACATCATGAACGCCTACATCAACGAGATTTACCTGGGGCAGGACGGCCAGCGCGCGATCCACGGCTTCGGCCTCGCGAGCCAGTTCTACTTCGGCAAGCCGCTGGCGGAACTGGACCTTCCCGAGATCGCGCTCATGGTCGCCATCGTGCGGGGGCCCTCGTATTACGACCCGCGGCGCCACCCCGACCGGGCACGAGCGAGGCGCGATCTCGTGCTGCGCGTGCTCGCCGAGCGTGGCGTCGTGAGCGAGGCGGACGCCAGGGCCGCAAGCTCCAAGCCGCTCGGGGTCGCCAGGTCCGGACAGAAGAGTGCGGTCTTCTTCCCTGCCTTCCTCGACCTCGTGCGCCGGCAGCTGCGCACGGATTACAAGGAGGAGGACCTGACAGAGGCGGGGCTCGTGGTGTTCAGCACGCTGGACCCACTGCTGCAGGAAAAGGCCGAGGCCGCCCTCGAGTCGGAGCTCGACCGGCAGGACGCCTCCGGGCGCAAGGCCTCGCACGGGCTCGAGGGCGTCGTGGTGGTGACGGCTCCGCAGACGGGCGAAGTGGCCGCGATGGTCGGCGGCCGGCACGCGTCCTTCGACGGCTTCAACCGCGCCCTCGACGCGAAGCGGCCGATCGGCTCGCTCGCGAAGCCGCTGGTGTACCTGTCCGCGCTCGAGACCGGCCGCTACACGCCGGCCTCGATCGTCCACGACCAGCCGGTCGTGCTGAAGCTGCCGAACGGACAGACCTGGAAACCCGCGAACTTCGACCGTGAGATCCGCGGCGACATGCCCGCGGTGCGCGCGCTGACGCAGTCGCTCAACCTGCCGACCGTCAACCTCGGGCTCGAGGTCGGGCTGCCGCGCGTCGCGCGCACATTCGTGCAGCTCGGCCTCGCGGAAGCGCCGCCCGCCTATCCATCCATGCTGCTCGGCGCGACCAACCTGAGCCCGTACGAAGTGGCACAGATGTACAACACGCTCGCGAACGGCGGCTTCCGCTCGCCGCTGCGCGCGGTACGCGTGGTCCTCGCCGAATCGGGCAAGCAGCTCACGGCGCCGCAGCTCGAGGTCGCGGAGGCTGCGCCTGCGGGCGCCGTCTACACGCTCGACCGCATGCTCATCGAGGTGATGCGGCGGGGTACGGGCCGCCCGGCGAGCAGCACCCTGCCGCCGGGACTCGTGGTCGCGGGCAAGACCGGTACGTCGAACGACTACCGGGACAGCTGGTTCGCGGGGTTCTCGGGCACGCACCTGATCGTGGTGTGGATGGGCCACGACGACAACTCGCAGACCGGGCTCACGGGCACGACGGGCGCGCTCGCCGCGTGGTCGAAGCTCATGTCGTCGATCACCACTTCATCGTTCGAGCCGCTCATGCCCGAGTCCCTCGAGAATCGCTGGATCGACTACTACTCCGGGCTCGAGACTTCCCCCTCCTGCAACGGAGCCGCCGTCTACCTGCCGTTCCGCGTCGGCACCGTCCTGCCGCCGAACGACGCCTGCCCGCCGGGCATCGTCGAGCCGGCCGCCCTCGAGACGGGCGAGGCCGCGGCCACCGAGGCGCCTGCGCCTTGATCTGTCTCGGCCGCGGGCCGGACAATCGCGCGTCATGTACCGAACTCTAGCCGCCGTCCTGTGCCTCGCGCTCGCCGCTTCCGGCTGCGCCCTCAATCCGTTCAGCACGGGGAAGCCTGGATCCTCGTCAGGACACGGCGGCGCGAAGCCTCAGTCGGGATCGGCGCCCGTGCTCACTTCCGCACCGCCCGTCGCGCCGCCGGCACCCGGGGAGGAACCTGCGATTGTGGCCCCGCCCCCAGCCCAGCTGCCGCATGAACGGCCCAGGGTCCCCGCCGCGACCCTGGGCCCGGCGAGCAAGGCCCTGGTCGCGCAGGCCCAGACCCAGCGAAAGAAGGGCGATCTGCCGGGCGCCACGGTGACGCTGGAGCGGGCGCTGCGGATCGAGCCCAGCAACCCGTTGCTGTGGATCGAGATGGGCAGGCTCAGGATGGACCAGCGCAGTTACGCCCAGGCCGAGGGCATGGGCCGGAAGGCCCTGGCCATGTCGGTGGGCGACGACCGGACGCAGTCACAGGCGTGGCAGCTGATCGCCGATTCGCTGAGGGCCCGCGGCCAGAACAGCCAGGCCCAGCAAGCCCTGGAGCGTTCGAAGGCGCTGTCAACGTTTTAGTATTTATTCACCACTTGGCTTAGTTTAATTGACAGCTGTGTGCTGCTGTTAACACCTACCGCTAACTGTGACTATAGTCTGAGATAAACGTCCCACTTTCAGTCTGTTTTCTTAGATATTCGTTGATCTTACTCTATGGTCGCCGCGAATTACTCAGATGTGGGATTGAATGGCAGCTGTGTTAAATATCTGGATGGATTCGTGTAGTGATTTGCCGATCCTGAGTGTTTTTTTGCTGATTGTCGGAATTTCAGCGCTGAGATGACGCCCGCGTGATCGCCCTCCTGCAGCGTGTTACTCATGGCCGAGTCGAGGTCAGCGGGGAAGTGGTCGGCGAAATCGGGCCCGGCCTGCTGGTTCTGCTGGCAGTGGAGCCCTCGGACACGGAAAAGCAGTCCGACCGCCTCGTCGAGCGCCTGCTGGGCTATCGCGTCTTTGAGGACTCGGCGGGGCGGATGAACCTGAGCCTCGTCGACACCGGCGGCGGCCTGCTGCTCGTCCCGCAGTTCACGCTCGCCGCCGACACGGGCAAGGGGATGCGCCCGAGTTTCACCGGCGCGGCCTCGCCTGAACTTGGCCAGGCGCTCTTCGATCACACGGTTCGCCGGGCGCGCTCGCGGCTCGGAGACCGCGTCGCGACGGGCCGTTTCGGTGCACACATGCAGGTCAGCCTGACAAATGACGGCCCGGTCACGCTCTGGCTGCGGACCGCAGCCCCCGCCGCCGGGGGCTGACCAGCGATTCGCGTATCATTGCCCCTCGCCCTGGTGGCCCCGGAGATCTTCATGGGAATCGGCTTTCGCGAACTGCTCATCATCCTCCTGATCGCACTGGTCCTTTTCGGCGCGAAGAAGCTGCGCAACGTCGGCTCGGACCTGGGCGCGGCGGTTCGAAACTTCAAGAAATCGGTCAACGATGGTGACGACGAGCAGACCAAGCAGCTGAGCGACGCGTCGGGCAAGGATGCCGGCTTCCACGACCACGCCGGCGCCGCGAAGTCCGACAGCAAGCCGAACGCCTGACCGCGATGTTCGAGGTCGGGTTCAGCGAGATCCTGCTGATCTTCGCGATCGCGCTGCTGGTGCTCGGTCCCGAGCGGCTGCCGAAACTCGCCACGGACCTGGGGCGCTGGGCCGGGCGCGCGCGCGCCATGGCACGGCAGCTGCGCACTCAGCTCGAGCAGGAAGTCCACTACGACCCGATGAAGGACCCGCCGGCGGCCGCCCCGACCATCCACGCACCGGTGCCCGCACCGGTCGCAGCGGTGGCGCCGGATTCCAATAACGAGACGCCGGCCGGCCCGGAACCCGCGGCGGCCACGATGACGGAAGCCGCGCCTGCGGCGACGGGCGGGAGCGATGAGCCAAAGTCCGCGTGAGCCCGAGCCGCTGGCCGAAGGCACGCTGATCTCGCACCTCCTCGAGCTTCGCGACCGCCTGTTGCGGGCGACGCTCGCCGTCGGCATCGCCTTCCTGCCGCTCGTCTTCTATTCGAACCAGTTGTTCACGCTGGTCGCGAAGCCGCTCATGGAGAAGCTCCCCGAGGGAACGTCGCTCATCGCGACGAGCGTCGTGGCGCCGTTCATGGCGCCGCTCAAGCTCGCCATGATCGCAGCGGTGTTCGCGGCGATGCCCTACATCCTGTACCAGCTGTGGGCGTTCATCGCGCCCGGCCTGTACCGCCACGAGCGACGCTTCGCGGTGCCGCTGCTGCTGTCCAGCATCCTGCTGTTCTATGTCGGCGTCGCGTTCGCGTACTTCGTGGTCTTCCCGCTGATGTTCACCTTCCTCACGTCGACCGCTCCCGTGGGCGTGAGGATGATGACCGACATGTCGAGCTACCTCGACTTCGTGCTGCTGCTGTTCTTCGCCTTCGGCGTCGCCTTCGAGGTGCCGGTAGCCGTGGTGCTGCTCGCGGCAACCGGCATGGTGAAGGTCGAATCGCTGAAGAAGCAGCGCGGTTACGTGCTGCTCGGCATCTTCATCGTCGCGGCCATCCTGACGCCGCCGGACGCGGTGTCGCAGTGCTTCATGGCCGTGCCGATGTACGTCCTCTACGAGATCGGGATCCTGTTCGCGCGGTACCTGATCCGCCAGCGCGCGCAGGGCAAGGCCGCGCACGAGGCGGCGCAGGCCGAAAAATAGGTGCCAGGCACCTATTTTCCCGAAAAGGAGAATGTCCCCTCCCTTGCTCTTGCACCGCAGTTTCGCGGAGACTGCCGCCCTTGCGCACCGTCGCGCAAAGACCTGAAACAGAAGTAAAAACGCATGCCCAGTTCCACTCTGCCCGCGGTGACCCGTGAAACCTGGCTCGGCCACCCCAAGGGCCTGTACCTGCTCTTTGCCACGGAGATGTGGGAGCGCTTCAGCTACTACGGCATGCGCGCGCTGCTGGTGCTGTCGATGGTGGCCGGTGTCGAGGCCGCCAACCCTGGTTTCGGATGGTCTCAGTCGGAAGCGCTCAAGCTCTACGGCCTGTTTACCGGCTTCGTGTACTTCACGCCGCTCATCGGCGGCTGGCTGGCGGACAACTACCTCGGCCAGCGCAAGTCCGTGATCATCGGCGGCGTGCTGATGGCGATCGGTCAGTTCACCCTCGCCTCGGCGATCCCCGGCAACCTGAGTCTTTTCTACGTCGGGCTCGTCATCCTGGTGCTGGGCAACGGCTTCTTCAAGCCCAATATTTCGACGATGGTCGGCGACATGTACGAGGAAGGCGACGCGCGACGCGACGGCGCATTCACCATCTTCTACATGGGCATCAACGCCGGGGCCTTCCTTGCGCCGCTCGTCTGCTCGACGCTGGGCGAGGACCCGGTGTACGGCTGGCGCTACGGCTACTTCGCCGCCGGCGTCGGCATGATCCTGTCGGTGATCATCCAGCTCGCGCTCTCGAACCGCTACCTCGCCGACATCGGCAAGGTCCCGGCCGCGCACCGTGCCAGGGCGCAGGCTGGCGGGAGGAAGGATCCCCTCACGCCGGACGAAGTGGACCGCCTGCGCGTGATCTTCATGCTGTTCGTGTTCGTGGTGCTGTTCTGGGCCGCGTTCGAGCAGGCCGGCGGCCTCATGAACCTCTACGCCGCCGACAAGACCGACCGCATGGTCGGCGCCTTCGAGGTGCCGGCCGGCTGGTTCCAGTCGCTGAATCCGCTCTTCATCGTCGTGCTCGCGCCGATCTTCTCGGCGGTCTGGAGCCGGCTCGGCGCGAAGGGCCGCAACCCCGCCACTCCGCGCAAGATGGTGCTCGGGCTCGTGCTCACCGGCATCGGCTTCCTGGCCATGGTCGCCGCGGCGCTCGAGTCCGCCAGCGGCGCGAAGGCGTCGATGTCGTGGCTCGTGATCGCCTACTTCTTCCACACGACGGGCGAGCTCTGCATCTCCCCGGTCGGCCTGTCGATGGTGACCAAGCTCGCGCCGCTCAGGCTCGCCTCGCTGATGATGGGCGTGTGGTTCCTGATCAACTTCGTGGCGAACTGGCTCGCCGGCATCATCGGCTCCTACGCCGAGAGCCTGGGCGAACTCACGATCTTCGGCGGACTGGCGGGAACGCTGTTCGCGTTCGCCGTGGTCCTGTGGACGCTGTCCGGCATGCTGGTGCGCTGGATGCACGGCGCCGAGGACGTCAAGCACGCATGAGCTTCCGGCCGCCGCTGCGCGCGTGGCTGGCAGAACAGAACAAGGGCCGGAAGTGCGGCTGGTAATGCGCTGACCGACCGATCCCAGGAGATGAAATGAACCAGGCCGCCGTCGCCCCCCAGCTCACCTTCCGCGCCGTCACGCTCTCGATCGTGCTCGCGATGATCCTCGCCGCGGCGAACACCTACCTCGGGCTGTTCGCAGGCATGACCATCGCTTCCGCGATCCCGGCCGCAGTCGTCTCGATGGCGGTGCTCAGGATGCTCGGCGGCGGCGGAATCCTCGAGAACAACATCGTGCAGACCGGCGCGTCGGCGGGCTCGTCCATCGCCTCGGGCGTGATCTTCACGATTCCGGCGCTCGTGATCCTCGGGCACTGGGCGGATTTCGAGTACATGTGGGTGCTCGCGATCGCGGGGCTCGGCGGCATCCTCGGCGTGTTCTTCTCGGTGCCCCTCAGGCGCGCGCTCATCGTGGACCAGGGCCTCGCCTTTCCCGAGGGCAAGGCTGCGGCGGAAGTCCTCAAAACCGGCGAGAATCCGGCGCAGGGCGTGAAGATCCTGGGTCTCTCCGCACTTGGCGGCGGCTTCGCCAAGCTCGCCGCGGCCAGCGGCCTGCGTCTCTTCCCCGACACGGCCGCGGCGGGCAGCTGGGTCGGCAAGGGCATCGCCTACTTCGGCACCAACCTGTCCCCGGCGCTGCTCGGCGTCGGCTACATCGTCGGCCTCAACGTGGGCATCCTGGTGCTGATCGGAGGCATGATTTCCTGGAACGTCGCCATCCCGATCTACAGCGCGTTCTTCCTCGACGGCAATCCGGACCTCGCCGCGAGCCTCGCGGGCGCGAGCGCCGAGGACGCGGCGGGCGCGATCTGGTCGGCGCAGATCCGCTACCTCGGTGTCGGCGCAATGCTGGTCGGCGGCGTGTGGGCGCTCATCTCCATCCGCGAGTCGCTGCTCTCGGGCATCAAGAGCGGGCTCGCCGCAGCGCGCGCCGGCGCGGGCAGCGTGGTCGCCCACACCGAGCAGGACCTGCCTATGAAGGCGATCCTGATCGGCACGCTGCTCTTCACCCTGCCGTTGTTCGCGCTCTACCAGAACATCGTCGGCAGCGTGGCCGTGAGCCTGCCCATGACGCTGATCATGATCGTGGCCGGGTTCCTGTTCTGCTCGGTGTCGGCGTACATGGCAGGCCTCGTCGGCTCCTCCAACAACCCGGTATCCGGGATCACGATCTGTACCATCCTCTTTGCCTCGCTGGTGCTGCTGCTGCTCATGGGGCGCGGGGCGGCGCTCGGGCCCGTGGCCGCGATCATGATCGGCGCGGTCGTTTGCTGCGCGGCATGCATCGGCGGCGACAACCTGCAGGATCTCAAGTGCGGCTACATCGTGGGCGCGACGCCCTGGAAGCAGCAGGTGATGCTCGCGATCGGCGCGGCCTCGAGCGCGCTCGTCATGGCCCCGGTGCTGAACCTGCTGCTCAAGGCCTACGGCATCGGCGTGCCGTCTGTCGCACATCCGAATCCGCTGCTCGCGCCCCAGGCGACGCTCATGGCATCGGTTGCGAAGGGCATGTTCGGCGGACACCTGCCCTGGGGAATGATCGAGATCGGCGGCGTGATCGGCGCCGCCGTGATCGCCTGGGACCTGTGGCTCAAGAAACGCGGCTCGACGTTCCGCGCACCGGTGCTCGCGGTCGCGGTCGGAATCTACCTGCCGCTCGACCTGTCGGTGCCGATCTTCCTCGGCGGCCTGATCGCGCACATGGTCGAGCGCAAGCTGGGCGGCCCCGAGGCGGCCGAGCGCGCCGGCCGCAACGGCATGCTGTTCGCTGCGGGCCTCATCACCGGCGAGGCGCTCACGGGCATCATCATCGCCATCCCGATCGTGGCGTCGGGCCGCGCCGACGTCATCTCCCTGCCCGCAGGGCTGCAGTTCGGCGGCTGGCTGGGACTGCTCGTCGTCGGATGGCTCGCCCTGTGGCTGTACCGGACGGGCATGCGCCGCGCGTGAACGCGCTGGCGGCGTCGCGGCCCAGGCTCCGGATCCTCGCCGCCTACGCGACGATCTACCTCGTCTGGGGTTCCACGTTCCTCGTGATCCGGCTCGGCGTGCGCTCGTTGCCGCCGATGCTCTTCGCGGGCGGGCGCTTCCTGTTCGCGGGTGCGTTGCTCGCGGCGATCGCCGCGCTGCTCCGTGAGCGATTCCCGCGCACCGTGCGTGAGTGGCGCTACATGCTCGCGTTCTCGCTGCTCATGATCACCTGCAGCAACGGCGTGACCACCATCGCGCTGAAGCACATCCCGTCGAACGAGGGCGCGCTGTTGTCCGCAGGCTCCGCGCTGTGGATCGCCTGGCTCGGCGCACTGGGACCGAAGGGCCACAAGCTGACGCTGCGCGGAAACCTCGGCCTGCTGCTCGGGCTGCTCGGCGTCGTGCTCCTGGTCTGGCCGCAGGGCGCGACGCTGTCGGGACACTTCGGCTGGCAGTCGCTGGTGCTGGCCAGCAGCCTGTCCTGGGCCGTCGGCACCGTGCTCTACCGCAATGCGTCGCTGCCGGTCGGGCCGGTCGCGTTCAACGCGGTGATGATGTCGCTCGGGGGAACATGGCTGCTGCTCGCGGGAGCGGCGGGCGGCGAGATCCCGTACTGGCGCTGGCAGGCTGGCGGCCTCGCGGCGATGGCCTACCTCGCGGTATTCGGCTCGGCGCTCGCCTACACCGCATACACGTGGCTGCTCAGGCATTCACCCGTCGATCGCGTCGGCACGTTTGCTTTCGTGAATCCCGCAATCGCGGCGCTGCTCGGCTGGGTCGTGCTGGGCGAGGTGCTCAGGCCCGCGCAGCTGGCCGGCATGCTGGTCGTACTGCTGGGCGTCGCGCTGGTTACGCTGGGAAGGTAGCGACCTTCTGCCGCGCCGGAGTACCGGTGACTGCTGCCGGTGCCTGGCACCGCCTCGGGATCACTACTTCCGGGCCGTGAAGATCTCGACCTTGCCGTTCGAGCCGATGGCGCTCGACGCGGCCCAGGACACGAGGCTCACGATCAGCGCGGCGCCGACGGCGGTCCAGAACCCGGAAATCACGAAACCGGGAACGATCCACGCGACCAGTCCCACCATCGCGGCGTTCAGCACCAGCAGGAAGAACCCGAGGGTCAGCACGGTGAGCGGCAGGGTGAGGATGAAGGCCAACGGGCGCACGAAGGCGTTCACGATGCCGAGCAGGATGGCGGCCACGATCAGCTTCGCGGGCGACTCGAACTGGAGTCCGTCGAAGATCTCGCTCGCAACCCAGAGACCCAGCGCAGTGATCGCGGCGCGCAGAAGGAATCCGACCATTTGAGCCTCTCCTCGCGGTGAAAGGGCGCGAAGCCATTGACGTTGCCCGCATGGTAATGGAATCTGCCGGGCACACCAATCAAGTGCCCCAGGGAGGCATCAATGAATCTCGTCGCATTCGTCATCGCGCTCGCGCTCCTCGAATTCGTGGCCTTCGGCATCCTGGTCGGCCGCGCGCGCGGCCGCTACGGCGTCAAGGCGCCGGCCATGAGCGGCCACGAGGTTTTCGACCGCTACTTCCGCGTGCACTACAACACGATGGAACTGCTCATCGTGTTCGTGCCGTCGATCTGGTTCTTCGGCCAGTACGTGAGCCCGCAGTGGGCCGCCGGGCTCGGCGCGATCTACCTCGTCGGCCGGATCGTGTATTTCCGTGGCTACGTCGCGGACCCGGCGAAGCGCGAGAGCGGCTTCGGCATGAGCGTGCTGCCGGTGCTCGTGCTGCTGGTCGGCGCGCTGATCGGCGCGGGACGGACGCTCATCTAGCGATCAGCGGTTGGCGGACGGGGGGCGGACGCTGATCCAGCGGTTGGTGATCAGCGGTTCGCGGCCATTGGGACGAGCCGGAGGGAGGAATCCTCCCGGACTCTAGCGATTCGCGACCGTGACTACGGCCTCTGCAACCGGCTGCCGACCGCATCCGCGGCCGCCCTTCCGGACAGCAGCTCGATCAGCGCGAGGCTGAACTCGATCGCGGTGCCCGGCCCGCGCGAGGTCACTACTTTTCCGTCCACGACGACTGGCTCGTCGCTGAGCCCGATGCCAGGCGCAGATCCCGGCCCTAGAAATCCCGGGAAGCTCGTCGCCCTGCGACCTTCGAGGAGCCCGGCGTGCGCGAGCACGCCCGGGGCGGCGCAGATCGCCGCCGTGTAGCGGCCGTCGCTCGCGAAGCGCCGCAGCAGCGCGATGACGCGCGCATCCTGCTTCAGGTGCTCCGCGCCCGGCATGCCGCCCGGCAACACGATCATGTCGTAGTCCGCGACCTCGGCGGCGTCGAGCGCGATGTCGGCCTCGACGACGATCCCGTGCGATCCCCTGACCCGTGGCCCCGCGAGCGTCGCGGTGCGAACCTCGATCCCTGCACGGCGCAGCAGGTCGACGACGGTGACCGCCTCGATTTCCTCGAACCCTTCGGCCAGCGGCATGAGGACGCGCGGCACGGGCACGACCATCCCCGCAGTCAGCGCGTGGTCGCGAGCGCGACGTGCGTGTCGAGGCTGCGATCCCGCAGGTACTGCAGCGCCGAACGCACTTCGGGATCACTGCCCGCGGCGCGCCGGAAGTCGGGACGCGCCGCGCCCTCCTTCGCGACGATCCGCACGTCGGGTTCGAGGCCGTGCGCCTGGATCGTGCGCCCGGAAGGGGTGTAGTACCGCGACGTCGTGAGCTTGAGCGCCTCCCCGTCGCGCAGCGGCATTACGGTCTGCACGGAGCCCTTGCCGTAGGTGCGTTCGCCCATGAGCGTCGCGCGGCCGTGGTCGCGCAGTGCGCCGGCCACGATCTCGGCACCCGACGCCGAGCCTCCGTCCACCAGCACGACCACCGGCGCACCGTTCAGCAGGTCGCCCGGCGTGGCGTCCATCTCGAAGCGTGCGTCGCGCGTGCGCCCGTCCGCCCGCACGATCATGCCCGATTCGAGGAAGCTGTCCGCGACGCTCACCGCCGACTCGAGCACGCCGCCCGGGTTGTCGCGCAGGTCGAGCACCAGCCCGCGCAGGGGCGCGGCGCCCGCCGCGGCCTGCATTTCCAGGATGGCGCCGTCGAAATCGCCCGGCGTCGAATCGCTGAAGTGGCTGACGCGCACGTAACCGTAGCCGCCCGGCAGCCGCTCGGCACGGACCGTGCGCACGTGAACTTCGGAGCGCTCGAGGTCGAAACGGAGCGGCTCGGGTGCGCCCTTGCGGCCGAGCACGATGATCACGTGCGAGCCCACGAGACCGCGCATGCGCGTGATGGTCTCGTCGAGCCGCCCGGGCACGACCGGGCGTCCATCCACCTCGAGCAGTTCGTCGCCCGCGCGCACCCCGGCGCGATCCGCAGGTGAACCCTCGATCGGTGCGACGACCGCGATCCGCCCGCCGTCCTCCTCGGCGACCTCGATGCCGACGCCGGAGTAGGTGCCCGCGGTGCTGACGCGCATCTCGTCATAGGCCGCGCCGTCCAGGAACTCCGAGTGCGGGTCGAGGCTCGCGACCATGCCCTCGACGGCGGCCTGCTCGAGCTGCCCGCTGTTCACCGGATCCACGTACTCGCGGCGCACGTGCTCGGCGACCTCGTCGAGCAGCGCGTGCTCGGAGCGTGCCACGACCGGGGCCACGGGCGCGGGCGCGCGGCGGTCCGAGACGAGGTCGCGGGCGTACATGAAGCCTGCGCCGAGGGTTGCGCCGACCAGGACGGACAGGACGGTGTGTATGGGTCGGGTCAAGCCGTGAACCATGCTGTAGGCGACTGCCAGTGTATCCGTGGCCGGCCCGTGGATCACGCGGACAGCGGGGCGAACGTGCCAGCAGGGTGGCGCGGGTCACATTCCCGCGACGGCTGGCGCCCGCGCCTCAGCGCTTCCGCAGCCAGATCTCGGGATCCACCGGCTGGCGGCCGCGCCGCACCTCGAAGTAGAGCGCCGGCTCGTTGTGGCCGCCGGTGTCGCCGACAGCCCCGATCACCTCGCCCGCCGAGACCGCATCGCCGACCTTGCGGAAGATCTCTTCGTTGTGGCCATACAGGCTCAGGTAGCCCCCGCCGTGATCGAGGACGACCATGAGTCCCATGCCGGGCAGCCAGTCCGCGTACACGACCCGGCCGGCAAAGGGCGCACGCACGCGGGCGCTGCGGTCCGTACCGATGAGCATGCCCTGCCAGCGCATCGAGCCCCCGGCGCGGGGCTGGCCGAAACGCGCGAGGACCCGTCCCTGCTGGACCGGCCAGGGCAACTTGCCGCGGAGCGGCTCGAACGGGGCCTGCTTCGCAATCGGCACGTCGTTCATGGCCTTTCGCAAGTCGGCGATCAGTTTCTCCAGCGCCTGCGCCTGCGACTGGAGTCGATCGAGTTCGCCGCGCCGGGACCTGATCTGTCCCTCGATGGCCGCGACCGCCCGGGTCCTGCTGTCCTGGGCCGAGCGCAGCGCCGCCACCTGCCGCTCCTGATCCGCCTCGAGCAATGCCAACCGCTGGTGTTCTGCGGCGATCTTCTCTCGTACGAGCGCAAGGTGCTCCAATTTGTCGCGAATTCCAGCGATCCTCTCGGCTCGCGCACGGCCAAAATAGCCGTAGTACCGCAGCATTCGGCCGAAGGTCTCCGGGTCTTCCTGGTTCAGCAGGAGCTTCAGCTCTTCCTCGCGGCCATTGACGTAGGCGGCCCGCAGTTCTCCCGCCAGCGCCCCGCGTTCGGCCGTGAGCTCCTGCTCCAGCTGGGCTTCCTCGCGCTCGAGATCCCGGAGCCTGGCCTCGGTCGCCAGCCGCTGGGCGCGGATCTCGTCCACCGTGTGCCGGGCGGCCTGTACCCCGAGTTCCGCATCGCGCAGCTGCGCGCTCAGCTTGTCCCGCTGCTCGATGTCGGCGTTGACGGCCTTGCGCACCTTCTCGATGCGCGAATTCACCCGGCGCAGTTCGGCCTCTTTCTGGGCCGGGGTCGGCTGTTTCTCGGCAAGGGCGACCGATGGCGCAACCAGGCCCAGGGCAGCCGCGAGGAGCAGCGCAGCGACCGCGCTCGGCGGCCGAATCCAGCGGCGGGATCGCTCAATGGTCGGAAGGAACGGGCCGAGCATGCCTCGATGCGGTTTCCAGGCGGGGTCAGGCCGGCAAGTCT
>Ga0208980_10000939_pt1 | contig 17295 bp, 17 predicted proteins | sample WetSurMetagenome_3_FD_187993 | JGI IMG/M metagenome (GOLD analysis project Ga0208980, IMG submission 187993) | Wetland microbial communities from Twitchell Island in the Sacramento Delta, sample from surface sediment Aug2011 Site A1 Bulk (version 2) | ecosystem: Environmental > Aquatic > Marine... | reverse complement strand
AAGGCCTGCGCCATGGCGGCGAGATAGAGACGCTGTTTGTCCGGATAGTGGTGATAGAGTGCGGCCTGGGTGATGCCGACGGCCCGAGCGATCTCGCGCATGGATACCCCGGTGAAACCTGAGCGGGCAAATAGCGGGATGGCCCGTGTCAGGATGATCTGACCCGTAGCGTTGCTCGCCGATGCCGAATCGATGCTCATACCATCCCGGGAGGTGAACGAACGTTTATTAAGATGCTAGACACCCTTCCGCGCTGGGTCAATCAACGCACCGCCGAGCTCCTGGGGGCACAGCTTTTCTCCCGCGACGACCAGCGAGCTCCGCCAGGTGCTGGATGCGGTGTGCGCGCCCTTTGCCCGGTATCGTCCGGAGGTGCCGTATCCGCACCTGCATTCTGGACGCACGGCGCTGGCGGTAGATTCGGCGAACCGCGAGTCGGGCTCACGGGCGATCATCACCCTTGCACAACCTGGCAGGCATGACCTCCTGCGCCACCCGATGAGCACCCTTGTGGCCCGGCGTTTCGCGCCGGAAACGAGGGCGGCTCTGCTGCTGGGGTATTGATCCAGATCAAGAAACGGGCCGAAAAGACGCTAACCTTGATCTGGGTCAATACTCCTGTGCCGTGAGTATGTCATTTATTACTAAAGTTCTTTCAGGCGAGCCGCATGAGTGTTGGCATCTCGCGCGCGCAGTTTCTTCGGGGTGACTTTAAGGGGGCACGCTCGGCGCTGCGTCCCCCGTGGGCATTGCCCGAGGTGCGCTTTCGGCAGCGTTGCGACGGCTGCGGTGAGTGCATCCGCGGTTGTCCCGAGGGCATCTTGCTCGCGGGGGTTGGCGGGTTACCGACGTTGGATTTTTCCCAGGGGCGGTGCACCTTTTGCGGGGCGTGTCTCGAAGGCTGTGGCCCGCGGGCCCTGCATCGGTCGGGCGATGAGTGCCAGCCCTTGCCCTATCGGGCGCAGATCAGCCCGAGCTGCCTGGCCCTACGGGGCGTGGTGTGCCGGTCCTGCGGTGAGATTTGCGATGAGGATGCCATTGGCTTCCGGCTGCAACGCGGAGGGGCCGCACGGCCGCAGATCGACCCCGGTGCCTGCAATGGCTGCGGGGGTTGTGTCCGTGTCTGTCCGGTGGGGGCAATCGAGATCCGCCATCCACCTGCACCGGTAGCGGTGAGCTGAGGAAAGCGACGAATGCAAATCTGCAGCCTGGTCGTCCACAGCAGACCCCAGGCGCTCGACGCGGTGCAAGTCGGCTTGCGGGCGCTGCCGGGCGTCGAGATACACGCGGCCACGGTGGATGGCAAGTTGGTGGTGACGGTGGAGGAGACCCCCGGCGGGCCGTCGGCGTTGGATACCCTCACCGCCATCCGTGAGGTGCCCGGCGTGCTGAGCACGGCCTTGATTTACCACTACGGTGATGACGAAACCTTGGGAGAGGAGGTCAACTGTGAAAGTCACTCGGCGTGAATTCATTAAGACTCAGGCGGTTGTTGCGGCAGCCACGGTCGCGGGTATCACCCTTCCCGCCAGCAAGACCCTGCTGGCCGCCCAGGGTGATGAGGGCATCCGCTGGGATAAGGCACCCTGCCGGTTCTGCGGCACCGGCTGCAGCGTGCTGGTTGGGGTCAAAGATGGCCGGGTGGTTGCCAGCCAGGGCGACCCCGATGCTCCGGTCAACCGCGGCTTGAACTGCATCAAGGGCTACTTCCTGCCGAAGATCATGTACGGGGAGGACCGCCTCACCAAACCCATGCTGCGCAAGAAGAATGGCACGTTCGACAAGAACGGCGAATTCGAGGCGGTCTCCTGGGACGAGGCCTTCGACGTCATGGCCCAGAAATGGAAGGAGGCCATGAAGAAGGAGGGAGGCGTCAGCCGAGTGGGAATGTTCGGCTCCGGCCAGTGGGCGGTGTGGGATGGCTATGCCGCGTCCAAGTTCATGAAGGCGGGTCTGCGGACCAATAATCTCGATCCCAACGCCCGCCACTGCATGGCCTCGGCGGTGGTCGGCTTCATGCGCGCCTTCGGCATTGACGAGCCCATGGGCTGCTACGACGATCTCGAGCATGCCGACGTGTTCGTGCTCTGGGGCGCCAACATGGCGGAGATGCACCCGATTCTCTGGTCCCGCCTCACCGACACCCGTCTGACCAAGGAAGGCTGCGAGGTGCACGTGCTCTCCACCTTCGAGAACCGCTGCTTCGAGCTGGCCGACAACGCGATGGTGTTTTCGCCGCAGGCGGACCTGGCCATTCTCAACTACATCGCCAACTACATCATTCAGAACAAGGCCTATAACAAGGAGTTTATCGACAACCACGTTGCCTTCAAGAAGGCGGTGACTGGCATCGGCTATGGCCTGCGCCCAAATCACCCCCACGAGCAGGCCGCCACCAACAACGGCTATGCCGACCCGGCCGACCCGAGCAAGAAAAAGGGCGATCCGGGCAAGCTCGACGACATTTCCTTCGAGGAATTCGCCAAGCTGGTAGAGCCCTACACCCTGGAGCATGTCTCCGAGCTATCGGGTGTGCCCACGGACAAGCTGGAGCGTTTGGCCAAGGTCTATGCCGACCCGAAGAAGAAGGTGACGTCCTACTGGACCATGGGCTTCAACCAACACACCCGCGGCACCTGGGTGAACGGCAACATGTACAACGTGCACCTGCTCATGGGGAAGATCTCCGAGCCGGGCAACGGACCCTTCTCCCTGACCGGGCAGCCTTCCGCCTGTGGTACCGCCCGCGAGGTGGGTACCTTTGCCCATCGCCTACCCGCCGACCTGGTGGTGATGAAGCCCGAGCATCGGGCCTTCGCGGAAAAGATCTGGCAATTGCCGGAGGGCACGATCAGCGAAAAGATCGGCTATCACGCGGTCCTCATGCAGCGCATGCTCAATGATGGCAAGATGAACTGCTACTGGCAGCAGTGCAACAACAACATGCAGGCCGGCCCGAACATCAACGGCGAGATGTATCCGGGTTGGCGCAACCCCGATAACTTCATCACTGTCTCCGATCCCTATCCGACCGTCTCGGCCCAGGCCGCTGACCTCATTTTGCCCACCGCCATGTGGACCGAGAAGGAAGGGGCCTATGGCAACGCCGAGCGCCGGACCCAGTTCTGGCGCCAGCAGGTCAAGCCGCCGGGTGAATCCAAGTCCGATGTCTGGCAGGTCATGGAGTTCGCGAAGCGATTCAAGGTCGAGGAGGTCTGGCCCGAGGACCTGCTGGCCAAGAAGCCGGAATACCGCGGCAAGACCCTCTACGACGTCCTGTTCGCCAACGGGGTGGTCAACAAGTTCCCCAAAGATCCCATCAAGGACTCCGCCGGAAACACCTATAACAACCACGAGAGCGAAGACTTCGGTTACTACGTCCAGAAAGGCCTGTTCGAGGAGTATCGGCTGTTCAACTCGGCCCCCGACATCATCAAGAAGGGCCATGAGATGGCGGAGTTCGACACCTATCACAAGGTGCGCGGTCTGCGCTGGCCGGTGATTGATGGCAAGGAGACCCTGTGGCGTTTCCGCGGCGGCTACGATCCCCATGTCAAGGGCGATCAGAAGACGGTGCTCTTCTATGGCAATAAAGACGGCAGGGCTTACGCGATCTTCGCGCCCTACGAGCCGGCGGCCGAAGTTCCGGACAAGGACTATCCACTGTGGTTTTGCACCGGCCGGGTGCTGGAGCACTGGCACTCGGGCTCGATGACCCGCCGGGTGCCAGAGCTCTACAAGGCGGTGCCCGATGCGGTGCTGTTCATGAACAAGGAAGATGCGAAACGGCTCAAGCTGCGCGACGGCCAGATGGCGAAGGTCTCTAGCCGGCGTGGGGAGATCACCGCCCGGGTGGAGACCCGCGGACGCAACCGCCCGCCCGAGGGCCTGGTATTCATCCCCTTCTTCGATGCAGGTCGTTTGGTCAATAAACTGACGCTGGATGCCACCTGTCCGTTATCGAAAGAAACGGACTACAAGAAGTGCGCCTGTAAGGTCGAAAAGGTGTAACCGAGGGTCCCGGCGCTGGCGTGACCGGCGCCGGGACTTAGGCGGAATCGGCGGATACCAGAGCATGCGTAGTCAGGACACCAGCCCAGGCAGAAAGAGCAATCGCCGCCAGTTCCTCGGCGATCTGCTCAAGACGGCCTGTGGTGTGGGCCTGTTCGGTTTAGGGCTTGGCCTTTATTCACAGCGGGCCTCTTCGGTTCCGGCTTGGGCGATTCGGCCCCCCGGGGCCATCGACGAGCAGGATTTTCTCGGTGCCTGCATCCGTTGCGGGCTGTGCGTACGCGATTGCCCGTTCGACATGCTCTTCCTTGCCGAGGTGGGTCAGGACCTCCCCACGGGGACACCCTACTTCATCGCGCGAGACAAGGCCTGCGAGATGTGCGAGGACATCCCCTGTGTGGTGGCCTGCCCCACCAATGCCTTGAGCCATGACCTCAAGGACATCAACAAGGCGCGCATGGGGCTCGCGGTGCTGGCGGATCACGAGAGCTGCATCGCTTTCCAGGGGCTGCGCTGCGAGGTCTGCTACCAGATCTGTCCGATTAAGGACGAGGCCATCACGCTCGAGCGGCAGCACAACGAGCGCTCGGGCAAGCACGCCCTGTTTATTCCGGTGGTGCACTCCGAACGCTGCACCGGCTGCGGCAAGTGCGAGGAGGCCTGTATTCTGGAGCAGGCCGCAATCAAGGTCCTGCCGATGCGCCTGGCCAAGGGTGAGCTCGGGCGCCACTACCGCCTGGGCTGGGAAGAAAAGGCGCGGGCAGGGGGCTCGTTGGTGACACCCGATATCGAGCATCGTTACAACCTCCCCGAGGGTATGCGCTACGAGCTACAAGGGCGGGGACTGATCCAGGGCGAAGAAGCCCCAGCTCCCCTGTCCGCGCCACTGGAGACGCTCAAGCGGGGCGTGGAACCATGACCAGGACCAATCCCACAGCCACGATAGGCGCGCGGCGGAGCTGGTTGCAGCGGCACCGCTGGCTGCTGTGGCGGCGCCTTAGTCAGCTCGGGATTCTCGCCCTGTTCCTCTTGGGTCCCCTGGCAGGAGTCTGGCTGGTGAAGGGGAACCTCTCCTCGAGCCTGACCTTGGACTGGTTGCCCCTGACGGACCCTCATCTGCTTGCGCAGGTTCTCCTGACGGGACAGGTGCCGGAGATGACCGCCTTCATCGGCGCCCTGATCGTCATCCTCTTCTACCTGCTCGTCGGCGGGCGGGTGTTCTGCTCCTGGGTCTGTCCGGTGAACCTGATCACCGACCTTGCCGCCTGGGTGCGTCGCAGGCTCAACCTCAAGGCCAACGTGCAGCTCTCCCGCTCCACACGCTATTGGGTTCTCGGGCTCACGCTGGTGCTTGCCGCAGGGACGGGAACCCTGGTGTGGGAGCTGTTCAACCCGGTGTCGCTGTTACACCGGGGCCTCATTTTCGGCATGGGCCTGGCATGGACCATTTTGCTGGGGGTGTTTCTGTTCGATCTCCTGGTCGCCAAGCACGGCTGGTGTGGTCGACTCTGCCCCGTGGGCGCTTTTTACAGCTTGTTGGCGTTCAAGAGTCTGCTGCGGGTGTCGGCAGCTCGCCGCGAGGCTTGCGATGACTGCATGGATTGTTTCGAGGTCTGCCCGGAGCCGCAAGTCATTCGGCCGGCGCTCAAGGGCGCCGGAAAAGGGCTTAGTCCGGTGATCCTCGATATCAATTGTACCAACTGCGGGCGCTGCATCGATGTATGCGATCGTGAGGTGTTTGAATTCGGGGGGCGGTTTTCCCGGGCAACCTCAGACAACAAGGGCCGCATTGGTGCCGGTTCGGGTGGCTCGCGAGCCGCCGAAGCCCGCGCGGCTCGGGTCGGTTGAGGGCTTGGTTTCCAATTAAGAGCGATGGTGGAGCGTGCGATGAAAAGCAAACTCATAGGTATTCTGGTCACGGCTGCGTTGTTCGTCGGCAGCGGCAGCGCCTTAGCCGTTGAGTCTATCAGCGGTCAGTCCGTTCCGGAAAAGTCTGCGGACCCAGAGAAGAGAAAGGTCGAGGTGGTGCAAGGCGGGATCGAGCGTAGCTACAAAGAGCAGCCTCCGATGATCCCGCACGAGATCGAAAAGTACCAGATCACCGTACAGAACAACGGCTGCCTCAAGTGCCACAGCGAGATGACCTACCAGACGGAAAAGGCTCCTCGGGTGGGCGATAGCCACTACCTCGATCGCGACGGCAAGAAGCTTGAAAATATCTCGTCGCGTCGTTGGTTCTGCACCCAGTGCCACGTGCCGCAGTTGAGCGGGGCGCCTCTGGTAAAGAACGAATTCCAAGGCAGGAAGTGAACCCGTCCTGCCGTGCTGCGCGTGGCACGGCATGGCTTCCCCTCCACTATCGACCTATGCGGAAGTACCTCATATGAACACTGGGCAATCGGAGCGCAAGCGGGGAATCGCCGGCATCCTGGTGATTGGCATCGTTCTCGGTATCATCCTCTGGGGCGGTTTCAACACCGCTATGGAATGGACCAACCGGGAGGCATTCTGCATCTCCTGCCATGAGATGGAGGCCAACGTGTACAAGGAGTACACCGACACCATCCACTACAGCAATCGCACCGGGGTACGGGCCACCTGTCCGGATTGCCACGTACCCAAGGAATGGACGCATAAGCTTATCCGCAAGGTGCAGGCCACCAATGAGCTCTACCATCATTTCAAGGGCTCGGTGGACACGCCGGCAAAGTTTGACGCCAAACGATTTGAGTTGGCCCAGCATGTTTGGACGGCAATGAAGAAGACGGACTCCCGTGAATGCCGCAACTGTCATGACTACGACTCGATGAATTTCGCGAAGCAGGAAGGTCGCAGCCAGAAGCGCCACGAGGAGGCATCCGACCAGGGTCTGACCTGTATTGATTGCCACAAGGGCATCGCACACCGACTGCCCAAGCAATACAACGCGCAAAAGGATATTCCGGGCAACAGCCCTTACTACGAGAAGTAGCCCTTTACGCTCTCCGCCTAGGCGGTGAGGTCCGCGCCGCGGCCGGCGGACCTCACCGAAGGGTGTGGACACCCGGGCGTTGCCCAGCCCTCGCTGCGTCTGCCGCGTTTCCCAACAAAGGGCGAAGTCGATCGCCGTTGGTGTCGGCGTTTGTGGTTTAATGTCCCGATGTTTCATCCCCTGCCTGTCTACATCGGGCTTCGCTATACCCGGGCGAAGCGCCGCAACCATTTCATCTCCTTCATCTCCCTGATCTCCATGCTCGGCATCATGCTGGGCATCGTGGCGCTGGTGGTGGTGCTCTCGGTGATGAACGGTTTCCACAAGGAGATCCAGGAGCGGATCCTCGGTATGGCCTCCCATGCCACCATTCAGGGCGCTAACGGAGAGTTGCAGGGATGGCCTGCGGTTCTCGAGCAGGCGGAGCAGCATCCCGCGGTGGTCGGTGCGGCTCCCTTCGTGGAGATCCAGGGTATGCTGACCAACGGCCAGGAGGTCAGCGGGGCGATCCTACGGGGTATCCGGCCGGATCTCGAGGACCGGGTGGCCGCGGTGCGTGAGCACATGAAGCGGGGTTCCCTCGACGATCTACAGCCCGGCAGCTTCAACGTGGTGCTGGGGCGGGATTTGGCCTACACACTCGGTGTCGGTCCGGGGGACAAGGTGACTGTGGTCACCCCACAGGTGAGCGTCACGCCCGTCGGAGTGATGCCTCGACTCAAGCGGCTCACAGTCAGCGGGTTGTTCGAGGTCGGCATGGCGGAGTATGACCGCGGTGCCGGGTTTCTCAACATCGAGGATGCTGCCAAGCTGGCGCAGCTCGAAGAGGGCATCACCGGGGTTCGTCTCAAGCTGCGGGATCTGTTTGGGGCACCCGAGGTTTCCCGGGAACTGGCCGCGGGCCTTTCAGGCCTTTATCGGGTCACCGACTGGACACAGCATCACCGCAACTTCTTTGCCGCACTGCGGATGGAGAAGCGGATGATGAGCATCATCCTGTTTCTAATCGTTGCCGTGGCCGCCTTCAATATCGTCTCCACGCTGGTGATGGTGGTAACCGACAAACGTTCCGACATCGCCATCCTGCGGACCCTTGGCATATCCCCAAGCGGAATCATGGGCATCTTCATGGTCCAGGGGGCCTCGATCGGTCTCGCCGGCACACTCCTTGGCGCCCTGGGCGGGGTGCTGCTTGCGCTTAACCTGGAGCCCATCGTGGCCTGGATCGAGCGCGTCTTCAACGTCCACTTTCTCGATCCCGGGATCTACTACATCAGCCAGCTGCCCTCGGATCTGCACTGGAGCGATGTCGGTCTCATCTCATTGAGCGCGCTTGTGATGAGTCTGATGGCAACGCTTTATCCGGCCTGGCGGGCATCGCGCACCGACCCGGCAGAGGCGCTGCGCTATGAGTAACGACTGGGTGCTGGCGTGCAGTGCTCTGGTGAAGACCTTCTGGCAAGGCTCGACCGAGGTCAAGGTCCTGCAGGGGGTGGACATCGCGGTGCCGCGCGGCTGCCGTATCGCGGTGATCGGTGCTTCCGGCTCGGGTAAGAGCACCCTGTTGCACTGCCTGGGAGGACTGGACCGCCCCTCCGCAGGACGGGTTTTCATGGGCGGGACCGATATTGCCACCCTGAACCAGGTTCATCTGGGCAGGTTGCGCAACCAAACCCTCGGCTTCGTCTATCAGTTCCACCACCTGTTGCCCGAGTTCACCGCGCTGGAGAACGTGGCGATACCGCTCCTCATCGGAGGCTGTCAACCGGATCGGGCCGCCGAACGGGCCATGGCGCTGCTCGATCGAGTTGGCCTGGGGGGGCGGGCTCGTCACAAGCCTGGGGAGTTGTCCGGGGGGGAGCGTCAGCGAGTTGCCGTTGCCAGGGCTTTGGTGAACCAGCCGCGCTGCGTGCTGGCGGATGAACCCACTGGGAATCTCGATCGCGTGACCGCCGAGCAGATTTATGAACTGATGCTGGAGCTCAATCGTGAGCAGGAGACCAGTTTCGTGGTGGTCACCCATGATTCCTCGCTGGCCCGGCGGATGGACCAGGTCTGGCGCCTGGAAGACGGTGTGCTGAACGCGGCGAGCGTTTGACTACGACCCCTTGAGTCGGAAACCGATCGGCGCCACTGGCGAGAGCCCGCATTCGCGCAAGTGCCCGCGGCCAAGAGGTTAACCGTAGGGAGTTGCCGAGGGGGATGCAGCGACGGCGGGTGATCAGGAGGGTGCGACGCCAATGGCCAGGGGCTGCGGCGGTGGGCTGGTACAGGTCGGCCTTGGCTTTGCCCTCGGAGTGGCGGCCTTTCAATTCCTGCCGGAGTTACCGCCAGGGCCGCTTCCGGGACTGGTTTTTCTCGCCGCTCTAGCGCTCTCCGGGCTTTGGTGCCGGGCGAGGCCGATCCTGGCCGCCGCGGCGGGCTTCCTCTGGGCCTACCTGCACGCCTGCTGGGTGCTCTGCGAGCCGCTACCCGCGCAATACGAGGGCCGCGATATCCGGGTTTCCGGCCAGATCGCCGGACTACCTGAGGTATCGGAGAAGGCCACCCGTTTTCTTCTGCGGGTCAGCGAAGCCCAGAGCGGTGTGCAGATCGTTCCGTTTTCGGGTCTCGTGCGCTTGAGCTGGTATGGGGGGGAGACACCACCGCTCAGGGTGGGCGAGACCTGGGACCTCACGGTGCGGCTCCGCCGGCCCCATGGCTTCGCCAACCCCGGCGGGTTCGACGCTGAGCGCTGGCTGTTCCAACAAGGCGTGCGAGCGGTTGGCAGCGTGCGCACGAGCGCCGACAACCGCCCGCTTGATGCAGGTGTCGGCGGTTACTGGCTCGGACGGTTGCGTCAGCACCTCAGCGAGCGCCTGGCGGCGGTGCTAGGCGATCGTCCGGAGCTTGGTCTGGTGCAGGCGCTGGTGCTTGGGGAGCGCAGTGGGATTTCATCGGCCACCTGGGACAGCCTGATGCGAACGGGGACCAACCACCTGGTGGCCATATCAGGCCTGCACGTGGGCATCGTCGCCGGGATGTTCTTTTTCCTCACCCGCCTGTTATGGAGCCGCAGCGAAGGGTTGTGCCGGCGCATCGCGGCGCCCCGGGCGGCGGCGCTGGCGGGCTTCGCCGGTGCCCTGAGCTACAGCGCCCTGGCGGGCTTTGCCGTGTCCACCCAGCGCGCGCTGGTGATGCTGAGTGTGGTGCTGGGGGCGGTCTGGGTGGCCCGGCAGGTTAGACCGATCACCGGATTGGTCCTCGCCCTGTTCTTGGTGCTGCTCATCGACCCGCTGGCGGTTCTCTCCTACGGTTTCTGGTTATCATTCGGTGCGGTGACAGCGCTTCTTTACGGGATGCAGCGACGCGACACCCAGGCAAGCCTCTGGTGGCGGTGGGGAAGGGCGCAGTGGGTGGTGGCGTTGGGTCTATTGCCGCTGCTGCTCATCTTCTTCGGCCGCACCTCGACCGTCGCACCGCTGGTCAATCTTGTGGCGGTGCCCTTGTTCAGCCTGGCGATCCTCCCAGGGCTTCTCCTGGCGACCCTGATCGGACTCATGCCCGGCAGCGCATGGGTGCTGCAACAGGCGGCGTCACTGCTCGGCTGGCTGGTGGGTGGTCTGGACTGGCTTGCCGCACAGCCCTGGTCGGTAGCGGGCCTGTCCTTCCGCCCTGGATGGGTCTGGGCGCTCGGCTTTGCCGCCGTCGCTCTGCTGCTTGCGCCGCGCGGTGTGCCTGGCCGATGGGTGGGGGCCTTGGGGCTTCTGCCCGTGGTCCTGTTCGAGTCGCCCCGCCCGGGTCAGGGTGAGTTTTGGGTCACGCTCCTGGACGTGGGCCAGGGGCTGTCGGTGGTGTTGCGTACCGAGAACCACTTGATGATTTACGATCTGGGGCCGGAGCTCTCGCCCGGGTTCGATACCGGAAGCGCGGTGGTCGGCCCTTTTCTCGAGCACCGGGACTGGAGGCGGGTCGATCTTCTGGTGCTGAGCCATGCGGACAAGGACCACGCGGGCGGAATGCCCGGTCTGCGACGGGGGTTTGCGATCGATCGCATCCTCACGGGCGAGCCAGATCAACTGCCGGGGGTTGCGGCCGAGCCTTGTCAAGGGGGGCAACACTGGGAGTGGGATGGGGTCGGCTTCCGGGTCCTGTCTCCGGAGGGGGATGCGCTCAACCAAGGCAACGACAGTTCCTGTGTGATTCGAGTGGCGAATGGGGCGGGAAGTCTCTTGTTGACGGGGGACATCGGCCGCGCCGTCGAGCATCGGCTGGTACGCGAATGGCCCGGTGAGCTCGCCAGCACGCTCTTGGTCGCAGCGCATCACGGCAGCGAGGGATCAAGCTCTCAGGGGTTCCTCCGCGCCGTGCGTCCTGAGATCGTGCTGTTCTCCGCTGGCTACGCCAATCGCTTCGGCTTTCCCAAGGAGCGGGTAGTGCGCCGTGTCGAGGCCGTCAGCGCCAGGGCCCTCAATACGGCGGATTGGGGAGCCATCGGCTTTCAGTTTTCCCCGACGTCTGGGCTTTCGGCTGCGGAGCTCTACCGCGAGCGGGAACGGCGTTACTGGCGACCAACGGGGCGCAGTTTCGGCCACTAGCCCATTTTCAGTATCATACGGGCTCCACACGCGGGCCGTCTCTGGAGAGGATGGGGCGTGGCAAACCGTAATTCTTCTCAAATCTCACCGGATGGGGTGCGACTGTGCTCGAGCTGATTGAGGCCGGGGGCTGGCTGATGATTCCCATCATCGGTCTGTCGGTGGTGGCGCTCGCGATCATTCTAGAACGGCTTTGGACCCTGCGGCGCTCCCGCATCATGCCGGCCAATCTGGTGTCGACGATCCGCCAGTGGCACCGTCAGGGTCAGCTGACCCCACAGCGCCTCGTCGATATGCGCGAAAACTCTCCTCTGGGACGAATTCTGGTGGCCGGACTGGTGAACCGGCACCATTCCCGGGAGGTCATGAAAGAGGCGATCGAGGCGGCCGGCCGGCAGGTTATTGCCAAGCTGGAACGCTACCTCGACACCCTCGGCACCATTGCGGCGGTGGAGCCGCTGCTCGGGCTTCTCGGCACGGTGTTCGGCATGATCCAGGTCTTCAGCGAGATCGTGAATACGGGTTTGGGCCAGAGCGGCCGGCTGGCTGGTGGCATCTCCGTTGCCCTGATCACAACGGCAGCGGGATTGTCGGTCGCGATCCCCAGCCTGATGTTCCACCGCTACTTCGTGAGCAAGGTCAACACCCTGGCGGTGGCCATGGAGGAGCAGGCGTTCAAGTTGGTGGAGGTGATCCAGGGCCAGCGGGAAAGCGACGAGGAATAAACGATGAGAATTCAGCCCAGTCGTCAGCAATTGCTGGATATCAACATGGCCCCGCTGATCGACTGCGTGTTTCTGTTGCTCATCTTTTTCATGGTTTCCACCACCTTCAAGCACGAGAGCGAGGTTCGGATCGAATTGCCCCAGGCGGGCGAGAAGGCCGCAGAGGAATCGAACCGAAAACTGATCGAGGTGGCGATCGACCAACAGGGACGCTTTTTCGTCAATCACGAGGCCGTCATCAATACCGAGCTCCGTACCCTCATGCGAGCGCTTGAGCGGGCGACCAGTGCCGGGGCCGATCTGCCGGTCCTCATCAGCGCGGACGCGCGCACACCGCACCAGGCGGTGATGACCGCCTTGGATGCCGCGAGTCGGGTGGGTTTGCTCCACATCACCTTCGCTGCGACCAAAGCCGCCGTTCAGCCATGAGCCGGGAGGCTTCCCAGCCCCTATCCGGCCGTCAGGTCTATTCTCGTCTTCTTCGGTACGCCAGGCCCTATTGGCGGACTTTTGTGCTGGCCATCCTCGGCATGCTCGCCTATGCCGCCACTGAGCCCACCTTCGCCGCGATGATGAAGCCGTTGCTCGACGGCAGCTTTGTGGATCGGAATCTTGAAACCATTCGGCTGATGCCGTTTCTCCTCGTTGGCCTTTTCTTTTTTCGCGGTTTGGCGGGGTTCGTCGATAGCTATTTCATGAAGTGGGTCGGGCGGCGGGTGGTGGCGGACCTGCGTCAGGAGATGTTCGATCACCTTTTGCGCTCGCCCTCCCGCTACTACGACAACAGTAGTTCCGGCCACCTCCTGGCCAAGCTGACCTACAACGTGGAGAACGTGGCCAACGCCGCCACCAATGCCATGACCACGCTGGTGCGCGACGGTTTCACCGTGCTCGGTCTGCTCGGCTACATGCTGCATGTGAACGCGATGCTGGCGCTGATTTTCCTGGTCGTGGGGCCCAGCATGGGGCTGTCCATCCGCTACGCGATGCGGCGGTTCCGCAAGATCAGCCGGCGCATCCAGGACCAGATGGGGGAGCTCACCCACGTGGCCCAGGAAGCCATCGAGGCCCAGCGGGTGGTGAAGGCCTTCGGTGGGGAAGATTACGAGTCGGCCCGCTTCTCGGAGATCAACGAGAAGACCCGCCAGCTGCAAATGCGTATGGTGGCCACCGAATCGATCAGCGTCCCCCTGGTCCAGCTCATCACCGCCATCGCCATCGCCGCCATCGTCTACCTCGCCTCGGTGGAGGGCCTGCGCTCAGAGATCAGTGTTGGCACCTTTATGTCCTTTTTGGTGGCGATGGGTCTGCTTTTGCCGCCCATCAAACGCCTGAGCGCGGTCAACGCGCAACTGCAGAAGGGCATCGTGGCGGCCCAGAGTCTGTTTGAGCTCCTCGACACAGAGAGCGAAAGGGATCTCGGTACTCATCACCTCACCGCCACACAGGGGCGGGTCGAGCTCCGCGGCGTTGGCCATGCCTATTCGCAAGAGAAAGGGGCGGTTCTGCGTGGCGTGGATCTGCTGATCGAGCCGGGCGAGACGGTGGCCCTTGTGGGTCGCTCGGGGAGCGGGAAGACCACGCTGGTCAGCCTATTGCCGCGGTTCTACGACGCAAGCGATGGCCAGATCCTGATTGACGGCATCGACATTCGCGAGTTGACCCTGCGCAGCCTGCGTGCCCAGATCTCGCTAGTCAGCCAGGAGGTGGTGCTGTTCAACGACACGGTGGGCCACAACATCGCCTATGGCCAGTTGGGTCAGGCGACCCCCGAGGAGCTTCGGCAAGCGGCGGCGAGTGCCCATGCGCTGGAGTTCATCGAGGCGCTGCCCCAGGGATTTGATACCCTGATCGGCGACCGCGGGGTGCTGCTCTCCGGGGGACAGCGGCAGCGCCTCGCCATTGCCCGGGCGATCCTAAAGAATGCCCCGATCCTGATTCTGGATGAGGCCACCTCATCCCTCGATACCGAGGCAGAGCGGCATATTCAGGCGGCGCTCGAAAGCTTGATGCGGCAGCGTACCACCTTGGTGATCGCACACCGGCTCTCGACCATCGAGAAGGCGGACCGCATCGTCGTCCTGCATAATGGTCAGATTGTGGAGCAGGGAAGACACGCCGAGCTCCTCGAGCACGACGGGCTCTATGCCCAGCTCTATCGGCTGCAATTCCAGGGTATGGCGGACCCCACCGCGGCGATCGAGGCGTGATCCCTCTCGAACGGATCTGGTACGGGGACCATCCGCTTGGCTGGCTACTGGCGCCCCTCGGGTGGGTGTACTCTGCCTTGGCCCGTTGGCGGCGAATCACCTACCGCAGGGGTTGGCGTGCCGGCCAGGCGTTGTCCGTACCGGTGGTGGTGATTGGCAACATCAGCGTGGGTGGAACCGGCAAGACACCCTTGGTCGTCTGGTTATGTGCTTGGCTGCGGCAGCGGGGTTATCGTCCCGGGGTTCTCACGCGGGGCTATGGCGGTGATGCGGCCCATTGGCCGATTGCGGTCGGCCCCGACGCCGACCCCACCCAGGTTGGGGACGAGGCGGTGCTTCTGGCACGGCGCACCCACTGCCCGGTGATGGCGGGGGCGGACCGCGTCGCGAGCGCCGAGCGGCTGATCCAGGAGCACGCGTGCGACATTCTGGTGGCGGACGATGGTCTCCAACACTACCGGCTCCAGCGAGACATCGAGATCGCCGTGGTCGATGGGGTGCGGCGGTTAGGCAATCGGCGCTGCCTTCCCGCCGGCCCCCTGCGCGAGCCCCCGGAGCGGCTGTCGGAGGTTGATATGGTGATTGTCAACGGAACACCCTTGGAGGGAGAGTATGGCATGCGTTTGGTGCCGGGTCCCGCCGTGGCGCTGCGCGACGCTGGCACCGAACGCGAGCTCGGTGCGTTTCGCGGCGAAGCGGTGCTGGCCGTGGCGGGGATCGGCAATCCGCAACGCTTCTTTGACATGCTCGCGGCCCAGGGTATCAGTGTCACCCCGCGTCCCTTCCCGGATCACCACGCCTTTCGGGCTCGCGATACTTGGGAGTGGGTCGGGCGCAAGGTGCTGATGACCGAGAAGGATGCCGTGAAATGCGCGGCTTTCGCCGGGCCCGATCACTGGTATGTGAGCGTGCGGGCCGAGCCCGATGCCCGCGTCATTCGGCGGTTTGAACAGTTAATAGATGGGTTGAACAATGGATAAGAAGCTACTGGAGATCCTGGTCTGCCCCCTGTGCAAGGGGCCGCTCTACTACGCCAAACCGGCGCAGGAGCTGGTCTGCCGTCCCGACCGACTTGCCTTCCCGATTCGTGACGACATTCCGGTCATGCTGGCAGAGGAGGCACGAGCGCTCCCCGCCGATGAAGAGGTTCCTGAGCGATAGGAGGCCTAGGGCGCCGCGATGGGATTTCGCGTCCTCATTCCCGCTCGCTTTGCCTCTAGCCGGCTGCCCGGAAAACCCCTGCGACTGATCGGTGGCCAATCGATGATCGCCCATGTGGTGGCGCGCGCCCGGGAGAGCGCCGCCGACGAGGTCCTAGTGGCCACGGATGATGATCGCATCGCCGATGCCTGCCACGCCCTGGGGGTTGAAGTGGAGCTGACCGGGAGCCATCACCGCAGCGGCTCCGACCGGATTGCCGAGGTGCTGGAGCGGCGCCGCTGGCCAGATGACAGCATCCTGGTCAACCTCCAGGGTGACGAACCCTGCATGCCCGCGCGCCTTCTGGAACAGGTGGCCGAGACGCTGGCGTCCCATCCAGGCGCGGGAATGACTACACTGGCTTATCCCATCGCCGACCGAGCACTCCTGTTCGATCCTAATGTGGTCAAGGTGGTAACCGACCACCAGGGCTACGCGCTCTATTTCTCGCGTGCTCCGATACCTTGGCATCGGGACGGCATTGACCGAGACGAGGTGGGCGTGCCGCCGGGCCTTCCCTACTGGCGCCACATCGGGCTTTACGCCTTCCGGGCGGGGTTTCTGCGCCGGTTCGTCGCCTGGGAGGCGGCCCCCCTGGAGCTGGCCGAGTCCCTGGAGCAGCTTCGGGTGCTGTGGTATGGCGGGCGCATTCACGTGAGCCTTGCGGACGTCGAACCGGGTCTGGGGGTGGATACCGAGCAAGACCTGCTGGATGTCGAGGCGCTACTCCAATCCTCGCCCTAATGCTCCTGCGGGCGGTCGCCCATCGAGGCGAGGAGCTCGATGAACTCCTGGGAATAGGGGCTCGGATCCTCCGCGAAGACGGGCACCTCCCGTAGCTCCGGAAGCCGACAGGATGCCTGCCCGTACTGGTCCGGATGGATGACAGAGGTCGTTGACCGGGTCCGCAGCACCAGGACTCCCTCTGGCCATACCAGGTCCAGGAGGGTGCAGCGTTCGCCGAGGTGATCGCAGTCTCTCCCGACGAGCTTAACTAGACGCTCCCGCAAAGCGTCGTCCCGCGCGCTGATGGCCATGATGGTGTCCGCGATGCCCCTTGGTCTTTGCCCACCGTTTGGGACACTTTTTTGGGGCGAGTAAGCGCATCCGCAAGCATTGCCGGCAGACCGACCTATCGGCCCTACGGGGGATGCGGTAAGATCAAGGCTCAAAATTCAGTGCGCGTTCGCGCGGAGGCAAGGTTCCATGGAGTTTCGTTCTGGTTTCGCTTCGGCAGCAGCCGTGTTGGCGATGGCGGTGGCTCTGGGACAGGCTGAGGCCGCCGGTTTTGGCGGAGGGGGACCTTCCGGCTCCCGCGGGCCTGATTATGGGCCGGGTTGGGGCGCGGGTCCGGGCGGTCCGCCTCCGGGTGATTCTGGCGGGTGGGGTTCCGGCCCTCCTTACGGTTCCGGCATGCCGCCTCCTGAGTCGGGCTCTGGCTTTGGTTCCGGATCGGGCCCCGGCGGCAGTCGTGGGGCGCCGCCGATTGGCCCAGGACCGCGGGGTGCTGGTGGACCTCCTGAGTCGGGCTCTGGCTTTGGTTCCGGATCGGGCCCCGGCGGCAGTCGTGGGGCGCCGCCGATTGGCCCAGGACCGCGGGG
>Ga0208980_10000938_pt1 | contig 17297 bp, 20 predicted proteins | sample WetSurMetagenome_3_FD_187993 | JGI IMG/M metagenome (GOLD analysis project Ga0208980, IMG submission 187993) | Wetland microbial communities from Twitchell Island in the Sacramento Delta, sample from surface sediment Aug2011 Site A1 Bulk (version 2) | ecosystem: Environmental > Aquatic > Marine... | reverse complement strand
GGAGCTGGTGCCCTCCACCGTGAAGAAGGGCGAGCTGGAATCCACCAACTCGGGGCGGATGGAGGTGACCAGGCTGCCGTTTTCCTTCCCGGCGCGGCAGATGAGCTTCCAGCGCTCACCACGCGTGCGGGCAGCGCGCACTTCCTCCGCCGTAAGCGAGCGGATACCCTCTCTGGGGATATCACGAGGGGTGATCTCGGCGCCCATCAGCACATTGCAGAGCGCGGCAACTTTCACCGCGGCATCCCAGCCATCCAGGTCAGCGGTGGGGTCTGTCTCCGCGATGCCGATGGATTGGGCTTTTTTAATGGCTTCTTCCAGGGATTCACCCTGCTCGAGCAGACCCAGGATGTAATTGGTGCAGGAGTTGAGAATGCCGGTGAACCCGCGCAGCTCCGCCACCGGAAGGGTCTCCCGAAAGAGGGAAAAGATTGGGGCGCCATCCATCACGGAGGATTCGAACAGGAAGCGCTTGCCCTTTTCGGATGCCAGGCGGGTGAGCTCGCGGTGGGCAAAGACGACCGGACCCTTGTTTGCGGTGATGGCGTGCATGCCCAGGCGCAGGGCTGCGCGCAGATGCTCCGCGGCTGGTTCGCCAGTATGCGGGTTGACCGGGGAGTTTTCGAGCAGGGCATCCGCCGGGCAGGCTTCGATGAACGCGAGGGTATCGGGGTTGACCTTTCGGAAGAAGCCACCGGAAAATCCCGCGGCAGCTTCTGCTAGCGCCTGATCAAGATCGATCCCTGCGGGGTCTATCACCGAGCCATGCCGGCCCGTGGCAATGCCGGTGACGGTGAAACCCAATCCGAAATCCCTTTCCAAATTGTCCGCTTTGCGGAGAAGCAGGCGGGCAAAAGCCTGTCCCACGTTTCCAAAACCAACCAGCGCAAGGCGATAATTCTTCATACGATCCTCTCAAAGCGGGGGATAGGGGTAGGGGCGATCCTTCCCCAGGGGAGGGGGGAAAATACCATCCTCAATCAGGCGGATTGCCCGGCGTCGGAGAGCGTTCACTTCAGAGGGCAGCAGCCAATCGTGAAGCAGCCCGTTCGGGTCGCCCGGCTCGCCCAGTGCCGGCAGGAGGAGGGATTGGATCGAAGTCAAGGATTCCGCCGGGATGGGCTGCCCGATGAAATCCCAGATCACCGTGCGCAGTTTATATTCGCGGTGGAAGCAGATGCCGTGGTCAATGGCCCACAGGTGCCCTTCTTCGTCCCAGAGGACATGGCTGCCCTTGCGGTCGGCATTGTTGATCAGCAGGTCGAAGCAGGCGACCTCTTTGAGGGATTCCTTTTCCGTATCGGAAAGGCTGAAGTAATGCCGATTTGGGTCATGCGGGATGTAGAGCTGGAGGGATCCCTTTCCGAAAGGACCTTTGCGCCGGAAGATGGTGGGAGGGACGAGCTGCCAGCTCAGCGCCTGGCTGACCAGATAAGCAGAAACCTCGCGGCGGGCCAGGCTGGCGGCGGGGAAATCCCACAGCGGGCGCTCGCCCCGGGAGGGCTTATAGATGGCCGGTAGGGTGAGATCTGGTGTGACCACATTGACGAGAAATGTGGAGTTGGAGCCCCAGACGAACTGCCCCTGCAAGTCGATCTCCCCCTCGTTCAGGGTGGAGAGGATCGATTCCTGGGTGATCACCGGCGCGGGGAGGGAATCCATGGTTAGAAGCGGGTTATTTTTTGCTGTGGCCGTTCTTTTTGGGGCAGAGGTGACCCTCGGGATCCATCGGCTGACCGCAGGTGGGGCAGATCTTCAAACCTCTTCCAGCCAGTTCCACGATCCACTCCGCCAGGGCTTGCAACTGGGCGCGGGTACACCAGAAACGCACGATACCGGCTTCCTCCGGGAGGCTATCCTCCGTGAGGATCTCCCGGCAGACCAGCCCGGCCAGGTCCAGGTCGGGATCATAGACCAGGTCGATCTCGCCCACGCGGAAGAGCGGGTCCAGTGGCGAAGAAAGGCGAAAATCCTTCTCCTTCCATTCCATCTCAACCGGCGGAAGATCGGGCTTTTCGGTGGAAAGCTCGCTGAAGAATTTCTGCACCCCCTGGGCCAGCACCTGGAGCTGGATCTTTTCCACCAGCAGGGTGGCTTTTTGGCCTTCCTTTTCGCCTTGCAGATAAAAGACGCGCTTGCCAGGCTTGCCGATCGCATCCGCACGCAACGCGTCGACGGGGTTCATTTCGAGATCAATTCGGGACATGGGTGAATTTCCTTTGCGCTAGTATAACAGGGAGGGGAGGGTGAAGAGGGGAATCGTTGAGAGGTTGATTGGTTGAGTGGTGAAGTGGGGTGATGGAATATTCTGATCAGGTTATCAGCAAAGCTGACCGTCTGGATCCCAGGAGATCCGCTGGACCTTTCCATCCTCCCCCAGCAGGAGAGGCAGCAGTTTTTCAAGTTCAGCAGACGGTCCGCTGGTGAAATAACGAACCTCTGCCTGGAAATCAGGTAACTGGGTGATGCCAAGCGAATCCAGCACGCGGCCGGTCTGACGGGCGATGGCGGGTGCGGGGTCGATCACGTTCACCCCTGCGCCGGCAATCTGGCGGATGAGCGGGATAACGAACGGATAGTGCGTGCAGCCCAGCACGATGGTATCGATATTTTTCTCCAGCATGGGGCGGATGGCGCTTTCGAGGATGCGACGGGTTTCGGCGCCTTCCATATCCCCCTTTTCGATCTCGCCCACCAGCCCCGGGCAGGTATCCTGCAGGATGGTCACCTCTTTGGCGAAGCGCTCGACCACCGAGGAATACAATCTGCCCTGAAAGGTGGCAGGGGTGGCCAGCACCCCCACCACGCCAGTGCGGGTCTGCTCGGCGGCAGGTTTGACCGCTGGCTCCATGCCCACAAAGCGGGTCTGCGGATATTGGGCGCGCAGCTCCTGCAGGGCGGCTGCGGAGGCGGTGTTGCAGGCGACCACGATGATGGCGGAGCCGAGGCCGAGCAGGAATTCGGTGATGGCGGAGGAAAAGGCGCGCACCTCCTCCAGGCTGCGCGAGCCGTAGGGGACATGCGCCTGGTCGGCGAAATAGAAGACCGGTTGGGCAGGTAGTTGGACGCGGATGGCTTTCAGAACGGAAAGCCCGCCCACACCGGAATCAAAGACCCCGATGGGGGCAGGATTAACCAGACCGGTCATGGTATTTTCCTGCAGCCTCAACCAGAGCGGTGAACAAGGCAGCCATTTCGCCGCGATCGGTCAGGTGTTCTGGGTGCCACTGCACCCCAAGCCCGAAGGGATGCCCGCGCAGCTCAACCCCCTCCACCAGGCCATCTGGCGCGCAGGCGGTGGGGATAAGGTTTGATGCCACCCGGGAGATCCCCTGGTGATGAAGGCTGTTCACTGCCAGTTCGTTGGTTCCCGTGATGCACTCCAGCAGGGAATCGGGATCAATGCTGACGAAGTGGTGCTCCTCGCGGAATTTATCATGGCTGTGCTCGAGCGCGCCGGGAAGCTGGTCGAGAATATGAGTATAGAGGCTCCCGCCGTAAGCCACATTCATCACCTGGCAGCCGCGGCAGATGCCGAAGATTGGGATTCGCAGGTCACGCGCACGCAAGGCCAGCTCTATCTCGGTGGCATCCCGGCTTGCCGAGACCCCATAAACGCCCGGGTGGGAGGTGCCATTGAAGCGGGCAGGGTCGATATCCCCGCCGCCGGTGAGGAGGATGCCATCCAGCCGGGCGATGAGTGCATCCAGCGCCTCCAGCGGTAAATCGGCAGGGATCAGCTCGGGCGAGCCGCCGGCCATCTCCACCGCGCGGGTGTAAGCTTCCTTATCGTTGCGGGTAATCGGGGTAGGTTCTGCGGAGGTGACTCCGATGATGGGTGTGGTCATAATGACAATTCTAATTTAAAAAAGAAGCGGGTGCAACCTCGGTGGAAGCTGCACCCTAAAAACATAGGAGAGAGGAGATTATGAGAATTTCTGTTTGAGGCGCGCGCTCTTGCCGGTGCGATCGCGCAGGAAGTAGAGGCGGGAGCGGCGGGTCTGGTTGTGGCGTTCGACCACAACTTTATCGATGCGCGGTGAGCGGAGCAGGAAGCTGCGCTCCACGCCCACACCGTTGGAGGCCAGGCGGCGAACGGTGAAGGTGGAGTTCTGCCCGCGGCGGTGCATATACAGGATGGTGCCTTTGAATTCCTGGATACGCTCGCGGTTGCCTTCTTTGATCTTGACATGCACACTGACGGTATCGCCGGTGCGCAGCTCGGGAATATTCGGGTTTTCGGGGGCTTCAACAGCCTTGATATCGACACTCATGTTGGACACCTTGCTTTTTTCTAAGATCGGCGCTTCTACACGCGAGGGCGGATTATAACATGGGGTTTCGGGGGATGCAAGGAGAATTTTGTAAAAATGGTATTTGTCGAATCGGTCAACGAAGGGTCGAAGGCCGTCCTCCCATTATATAAATGTTTCAAGTAGAGACGCAGCATGCTGCGTCTCTACACAGGATACGCGGTTATTAATAATCGTGAAGTGCTATCCCCATGACATAATTAATGATTTCACCTAGGCGCTACGCCGTGCACCCCTACGAAGTATGTTCCCCATGCTGATATAATCATTTCCATGAAGGCAAGGCAAATCGCGCCGGTCTACCGTATCCTCCCCCTGCGCAACACCTCCGCTGACGCTGTATATTGGAGGAGCCGCCCCTTTGAGGAGCGGCTGGCTGCGCTGGAGCAGATCAGAAACGAGTATCACACCTGGAAGGGCGATGTTCAACCCGGACTTCAAAGAGTTTATACGATCGTTAAACGAAAATAGCGTCCGCTACCTGGTTGTGGGGGGATATGCTGTCGCTTTGCATGGGCATCCCCGGTATACTAAGGACCTGGATATCTGGATTGACCGCACTCCAGAAAACGCTAAAAAACTGGTGAAAGCCATTGCTGATTTTGGCTTTTCGGAATTAGGGCTCCAGGAAAACGATTTCCTGGTTAAGGATCAGATCATCCAATTGGGTTACCCCCCCAACCGCATTGACCTGGTGACCGATCTGCCAGGAGTGGTCTTTGAAACCTGTTACGGAATAAAAATCCAGATCGGGATCGACGGGATCCCTGTGGATTTTATCGACATCGAGAGTCTGAAACAAAACAAACTTGCTTCGGGAAGGCATCAGGATCTGGCGGATCTCGAAAATCTTGGGTAATTCTTGGACTTCGTTTTATCCACAAAAACCGTAGGGGCGCACGGACGTGCGCCATTACATGCGTTAATACTGAATGCTTGAAATGCTATCCAACCGGCCGAGCTGGTGGGTGGCGGTGATATGGCGGATGGTGCCGGTGAGCCCGCGCATCACCAGGCTGTCCGTTTCGGCGGTGCCGGCGCCATAATCCACGCCTTTCAAAAGTTCCCCTCCGGTGATGCCGGTGGCTGCAAAGAAGACATCCTGCGAGCCGACCAGGTCATCCAGGGTGAGCACTTTTTCAAAATCCACACTTGCCTGTCTGCCGCGGGTTTCCTCCTCCGGCGTGCGCGCAAAAAGCCTGCCCTGGATACTGCCGCCCATGCAACGCAGCGCGGCGGCGGCGATCACCCCCTCGGGCGTCCCCCCCACCCCCATAAGCACGTCGATATGTGATTCCGGCCAGGCAGTCATCAGCGCCCCGGCCACATCGCCATCATGGATCAGGCGGATGCGCGCACCGCAACCACGCACTTCGCGCACAAGAGCTTCGTTGCGAGGCCGGTCGAGGATGACCACGGTGAGGTCATCCACCTTTTCCCCTTTTGCGTGGGCGATCTTTTCCAGGTTATCCCGCACAGGAGCCTGGATATCGATCACCCCGGCGGCGGCAGGTCCAACAACCAGCTTGTTCATATAGACAAAAGGTCCAGGGTTGAACATGGTCCCGCGGGGTGCGAGGGCGACCACGGCGATGGTATTATCCAACCCGTTGGCCAGTGGGCGGGTGCCGTCGATGGGATCAACGGCGATATCCACCGCCGGGGCAACACCGGTCCCAAGCCGCTCACCATTGAAGAGCATCGGGGCTTCATCTTTTTCCCCCTCGCCGATCACGATCACGCCATCCATCTGGATGGAATTCATCACCAGGCGCATGGCATCCACGGCGGCCTTATCCGCCGCGTTCTTATCTCCGCGCCCCACAAAACGCCCGGCAGCCAGCGCGGCTGCTTCGGTGACACGGACAAGCTCAAGTGCCAGGTTACGGGTAGGTTCAGCCATCGGGAGCCGCCTCTCTAATTTTGGGGGATCAAGTCAGAATCAGGGTAAGGTAATAGCCGATCACGGCAGCCCAGAGGAAGGCGTCAATGCGGTCCAGGAAGCCGCCGTGCCCGGGAATGCGGTCAGAGGAATCCTTGATCCCGAAGGGGCGTTTGAGCATGCTCTCACCGAAATCCCCCAGCGGCGCCAGCACTGAGACCACCAGGCCCATAACCAAACCCGCCTGCAGCGTGACTGCCGGGATAAATTGATGGACTCCCCAGGCGATCAGCCCTGTGAGTAATATCGCAACCACCACGCCGCCGATATAGCCTTCCCAAGATTTATTGGGGCTGACGCGGGTCATCATCTTGGTTCGACCGATCTTCCGCCCGATGAGGAAAGCGCCCATATCCGAGAACATACTGGCCAGGAAGGCCAGGGCGATCCAGTAAAAACCGTTTTCAAGGCCGCGCAGCGAGATGAAATAACCCATCATCCAACCAAGATACGCAACCCCAGCCAGTGAAATGGCGAAATCCACCGCGGCGGTTTCCACTCCTCTTTGATAGGCGAAGGTGTGGTAGATCATGAGCACCATGATGAAGGTGACGAGCACCAGGCTGCTGCCGGGGAAAGCGGCAATCTGCCGGGCGAATACCAGCAGGATGGAGCCCGCCACGATCAAAACAGTATTGGGTTGATATTTTCCGCTCTTGAATAAGTCCGCGTATTCCCAGGCAGCCATGCCGGTGAAAAAAGCGACCAGCAGGGTGGTGGTCCAGGTTCCCAGCCATACAGCCAGGATGACAATTGGCAATATTACTACGATCGAAAGAACGCGTTTAACCAACGTAGCCGCTTTCCACCGGGTCGCAGCCCTGCCGACCGCCATAACGCCGGTTGCGTAACCCGAATTCCACAATGGCTTTGTGAAGTTCCTCTTTATCAAAATCAGGCCAAAGCACGGGGGTGAAATACCACTCGGAATAGGCGGATTGCCAGATGAGAAAATTACTACCGCGGATCTCGCCAGAGGTGCGGATGATCAGGTCGGGGTCGGGAGTGCCGGCGGTGAAGAGGCGTTGGCAAATATCATCTTCCGTCACCTCGCTGGCTTGAATGCCTTCCTGGATGATCTGCTGGACAGCATATACGATCTCATCCCGACCGCCATAGTTCCATGCGATGGTGAAAACCAGGTGATCGTTATTTTTGGTGACCTCCACCGCACGGGTTACTTTCTTCCGTAGCAATGTTGGGAGTTTCTCCAGCCGGCCGATATGCCGGAGCTGCACCTCCTGGGCATTCAATTCTTTCAGTTCACGGTCGATCACTGATCCCAGGATCTGCAGCAAGCCCTGCACCTCATCTTTGGGGCGGGACCAATTCTCGGTGGAAAAGGCGTAGACGGTAAGATATTTGACCCCGAAATCAACGCAGCCTTTGATCACCCGGCGCAGATTCTCGGTGCCGGCGCGGTGGCCTTCGATGCGCGGCACGCCATGGGCCTGGGCCCAGCGGCCGTTGCCATCCATGATGATGGCGATATGCTCGGGGATGGCTCCGTAGCCGGTCAGATCCGCGGAATCTCCCATGCCAGGTTAAACCTCCATGATCTCTTTTTCTTTACGTTCCCCGATGGCGTCGATCTCCTCCACCTTTTTATCTGTGAGCTTCTGCAGCTCCTCTTCGCCGGTTTTCAGATCATCCTCCGAGATCATCTTTTCGTGCTCGAAATCCTTAAGGTCCTTGATCAAATCCCGACGGATATTGCGCACAGCGATGCGCGCTTCCTCCAGGCGATGGTGAACGATCTTGACCAGCTCGCGGCGGCGCTCTTCGGTGAGGAGCGGGATATTGAGGCGGATCACCTTGCCATCATTATTGGGAGTGAGTCCCAGTTCAGAGGCTAGAATGGCTTTCTCGATGGCTTTGAGGGTGGTTGGGTCAAAGGGTCGGATGAGAAGCTGGCGCGGTTCCGGAGCGCTGATGGTGGCAAGCTGCAAGAGGGAGGTGGGTGCGCCGTAGTATTCCACCTGCAGGCGTTCAACCAGGGCGGGGCTGGCATGCCCGGTACGAATGCCGGAAAGATCGGTCTCCAGGGCGCCAATGGCCCCATTCATCTTGGTTTCGGCTTCCTTCATGGTCTCTTTGATCATGACTTTTCCTCCAATGGTGGGGTATTGCCTGCCCGCGGCGGGGTGTTGGCATGAAGTTTGCTATACATATCAGCAGGTTAAGCATACCAAAAAAAACTAAAAAAAGCTATCAAAAGCATCTCAAACCATATTGACATTAGAAAGAATGTTCTATATAATGAAGGTATGGCTGAAAATGGAGAAGAATATATGGATACTGGCATGCTCTGGTTCGATAACGACCCGCGGAAAGATCTTAACACCAAGGTAAACATGGCGGCAGATTACTATTTTAAAAAATACGGGCGGAAACCGGACCTGTGTTTCGTGCATCCCAGCATGTTGGCATCTGATCCTACCAACTCGATGGGTGTGGAAGTTCGCTCAAACCGGATGGTGATGCCCAACCACTTCTGGCTTGGACTTCAGTCCATTTAACCTTTGATCTAAAAATTTTTAAATCCCCGGAGGTTAATTCGGGTTTCTCTGGTTTTATCCCCAGTGGAGCCAACTGCGAATCCTCTGACCAGCTGCGGCAAGCGCATTGGCGAGCGCGCCTTTTCTAAATCGGTTAACAAAATCGCGTGACGCCAGCTCCAGGCTGACGGGAGAGTTGTATTCCTCCTGCAGGTACCAGCGGTGCTCAATGATCCATAAGTAAAGATCAGCCTCTGTGCGGTTGGAGAACTGAACCAGGATCTTCTCGCGGCGGATGATCTCCACCAGCGGCATGTAGACGGTATCGTACCAATCCACGACTGCTTCCTGTTCAGAAATAAAGCCCTTGCTCTTTTCACCCATGTACCAACGGTGAACACGGATATGGTCCAGCAGGTTGGCATACATGCCTGGAATGGTGAGATGAATTTCAGCATCGGGGCGGTAGTCCATCAAATCCGTTTTTTCAAGGAATTCGCCCTCCTCCTGCTTCAAAATTAAGGTGTTCAGATCCAGGTCGGGTTCGATCTCCACCGGCACGTCCAACCGGATCACATAGGCATCGATATAGGCCTGGCCTTTCATACGGGCGACAGAAACCCGATGATTGCCATCCTTGACGAAATAGGCATCCCCGATCTGGTAGACCTCAATTGGCGGGAGGATGATATCCTGCAGGTGGGCGGAATCCACGTTTTCCCAGCGCTCCCGGGTGTGGGTTTGGCGCGGAAGGAACGCCCGGTCGAAATCGTTATAGCGGCTGACGCTGCCGATGATGGCATCCAGGGGAACTTCGCGCATGCCGGCATAGTGCTGACCCTTCACCGGCAGGCGGGTGCGGACCTCATCAAAAGGGAGCAGTTCCACCCGGTTACGGGTGACCCATCCCAAAATGCTGCGCCAGGCACCCTTTCGGTAGGCATCTTCGAAATCCGAGTGGGCTGTCTTGCGGATCATATCAGGCGCAGGACCATCGGTGGATGAATTCATGGGTGTTTATTCCTCCCACTTTTTTCCAAATTTACATCGATCTCTTTATATCCATAAACATTCAGCACGCGCGTTTGGTGGAAAACCGTATCCCGAACCGTGCGGGTGTCATAGACGTGTATATGCCCATGCAGGTGTAGCGCGGGCTGAAAGGTTTTTAGGAGCCAGCGGAAAGCTTTGATACCCTGATGAGGGAGATCATCCTGGTCATGGATCTTCCAGGGAGGCGCATGGGAGACGAAAATATCCAGGTAGCGTCCGAAACGGAGCTTATTCATAAAGAACCCCGGTACCAAGCTGAAAGCTTTCAACCACATGTCTTCCTGGGAATACTGGTGCGGTCCATAGTTATAAATAACGGAACCTTCAAGTCCTGCCAGCAGAACCCCGGTCTCGTCCCGGACGGTGCGCCGGTGCAGGTTGAAAGCTCCCCAGGGAATCTGGTTACGTTCGCCCTCGCCTTTTTCCGCCAAATGAGTGTGATTGCCAAAAACGAAATATAGGGGTACTTCCAGTGTATTGATGATGTATTCCAGGTATCCGAGAGGCAGGTCGCCGCAACTAATCACCAGGCGGGCATCCTTGAACCGCTCGCGGCTTGATGGGCTGTAGACCAGCCCGTTTTCCACATCGCTCACCGCCAGAATTTTCAAGGAAAACCTTCCGCGGGGATCAGCCGCTGGTACCGCCGCCCACGGCCGCAGCCACTGCCATCACCAGGTCGCCAGAGTCGCTGATACTCACCGACCAGTCTTCCAACCCGATCATATCGGCGACGACCTGCGCTTTACCATAGAGTATCAGGATCGGTTCTCCCATGGCACCATCCAGGGTTTCCACGTCCTGCCAGCGGATGGGTCCGATGCCCGTGCCGAGGGCTTTGGAGACAGCCTCCTTGACGGCGAAGCGGCCAGCCAGTTTTTCGTTGGAATCGCGGCAGATGCGCAGCTCCTCGGGGGTGAACACCCGCTGGAGAAAGCGGGTTCGAATACGCGGGTTCACCTCCGCCAGGCGATGCACCTCTACCAGGTCGATGCCTGTGCGAATGATCACTTCTTTCCCCGTTTATTGATAAGGGCAGGTCCTGAACTGACTACGATCATTTTTTCTGGATGTAAATATGCGCGGGCAGTATCCAAAACCTGATCTACCGTGACGGCGTTGACCAATGAAGGATAGCGGCGGTAATAATCCAGACCAAGATTGAAGCGTTCCAGGTTGATGAGCGCCCCAGCCACCCCGGAATTGGATTCCATGGAAAGAGGCAGGCGGCCGATGTAGTTGGATTTACTGTCTGCCAGTTCTTCATCGGTGACAGGTTCCTGGATGAACCGCCGGAGCTCGGAGTAGATCAGGTCGATGGCGCGGGCAAGGTTTTTTGGGTTCACGCCTGCGGTAACTTCCCATGTGCCTGTCTCCACCCCGGCGTTGAGGCTGGTGGAGGCGTGATAGGCCAGACCGGCTTGCTCGCGAACCACATCTCCGATGCGCCCCATCATGCCGAACTGCCCCAGCACGCTATTGCCCAGCGAAGCGGCGAAGTAATCCGGAGAAGCCCGCCTGGGACCAAGAACACCCATGATCAGGTCGGTCTGTGATTTTCCCGGCAGGGCAATATGCTCGCGTTCCTCATTATGAAGTGGGCTCACAGCTACGATGGCTGGCAGAGGTTCCTGTTCTGCGTTGCTCCAACTTCCCAGGGCATTTAGAACCAGGTCAACGGCTTCCTGGTGGCTGATGGCGCCAACCAACACCATCACCATCCCTTGGGGACCATAATGCTTTTTGTGGAACTCGACCAGGTCCAGTTGAGTGATGGCGGCAACCGTCTCGGGGTAGCCATCCTCCGGGCGGGCGAAGGGATGTCCGCGGAAGATCAGTTCGTCGAACTTGAGCGCGGCATTTGCGGCTGTATCCTGGGCTCGGATAGCCAACCCGGTCATAAACTGCGCACGCAAGCGCTCCACCTCCGGTGGTGGGAAAACGGGTGACCGCAGACATTCGGATAGGGTGGCCAGGACCAGGGGCAGGTCTTCACACAGGGAGCGCCCGCTGAACGCACCAGTGAGGGTGCTGGCGCTGAACCCGAGCCCAGCGCCCACGCTTTCCAGGCTATCGTAGATCTGATGGAAGGTGCGTTCCTGAGTGCCGCGCATGATGGAGACTGCGGTGTAATAGGCCAGGCCCAGCTTGTCGTTGGGGTCAAAAATGCTGCCCGCATGGAAATATCCGCTGATCACTACCGAAGGGCTGTTGAAGTTGCTGCGGGTCAGCAGGGTTATTCCGTTCGGCAATTCGGTGCGGCCGATATCATCCGGACCGGGAAGCGATTTAATATCGCCGTTCTGAAGGCTCCTCATTTGGCCTCCTTGGAGCCGCGCGGTTTGTAGGTTCCCACAACCCTGTGGGTGGGCAGCAGGTAGCCGGAAGCAAGTTCCTTGATCTCCTCCGGGGATGTTTTTTCCAGGTTGGTCAAATAGTTTTCAAACCAGTCATATGTAGCGAACATCTCTGCATATCCCAGCCAGAAGGCCTGGTTGGTGATGTTTTCGCTCCCATAAGCGAAAAGCGCGCGGGCTTGCTTGATGGCACGGTGAATTTCCGCCTCCTGCACCAGTCGGGTTTGCAGGGCTTCAATTTCGCCATCGATTACTGACAGAATCTCCTGAATGGAGTGGTCGGGGTTGATGGTGGCGGTGATCTCGTAAAGATAAGGGTCGATGGTTGCCTGCAGCCCACCGGAGATGCCAGTGGCAAGCCCTGTATCCACCAGTTTCTGATAAAGAATCGAGGTTTTATTGGAAATTCCGCCTCCGCCAAACATATTCAGCGAACTCGGCCCACACAGCAGCGAATCCAGAACCGAAAAGGTGAAGAAATCCGCCGAGTCGGCGCGGGGAGCTCGGTAGGCGAGCAGCAGGTAAGTCGTCTCACCATGTCCCTTAATGTTAATTTGACGTTCTTTTTCCAAGGGGGATTCCTGGTGAACGTGACCATCCGGAATCTCGCCGGAGGGCAAGGCGGAGTAGAGGTCCTCGATCCTGTGCAGCATTTCCACGGCATCGAAATCACCCGCCATGCACAGCAGTGCATTGGGAGGTGAATAGTTCTGCCGGTAATGATGATACAGGTCCTCGCGGGTGATACTCTGAAGGTCGCCAAGCTCGCCGATGATCTCATTACGATAGGGATGGGAATCAAACGAAGCCGTCTGAACCGCCTCACTGAGTTTGAAAAGCGGCTCATTCTCGCTGCCCTCGCGCTCGGAGATGATGACCGTGCGTTCAGCTTCCACCTCTTCGGGGCTGAAGAGGCTGTTGTTCATGCGGTCCACTTCCAGCTGCAGCCCGAGATCGATCTTATCCGCGGGCATGGTTTCGAAGTAGGTGGTCCAATCCAGGTAGGTGAACGCGTTCCACACACCGCCCTCGCGCGAAATGGCTTTATCCAGCGTGGAGGCTGGGAAGGTGGGCGTACCCTTAAACTGCATATGCTCCACCCAGTGAGAGAGGCCGGTCTTGCCGGGGATCTCGTTGCGTGAGCCAACCCGGTACCAGACCCAGTGGCTGATGATTGGCGCGGTATGGATCTCTTTAAGCCGGATGGTTAGTCCATTAGGCAGTGTATGTTTGTGAATTACAGTTTGGTCAGGCATGGAAGTTGATTTCCACTTTCCTTATTTTGAATGTATTGCTTTTACGCGGACGAAAACCCGTTTGCCTTCTGGTTAAGATTACACCCGATTTAAAAAAGCGGACAACAACCTCAGGCAAGTGGTCAGCGGGAATAAATAGACTGACCGGGATATTATTTCTAATGGAAATTATACATGGAGAGATGCGATGGAGCGAGCCGTCCAAAATTATGTAGCAGTGATTGGGGCAGGCTCGGCGGGTCTGTTTGGCGCTTTTGAACTTGCCAGCCAGGGGGCGGAGGTGGTGATCTTCCACCGGGATATCAAGCCGGGGGGGTGGCGGAATATGGCATCTACTCGACCAAATACCTTCTGCGCCAGGGTCTGCGGGCGCAGATCCGCACAGCCGAAAGACTGGGGCTTCCGGAGTTCTAATTCAGAGCAAACGAGGAAATGCTGCGCGTGATGGGATACGCGTTCTAATTTCCGGTCCGGGTTTCCGATCCACGATAGGTGGGTGTGGGGATGAGCATGATCAGTCCGATGGCGATGATCAGCTCCCCGATCAGCACGCCCATTGATTGCAGCGGACCAAAATAGGGAATGCCCGGCAGCAAGTGGCTGCCAAAGCCAAAGATATCGGCCATGCCGGTAAACACGGAGATCAGATAACCTGTGGCAACAAAGCGGATACCGAAATCAGCCATGATGCTGGGTTGATCGCGGCGCCAGAGTGCCATCAAGCTGATATAGCCCCCCAGGCAGATGATCGCCAACCCGATCTCGAATACCGCGATCTGAACAAAGCCGATAACTGGGGAGCGGTCGAGGTAAAATATATCCGGCTTGGCGCCTATGATGAAGAGCACCAGGCCGATCATGGTGGTGATCAAACCCGTGCGGATGCGGCGCAGGGAGTACGGCTGCGGAACCGGCTCGGTGATCTGTGGTGGGGATTCAACCGTTTTTTCGGGGGTAGGTTTCTTCAAGGCAGCGATTCTTCCAGAAATCGTTTCCAGTTATTTCCGAGTATAGCAGGTATATCCATTTCTGAATAACCGTGTTTGACGAGGATGGGAGCCAGCTTTTGCAGGTCGGCAATGGTATCCAGCCCCTCGGGGGCGGATTGCAGTCCAAACCCGCCGTCGAAATCTGTGCCGAAACCCACATGGCGGGTATTCCCAGCCAGTTGGCAGATGTGATCGATCTGAGCGAAAACGGTCTCCAGGGTGGCAGCGCTGCGCGGGTCGCCAAGTTTCCAATCTGCGACCAGCATGGGGATCATGGGTAGAATACCGATCACACCGCCGCGCTGGATAAGCAAGTGGATCGCCTCGTCGGTGAGATGGCGGTTCTTCTGGATGGGATTGCTGATCCCATGAATCAAACTGACAGCATTGGCGTGGCTGGCCGCTACCGGACCTGGGTAGTATTCCAATGCCTGCAGTGCGGATTCGGGGGACATGTGGGAAATATCCAGGATCAATCCCAGTTCGGCCATGCGGTCCAGGAGGTGGAAGCCCTCGGGGGTAAACCTCCCCGGCTCGCGGGTGCCGCCGCACCAGCGGGTGCCCGCCCAGACCGGTCCAACAATGCGCACACCTGCCTGCTGCCAGTCCCCGATCTCCGCGGGTTCCTTCAACCCCTCTGCACCTTCCATCAGGAGCAGCAGCCCAACCGGATGGGAGCTTGAAGGAAAATCGGCCGGGGTTTCTTCCCAAGGTTGTAAAATTTCTACCATTGTGGATCGATCTGCCACCAGGCGAAACATATCCGGTGATTCGCTGGTCAACTTGCGATAAGCATCCACCTGGCGGGTGCAGACAGCTCGGGCTACCCCTGGATCTGTAAACGTGGTTGAATTCCAGCCGGGCAGGCGGTATTTTTCGTGTGCGGAAAAGATGGTGGCGAAGACCAACCCGACCTGGCCGCGCTGGTAATCCTCCCAGCCAAGCAATGTATCTCCATTCAACCCCGGGATATCTGTTCCGGCTTCCCGGGCACGGGTTTCGGCAGCGGAGCGGCGGTAATCCCGGTCGAATGTGACGATATTGGTTGCCAGATCTTCGTGGCTATCGATGATGAGCATATTTATTAAATGAAAGCGCACCGGTTAAGGTGCGCTGCTTCCTTTTATATGGATTATTCTTTTTCGGGTTCGGTGGATTCACCTTCGGCGGGCTGGGTGTCGGATTCGATCTGCTCGGGTTGCTGAATCTCGCTTACGGATTCCTCGACCTCATTTACTTCGACAGTCGTTTCTTCTTCACCGGCCTGCAGGGAATCGTTCAACGTCTGCCAGTCCATATCCGCGTAGGCCATGGAATCCACCTTGCGCAGGCTGAGCCCGATGCGGTGGTTGGCGGGATCGATCTTGATTACCCGCAGGGTGAGCTCATCGCCTTCATGCAGCACTTCGCGGGGGTGATCGATGCGTTTTTCGCTGATCTCGGAGATGTGGATCAGACCTTCGATGTCATCATCCAGGCGGGCGAAGGCACCGAACTTGGTGAGCTGGGTGATCTTACCTTCCACAAGCTGACCCACCTTGTACTTTGCAGCATTATCGGACCAGGGATCATCCTGCAACTGCCGGATGGAAAGACCGATGCGTTTCTTCTCGCGGTCGATGCTGATGACTTTGACCTTGACTTCCTGCCCAACCTTGAGGACTTCGCCGGGGTGCTGAATGTGATCCCAGGAGACCTCGGAGAGGTGCACCAGGCCATCCGCGCCGTTGATGTTGACGAAGGCGCCAAAATCAGCCAGGCTGGTGACCCGGCCGGTGTAAGTCTCGCCTTCAACCAGGCTGTCGATGACGCGGGATTTGACCGAGTCGTGCGTTTCAGTGCTGGCAGCGCGCTCGGAGAGGATCAGGCGGTGGCGTTCGCGGTCGATCTCGATCAGGCAGACGTCGATCTCCTGACCGATCATCTTACCCCAGCGCTGTTCGGGGGTATCCCCGGTGGAGCCAGCCCGGCGGGTGAGGCTAATCTGTGAAGCGGGTACAAACCCGCGCAGTCCGGCCACTGGGACGATCAAACCGCCCTTGTTGTAGCCTATGATGGACGAATGAATGGGTTTCTTGGAAGCCAGCAGCTCTTCGGCTTCCTGCCAGCCCACTTCCTCGCGGGCGCGGACGTAGGAGAGCATTGTGGTTGCGCTGCCTTCATCGTGGCTGAGTACGTAGACGGGAATCTCCTGGCCCACCTTGAGGGCAGCCAGTTCTTCGGCAGGGATGGAATCGAATTCGCGGCCGCTGATCACGCCTTCGGACTTGCCCCCGATGCCCACCAGCACTTGACCGGGCGTGATGCTGGCGATCATGCCTTGCTTGATCTCGCCAGCCTTGGGGAAATCGATTTCCAGACCTTCCTGCTCCAGCAAGGATGCCATGTTGTTCTGACTGTCGTTCTGATTGTTTTCAGGCAGGCTGCCTGAAATGCCGTTGTTGTCCATAGACGCAATTATCTCCAGGAAGGTTTGATGCCCAATTATATCTATAAAGGGGGGGATTGACAAGCAAAGCGGTTTTTTCGTCCGCCTGCCCGAATCGAAAAATTTACCAAGCCCAGATTAGTCTAGTGCCGATGCCGTTTTCTCTTAGTATCCCCGCCTTGTTGCTTAGGCTGCGCCTCCGTGGTCGCCTGAGTGGATTGATGCGCTGGGGTAGGCTGAAGTTGTGGAGCTTGTGCGGGCAGGTTCTTCTCCCGTTGCTCAAGTACAGGCGCAGCCCGGCGCGGCTGAAGCAGGAACATACGGCTGATCACAGCCAGGCGCACATCAATGAGCAGATTCTGAAACAGCTCAGTGGCCTTGCTCTTATAAGTTACCAGGGGGTCCTTTTGGGCATAGGCTTCCAAGCCGATCGATACCCGCAGCGCTTCCACCCTGGTGAG
>Ga0208980_10000937_pt1 | contig 17307 bp, 17 predicted proteins | sample WetSurMetagenome_3_FD_187993 | JGI IMG/M metagenome (GOLD analysis project Ga0208980, IMG submission 187993) | Wetland microbial communities from Twitchell Island in the Sacramento Delta, sample from surface sediment Aug2011 Site A1 Bulk (version 2) | ecosystem: Environmental > Aquatic > Marine... | reverse complement strand
AACATTTGTGGTAAAGGCAAAGGATGGAGTTACTGACCTGTATGGCGTAATGTACAAACCCTTTAATTTCGATTCAACCAGGAAGTATCCCATAATATCATTTGTGTACCCCGGACCTCAGACTGAATCAGTACCCTATAGCTTTACTGTTACGGGTGGAAAAAATGTACCCCTTGCACAGCTTGGTTTCATAGTTGTGAACTTTGGTCACCGCGGAGGCAGCCCGATGCGCAGTAACTACTACCATACATTCGGTTACAGCGACCTTCGCGATTACGCCCTTGCTGATGACAAATATGGTATCGAACAGCTGGCAGACAGGTATAAATTCATCGATGTCAGCAGGGTAGGTATTTACGGCCATTCAGGAGGTGGATTTATGTCAACTGCAGCAATTCTTTCATATCCTGACTTCTACAAGGTTGCCGTCTCTTCAGCAGGTAACCACGACAATAATATCTATAACCAATGGTGGGGAGAGACCCATAACGGAGTAACAGAGGTCGATAAGAAAATAAAGACAAAGGGAGAAGTGAAGGACAGTACAAGGAAACAGGATGTTCTGATAACCTTTAAAGGTGAAGTTGAGAAGAATCAGGACCTTGCAAAGAATCTTAAAGGATACCTGCTGCTTGTTCATGGTGATATCGATAATAATGTTCACCCGGGCAACACTTTAAGGGTTGTTGATCAGCTTATAAAAGCAAATAAGAGGTTTGACTTCATGATGCTTCCCGGGCAGCGGCACCCGTTTGGAAATGCAACCGCATATTTCGACAGGATGATGTGGTATTACTTTGCAGAACACCTGCTCGGTGATTACAGGACAAATGTTGAACTGCTCGATTTTTAATTTAATTTTGCCCTGATAAAATAAACTTAAATAGAAATTGAAATGAAAATATCAAAGATATTCCTTGCCCTGATAATTGTTTTTGTCTTCGCCGGAAATTCAATAAATGCACAGACAACGGCAAAACCTGCTGCAAAGACACCGGCAGAACAGGTAAAACTTTATGACCCAACCCTGGATGGTTTGAAGCAGATAAAAGATGCTGCCGCCCTTGCAAAGAAGGCAAACAAGCATGTCCTGATCCAATACGGCGGCAATTGGTGCAGCTGGTGCATAAAGTTTGACGGATTCTGCAAGGCCGATACCTCAATAATGAGAATAATAAATGGCAATTACATTCCAGTTAAGCTGAACTACAGCCCGGAAAACAATAATGATGCTGCCAATTCATACATGGGCAATCCTTCGAGGTTTGGTTTCCCGGTATTCATTATTATTGATGGAAACGGGAAGGTCCTTCATATCCAGGACAGCAGCCTGCTTGAGGATGGAGCGGGTTACAACAAACAGAAGGTAGTCGGTTTCTTCAGTAACTGGACTGCCGCAGCACTAATTCCGAAATCTCAACAGAAATAAAAAAAAGTATGAGGCTGTTTCATCCGAAACAGCCTCATTTTTAAATGGGAATGCAGCGATCATTCTCCATTCAGCACAGACACTAATCTATTCTTTCTCTTTCGGGCTCCTGAGCAGCACAAGGTCGTTGGCTACGATCTCGGTAATGTTTTTTGTAACACCTGCCTTGTCCTCATAGCTTCTGTAGGCGATCCTTCCCTCAACAGCAACTTGTCCACCCTTTTTGAGATATTTGCCTGCGACATCGGCAATTCCGTTCCAGGCAACAACATTATGCCAGGTTGTTTCATTAACCTTCTGGCCTTCACCATTCTTGTAAGTTTCACTGGTTGCCACCGTGAATTTTACGACTTTCTTTCCGTTCTCAAGGGTTTTTGTCTCCGGGTCATGACCCAGGTTTCCGATCAGCTGAACTCTGTTTCTTAAATTGTTCATGACAAAAATTTTTGATTCGACATTAAATGATTATGAAGCAAATGTAAACCAACCCTGCAGCCCGATCCGGATGTTAATTATTTATACACGTTTGATAATCATTTATAGTCATTTGTAAGCGTTTGAAAACGTTTTTGTGTATATTTATCAAAACTTTAGTGCTGTGGAAAGGAAATGTCTCGATTGCGGCGACACTCTCCGTGGCCGTGCTGATAAAAAATTCTGTTCCGACCAGTGCAGGAATAACTACAACAACAGGCTTAACCGGGATTCGAACAATTTCGTAAGGAATGTTCATGGGTTATTACGGAAGAACAGGAGGATTCTTGCAGACCTTTATTGCGAAGGCAAAACGAAACTTCACAAGGATGCACTCTATGCGTTAGGGTATAATTTCAGTTTTTTTACACATGTCATCCAGACAAAAGACGGCTCCCGCTGCCATTATTGCTTTGAATACGGATACCGCGAGACGGGTGATGATTTTATTGAGCTGAAACAGAATGCTGAGTACCTCGATTACCAGTAGAACGTGTATAGCCCTCAGTTTAAGATCGTATCAGATTCTGTCTTTCGGTTGTGGTTCTGTACCTTTCATTTGCGAAAGCGGAACAAGGTCGCCATAGTAAGTGACAGATTCGATATGGGCATTTATAACTGAAAGGCTGCATGTACCTGAGCTCCCGATATTAAGATAAAAATCAAATCTTGTACCGTTTGCCTCAACTTCAACATCTATTTTATAGACTCCTTTTTCCTGGTCACCCTGCATTTTATACTCAAGTGTTCTGCCATTAAAATTGATTCCGCTGATCGGTCTAATACTAAATGATCTACCCATATAAGGCAGGCTCACTGAGGCAAACTCTCCGTTCATAATAAAAAAATTGTTATCAGGAATCAGATCAGCGCTTGTACCGGACTGACTAATAATCTTTCTCATCTTTATCACATATCGTCTTGCTTCCACAGCCTGCTTTACCACTGCCACTTCCAGATTCTTGGTTTGAGTCTTTGAGGAAGAGGCCTCTTTTGACGAAGTACACGAAGCCATCAAACCAACAGCAACTAAAACAATCACAAGATTTTTCATGATGTTATAATTTTAAGCTTCAAGTTCAAAATTCATGCCATTCTGATTTTTTTGCTAATTTCATGGCGAACAAAGAAGATAAAATGAAAAAACTGATTTTCAACGAATTGATGACTCCCTCCGGGAAGTGAAATTACTATGACACCAGAAATATCGGCAAAATAATGCAACCTTTTAATCATATTTACCGTTATATATCTGTTATCTTTACCTAATAAGTTAAACTAAAAGCATTTTTATGAAAAAGATTATCATCGTTCTCTTTGCTGCCCTGATAACAATTCCTGCTTTTTCGCAGATTAAATTCGGATTGAAAGCCGGAGGCCAAACCACTACTGTACCAACATATGATATTAGTACAGGAACCACAAATATCACCAACATTGAAGACTGGCAGTGGGGATTTCACGGCGGTGCATTTATGCGCATAAAGCTTGCCTTTCTGACACTCCAGCCGGAGGTTGTATTTGTTTCAAATACTTTTGATTACAGTGTAAAATCCGGAACTGCTCCTGCTGTGCCTGAGGCTCAGACATTTAACAGGCTGGCAATTCCTCTTCTGTTGGGAGTAAAGCTTGGCCCGATTCGCATTAATTTAGGTCCGGCTGCCTCTGTACAGATTGGTTCACCCGAGGCATTGGTTGATGACCCCAATTTTGAAGACATGTATAAAAGTGCACTGTGGGGTTACCAGGCAGGTCTTGGAATCGACCTTTTTAAACACCTTACACTTGATGCCAGATTTGCCGGAGGACTTGGCGAAATGCTCGGAGATCAGGTTACAATTGGTAGTCAGACGTTTAATCTTGATTACAGTCAGCAGACATTTATGTTAAGTCTGGGCTGGATGTTCTAGACATTTTTCACAATTATTATAAAAGACTCTCCCATATGCGGAGAGTTTTTTATTTTTACATAAATGTAATCCGGGATACAATGTCTGCAATGTCGAGTCTGGGATTATTCGGTGTTGAGGGAATAATAATCCTCTTCTACATTATTACGATCCTTTTTGTATGCCTGATGATCGTGTTCGAAAACAGGGCTCCGGTAAAGACCCTGTCGTGGGTGCTGGTAATTCTTCTGGTACCTGTTTTCGGTATAATATTTTACATTTTCTTTGGCCAGAACTACCGCAAACAGAAGATATTTTCCAAAAAGAGCATTCTCGACATGGAACATCTGAGCAATGTGGCAGTTTTTCAGACAGATACATTACATGGCAGGATGGCTAATTGGAGCGAAAAGGTGAAGGAAAAGGAGCACCTTCTAAAACTTATGCTGAACAATAATAAGTCGGCCATTACAGAATTTAACAGGATCGAGATCCTCATTGACGGCAAGAACACCTTCCCGGCGATGTTCGAAGCTATAGAAGGTGCCAGGAGTTTCATAAATATGGAATTCTACAGGTTCGAGTCTGACATTCTTGGTATGAAATTCTGCGACATCCTGATGGAAAAAGCAAAGCAGGGTGTGAAAGTCAGGATAATTTATGATGATGTAGGCAGTTGGAGCCTGAGTAACAAGATAGTAAAGAAAATGAGGAAGGGAGGAGTGGAGGTCTATCCTTTCATGCCAGTCAGGTTCCCCTGGCTCACAAGCAAGATCAATTTCAGGAATCACCGGAAGATACTTGTAATTGACGGGGAAAAGGGATTTGTGGGAGGACTTAATATAGCTGATAAGTATCTTCATGGACTGAGCGATATAGGCAACTGGCGCGATACTCACCTGCTCATTAAGGGGGAAGCAGTAGCTGCATTGAACAGTGTATTCATGGTCGACTGGTATTTTGTTAGCGATATACTGCTTGGCGATGAACCTGTTGCCACTTCTGATGAAGCGATAGAGAGATGCCTTATACAGGTCGCATCAAGCGGTCCGGATTCAGACTGGGCCAATATTATGCAGGTCTACTTTTCAGCTATCGCTACTGCCCGTGAATCAATCTACATATCAACACCTTACTTTTCGCCCGATGAATCTGTCCTTAATGCACTTATGACTGCCTCACTCAGTGGCGTCGAAGTAATAATTCTGCTGCCTGGTAAATCTGATTCGGCCGTAGCATTCTGGAACACATTATCATATATCCAGGAACTTCTTGAAGCAGGAATACGGGTCTTTCTGTATACTGAAGGTTTCAATCATTCAAAATATATTCTTGTTGATAAGGTCTTTGCTTCGGTGGGCTCAGCCAATGTGGATATGAGAAGTTTCGACCTCAATTTCGAAATAGCCGCCCTCGTTTATGATGAAAATTTTGCGGCAAAACTCCATGCTGTTTTCCTTGCCGACCTTCAACGAAGCAGCGAAGTGGTACCCTCAATCTGGGCTGTGAGAAGAAGGATCACGCGGTATAAGGAATCGCTTGCCAGGATCTTCGGACCATTATACTGATCGCACCTTCTGCCTGAAGGCGAGAGGTCAGGTGCCGGGTGAAATTAACCCGAAACGGCAAACCAATTCTCAATTTATTGTAAATTTCTGTTAACCATTTTCCCTGTTTTGCGTCCAATATTTAACAAAGCATTAATATATGCATGTTCTATTATTTCTTTATTTTACTAAAGCAAACCAACACAGGAGCTGCCATGAAAACAAACTTAATAAATGTTCTGACCGTCAAAATGAGGAGCAGTCTTTTGCCTCTGATGCTACTGATGATATCGTTTTTTATTTCAGCTTCCTCACTGATACCAGACCAGGAGGTTAAAAAAAAGGATGAAGCAAACGACAGGAAACTCACGCTACTCGAAAAACTTGAAAAGGGTACACCGGTCAGGTCGGAAGAGATTCGGTCCTGCTTTGATGAGGGTGATGAAATTGAAATTGATTTCGAATATCCGGTTATGATCTCTCATAAATCTATGGAAGAGATGAAGGAATCTGTCCGTGAAGGGATGGAAGATCTGCGCCATGAGATGTGGGATCTTAAAAATTCAGAAGAATTTAAGGATGCTATGGAAGAATTAAGAAAGGGAGGCGAGGAGATCAGGAGAGAGATGGAAAAAATGAGGGAGGAGTTTGAAAGATCAGGAATCTTATCGTTTGACTGGGAAAATTGTTAAAAAAAAGAGGTTTAGGTTTCTTCATAGGGTTATAGTTTTAGGTTAGGAGGGGGCTGTCAAAAGCCCCTTTTTATTTCTTACTTCTTTCCGGAGCTGTTTGAAGCAATCCAGAAGTAAACAACTGAAAAGCTGATAAAGTATGGAAAAAACCTTATCAGGCTGTTTGGCATGGAGTTGTAGCTCTTGTCGATCGATATGAGTGTGAATACTGATACAGCTGCGTAAACAATTGTTACTATCCATCCTGCAACCGATACCGGGATATATACCCATCCGCTTTTTCTGAAATGTGTTCCCATTAAAGTAATATTTTTCTTAAAAATAATAAAAATCAGCGGTTATTTCCCGAACAGCATCTTGATGGCCACCACAATAAGGAATACACCAAAGACCTTTTTGAGGACGTCCTGGGGGATCTTTACTGCAAGCTTTGAACCGAAGATGGAACCGATAATGAATACGCACGCCAGAATTGCCGCAACCTTAAGGTCAACATTTCCGGCTTTGTAATAGTTCATTACTGCGAAAATGCCGACAGGGGGAATCATCATTGCAAGGCTTGTTCCCTGTGCTGACTGCTGGCTGAATCCCATAATCATAACAAGTGCGGGTATAACGATTATGCCACCACCGATACCCAGCATTCCCGCCATGAAACCGGTAACAAGACCGAGGACGATAATTATTAGAATTGTTGTGACTGACATCTTTTTCATATTTAATCGTGAACATTACTGACCTGATGCAAATGTATCAATTTTTATTTCCCGACATATTATCTAATTTTGCATCTCTTCAGTTAGTTTATATGAAAACGGTGCGATTGATAATCATATCAGCTGTAGTTCTTATTCTCGCAGGAACCTTTGCTGCCTGGTGGTTGCTTCTCCGTCCCTCGGTTGCAGTGAGGGGTGAAAGTGCCGTTATATTTATTCCTGATGGATCAGGACTTAGCCAGGTGATGGATTCGCTAAATAAAAAACTTGTCATCAGGCACCAGGGAGTATTCACCTGGCTGGCAGAAAAGAAGAACTATCCGGCACATATAAAGGGTGGTCGGTTTGTTTTCAGAAAAAGTTTAAGTCCTGTTTCACTTATAAACACATTACGTTCGGGAGAACAGGCCGCAGTAAGGGTTACTTTCAACAATATCAGGACGATTCGGCAGCTTTCCGGCAAAGTCGGGCGGGTGATAGAGGCAGACTCTTCAGAAATTGCTGATTTTCTTAATGATGCAGATAATTACCGGAGGGATGGATTTTCAAGAGAGAATGTAATCTCGGTTTTCATCCCCGATACTTATGAGTTTTACTGGAATACTGATGCATCTGGTTTTTATCGCAGGATGCTGAAGGAATACACCAAATTCTGGAATAAAACACGAAAAACAAAGGCAGATGAACTGGGACTGACCCCTGTTGAGGTTGCTATTCTTGCATCAATTGTTGATGATGAGGTTCTGAAGCCTGAAGAAAAACCTGTTATTGCCGGAGTATATCTGAACCGCCTCAGGAGAGGAATACCGCTTCAAGCTTGTCCGACAATCAAATTTGCACTCAATGATTTTACTATTACAAGGGTCTTAAATAAACATCTCAAAATTGATTCACCTTATAATACATATCTCCACAAAGGTTTTCCTCCCGGACCTATAGGTTGTCCGACAAAAGAGGGCATTGATGCAGTTTTGAATGCTGAGAAACACGATTATCTTTATTTTGTAGCTAAGTCCGATTTTTCGGGTTATCATCATTTTTCAAGGACACTGGCCGAACATAACCGGTATGCCAACGAGTACCAGAGGGAACTCGACAAGAGAAAGATCTTTAAATAGACCCTGCTATTTCAACCTCACGTTCGAGTTCGATCCCGAACTTTTCCAGAACAGAAGCCCTAATCATCTCTGACAGATCGAAAATATCCCTGCCGGTTGCATTCCCATGATTAACGATAACCAGGGCCTGTTTTTCGTGAACACCTGCATCGCCTGATCGGTGGCCTTTCCATCCGCACTGTTCTATAAGCCATCCCGCGGCTGCTTTTTTCCCACCTGATTGATCATTATATAATGGTATGTCAGGATAATTTGCTTTCAGTTCAAATGCCTTGTCGCCTGTTATCAAAGGATTCCGGAAAAAACTGCCGGCATTTCCTTTTACTGCAGGATCAGGAAGTTTACTCCTCCTGATATTGATCACTGCCTCTCTTACTGTTTTCAGCGATATTTGTCCAAGCTTCAATACCTCATCTTTCAGGGAACCATATTCAAGCTGGTATTCAGGGTTTAATGTCAGCCGGTAAAAAACCTTTGTAATAAGATACTCCCCTTTAAGTTCACCCTTGAATATGCTGTCGCGGTAACCAAATCTGCATTCATCGCTTCTGAATTCCCTGTAATGGCCGTCCTTCAGACCTATCGCACTTATCTTAATGATTGAATCTTTTATCTCTCTGCCATATGCTCCTATGTTCTGGACAGGTGTAGCTCCGACATTACCAGGTATCAGGGAGAGGTTTTCAAGTCCACCGAATCCTTTAACAACGCACCACCCGACCAGATCATCCCAGATCACTCCGGCTCCGGCAGAGATTATTACGAAGTCGTTATTTTGCTCTGTTATCTCTATTCCGTCAATTTCAGGATGGATTATTGTTCCCGGAAAATCAGAAACAAAAAGGAGATTGCTGCCACCACCAACAATCAGAATGGGTTTTGACCGATCAATATTTTTTATTGCGCTTGTGGCTTCATCCTCAGTACTTATAGTGATCAGACTATCGGCCTTGTAATCAAGCCCGAAGGTATTGTATTTTTTAATTGAAATATTTCTGACGATCATTCAGGAAAGGTTTTGGTAAAAGTATGAAAACTAACGTATCAGTTCGGATTAAAAGTCTATAAATAGCTTTGACTGGTCAAAAAATATTGACTCGAGTTCCAAATAATGCCTTACAGATGGTTAGACAGATTGCTTCGCTCTGTTCGCAATGACGAAGCAATCCGGTTCTTTATTATCTTTGGCTTATGGCAAAGTCCCCACACCGTACCGCATTCTCCGTTACCAACTGTATCTGTCACGATCAAAGGGTTCATAAGATGGCCCTGACTGTTCAGGAATTCGGTACTGATATAACCATAATAGGCAGAAAAAGAGGTTCCTGCTGTGAAAACGAAACTGTTCCATGGAAAACCAGAAGATTCAGCATGGTCTTCAATAGAGGATTTCTCTTCTACAAATTCTATAATATCAGGCTTTTTTTTTACCTCCTGTTTCACAGGTTCGATCTTCTTGTTGCCAACGACCTCGATACCCTGTTTCCAAATTTTCTGGTTTCGAAGTTAAAAGGAATTCCGCTTGTTTATGATTCGCATGAGTACTTTACAGGTGTGCCGGAACTTCAGCACAGGCCTTTTGTGAGATGGGTTTGGAGATCAATTGAACGGATGATCCTTCCGAAACTGAAATATTTCATTACGGTCAGTGATCCCATTGCGGAACAGTACTATTTTGAATATGGTATTAAGGGGGTGACAATTAGAAATTGCGCAGCCAGGTCAGATAAAATAGTACCCTTTTCAAGGAGTGAACTTGGAATTGAACAGGGTAACCTGCTGCTTATTATGCAGGGTGCAGGGATAAACATTAACAGGGGCGGAGAGGAGCTGATCGAAAGCATGAGTGTGGTCGAAAATGTTTTCCTGATCATGATAGGAGCGGGTGATGTTTTTGAAAAGCTGAAGAGACTGGCAATTGAAAAATGTGTTTCTGAAAAGGTAAGATTTATCTCATCCCTGCCATGGGTGGAAATGATGAGATATACAAAATCTGCAGATGCAGGTCTTAGTCTCGACAAAAACACCAATCTGAATTACAGCTTCAGCCTTCCTAACAAGTTGTTCGACTATATTTCTGCAGGTATCCCGGTTATAGCCGGCGATCTTCCTGAAGTGACAAGGATAATTACTGAAAACACATGCGGAATAATTATTCCTGAAATCACGCCTGAGGAGATCGGCCAGGCGATAAGCCTTCTCGATTCCAACAGGGACCTCCTGAAAGTCCTTAAACAGAATGCCGGTGCAGCTTCTGAACTACTTAACTGGGAAAGAGAATCCCTTCAGGTAAAAGAATTTTACAGTCAATTTTTTTACAATGGATAAAACTGAACTGATAAGGAAAACGTTTCCTTTCCTTGAAAAGGATCTTATTTTGGAGATATCTGAAGTATCTTTATTAAACGAGCTTGAACCTGATCAGAGCCTCCTGGGTGAAGGTGATTACATAAAATCATTTCCGATGGTAATTACAGGTTGCCTGAGGGTTATGCGGTTATCGGAAGAGGGTAATGAATTACTGCTCTATTACCTTAACCGGGGAGAGATATGCAGCATGGCTCTGACATGCTGTATGGGACTTCAGAAAAGCAATATTAAAATGGTCGCTGAGGAACACTCGGTTGTACTGACTATACCTGTCGATAAACCTGAGAAGTGGATGTCGGAATACAGGACATGGAAGGAGTTTATGATGTACTCTTACAGAGAGAGGTTTGATGAGCTTCTCGATACCATAGATTCAATTGCCTTTACGAAACTAGATGAGAGGCTTGAACGGTTTTTTGAGGAGAGATACCAGTCGACCGGTATAACATTATTTAAGGGTACTCATCAGGAGATAGCCATACAGTTAAATACCTCACGTGAGGTGGTGTCGAGGCTGCTGCGAAATCTCGAGAAAAATAATAAGGTTATAACAGAAAGGAATTCAATTGATTATACACTGCTTGTAAAGAAATAACCTCCCTCTGTGACTTAAGTCACTGACCATGTTCTTACGCCAAGGCAACTTTGCATAAAAATATGGTTATGAAGATTTTTATCAGAAAACATTTATTGACAATTATTTTTGCAGTTATCGGTGCTGCCGGCGGTTTCACCTACTGGAAGTTTGTAGGATGTGAATCGGGCACCTGTGTCATTAAATCAGTATGGTACCTGAGCACCATTTACGGTTTGATCTTTGGCGGAGTGATAGGAAATCTTGCTGAAGACCTGGTTAATAAATTTAGAAAGGGAAGGGAGATATGAATAAGAATTTTAATGAACTGATCAATGGCCAGACGCCAGTTCTGGTTGATTTTTCCGCTGAATGGTGTGGACCATGCAAAATGATGGGACCGGTGCTTGAACAGCTGAAGAATAAAATGGAAGACAAAGTGAGGATATTGAAGATTGATGTCGACAGTAACCGCGAGCTTGCACAGAAATACAATATCAGAAGTGTTCCGACCCTGATGTTGTTCCAGGAAGGAAAAAATAAATGGTCGGGAGTCGGAGTAATGACCTCAGATTATCTCGAAAATGTTATTAACAATAATAGTAGTATCGTTCTTAATTAGGAAGCTCTATTTATCATTTAAGGAGCATTTTGCCTTAAGGAATTGTAAGGAATAGTTTGGTTTTATAATAAAAAGGCTGTTATCTCAGGAAGGTGACAGCCTTTTGCTTTGACCCCAACCTCTTGAATTGCACCTCACCCCAACCCCTCGAATTGCACCTCACCCCAACCCCTCGAATTGCACCTCACCCCAACCCCTCTCCTTAAGGAGAGGGGCTATATTATTAATTATCAGATTATTACTCCCATTCTCCTTCGGGAGAAGGGGCCGGGGGATGAGGTGATTACAGGAGAAGGGCTGTGTTATTAATTTAAAGAGTAGGGGCATGGGGATAAGGTGAAATAAAAATTGATGGGGCTTTTATTATAACATTATTATTCTTCTCCGGAAAGTATTAATTTGCAGGCTATATTCTGAATTTATTAATCTCAGTATAACCTGATCATGAAAACCAATCGTCGTAATTTTATTAAAACCGCAACCGTCGCCGGTGCCGGAGCAATGGCAGGAGGAGTATTACAGGGCTGTTCCACAAAAGAACCTGAATCAAATCTTTCTTCGATCCTCGAAGCAGTAAAAAGATCTCACAGCCAGCATTTCAATATGTCGGGTTTTGCTGCACCTGCAATTCCCATTGTGAGGGTTGGAATAATCGGACTCGGCGACAGAGGAAGTGAAGCCGTTGAGAGACTTTCGAATATTGAAAGTGTTGAAATAAAGGCACTTGGCGACAAAAGAGAAGTCGCAGTAAAAGCCTCACAAAGCTTTCTGAAGAAGATAGGAAGAGCAGAAGCCCTGGAGTTTTACGGTTCTGAGGATGCCTGGAAAAAGCTTGCTGATCTTCCCGATCTCGACCTGATCTATACATGTACACCATGGGTATTGCATACCCCCATCTCGGTTTATGCAATGGAGACCGGAAAGCACGTCTGCTGTGAAGTACCTGTATCAAGAACCATCGATGAAGCCTGGCAGCTTGTAGAGACATCTGAAAAAACTAAAAAGCATTGTATGATGCTTGAAAACTGCTGTTATGATTTCTTCGAACTTCTTACACTTAATATGGCACGTCAGGGAATGTTTGGAGATATAATCCACGGGGAGGGTGCCTATATACATAACCTGATGGGATACAACTTCAAGAAGCCTATCGACGACAAGCAGGCCGACGGAGCATATACCGATATGTGGAGACTGAAAGAAAATGCAGAGAGAAATGGCAACCTTTATCCTACGCACGGACTGGGACCGATATGCCAGACTATGAATATAAACAGGGGAGATAAAATGGATTGGTTAAGTTCCGTCTCTACCGACGATTTCACTATGGGCAGTAAGGCAAATGAACTTGCAGCCACAGATCCGTTCTTCAGGGAGTATGGAAACAGGAATTACAGGGGGAACCTCAATACCACGATAATCAGAACTTCACTCGGCAGATCAATTATGGTTCAGCATGACGTGTCATCCGAACAGCCTTACTCAAGGATACATCTTGTAAAAGGGACCAAAGGTATGGCGGTCAAGTATCCCAGGCAGGTAATTGCACTTGGTGAAGGATGGCTGCCTGATGAAGAATTTAAGAAAATATGGGATGAACATACACCGGAGTTAGTAAAGAGGGTGGGCGATATGGCCCGAAAGGTAGGAGGCCATGGCGGTATGGACTTCATCATGGACTGGAGAATGATTGATTGCCTCAGGAACGGTTTACCTCTTGATCAGGATGTTTATGACGGGGCCCTCTGGAGTTCAATTGCTCCGCTCAGTGAATGGTCGGTTGCCAACAGGTCTCAATCGATCGATGTGCCTGATTTTACATGCGGGTCGTGGAAGAGCAACAAACCTCATGGAATAAATCTTGAAACCGGGGGAACCACGGCAGTAATCGAAGCAAAGGAGGTCGGTTTAGCTGAGTAGGTCAGTCATCATTGCGTGAAATCGACTACAGGTCACGGGCGCAACAGATGGATGACTTATGAAGCTGCAAGAATTATATTCATAAGAATTTCCTCCTATTTAGGGGAATTTTTACTTATTTTGCAGGCTGTTTTCAATTCTCAGATGAACTGATTAAGGAATGATGGAGCTTGCGGGTAATGAACTAATTGGTCTTCTTTTCAAAGCATATCTGATAGTTTTGTTTTCCGGGATAATAATTATCCCTTTCATACCACTGAAGATCAAACCGGTTGTCAGCATTATTTCTGTTTTACTGATAGCCATTATAACAGGCTATATAGCTGTTTATGGTTTTAAAAGCGGAGGTTTTGAATTTCATGTAAACGGCGGATCATTCCTTGGTACGATCCCATTACGTATCGATCCGCTGTCGGCCTGGTTCATTTTAATCATCAACTTCATCAGCCTTGCCGGTGTATTATTTGGTACTGGATATATGAGATCGGCAGGAGGTGAGACATCTGCAATATCTTTTCACTGGATCCTCTATATTCTGTTTCATTCCTCAATGATTTTTGTGACAATAGTTCAGCACAGCATAGCCTTTATTCTCTGCTGGGAGGTTATGTCACTCTCTTCATTGTTCCTGGTATTAAATGATTATACCAATCCCCGGGTTATCAAAGCAGGGATCAATTACCTTGTTCAGATGCATATAAGTGTTGTTCTTCTTACAATTGCATTCATCTGGGTCTACTTCAAAACCGGAACATTCGACTTTAAAGGGATAGGCACATTCTTTGGTTCGAATGTCAATATCTGGCTGTTCCTGGTTTTTTTTGCCGGATTTGGAATGAAGGCAGGTTTTTTCGGACTTCATACATGGTTGCCACAGGCTCATCCTGCAGCACCTTCCCATATTTCAGGTGTTATGTCGGGAGTGATAGTCAAAATGGGAATTTACGGGATATTCCGTGTTATCAGTTTTTTAAAAACCGATCAGCTCATCCTTGGTGAGATAATTCTTACACTTTCAGTAATAACCGGATTATTCGGTATAATGAATGCAGCGGTGCATCGTGACTTCAAGAAGATGCTTGCTTACTGTACAATTGAGAATATCGGTATAATAGGAATAGGGATAGGAATCGGGCTGATAGGGGTTGCCAAAGGTGAGGGGATACTTAGTTTCCTCGGATTCGGAGGTGCACTCCTGCACGTACTTAATCATTCATTATTCAAATCATTGCTCTTTTTTTCAGCAGGTTCCGTTTATTCACAGACCCATACCAGGGATATGGACAGGCTGGGGGGCATGATAAAAAGTATGCCTGAGACTGCGCTACTATTCCTGACTGGAGCGTTGGCCATTGGCGGGATACCTCCACTAAACGGTTTTATTTCGGAGTTCCTTATATATTGCGGAATACTGAACGGTATGCATTCAGCTACAATTTCACAGGTTACCTTGCTTATCCTTACATTTGCAGGATTGAGTGTCATTGGGGGACTATCACTTCTTACTTTTACCAAGACATTTGCTACAATATTCCTGGGAAATCCCCGCAGAGAGTTAAAAACTAAACCGGTTGAGGTCGCCTTTTTGATGAGATTACCCCAGTATCTGATCACTGCTCTTATGATCTTTATCGCATTCTTCCCTGGCCTGTTACTGTCACTTACATCGAGAGTTCTGGATGTTAAAATATTTCCATCAATGAGTTTCAGCCCGATCGAATACGAGGGATACCTGGTAATTCTGAAAAATATAAGTCTCTATTCGGTTTTGTTCATTTCAGTTACCGGAGGCATATTTTTAACCAGATGGCTGCTGACCAGGCACGCTGAAGAAAAATATGCCCCTACATGGGGATGCGGTTATACTGCACCAAATAACAGGATGCAATATACCGGCAAGTCATTCTCAAAATCATTCGGAAAGCTCATGAACTTTATTCTGATTGAAAAGAAAGGTTATAGTGAGATCGAAAGGGGTGATACGTTTCCATCGGAACGAAAGTACAGATCTTTTTATCTCGACATCTTCGAGGCAAAAATTATTGATCCGGTTATACATCTGATAACCAGGCTTATAAACCTTTTTCAATTTGTTCAGAATGGAAGGATTCAGGCATATGTAATTTACGGCATAGTATTTATCCTCGCGGTTTTTATCGGAACCGTACTAAACTTCCTGCATTGATCAATATATTGTTAATTATATTATCTGCTTCAGTAATTGCAATCCTGTTATCAGGGACAAAAGCAAAGGGGATTATTGCGCTCACTGCTGTGGTTACTATGGGAATATTCACCGGTTTTATTGCTGTTAGAGCACTGCTGGGTTTCAGCTATGAGACTGTTTTATCCGGAACCTTCATTTTTGGAGATGTACCGATAATGGTGGATTCACTGTCGGGCTGGTTCATAATAACAATAAATTTTACTTTTATAACCGGGGCCATTTATGGTTTCAGCTATATGAAACGATACAGTCATCGAAGGAGCAGTATAACCATTCACTGTATAGCCTTTATCCTTGCACAATTTGCCCTTATAGGTATTTGTTCAGTCCAGAACGGATTTATATTCCTTTTACTCTGGGAACTGACGGCGATATCTCTGTTCCTGCTGGTGATCTTTGAACATGAAAAACCTGAAACAATAAAAGCCGGGCTTAATTATATCGTTCAGTCACATATCAGTATAGTTTTCGTAATGCTGGGATTTATCTATGTTGCCTTCAAAACAGGTAGTTTTAGTTTTGATGCAATACGCGATTTTTCATCACAGCAGAGCACTATTGCAGGAACGGCACTTTTTCTTTTCTTCTTCATAGGGTTTGCAATTAAATCGGGATTTGTACCTTTCCATACCTGGCTTCCATACGCTCATCCTGCAGCCCCGTCTCATGTATCGGGCATTATGTCGGGTGTGGTAATAAAAATAGGCATTTATGGTATACTGCGGATGTTGCTGCTTATCAAAACAGATTACAGTACAATAGGTTACATAATTCTTTTTATCTCAGTTATTACCGGGGTCTACGGTGTGATGCTGGCCACCATCCAGCATGATCTTAAGAAACTGCTTGCGTACCACAGTATCGAAAATATCGGCATCATTGGAATAGGTATCGGTATCGGTTGCATAGGTCTCGGGGCGACCAATAAATGGATGGCGATACTTGGGTTTTCAGGGGCTTTACTGCACACACTTAACCATTCCCTTTTTAAATCACTGCTTTTCTACAGTGCTGGTAACGTATACCAGTTTGCACATACTATGAATATTGAACATCTCGGGGGGTTAATTAAGAAGATGCCTCGAACAGCCATTTTTTTTCTGACAGGTGCCGTTGCCATCTGTGGTCTTCCCCCACTCAACGGGTTCATATCGGAATTTCTGATTCTGGGAGGGCTCTATAACTGGCTTTACAGTGCAAACCTTATCTCGCTGATAGCCATTGTATTTGCAATAGGGGGACTAGTATTCTTAGGAGGTCTTGCCATATTCTGTTTTACAAAAGCTTTCAGCATTGTTTTTCTTGGCAATTCGCGCCAGATAAACATTGAAGATATTAAGGAAGCCGGCAAATGGCAGCTTTTACCAATGTTTCTTACAGTCATTTTTATGGTATCGATCGGACTGTTCCCGAATTTTTATCTTGAGGTGTTACAACGTCCCGTTTATCTTTTCAGCCATCATATAGTATTCAATCTTAACCTGATAAAGGTTGGGGCTATCGACTCCCTGCAAACGATAAACTGGTTATTTTTCGGATTCCTGGCACTTGTTATCGCAGTTTACCTTGTTCGAAAATACTTCAACAGGAATAAAATAACTGTAACCGGACCTACATGGGGCTGCGGTTATGGCGCATCCAGCAGCAAAGTGCAGTATACCGGGAGTTCATTTGTAAGGAGTTACTCAAAGCTTGCCAAACCTGTGCTCGATATTGAAAAAAAGGATGA
>Ga0208980_10000936_pt1 | contig 17312 bp, 17 predicted proteins | sample WetSurMetagenome_3_FD_187993 | JGI IMG/M metagenome (GOLD analysis project Ga0208980, IMG submission 187993) | Wetland microbial communities from Twitchell Island in the Sacramento Delta, sample from surface sediment Aug2011 Site A1 Bulk (version 2) | ecosystem: Environmental > Aquatic > Marine... | reverse complement strand
GCGTCAGCCTTTCGGCCATTGCGCAATATTCCTCACTGCTGCCTCCCGTAGGAGTCTGGACCGTGTCTCAGTTCCAGTGTGGCTGATCATCCTCTCAGATCAGCTACCCATCGTAGGCTTGGTGAGCCATTACCTCACCAACTACCTAATGGGGCGCAGGCTCATCTCTAGGCGCCCTTTTGGGGCATTTAACAACTGTCACCATGCGGTGCCGCTGCATTATCGGGTATTAGCCTCGATTTCTCGGGGTTGTTCCCGTCCTAAAGGCAGATTGCCTACGTGTTACTCACCCGTGCGCCACTTTACTCAGGATATTGCTACCCTTTTCTCGTAGACTTGCATGTGTTAGGCACGCCGCCAGCGTTCGTCCTGAGCCAGGATCAAACTCTCCGTTGTAAGTTTTTTCAAACTCTCAAACGTCCAGTTTGATGCTTGGCCTTTTCCCGTTACCGGGATCTTAGCCAAGGTTAAACTCTGCTAAGATTGACTATGGCTATGCACACTATTTTCAAAGAACAATCAACAAAACACATTGAATCCGCTTTCTTGGCGGGCTTTAAATATACAAAACAGAGCCTTTGAAGTCAAGAACTAAAAAGAGGTTTTTAGAATTATCTAAAAAGACTCTCGTCGCGGACCCAACGCAGTGGTTGAAGTATAACACAATCCCACAAAAGAATCAAGTCGAAAAATCAAGGTTCGTCTGCAGACCGCTCCAGATTGTTCTTCGCAGCCCCGAACTATCCAAGGGGACGTAAATCACCTTGAACTTCCTCTCGAATCACGTGATTTGGGCTAATACCGCACACCATGCTGCCGAAATATCGTTTGGTCGGAACCCAGCTCGACGGGCAACCCCAAAGGACTACCTTAGATCTTCAAGTCCCCAGTTTTTCATCTGATCCAACATTGCCTTGTCGGTGAGATTGTAGTGAATTGGTGTGACCGACACGTACTTGTTCTGAATGGCTATCTGATCGATGTCGGGATCGATGTCTATGATGTTCAGCTTGCCCGTAAGCCAGAAGTACTCGCGATTCGCCGGGTCTCGTCGCACGTCGAACGTGTCGTCCCAGGTTGATTTCCCTTGGCGCGTGAGCAACACTCCGGCGATTTGCTGCTCGGAAACCGCCGGAACATTTACATTGAGCAGCGTACCTTCGGGCAGCCCTTTCTCTGCGACAAGCACGGCTAGCTTGCGCGCGAACTTGGCAGCGTATGAAAAATCTGCCTCTCCATAGGTCGTGAGCGAGATAGCGATAGAGGGGATGCCCAGGACGGTTCCTTCTGTGGCTGCTGAGACCGTCCCTGAGTAGATAATGTTGATTGCCGTATTGGAACCATGATTAATACCTGAGATGACCATGTCCGGTTTTCTCTTCATCAACGAACGGACGCCGAGCTTGATCGCGTCTGCTGGCGTACCCTCAACTGCATAGCCGAAGAACTCCCCATTCTTGTGGAATGGCACTGCACGCAATGGATAGTTCATCGTAATCGCATGGCCAACTGCACTCTGCTGTTTGTCAGGAGCAATAACCGTGACCTGAGCGATCTTCTTGATTTCCTGTGCGAGCGCAAAGATACCTGGCGCGTCGATGCCATCATCATTCGAAAGAAGTATGTGGAGACGTTCTTGTTCGGGCATCGCTCTGCTCTAGTAGCTTTCCTTCATCGTGGGGAATTGCTGGGACTTCACGTCTTTGATATATGAATTGAATGCGCTACGCAAACTCTCAGCAAACTCTCCGTACCTCCTGACGAATCGCGGCCTGAACTCCTCTGTCATCCCGAGCATATCATACACTACCAACACCTGACCGTCACAATGCGGACCCGCCCCGATCCCGATCGTCGGCACCGGGATTGATGCGGTGACTTTCTTGGCAAGCGATGACGGAATCTTCTCGAGCACGATCGCAAACACTCCAGCGTCGGCAAGGACTTTCGCATCCCGCACAAGTTCATCGGCCTCTTTCTTATCCTGTGCCCGCACTTCGTATGTCCCGAACTTGTTGATTGCTTGCGGCGTCAGACCGAGATGTCCCATTACAGGGATGCCGATCTTGACCAGGTGTTTGACGATCTCCGCGATGTACGCCCCACCTTCCAACTTCACTGCACCGACACCTACTTCTTTCATGACTCGCCCACAGTTTCGCACGGCCTCATCTACACTGTTCTGATATGACATGAACGGCATGTCGACGACAATCAGCGCGTTCTTGACAGCGCGCTTTACCGCCTTTGCATGATAGATCATGTCATCAACTGTTACCGGAAGTGTCGTCTCGTACCCCTGCACCACATTCCCCAACGAATCACCAACGAGAATAACATCAATGCCGACCTGATCGAGAAGCTTCGCAACGAGGAAATCGTACGCTGTCAGCATCGCAATCTTCTCGCCGGTCTGTTTCATCGTCGTTACGGTCTTTGTCGTAACTACGCGAGGTCTTGACCCTTTTGACTGGATATCCTGCACCCGTTGTTTAGGCATACTCCCTCTTCATGATAGCCGAGTTGACATCAACTGCATTGAACTTCAGACCCCAGGTACGCTCAAAACCCATCTTGATGCACGCCGACAATTCCTCAAAATCGATGGCTCGTCCCGATATCTCCTGCAGGTCCGCCGTCTTTTCCTCAAGGTCAATTCGTACTGCATCTTCGGACTGTCGGTCTGGTAGCATCAGATAGTCCGCCAGACGACGATGAGCCGCACCACAGAGAATCGACCCGTGCTGCAAGACGACATCGTAGGAATCGCTGGAATACCTCCGCTGTGCGCTGCCGACGAGTTTTCTCCCCCTCCACTCAATCTCATAGCGCGCAGAACTGCTGAAGCAGGGAATGGATGAGGGATTCTTATATGTCTCTGCAAAATTCGGCTGTGAACGCTGCAAGGAAACTTCCACTCCAAACAACTTCAGTCCGTCCACCAACGCAGCGCTGATCTCGCTATATACTTGATGAATACCCTTCTGGACCGAGGGCATGACAACACTGTACGTTAGCTCCTCCGCATGGAGGATTGCGCGGCCTCCCGTTGGTCGACGAACAACATCTATTCCGTCAGCTTTGCTGCTTTCGAGATCAATATCGGACATTTTTTGATGATGGCCGATCGAAATCGCCCACGGTTTCCACTTGTAAACGCGCACCGTGGGAGATCCGCTCCCGTCCAGGAGGCGCTGGACGAGCATCTCGTCGAACCACATGTTGTATTCGCCGGAATTTTCCGCGGTGCTACAAAAGTTCCAGGCCAGTTCCTGCATGGGTATTTACCGGTGAGAGCGTGGACCGCCGATGATACCGCGCTTGCTGTTTGCGATGAACGTGAGAACGTGCTGAACCTCTGAGAAAGGAGCAAGAGATTCATCGTCTTTGATTCGACTCACTGCCTGCGACACATTCATCCCTGAACGGTAGATAAGATTGTACGCCTTGTCCAGAGCGGACAGAACTTCGGGCGAGAAGCCACGCCGTCGCAATCCAATCGAGTTGAGGCCCTGAAAGAAATTTCCGGCGAGAACATAAGGCGGAACATCCTTGGGGACGCGAACCCCACCACCTATCATCGCATGACAACCAATCCGCACAAACTGGTGAATCGGTGTTATGCCTCCAATGGTCACATGATCCTCCACCTCACAATGCCCCGCCATCATCGCCGCATTTGCCATGATGATCTTGTTGCCGAGGATACAGTCATGTGCGATGTGCACGTATCCCATGATAAAACAGTCGGACCCAATGATGGTCCGTCCACCGTCGCTGGTTCCTCGATGCAGCGTTGCATATTCGCGTATGACTGTGCGATCACCGATCTCGCAGGTCGTGGCTTCACCAGCATACTTCAGATCCTGCGGCTCGTGTCCGACAATTGCGCCATGATGGATTTTGCACGCCTTGCCAATACGCGCTCCCCTTCCGATTAAGGCATTCGCCCCAACCGTTGTGCCGTCACCTATTACTGCACCATCCTCGACGATCGTGAAAGGTCCAATCGAAACATCAGCGCCGATATGCGCTTTCGGGCTGACTCGCGCAGCGGAATCAATTGCAGTACTCATGTGATGGCGTGTATCGTAGTCAATAGTATGAAAAGTCAGTTCAGAGTGCTCTTGGTTTTCGACGTCCCTGTAACCCCCGCGCCGTTACCACCAGCAGTCTGTATGCTTGAATTCGCCCGGTCGATGATCGATGCCATCATTTCTGCTTCTGCGACAAGGTTGCCATCGACAAATGCTTTGCCGGTCATGACGCAAATTCGGCTCTTGCGACTCACCATGCTCAACTCGAACACGAGCGTGTCGCCGGGAAGCACAGGTTTCCGGAACTTCACATTGTTGAGTGACATGAAGTACACAAGCTTATCGCCAGGGTTCTCGATGCCGTTCAGAAGCAGAATTCCTCCCGTCTGAGCCATTCCCTCCACGATTAGCACTCCCGGCATTACTGGTTGGCCGGGGAAATGGCCTTCGAAGAATGGTTCGTTCGTCGTAACGTTTTTCACTCCGACGATGCTTTCATCGATTTTGAAGTCGATGATCTTGTCGACAAGGAGGAACGGATAGCGGTGCGGGAGAATCTTCTTGATGGCGTTGATATCAAAGACGACACCTTCTCTCCGTTCGTGCTGGTACTTCCGAACGAGTTGTTTCTGTTGATAGAGCTTGCGGATCTTCCGCGCAAACTCAATGTTGGCGGCGTGGCCCGGGCGCGCAGCCAGAACTTGCGCCTTGAGTGGAACACCGATGAGGGCAAGATCGCCCATGACATCCAACAGCTTGTGACGTGCTGGTTCGTTCTTGAAATGCAAAGGCCTGTCGTTCAGAACACCGTTCGTCCCGAGAATGACCGAGTCCTTGATTCCCAATCTGTCACAGATGCGTTTAATCTCGTTGTCTTTCAATTCCCGGTCAACAATTACAATGGCATTGTCAAGGTTGCCACCACGAATGAGACCAGCATCGTGCAACATCTCAACTTCATGCAGGAAGCAAAACGTACGGCACGGCGCAAACTCAGTGACGAACTCCTTTTCCAGGTTGAACAGACCCGTATGCTGACTGCCAAGCGCCGGATTATGATAATCCACCATCACGGTGATACGATAGTCGTCAGTTGGAAGTGCAACAATATCAACCCCTCTCTCATCATTGTGGTACTGGACTGGTTTATCGATAATAAGATAGTCCTTCGGGGCATTCTGCATCTCAAATCCCGCCTTCAACAACGCATCCACGTACGGTTTGGCACTACCGTCACCAACGGGCGGCTCGTTGGCATCAAGCTCAATGATGCAATTGTCAACCTGCAATCCCACTAGTGCAGCCATTACATGTTCAACAGTGTGGACGCGGGCCTCGCCGATTGCAATTGTGGTTCCGCGCGAAACATCGACCACGTGGTCAACATCGGCAGGAACCTCGGGCGAACCGCCAAGGTCTATACGTCGAAAACGGATGCCATAATTCTCAGGCGCCGGTTTGAACGTCATCGTTGTGATGCTGCCGGTATGCAAACCAACACCACTGAGAGAGACCGGCTGTTTGATGGTTCTCTGCTGTACGAGCATAAGTTTCGAGACGTGGTTGTTAGATGATGACTGCTAGGGTTGTTCCCTGTGTTTCTGCGATCGTAGCACTTCAATCTCCTTCTCCAAGGCCTCCACCTTCTTCTGCAGTTCCCGAACGGTATTCAGCCAATCGGGGAGTTGTGTTACGGCACCCTGAATTCTGAAGGCGTCGCGCTGCAAATATGCCGGAGAACCAAAGAATGTCTTGCCGGGTTGGTTGATTGAGTGATGTATCCCCGACTGGGCCCCAAGCTTCGTGTAGTCAGCAATTTCCAGATGGCCCGTGATACCAACCTGCCCACCAATCATGACGTTCTTGCCAATCTTTGTACTCCCCGAAATGCCGGCCTGAGCGGCGCTCACCGTGTTCTCTCCGATCACTACATTATGAGCTACCTGAATGAGGTTGTCCAGCTTTACACCTTTCTTAATGCGCGTCTCCCCCATCGTTGCCCTGTCAACAGTCGTGTTGGCACCAAGCTCCACATCATCTTCAATCACCACAATTCCCAGTTGGGGGATCTTCTCATACGTTCCGTCTGGCTTCGGGGCAAAACCAAATCCGTCGCTTCCGACGACAACTCCTGAGTGCAAAATCACTCTCGAACCAATAAGGGAGCCCTCTCGTATGGTAACGTTGGCATATAACAGGGAGGAAGAACCGATCGTGACGCCATCACCAACTACAGTCCCATGACTAATAATGGTCTTGTCACCAACGACGCACCGCTCGCCAATCACAACATGGGCGCCAACGCGAACATCGGCCCCGAGCTTCGCCGACGGGGCGATGACGGCCGTCGGGTGGATCCCCGGCGGGAGCGGGTCCTTCTGGGGATGGAATGTTACGAGAACCTTCAGAAACGACGCGTACGGATCGTCAACACGCACGAGGGCAGGCAGCGCTTGAGATTCTCCCGCCTCCGCCGTGTTCAGCTTCTTCCCGACAATTACTGCTGAGGCGCGTGTTGTGCCGAGGAACTTCGCGTATTTGAGATTGGCAACAAAGGAGATGTCTCCTTCCTTTGCTTCCTCAATCTTCGCAACCCGACGGATTTCGATGGTGTCATTCCCAACGATTTCCGCGTCCAACAATGTCGCAATATCACGGAGCTTCACGAGAACATTCTCCGATAGAATCTACTTGCCAAACGACTGCATTCGCTGCAGCACCTTGGAGGTAAGGTCGTATTTGTCATTTGCGTAGAGCACAAGGATCTCACCGCTCTTGTCGAACACGTAGTCATAGCCATCCTCCTTCGCTACGTCTTCCAGAATCTTGAACATCTTGTTCTGGATCGGCTTCATGACTTCGTTTTGCTTCTGAAACAGCTCGCCGTTTTGACCAAATTTTCGATTCCGGTAGTCGGCTATGCTTTGCTCAAGGTCGCGCAGTTGCTTTTCCTGGTCCGCACGAGCCTGGTCTGTCAGGATGAGTTTCTTCTTGTCATATTCATCAAACTTCTTTTTGAAGTCCGCCTGCATTTTTTGCATTTCTCCTTCCCATTGGGCGACCATATTGTCCAGCGATTTCTGTGCATCCTGCGCCTCGGGGAGTGTCTGCATAATCTGTTCTGAGTTGATGTGGCCGACCTTTGTCTGTGCAAGCACAAGCGCCGGAGCCATGAGTACAAACACCAACAGCATCCTGCGTTTCATCCTCTACCTCCTTCTGTACTCTGCTCTCGAATCATTATTTGCCGCGTTTCAATTTGTCAATCACCCTGTTGGTCAGGTCTTCGCGAGGATCGCCGTACAACAACACCTTGACATTTTCGGTCTGGTCAAAGATGAAGGTATACTTCTCAGCCTTGGCGACCGCCTCGATTGCCCTGAGGATTTTTTCCTTGAGGGGGTTGATAATCTTGTCTGTCTGTTTTGCAATGTCGCCGTCATTCCCGAACTTTTCAAACCTAAACTCATCGTACCTGCGCTTCAACTCCGCGAACTCTTGCTGGGCCGATTTCTTTGCCGCATCATTCATCAGAGCTTCCTTCTTCTGGTACTCTTCGATTTTCCCCTGGAGCTCCTTTTCCATGGCAGCAAGCGAGTCCTGATACGGCTTTGTAATTGCATCGATTCTTCTCTTTGCATCTTGTGCTTCCGGAATGTCGTCAAAGATCTTGGTTGAGTTTACATAGCCGACTTTTTGTTGCGCAGTAGCAGCAACAGTCACGGCCAGCACCAACGCGATGATTGAAAGAATGAGTGTCTTCACGATTACCTCGGTAGAATAGTGATGTGTGAAATGATTAAGTAGAACTATCAGAATCCTCTGCCAAACACAAAGTGGAACCTCCAACCGTCGGGTCTGCCGTCTCGCGGGAGCACGTCATCGACACCGTATGCATAGTCAAAACCAATGAGACCGATGGGGTTGATCTGCAGCCTCACACCAAAACCAAACGAGCGTTTGAGATCGAAGAAGTTGGCCTTTGAGAAAGACTCAAAGACGTTGCCCCCCTCCGCGAAACTAAGGATGTAGATCGGAATCGGGCTGAGTGCAATTGCAAGGCGGAGTTCTGCACACTGCTTGGTCATGACCTTCCCACCAATGGGATAGCCATTGAGATTCCGTGGGCCAATCGATTGATCTTCATACCCACGCAATGGCGTTGTGGAAATATATCCGAGTCCTGTACCACCCATGAAGAATAGATCGTTCGAGATGAAGATCGGGTTCGTATAGAATGGAGCAGTATACCCATATTGGGAATTCAGATAGAGCGCAAAGCGACTGCTGCCGAACATGGGCAAGTACCACTCCGAGTTGAAGACCCACTTGTGGAAATCAATGTCTCCGGGAAGAAATGGACCGCCCGACATCTGTATCGATAGAGATACATTGGAGCCGCTGGTGGGAAACACAGGATTGTCAATACTGCTTCTCGAAATCACCTGGGTGATGGAAACCTGCGTCGTATTCCCCTCATGAGAGATGCTCCGGCCATCGCGCACATTGTTGCGCTGTGCAGTGAGAAACCAGTCCCCCCGGAAATAGTTGTCGGGCCACTTGAATCGACGTCCAAGCCTGAGCGTACCACCCATCTGCTCCAAGTCCCCGTAGTAGTACTGACGTGTGTTGTAGACGCTGAGGCCAACCAGTGTGGGCGTGTTAAACAACCACGGTTCGGTGAAACCGACCGTGAATGTCCTGTACCGTGTGGTGGTGCCAAACTGCCATTCGAAATTCAGGATTTGCCCGGCCCCGCCGCCGAGCGGGTCGGCGATATTGAAATTGTTGATGGTGAACCCGAGGGCACCTGTCATCCCAAATGCGCCACTATAGCCAACCGATGCGTTAATATTGTCGCTCGATTTCTCTTCGACCTCATACGCGAGGTCAACGGTTTTGTCATCAACAATGGCATAGTCCGGTTTGATCCTCTCGGGATTGAAATAGTTGAGAACCTGGAGCTGCCGAAGACTTCTAATAATTGCTGCTCTGCTGAAGTAGTCCCCGGGCCGTGTAAATAGCTCACGTCTGATCACACGCTCGTGCGTTTTCGTATTCCCCTTGATCGCGACGTGGCCAATCAGGTACTGGTTCAATTCGTACACTCGAATGTTAATATCGACGCTATCTTTGGCGACACGAGTCTCTTTGGGCTCGAGACTGAACCGAAGGTACCCGTTGTCCAGATAAAGCGAGGACACATCGGTCTGCGCCTCGTTGCCGCGAAGGTTTTGCTCCAGCTTCTGGGCGTTGAAAACATCCCCGGGCAGAATATCCAGGCGCTCATTCAGGACAGGGTCAGGGTAAACGGTATTTCCTTCCCATGTAATGTTGCGGATCTTGTACTGCGGCCCTTCGTACACCTTCAGCAGGATTGACATATCCTCCTTGTCGGGGCTATACCAAATTGAGTCGGAGACAACTTCGGCGTCGCGGTAACCGTTCTTCCGGTAGTACTGCAAGATCAACCTTTTGTCTTCTTCATACTTCTTCCGGTCAAACTTGAAAGAGGACCAAAACTTCCACCACGTCGATTCCTTCGTTTCATCCATTACACCACGCAGTTCGCTCCCCTCGTAGGCTGCATTCCCTTCGAATTCAACGTGACGGACTTTTACCTGCTTTCCCTCATCGATATCGATCTTTAAAATCACACGGTTCGCGGCAGTGTCAATCGGCTCAGTTGTTACCTTCACAGCCGCCAAGAGCATTCCTTCGCTCTCGTAAAGCTTCGCGATTTCTTTCTTGATTTTGGTGAGGTCTTGGGGTTGCACAACCTGGCCTCGAACCAAGGGGATCTTCTTCTCGATGTCACTTTCACTCACATCGTCCCTCCCCGTAATCTCTGTGTGGTCATACCGTGGCAATTCTCTGACTTTGATGATGAGGAAAATGCCATTACCCACTTTCCGGTCAATGGCAATCTGTACATCGTCAAAGATTTTGAGCAGCCACAACTTCCGCACGGCTTGACCGACTTGGTCGCTTGGAATAAGCATGTCTTCGCCAACCTTCAAACCAGTGTTAGCGATAATTGCGGCAGGATCGGCAAGGGCATTCCCTTCCACGGAAATTCCCAGAATCTTGTAGACCTCCTGAGGTTGCTGGGAGCGCTGAGCAAGCAGAAGAGCCGTCGCAAAAAGTGAGACCATCACCACCGCAAGCACCAGCACAACCCTTTTCATCTCACGATCCCGTCACACTTCTCATGAAACGACCGAATCCACTCGCCTTCTTGGATTTTTGTGGAGAAGGCGTCTGGGTGCCACTAGTCTTTTGCAGTTGTTCACTCACCATCCCGAACCGCCGCTCGCGCCGCTGGTAATCTCGAATGGCTGTATAAAGCTCGTCTCGACGGAAACTGGGCCAGTGCTTCTCCGTAATGAAAATCTCGGAATAGGCAAGTTGCCAAAGCAGGAAATTGCTGATACGGAATTCCCCGCTCGTCCTTACAAGCAGGTCTGGATCAGGAACTCCATCCGTGGAAAGATACTTCGCCACAACTTGATCCGTAACCTCTGATTCAGAGATCTTGCCCGCTTTCGCATCAGCGACCAAACGTTTCACTCCCTGCGCAATATCCCACCTTCCGCTGTAACTCAGGGCGAGAATAAGTGTCAGACCCGTATTGTCCTTCGTTTTCTGGATATCTTCACACAACTCATTTTGTACTTCTTTGGGAAGAGCCGCTATGTCGCCGATGGCCCGAAGCCGGACGTTGTTGTTATGAAGGCGATCTGTCTCGTCCTTCAACGCCTTGAGCAGCAAACGCATCAGCAACGAGACCTCTTCAGCCGGACGCTTCCAGTTCTCGGTAGAGAATGCGTACAGGGTCAAATACTGTACGCCCAATTGACCACACGCCTCAACCGTGTCTCGAACGGACTCCACCCCTTCGCTGTGCCCGGCAATGCGCGGCATGCCACGCTTCTTGGCCCAGCGACCGTTGCCGTCCATGATAATAGCAATGTGGCGGGGAATCTCACCGGTACTCTGCAGCAGCTCCTGCGCTTTCTTGTCTTCACCGGTTGCTTGCTGAGGCCCTTTAGCCAAAGGCTGGATACTCCGTCAGTTGACTGAAGATGTGTTTCGATGGTGTGAAAATTGCAGGGAAATTTAACCGTATTTTGAACGAAAGTCAAGGAAACGAGCAGTCCCCCCTCTCTCAGTCCTCACGAATGGAACGGGCAGCTGTTCGTTACATTCGAGCCAGCGAAATTGACTTTCCTTGCTCAAACCGATACATTGAAATCAAGATAGAACGGGTATGAGCCACTAACAGGATAGGCACACTCCGATGACGGCAATGCCGAACATGATGGGAATGATGAAGCAAATCCAGAAGATGCAGGAAAAAATGGCTCAGGTGCAGCAGGAACTCGAGGCAAAGACTGTCACTGGCGAGTCTGGCGGTGGAATGGTGAAGGTGACAGCCAACGGAAAACAACAGGTGGTCAAGGTACAGATCGAAAAAGAAGTGATCGATCCAAATGATTCTGAAATGCTGGAAGACCTTGTCGTCGCTGCAACGAACAAGGCTCTCGGAGAGGCAGCAAAAATGGCGCAAGAAGAAATGGCAAAGGTTACCAGCGGCATGTTGCCGAATATCCCCGGGTTGAATCTCCCCGGCCTTTGAGCAGCGTTGCAGAAACGATTGCAGAACGTTCGTACAACCAGAAACAATGCTCCACACTTCAGAAGCACTGCAACAACTTATTGAAGAGTTTTCCCAGCTTCCCGGCATCGGGCGCAAATCGGCACAGCGGCTTGCGCTCCATCTCCTAAAGCAGCCACGGGAAGATGTCGTGCGCATGGCCCGCACGCTCGTCAACATGAAGGACCGGATCCGGTATTGCTCGGTTTGCTGGAACATCACAGAAGAAGATCCTTGCGCTGTCTGTGCGAGTCCGAAGCGGGACCGCAGCATGATTTGCGTTGTCGAGGAGCCAAATGACGTCATTGCAGTCGAGAAGACGAACGATTTCAAAGGACTCTACCACGTTCTCGGTGGCGCCCTCTCCCCATTGGATGGTGTGGGACCGGAAGACTTGAAGGTGAGGGAGCTGCTGGGGCGCTCCGCGAACGACGTAGCAGAAGTCATCCTCGCTCTGAATCCCAACGTCGAAGGCGAAGCGACAACCATCTACCTGACGAAACTCCTAAAGCCACTTGGGGTGAAGGTAACTCGAATCGCACGAGGGCTGCCGGTTGGGGGTGACCTTGAATTTGCAGATGAAGCAACACTGAGCAGGGCTCTTGAAGGAAGAGTGGTTCTGTAGCAACGAACGTTGGTCTAATTCAATGATGCGTCTTGGACTCATATTAAGCTTCGGCCTCTCAGCATTCCTGATGAGTTGTGCGCTCTTCGAACCACGCGAGCCGGAGCCGCCATCGCAATCCGGCTCCAACTTCGAACCGCCCTACTCGGCGGAGACAGTCATCTCCAACCTCAAGAACGCAATCGCGGCAAAGAACCTGGACAACTACATCGCTTGTTTTTCGGGGGCACTGCCAACGCAACGCGGTCTCACATTTGTCCCCTCCGCACCCGCGCGGGCACAATACTCAAGCGAGCTGAGCTCGTGGGACCGGGAGAAGGAACGGGCATACATGCAGAACCTGATTTCCCACACATCATCAAACGCATTCTCGAGCCTCTCGCTTGTACCCAAATCATTCGCAATTACAACGGACAGCGTCGTGTATAATTACACCTACACATTCACCTTCCACCACGACGCGCGCGTCATTTCCGATTCGACGGCCCGCGGCGAATTGTGGTTCACTCTGGGACAAGACAATACAGGGCTATGGTCCATCTATCGGTGGCTCGACTATCCTCTGACTCCGACATCAACGATTACAACGTGGAGCTCGTTCAAAGGTGGGTTCAGCACTCACTAGTATGAAGCCTTCCCACTCTCTCTTTATGGTATTCTCACTCGTTGTCGTCGTTGGCGGATGTTTGAATCCATTCGCCCCCCAGCTTGACACCTCCCCCGCTGGACCAACCCTGAACCAAACGACGATTGATGGTGCTTTCCAACTGTTTCAGAAGTCATACAGTACCCGCGACACAACATTGTACGGAGCCCTGCTTGATGCCAGCTTTTCGTTCGTATTTCGCGACTACGAGCAGGGCATCGACGTAACGTGGGGAAGGGATGACGAGCTGCGCACCACATACGGTCTGTTTCAGACCGCACAACGCCTGGACCTGGTCTGGAACAATGAAGCATCACACACCGAAACTGACACGAGCGCGAACGTCGTGCGCGGATTCAATCTCACCATTACCTTTAATCCCAACGACATCGATCGGGTTGATGGCTATGCCAATCTCACGTTTCGCCGGCCTCGGGGGGGCGATCCATGGGTGATTATCAGTTGGCGCGACGAGTCGAATTTCTAAGAGCACACCATGAGCTTCTCATATACCGTTAGGGAAAGCGTTTCCGGCTTCAAGCGCACAAAACTCTCGACGTTTGTGTCGATCGTTACCATCAGCATCTCACTGTTGTTGCTTGGCGTTTTTGCCGTCATCACGATCAATACGTCCCGGTTCATCGACACGTTGCGGAACAACGTTGAGATGGAAGCATTCATGCAGGAGCCGACAACGCGAGATGGCGTTTCGGAGCTGATCAATCGCGTGAAGGAGATTCCCGGCGTCGATCAAGTCATCTTTATCTCGAAGCAAGAAGCCGCGGAGATATTCAAGGAACAGTTCGGCGAAGATGTGCAGAGCGTACTCGAATTCAATCCGCTTCCGCCATCGCTCAAGATTTTCCTTGAGCCAGCCTATCGCACCGCCATCCGTGCGAATGAGGTCTACGAAAAACTCAAAGCCATCAAAGGCGTGGAGAGCATCATCTATCGCAAGGCACTGCTCGAATTCATCGACCAGAAAACCGCGACAGCCCACAATATCACCCTCGGCCTCGGCCTGCTCATTAGTCTCTCGGCAATCTTCCTTGTCTCCAACACCATCCGCCTCGCGATCTACGCAAAAAGGAGAATCCTCAGGACCATGGAGCTTGTTGGCGCAACACCAGGATTTATCAGGCTTCCGTTTCTGCTCGAGGGAATCATTCAGGGACTCGTCGGCGGGATTTTGGCGGCGTGCGTCCTCTATATCCTCCTTGAGCATGCGATGCGCTTCATTCTCCTCGAGGTGGCACAATACGTTCACATGGAGCCCATGTTCTATCTAATGGTTGCCGCAGCAGGCGTGGCCCTCGGGTTGGTGGGAAGTATCATCTCCGTATCTCGGTTCATCAATACCGCCCCACACGCGTAGATAGGGGCAATCCCGTAAATGGGAAGAGGTGGACCACAAGGGGGTGACGTGTCCATCCTTGATATAGTAAATTTTGTTTGTTAGATTGATCTGCGACCGCAAGGAGCACCTCTTCACTGCGCCTTCGTGTCTCTTACCAGCGTTCTTTCTCCTCTGCATGTTCATCACATTGTTGAAAGTATCTCAATGAACAAATCGACAGCCTTCTTGACTTCGTCGGTGGGCAGAAAGATCATCATGTCGCTTACAGGCTTCTTCCTGTTCAGCTTCCTGATCTTCCACCTCTATATTAACCTGTTCCTCTTCAAGCAGGATCGGGGAACAACGTTCGACGTGTACGCCGAGTTCTTGGCAACGTATCCGTTGCTGCGTCCCATTGAAATCTTCCTGTTTGCAGGCTTCTTGCTTCACGCCTTTGTCGGCGTCTGGTTGTGGATCACGAACCGCTCGGTCCGACCGGTGGGGTACAAGGTGAGCAAGGCGTCCGATAGCAGCACGCTCACGTCTCGCATCGCATTCTGGACGGGGATGTTTGTCGCGCTCTTCCTTGTAATCCACGTGAAGACGTTTTTCGTCAAGTCTCGTTTCTTCCCCGATGGCAGGCCGATGTATGAGCTCGTGGCGGAAGCGTTCAAGAACCCCCTGTATGTTGTCTTCTATCTCGTCGCACTTGCATTTCTCGGCTATCATCTCAAGCACGGTTTTCAATCGGCGTTTCAGACACTCGGCCTGCGCGTTCAGCGGTACGAGCGTCTCATCGACATTGTCGGCATCTTCTTCTGGCTGATCATCCCGATCTGCTTTGCGGCAATACCACTGTACTTTCTCTTGGCTCAATAACGGGAAACTACGCTCATGACATTGGACTCGAAAATACCACCTGGCCCCATTGAAAAGAAATGGGACACCCATCGCTTCAACCTCAAGCTTGTCAATCCGGCAAATAAGCGGAAGTACCACATCATCGTAGTTGGAACCGGATTGGCTGGCGCATCAGCAGCGGCATCCCTCGCCGAGCTTGGCTTCAACGTGACAGCTCTGTGCTACCACGAATCGCCCCGGAGGGCCCACAGCATTGCCGCACAGGGCGGCATCAATGCCCCAAAGAATTACACCAACGACGGAGACAGCGTCTGGCGACTCTTCTACGACACCGTGAAAGGCGGAGACTACAGAGCACGCGAAGCGAACGTCTATCGACTCGCACAAGTCAGCGGCAACATCATTGACCAGTGTGTGGCACAAGGCGTTCCGTTTGCACGCGAGTACGGAGGATTGCTGGACAATCGTTCCTTCGGCGGTGCTCAAGTGTCGCGAACATTTTACGCACGTGGTCAGACAGGACAGCAGTTGCTGCTCGGCGCCTATTCTTCCCTCAGCAGACAAATCGGTGAAGGCAACATCAAGTATTATGATAGACGCGAGATGCTCGACCTGGTTGTTGTGGATGGCAAGGCTCGAGGCGTCATTGTCCGCGACCTGACTACCGGAAAACTGGAGCGCATCTCTGGCCACGCCGTGGTTCTCGCAACGGGAGGATACGGGAACACGTTCTATCTCTCCACGATGGCCAAGGCAAGCAACGCCACCGCCATTTGGCGCGCACACAGGAAGGGGGCCTACTTTGGCAACCCGTGCTTCACTCAAATCCACCCGACATGTATTCCTCAGGGCGGCGACTACCAATCAAAACTCACGCTCATGAGTGAGAGCCTCCGCAACGACGGTCGCATTTGGGTACCCAAGAAAAAAGGCGACACGCGCCGTCCGGGCGAGATTCCGGAGGACGAACGCGACTACTATCTCGAACGGCTTTATCCATCATTCGGCAACCTTGTACCCCGTGATGTCGCCAGCCGCCGCGCAAAGGAAATGTGCGACAATGGCTACGGTGTCGGTTCAACCAAACTTGCAGTCTATCTCGACTTTGAGGATGCCATCAAGCGGCTTGGCAGAGAGAAGATCGTGGAGAAGTATGGCAACCTCTTCGACATGTATCATGAGATCACTGCCGAAGATCCTTACAAAACGCCAATGCGAATCTATCCCGCCGTGCACTACACAATGGGCGGCCTGTGGGTTGACTACAATTTGATGAGCACCATCCCGGGTCTGTACGTGATTGGCGAAGCGAACTTCTCAGACCACGGTGCCAACCGTCTTGGTGCAAGCGCGCTGATGCAGGGACTTGCCGACGGGTACTTCGTCCTGCCATACACCATTGGCGACTACCTTGCAGGCACAAAATTCGAATCCGTAACCACAGACGCGCCGGCCTTCAATGACACAGAGAGCGCCGTACGCCAGCAAATCAAGAAACTGATGTCGGTCAACGGCAAACGAACGGTGGATGAGTTCCATCGCGCCCTTGGCAAGATCATGTGGGACAATGTTGGGATGGGGAGAAACAAGGCCGGCTTACAAAAGGCGATCGAGGCTATCCGCCAGCTGCGTGATGAGTTCTGGAAAGATGTGAAGCTCGTGGGCACAGATGACAGTCTGAACAATGAACTTGAACGCGCCGCGCGTCTCGTGGACTTCCTCGAGCTTGGCGAGCTTATGGCACGCGACGCGTTACATCGCGAAGAATCCTGCGGTGGTCATTTCCGCGAAGAGTTTCAGACCGAAGAAGGAGAAGCAAAGCGGAACGATAAGCAGTTTGCCTACGTGGCCGCGTGGGAGTTCTCCGGCACCGGTAACGAGCCGAAGCTCCACAAAGAACCACTGGAATTTGAATACGTAAAACCTTCCCAGAGGAGTTATAAGTAATGAACTTCACGCTTGAAGTGTGGCGTCAGAAAAGTCGCGCCGAAAAGGGGCACTTTGTCACATACACGGTCAATAACATCACGGCCGATGCATCGATATTGGAAATGCTGGATATCTTGAACCAGGACATCGTGAAGAAGGGGGAGGACCCCATCGCATTTGATCATGACTGTCGGGAAGGGATCTGCGGAAGCTGCGGTTTG
>Ga0208980_10000935_pt1 | contig 17331 bp, 9 predicted proteins | sample WetSurMetagenome_3_FD_187993 | JGI IMG/M metagenome (GOLD analysis project Ga0208980, IMG submission 187993) | Wetland microbial communities from Twitchell Island in the Sacramento Delta, sample from surface sediment Aug2011 Site A1 Bulk (version 2) | ecosystem: Environmental > Aquatic > Marine... | reverse complement strand
GGTATCGGCAGGAAGCTTCTGCAAATCAGCAATTGATTTAGCTTTTAGGGACTCGGCAAACTTCACTCCTATCAATTCGCTTTCCTGAAGGGAAAGGGCGCTGCCAGAGGGGAACGAGGATGAAAAGCCCCCGCCGCTTTCGCTGATTGCGGCGCGGAAAAGGCCCTTCGAGAGAGGACTGGCCATTAAAGCAATTACAGCGCGCCCGCCGGCGGACTGCCCGAAAATGGTCACCTTACTGGCATTGCCGCCGAATGCAGCAATATTGCGCTTCACCCATTGCAATGCCGCGATCTGATCCAAAAACCCATAATTACCAGAAGCATGATGAGCAGACTCCTTGGTTAATTCCGGATGGGCAAAGAAGCCAAAGATGCCCAGCCGATAATTGATCGTCACAACGACAACCCCCTTCTTCGCCAATTCTTCGCCGTCATAAAGAGGTTCGCTGGTCGAGCCGACGACAAATCCACCTCCATGAATCCAGACCATGACCGGCAGTAGAGCTGAGCCAGACTGCGCTGGTGTCCAGATATTCAGGTATAGGCAGTCCTCGCTTTTGGGGAAACTCGCGTTCGCAAATGTCTGTGCGCACCCGTTGCCGAACTCGGCGGCGCTCCGAACCCCTGTCCAGCTTGCTTTCGGCCGAGGCGCTGTCCAGCGGAGTTCTCCGACCGGCGGCTCAGCATAAGGAATTCCTTTGAAGACGGTGATGCTGGGATCTCTTCCGGCTATCCCGCTCACGAGGCCCGCTTCAGTTTTAACAGGATTCTTCATTTCCCCAAAGCATGGCGGCACCAACAATAAAAATAAAATCCAATTGCGCTTCATCGTTTTCCTCCATTCATATCAAAGGCATGTTCGGCGCAAGCAAGCAAAAATGATTGTTCCAGAATTGCAATTAACGCATCCGGAAATTGCACGAACCTAAGCCGCACCCCATCACAGGCCGCAATTCGCGGCCTCGTTGGCTCTCCTCGCAGCTTTGCATTGAGTTTTTCTCGCAGCTTGTTGGAAAGCACAGGAGCAAAATCTGCCGGGGATTTAGGGGGCGTTCAACAGCGGTATGGCTAGTGCCAGCCATCATGAAAGTTCATCGCGCTCCTTATAGAAATCTCCAGTCCCAACAAGCTAAAGGCATCAGTTCGGCATTCCTTAACTTTGGAGGAACGCCGAACTGATTGCATGCATCAACTTCAGAAGTCGAACCGCAATCCGAACTGAACCGCACGAGGCTGGTTTGCCGCTGACGTCACTACACCGAACAGTGGGCTGAACACATGATTATCGGGCGGAGAAAATCGCACGTGGTTAAACAGGTTGTAGAACTCTGCTGTGAATTGCATGCTTACCTCTTCGGTGATTGAAGTCTTCTTTGCTATCGAGAAATCCCAGTTGTTCATACCATCTGCGCGAAGGTCTTCATCGATGCGTGGTTCGTTACCGAACCTCACGTCATCGGGGGCCAAGGGAATGAAACAGGCGGTATTGAACCAGCCGTGATCTGCTTTATAATTCCGCGAGCCGGACACGCTCTTGTTGCAGCCGGCAACCACGTCCGGACGCAGAAATGTCGGACCTGCGAAATGGCCGCCCGCGCCGCCGCCAAGCTGGGCGAGAGTCGAATTGCCACGAAATTGCCATATGGCGATAGGATTACCGCTGCGGAAAGTGGTGATTCCGTTTACGCGCCAACCGGACACAAAGCCTCCGGCTATTCCGGACGCGTTACTTAGGAATTTCTGGCCGCGACCGAATGGTAGGTCAATGCTGTAACCAACGGACAGGTTGTGCGGAATATCATAGCCGCCGAGCGAGTACTCCCTATCCAGATGGTTGTTGTCCGATATCCCTCCTGAAGTTAATGCACCTTCGTCGAGGAAAGTTGTGACGCTGCCGGTGTTAGTTCGCAGGCGCGAAAAAGTGTAGGCCGCGGTCAAAATCCCTCCCGAGGCAAATCGCTTTTGGAGCGACGCCTGCAACGAGTTATAGTTTGACCGCCCCTTGTAAGGACTTAAAGCATTTACATTGAGGTACTGGGGGAATGGCCTCAGGAGCTGCCCGGCGGATACGGTTGGGGCTGACAGAATAGAACCAGGCGTAGTAATGATCCCAAAAAAAGGATTCGGCACCTGGGCCAGCAGGGCTGCACTGCCCATGGAAAAATACTCGTCCGCAATCTGATTTATGTTGTAGCTGGGAACTGTGAAAAATCCCATTAAGAGAAGGTTGGATCCCTTCGACCCGGCGTAGGCAACCGTCAAGGCGGCAGACTTGCCAAGCTCGTGTTCTATAACCACGTTCCATTGCTGTACATACGCTACCGGATCCCCGGGTACCTTCATCGAAAGATTCTTCCCGTAGAAAAAGTCGGGAGTTGCCGCATGCCGCACCGGCTGAATAAAGCCTTGGGGATATGGATTGGCAACGGTCACCTGTATTGAATTTGGACTTCCGGTTTGCACCTGGAACGTGTTGGCGTAGTTGGTGGTTGCGGCATTCACTGGTGAGATGTTTGGGCCATCCTGACCCATTGTGGAGGGCGGATAGGAAATACCGTAGCCGGCCCTCACAACGGCCGTGTCGGTCAAGCGATAGGCAAAGCCCAGCCGAGGCGAAAACATTTTCCAGTGCAGGTAATCTTCCCTATTCGAAGGCCACGCCGGAGAGTTAACAACCGCAACATTCCCCAGGAGTGTTTGTTGATTCCCGGTGACCGGATTTAGGAACGATGCGAGCGGACTGGCCTGACGATCCAGAAACACTGTGTCGCTGTCCTGGGCTTCCGAATATTTGCTGGGCTGGTCCCATCGGAGGCCAAGATTTATTGTAAGCCTTCGGGTAGCCTGAAAAGTGTCTTCCGCGAAGAAACCATACGCTGTGAAGAACGCATTGGACCCGCCTATAATAGAGTTAGCGGTCGATTGAGGAATTCCGAGCAAGGCTGACGCGAAGGAATAGCCTCCGACTCCGTTGGCCTGCATTGTGGCGACTGGGTCAAACGTCAGGCTCATTCCTCCATTCTCGGGTTGGGATACCCAGCGTACCCGGCGCAACATACCTCCGAACTTAAAATGATGGCGGCCGACGACCTTGCTCAGGTTTCCCGAAAGCGTGTATAGCTTTTGGCGCCAGAAGAGTTGAGAGCCAATGCCGTTGGTGCCTGATTGCGTTGGCGCAGTTCCACTGGCGTTAAACGCCAGGGCCGGCCAGTTCGCTGGAGCGATGAGCTGTTCAGCGACATTTCCCCATTGGCCGCCAAAACTCGAAATGTCCACGCCCTCGCTGACAGGATACTCATGCTCAAACATATACACATACGAAATGCGAAGGTCCAATATCGTAGTAGTGTTCAATGTGTACGTATCGCCTAGGACGCCCTGATGGGTAATCAGGCCCGTCGCACCCTGTCCCGCTGTTTGTTTCCCCCATGCATCATACGGGTCGCTCTGCGCTTTCCAATAACCATAACGGACAAAAAATTCATTCGAGTTCGAAAAGCGGTGATCGATTCGAACATTAATTTGATTGTTGACGCCGCCTATCTTCTGCACGCCAATCCAATTGTTCACTAGACCCGAAAGATTCGCAGCCGGGTATTCCTGCTCGACTATTGCCAAGGCCGACTGGTCCAGCCGGTCTGGACAGATTACGTTAAGCCGCCCATTGCATTGAAACTGCGGGTTGCCCGGCTGGGACTGGTCGTAGATATTCGGCAAGCCAGCAGCCGAAAAATCACCACTCAGCATTTCGGCTGTCGGAACCGTGGATTGGATACGCTGGTTGCTGCGAATAACCTGCCGCTCAGCGCCGAAGAAGAAGAATGTTTTGTCCTTTTTAATCGGCCCGCCTAAAGTGCCGCCAAATTGGTTCTGGACAAGAGGCGCCCGAGGAAGCCCGTTCTTGTTGTTGAAATAATCATTGGCATTTAATACCTTGTTCCGCAAATATTCATAGGCCGATCCGTGGAAATCATTCGTGCCTGATTTCGTTGTCATGTTGATTACACCGCCGGCATAGTTTCCATACTCGGCAGAAACGTTATTGGTTACAACTTTGAACTCTTGGACCGTGTCTTGCGATGGAATGTAAGACGTCAAATTGTTCGCGGGCCCGTTGGTCGATACGCCGTCCAGGTAGAACGAACTCTGATTGCCGAAGCCTCCGCCAATGGCATAATTGCCGTAGCCGATGGCGTTAGTTCGGGCGCCAGCCGCTTGGTTCGAAGCCGCATTGCCATAAGTTCCCCCTTGTGCTACCACACCAGCCACCAAGGAGAGCATGTTATTCACATTTCGCCCGCTCAGTGGAAGCGACTCGACCGCGACATTTGAAATGACGCTTCCCAGAGACGAGCTGTCCGTCTGTATCAGGGGAGCTGCACCCGTGACTTCAACCGTTTCGGTAATGTTGCCAATCTGCAGGGCGATATCGACACGGGAGGTAACGTCAACTTGAACCACTACGTTATTCTGTACGAACAGCTTGAATCCCGGTTGCTGCACCTCCACCCTATACTGGCCGGCAGGCAGGTTCGGAAAGGAGTAGGTCCCTGCAGAGGACGTTAAGACACTCCGGCTCTCGCCAGTAGCGAGAGAAGTAATTTTTGCATTCGCTCCCGGCACCACAGCGCCGGTTTGATCTGTCACGTTTCCAACAACCGTCCCATATATGACCTGCGCCATTGCCGGAACGCACGGAAACGCCAGCGCTGCTGCAGCGGCAATGCAGACAAGAGCAATTCGGCCGCGTTCATCCAAAAACTTTCTAACAATCCACTTTATGATTATCATCTCCGACCTCCTTGTTAATAGCCATTGAAGTGGAGTCCCGTAAGACTCAGAATGGCGCTACAGGACAATGCTCTAGAACTGCAACATTGCATAAACCGCTTTTGACATGTTTTTTGACCATTTAACACATCTATTTCATAAATGTCAATATCTATTTTGCGAAATTATATTAGCAAATGATATATCCGTTTCTCCTTAAAAATGAAATGTTCTATCTAACAAATTGGGTTTAAATGAATTCCCATTGAGAAAGGAGAGAAATCGATTGCCGATTGTTCCTATCCAGCGAACGGTGTGAGTGATGAAGGTATGAGAAGTGTTACTAAGAGCTGCGGTCGGATTCTTGGGAATGGATGGGGGAGATTGTTTGCATTTCACATTGAAGTATGCGGAGTTGGGTCCATCGACGGGGAACGTGGGAATGCGACTGGGAGGGGCACGGATCCCATTAGTGTTTCGCCACAACCGATGAGCTCCTCTGCACCCGCTTTGAAGATAAACTTAATCGTTATTTCGTCATCGCCCTCAGGGCAGGTTGATCTTGCCTTCCCAGCGGCTGTCAGGATTCGTTACAACGGCACCTGAACATGGCAGCGACAAAGAGGAGCTGAATGGCTGGGCTTTTCCATGTGGTTCCCTCCTGGTTTATTTCTGGAAAATCTTCAGATCAAAAGCGTCCGCCATCGCTTGATTGCCTGCGTCATTAGGATGGATGTGGTCACCCGGATCAAAATCAGGCCGCAAGCGGATGGGTCGCGCCGGATCACGAACAACCGCGTCAAAATCCACCAGTGCATCGAAAAGGCCGCAGGTGCGAATCCATTGATTTACGGTCTGCCTGATTTCCTCGCCCCTTTCCGATGCGGTTGATACTCCCTCCTCAGGAGTAAGCGTCGCCCCTATCACTTTGATTCTATGCGTGTGGGATCGTTCAATGATCTGACGATATCCTGCAATCAGATCATCGCTTGTCAGCGCATCGGGTCCATCCGTTCGCCCGCGCAGGTTGATGTCATTGATGCCTTCCAGCAGGATGACCCATTTCACTCCGGCAATGCTCAGCACATCACGATCGAAGCGCGCGAGGGCGCTGACCCCGGCACCGTCGCGCAGCACCTGGTTTCCCGATATACCCTGATTGACAACTCCGACATGTTGCGTACGCTTGTTGGAATTCAAACGCTTCGCAAGCAAAGCCGGCCAAGTGCGGTTGGCGTCCACGGTCGTGGAAAATCCGTCGGTGATGGAATTGCCCAGGGCCACAACGGTAAACGCATCGGCCGGGGCAAGAACATCAACGCCGGCAAGCCAGAAATACGCGAAGGTAGTCGAGGGTTCGGGCATGACATCCCGTCCGGTCGCGTCCCCCTTAGAAATATAGGCAGTGTGTAGGCCAAACCTATGATTCGTGGGTTCACCGGTCTTACGGGGAAAATACAAGGAAACTGCAAGATCTGCAAGTGGGGGAATCTGCATATCCACGGGATCGCTTACCATGATAACACCCGGAATCAGCACGCACGAAGGCTTGCGATTAAAAGTAATTGTCCGGTCTGTTCCTGGAACGATTTCGCCGCCTGTTTTATGGATCGCGATGTGTGCCGCGCCGATCTCAACCGCCGGCACCCCCTGCGAATTGGAGAGATTGATGCGGACGCGCTTGCCGCCCAGACTCGTGTGGATGATCATTCGCACCGTCTGATCCTCCAGGCTTGCCGGCATATAGAACATAATGGGAGAATTGCTGCGTCCGCTCTGTTGCGGCGGATTTGCAGATTGGGAAGAAATGCCCTGCTGGCGGGCTGAATCTTGGGACGGCGCGGGGTCGCCCCGATTAGCGCCCGAGTCAGACGGAAACGTCGTTGGCGCCAACTGCTGAGCCGTTGCCCAAGTGCACACCCAGCGCTCGTTGCTTTTTGGATTGCCGCGGAATTGCGAAGCTGCGAGCAACGGCACAAGGAGAATGGCGATGACTGCAATGGGGGTTCTTTTCAACCTCATGTTCGCTTTAGTCCTTTCTGAGAAGAGCATTGGTCCCGCTCAAAAACCGCCCTCATTTGTTCTGTTTGGTTCGTCAATAACTTGTTAGTGACGAAGGTGGCGGTCAAAAAATCTCGCGATCACATCGTAGACTTCCCGCGATTCCGGCAATTCAGAGTTATACCAAAAAGCATGAGGAAGACCGTCCCACACATGAAGCTCCGCATCGACTCCGTTTCTTATCAGCACATTATGCGAATTGATGGCCGCCCCAAACTCCATCGCGCGCGTGCTCGTGATAAGCAGTGTCGGTGGAAACTTTGCGACCAGGGCAGTCGAATTGATCGGATAAACAAGCGGATCCTTGGGATCGACCTCACTCAGATAGCCCGGGCCTCCTCGCCGTTCCCACTCCCGCGGCATCATCACCGGCATTCCATTCAAGGGACCGGTTACAGAATCCGCATCGCCGCCGGAAAGATTGCCGATCGAGGCGCAGAGAACGCCGAGCGCACCCGGACTGGGCAACCCTTTATTCTGGAACCAAGCCACCGACATGGCTGTCAGCATGCCGCCGGCAGAGCATCCGTATAATCCAACCTGCTGCGGCTTGTATTGCTTCAGTATTTCTCTGTAAACCACAGCCACGTCTTCGCTCGCTGCCGGGAATTTGTATTCCGGGCCCATCCGATAATCGATCGTAATCACCTTGATTTTTTCGACTGCTGCCACAGGAATGGATTCCACCAAACCGGCTGTGCGGGCTCCCGAGACAAAACCACCCCCATGAACGTTAAGCAGTACGAGATTCCGGTTTTTTGGGGAAACCCCTTCCTTGGGTGTGACTACATCGGTATATAAGCCGGCAATCGTCTTGTGCTCGATATTGACCGGATAAAGGGCGATAATCGGTTTTAGGAATCGATTCATGATCTCATCCTGCTTCGCCCGATACCCTTTGATGTCTTCGGCAGCACTCGGCCCCCCGGAAAAGGGCTTTTTGAGCAGCAATTCCAGCATATAGTTGCGAGCCTCCGAACTGAGAAAGCTCGAGAGCGGCACCGTAAGGTCGGTGACGTGAATTGTTCCATCCTCATCTATGCGCAGGGATTGCTGCTGCGCGGCGAGGGGTGCAACCCAAGTCATCATCCAAAGCCCAATGAGTGGAAGGAACTGACTGATGCGTAATGCTCTCAAAAGAAGACAAGGTGAATTAGTCATAGCCAGACCTATTTTCAAACGGATTGTAAGAGCAATTTGCGGACCATCGTTTCGGAATTCGCTGGATTGCCAATTTCGTATCCCAGCCGAACCATATCTACCCTCCTACTAATCTTAGCTCAGCATTGTGATGAGAATTTTCTAGGGTTGTTCTCCGGCACTTGTCCACAAATACAACGGGTTCATATTCCAACGACGATACAGGGTATCGCAATGGTATTTCCCAATGCAGCTCTTTGTCAAGATAAAATATTACAGCACAAAGCAATATGTAATATCATAATTGAAACTGGAATTGTTGTCGTATAACCCTTTTATAATCAAATGGTTGTTGACTTATCGCTCATGTAAACGTCCAACCTTTCTCTACAAGAAGGATTGTATTATGAGAAAAAACATTGACATATTCGCTATCATTCTGATAGTGAGTTGCATTGAAATATGTATATATTTTATAAAAAATTTGCTAATCTATAGTTCTGACTATGAAGCGTCTAATTTTTGTTTTAATTCCCCAGTGTGCAGCATCTCCCTTCCTGGAACGAAGCGACTGAAAAGATAGGTAAGGTCATGAAAAATCAGGTTCAGCTCATTACGTATGTTGATCGGCTTTCGGGTGGTGGGTTCAGGGAATTGCAGCACCTTTTAAAAGGGCAGCTGGCTGGAATCTTCGGCGGGGCCCATCTCCTACCTTTTTTCACGCCTATAGATGGAGCCGATGCGGGGTTTGACCCTATTGATCACACCCAGGTGGACGTGCGCCTAGGCAGTTGGGAGGATGTGCGTGCCCTGGGCGGCACGGTTGAGCTTATCGCTGATCTTATTGTCAATCACGTGTCTTCATCCTCACCGCAATTCCTTGATTTTTCGAAAAATGATCCTGCTTCGCAGTATACGGGCATGTTTCTTACTTTCGACCGGGTCTTCCCGCGGGGCGCGAGCGAATCTGATCTCTTGGGCATCTATCGCCCTCGTCCCACGCTTCCTTTTAGCCCTGTCACATTGCTCTCGGGCGAAAGGAAGATATTTTGGACGACGTTTAATCCAGAGCAGATCGATATTGATGTCCGTCACCCAGAATCGGAAGCATATCTGGATTTGATCCTTCGGAAGTTTCAGGCAGCAGGGATAAAGATGATCCGACTCGATGCCGTCGGGTATGCAATCAAAAAGCCGGGCACCAGCTGTTTCATGATCCCTGAAACGTTCGGGTTTATAGCAGAGTTGACCGCGAAAGCACGCGCTCTGGGGATAGAAGTACTGGTCGAGATTCATAGCCACTACCTTAAGCAGATCGAGATAGCCAGGCAGGTAGATTGGGTTTACGACTTTGCGCTTCCGCCTTTGGTGATGCACGCGTTATTCCAGCGCGACCCCAGACCGCTGGCCCGCTGGCTTTCGATCAGTCCCAGAAACGCGGTCACCGTGCTAGACACACATGACGGCATCGGCGTAATCGACGTCGGCGCGGATTCGCTTGGAACCCCGGGTCTTCTGTCTCCCCAGGAAATCGACTCTCTGGTAGAGACAATTCACGCACGCAGCAACAACCAAAGCCGGCAGGCTACGGGTGCCGCTGCCAGCAACCTGGATCTCTACCAGGTTAACTGCACCTTTCTAGACGCCCTGGGAGGCAGGGAAACGGATTATCTAATCGCCCGCGCCCTTCAGTTCTTCGCGCCTGGAATTCCGCAGGTTTATTATGTGGGCCTTCTGGCAGGCAAAAACGATATGGAACTGCTCGCCCGCACCAAAGTTGGGCGCGACATCAACCGCCACTATTACTCAGCCCCGGAAGTCGAAATCGCCTTGGCGCATCCGCTGGTGCAAAAGCAGCTGGAGCTGATACGAATGCGCAATACGCATCCCGCTTTCGCCGGAGAAATGAAAGTGGACGTTCCGGCAGAACACGAAATCGAGATCACTTGGGAGCTGGAAGACCACCGCATAAAGCTGCAAGTGGACTTGTCCGTCCCGAGCGCCGTCATCATGGGAACAAGCCGAGGCGGGGGACTCCAGCGCCTCGCGATTCCTGGTGCAAGAGAAGGTGTCACCCAATTCTGAGGAGGTAGTCTCATGGACCTATCGACCACGCAAAGGCGTAATCTGACAGTAATCAAGTGGCTCACCTTCCTGATGTTCATGATGTTTGCCATGACCACGGATTCCGTTGGCGTCATAATTCCGGAGGTCATCAAGGAGTTCCGGCTCAGTCTGACGGCGGCGGGGTCATTCCACTATGCCAATATGACTGCCATTGCGCTGGCGGCCATCTTCCTCGGGTATCTCGCGGATAAGCTCGGCCGGAAGAAAACCATTATCCTTGGCCTAGTTCTTTTCGCACTCAACTCCTATCTTTTCGCCGTGGGGAACTCCTTCCCGTTTTTCCTGGTGCTGCTTGTTATCTCCGGGGCCTCGATCGGGATTTTCAAAACGGGAGCACTGGCGCTGGTCGGCGATATCTCGCTTTCAACTGCGGAGCATACGACCACCATGAATACTGTCGAAGGTTTCTTCGGCGTGGGGGCCATCATCGGGCCTGCAATAGTGGCGAGACTCCTGGCGGCAGGGCTTTCCTGGAAATGGCTCTATGTGATCGCTGGAACGATCTGCATCCTGCTGATCGTGACCGCGGCGCTTGTGAAATACCCGAAGACCGTCAAGACGGTGGAAGAGTCCCTAGGCTTTAGGCGCACTATGGGCATGATGAAAAGCCCTTATGCTTTGGGATTTTCCCTGGGAATTTTCCTTTACGTGGCGTTGGAGTGCGCCGTGTACGTCTGGATGCCAACGCTTTTGACGGGGTATTCGGGATCTCTTGCTTTTATGGCTGCCTATGCCATCTCCATTTTTTTCATCCTGCGCGCCACCGGCCGCTTCCTGGGAACTTGGGTGCTTGCACGCTATAGCTGGACGTCTGTCATGGCCCTTTTCAGCCTGGCGATCCTTGTTTGTTTTACAGGTGCCACGATAGGCGGCTCATCCTACGCGGTCTGGCTTCTGCCCCTTTCGGGCCTCTTTATGTCTATGATCTATCCTACCCTTAATTCCAAGGGCATCAGCTGCTTCCCGAAAACGGAGCACGGCGCCGTCGCCGGCGTAATCCTGTTTTTCACTTGCGCCGCCGCTGCTTTGGGCCCCTTGGCCATGGGAGCTGTAAGCGATGCATTCGGTCATCCCAAGTATGGATTCATTCTCGCAACTGTATTGGCAGTCCTTCTTTTTGTGGGGCTGCTCCTCAACTGGATCTATGACCCGTCGCGCGAACGCCTGGCCAAGCTGGATTCCAGCGAATACCGGGAAGACGCAAAATAGGTTTCGTCCGATGTCATGCAGAACCACGAAGAAGCCGATGTCCGAGTGCTTTGCACAAAGGACTGCAGTTAATGCAGCTTTTTAGAAAGGAATCCCCGAAATGAATCTCAAAACCGCCACGCTTACTTTAGCCGCAATGTTGATCAGCATTCCGGCTCAGTGCCAGCTTGTCGAGCAATATAATCCATCACAGGCAAATTGCTGCCTGGCAATGGCCGCCAGGAGTCTCGCGGATCAACTGCTGGACTGGAACCAGATCGGCCGATACCATGCCGAAAACCAGGAGCTGAAAAAGCAGCTTGCCGACCCCAAGCGAGTAATGTTCATGGGAGACTCCATTACGGATTTTTGGAAGCTCGCCGAGTACTTCCCCGGCAAGCCCTACGTCAATCGCGGCATCAGCGGTCAAACTACACCCCAGATGCTGGTCCGCATGTATCCGGACGTCATCGATTTGAAACCCGCTGCCCTGGTGGTTCTGGCCGGGATCAACGACGTTTCTCAAAACACGGGCCCTGAAACCGCGGAGATGGTTGAGCAAAACCTTATGGCCCTGACGGAACTGGCTCAGCACCATGGCATCAAAGTCATACTCTGTTCGGTTTTGCCGGTGAGCAATTACCCTTTTCTGAAACAGCAGAGCGAGCGTGGAGCACAGCCTGCGGCCGGGCGCACACCAACTGGCAGCAGCCGGGGTGGTTCCTTTCCGAAGATGAAGGTGACCGAAACCCATCCGCCAGGAGACATCCTAAAACTTAATGCTTGGATGAAGGACTATGCCGGGCGCGTAAACGCAATTTACGCGGACTACTTCAGCGCTCTCGTTGACGAAAATGGCTGGCTCAAGGAATCGTGCTCCGAGGATGGAATCCACCCTAACGCTGAGGGCTACAAAGTGATGGCTCCGATCGTTGCTACCGCGATCCAAAAGGCGCTCCCATAAACCTCAGCCACAGGGGCTGTGCAAAGGGTGTCATTGCCACGCGAGCGAAAAAAGGAGGCGCAGGGATTTATGCCAAAGATGCTGCAAACCGACGCGCAAAGTGAGCTCCGGGCGAGAAATCGAAACTCAGCGTATTGGAAGAAACCAAAGAGAAAACAAATGGAGAAGGAAATGAGAACATCACAAATCATTTTTCTGATAATTATGATCGTCATGTTGCCGCATGGCGCTTTTACTCAAACCGCTGCTACTGCTCTCAAGGCAGGCGCAGCCAAGGTCGATGTTACCCCCAGCGAAAACGAGCTGCCGAAGACTACCGAAGGAATCCTTGACCATCTCTATTCCAGGGCCATTGTCGTGGATAACGGCGCCACGAGCGCTGCCCTCATCACCATCGATGCTGGCATTATTCCTGAGGTGCTATGGAAGAGCCTGACGCAGAGAATCGAGAAGGAGCTCGGGATCCCGACCCAAAATGTGCTGCTGACCTCCACGCACACGCATGCCGGCACCAGGACGCCGGTGCCCGATTACGAAAGCAGGATATTCAATTCCGTAAAGATGGCGAAGGAAAAGCTCCAGCCTGCGCGCATCGGCTACGGAACGGGGGTTTCCTACCTGAATGTCAATCGCAATATCATCGATCCCAAGACACGCCGCTGGTGGGAAGGCCCTAACTATGATGGTCCCTCGGACAAAACAGTGGCGGTGGTCTACTTTGAGTCGACCAAAGGCGAGCCGATTGCGGTGTACTACAACTATGCAATGCATGCTGTGACTGTGGGTCAATTGGACAAAATAAGCGGGGATGCGCCAGGCGCAGCTTCCAAGTACATCGAAGATTCCTTGGACGACAAAATCATAGCCGTGTGGTCCACAGGAGCTTGCGGCGACCAGAACCCCATCTATTTCCAGCAGACTTACGATTTGCGCGAAATACGAATCAAGGATTATGCAAAACGTGGGGAGGACATAAGCAATTCCATGCCTCCCGGCGGGCAAGGCCTAAACAAGCAGGATCCTACGGTGATGAAACTGATGAACCAGCAGAAGCAGATGATCCTTTCCATGGGACAGTTCCTGGGTGAGGAGGTCATGCACGTGATGCGCGGCATGGAACGCATGTCCACCAGTGGGAAAATATTCGGAAGCCAAAAAATGGTCAGCTTTCCCGGCCGCGATAGGACAAATACGGGCCGCGCAGGGTTCGAGGGTACATACAAGGACGGAGATCCGGTCGAACTCCGCTTAGGGCTTCTGATGATCGACGACATCGCGATCGGATCCATCGACTCCGAAGTGTTCAGCCTCATCGCCCAGAGGCTGAAAAAGGAATCTCCATTTACCAGAACCATGTTTGTTACCCTGACAAATGGAGTCTCCAATTCCGGGTATATCCCCAATGACGCGGCATTCGGATATCTCACTTTCGAGGTGCTATCGTCTCGGTGCAAGCCGGGGTATGCGGAAAATGCAATTGTAAATGGGATCCTGGACCTGATGGAAGATGCCAAACGTGCGCGTTGACCCGGAGCTTGGGGAGCACACTCGCTAATTAAGTCTGGGAAGCCCTGCAGCAGCGGTAAGATCCTCAAGCTTTGTGGTCCCTGGTCAAAGGTAAATAAACCCGCAAGAATTTCGAAACCTGCTAGCTGATGCCCAGCTGTCTTTGGATCTTCTCGAGGGAGACGCCTTTGGTTTCGGGCATAGCGGTCAATACCCATACCAGTTGTCCGACCATGCAGGCTGCGTAGAAGGCGAAAGCCATCCAACCGGATGCGGCGGAAATCATCGGAAAAGTCCAGGAAATTGCTGCAGCCATACTCCAGTGTGTGAAACTGCCGAGAGCCTGACCGCGCGCGCGAACGCGGTTGGGGAAGATCTCACTGATGAAAACCCAGATGACGGTGCCCTGACCGAATGCATGTGACGCAATGAAAATAACGAGGCTTGCCAACACCATTTTCCCGCTGGTTTCTGCGTAAAAGCAATACGCCACCGCACTCAAGCTCAGAATATAGCCTATGGAACCGATCAGCATCAGGTTTCTCCGCCCGAAACGGTCAATGACCGTCATGGCGGCCACAGTGAACACCAGGTTGGTGAATCCGATAATGACTGACTGCAGGAGAGCATCAGTGGAGCCGTACCCGGCCATCCTGAAGATATGGGCGGTGTAGTAGATCAGGGCATTGATGCCGGACAACTGGTTGAAGGCTGCGATGGCGACCGCCAGCAGGATAGGTTTCCGATAGCCGGCGCAAAAGAAAGGTTCGCGGGCTGTGTGATGTTGGATGTCGAGGGAGGCCTGAATTTCTCGAATCTCACCATCAACATCCGCCTGATCGGTGCCGCATTTTTGCAGTACTATTCTCGCCTCTTCGGCCAATCCTTTGGCGATAAGCCAGCGTGGGCTCTGGGGAGTGAAGAATAGCAATGCGAAAAATATGATCGCAGGTGCTGCCATGACTCCGAACATCCAGCGGCACTCATTGCCTCCCAGATGAAGGGTCCCAATCACATAGTTAGAGAGATACGCCAGAAGAATACCGAGGACAACATTGAATTGAGTGAATGCCACCAAGCGCCCCCGGTAGGCGGCCGGCGAGATTTCGGCGATGTACATGGGGGAAACAACTGAAGCGCCGCCTACGGCCAAGCCTCCTAGAAATCGGAAGGCCATAAAGGTTCCCCAGTTCCAGGCAAACGCACAGCCGATAGCGGAAAAAAGATAGAAGATCGCCAGAACGAATAAGATGCCCCGCCTCCCAACGGAATCAGCGGGCTTGCCGACCACAATCGATCCGATGACAGTACCGATCAGGGCTGCCGCAACGGTAAAGCCAAGCATAAAATCCGTCAAAGCAAACTCGCTCTTCAGCCACTCTGTCGTGCCCGAAATTACAGCGGTATCGAAGCCGAACAAAAGACCCCCGAGCGCAGCAACGAGAGCGCTGCCAAGAAGAAAGAAATTGAGTCTCATCTGATATGCTCCTGTACTTCTTTGGTCATAACGACAGCACGGATTAGTCGATCGGCTCTTATAACTGTGACAGCGGCTTTGCCAAAGACGATAAATCAACCGTAGAGTGTTCTACAATTCATTCGCCTGGCTGAAGATTTCAGGACGCAATTGCGCGCGGGCAAACTCCAGGGTGCAATCCGATAATGGAGGCGTGGCGGATGGCTGCGTGGCAACATCTGCACCCATGCGATTGGCAAGCTCCATCGTCGAATGAATGTCCCAACCCAGGGTAAGCCCGAGGAGGATACCTGCCGAGCAGGCGTCCCCGGCACCGACGGGATGGGACTTTCCACTGGAAGCATTAGGTACGCTCAGATCAAATTCCCCATCGCGGCTCAGTACTATGGTTCCCTCAGCACCCCGCGTCACAACAACAGCTCGAGCCGGAAAGTGGGCGAGAAGCACCTCCATACAGCGTCGAATGCCGCTCAGCGTGTCGTCGGTCGGACAATCGATCTTTAAAAGATCAAGAACCGCGAATAGTTCGGATCGATTCGCCTTGATGACCGTAGCTGTACGACAACCGTATTCAACAATTTCTGAGGAATATTCCGCTTCACCTGTCAATGTGTTTCGTCTCAGGTTAACGTCGTAGAGGCGGATTGCCTGCGAAGCATTCTGCAGGAAGTTTCTAATTGTGGTGCGGGACATCAGGGAACGTTGCGCCAGGCTGCCGAAGCAAACAGCATCACATCGACCGGCCAGTTCCTTGAATGCGGGCTGGTCCGAAAGGTTGTCCCAAGCTGCCCCGGCCTCTATCTGATAACCAGGTTCCCCATTGCGAATGAAAACAAACACAGCACCGGTGGGATGACCACGGTCGATTCCAAGGTAGCGGGTTGACATGCCCAACGCGGCCAGCGAATCGAGTATCCTCACTCCCCTAGGATCTGAGTTAAGGCAACTTACGATGATGCCTTCGCCGAGATGCAATTGCTTGGCCAATTGGTGCGCGTGGACGGCAACATTCAGAGGTGCCCCTCCCAATGTTTCGGATCCATCCTCAAAAACGTCATAGAGAACTTCCCCTATTCCTACGAAAACCAATGGCTTCATTGCAATCCCCTAGGTAGTGTGAAAACTTATAAGGTTAGCTCAGTTTCTATGGAATTCTCCAAGCCGAACCATCCCCCGACGTCTCGAACTCTAAGAATTCTACAAAAAGTGCCCTTTGGATGGCGAGATCGGACGCAACAAGGACGACCGGACTGAACCTACTTATATCAAGATTTCGAATTATTTCTGGATCAATCAGCTTTCGAGTTTGGCATTACCGGTCCGTATCTTCATAATATCTGCATGACGATAGCCATACTCCCAATCTCTCCCACATCGCCGCCTATTCTCATCCTCACCCAATTTTACGGAAGCAATCACAAACATAATGGTATATCATATTTGCTACATTTATCGACATATTGTCAACAAAATTATGCATAAATTGCAATATTATTTTTGAAGAATTGACCCCACATTTCTTGGACCACTCCAATCTATGCACTCGATCAGGAGAAAAGGCAGTGAATCATTATACAAATCACCTTGGCAATCACAGACCGCGACGATTAAGCCAATTATTCAAAAGGATTCTGGATAAGACTTAAGAGCGGCACATTCTCTATTTCACCCAATCCAATGGGCATAAAAAGTTGTATTGACATTATCTAAAAACTAGTTGTAATATCATATTTTTTTGGGGGGGGGATTTCTCTTATTGATTTCGAGGAACAAGAGGATATCACCGAAAGCTAAAATATATAATTAGTTTTTTTAATAAATGAAAAAATAATTTCTGAAATGGAATAAATAAATGAAAAAAATTCAAATTGCAATATTCATCTTATTTATAATTTCCGTTTCAAATTCTCTATTGTTTGATTTGCGAACAAATAAAAATTATAAAAATACTCCCATTTATTATTCTGGAAATTACAATGATATATATTCTTATACTGGAACATTGCTAATTGATATTTTGATGATTAATTCTTCGCATTTCATGAATATTTTCAATTATAAAAATGTAACTGGGATAATACTCGAAACATCGCCAG